>Ga0209717_1000264_pt1 | contig 65832 bp, 37 predicted proteins | sample AD_UKC048_MetaG_FD_184418 | JGI IMG/M metagenome (GOLD analysis project Ga0209717, IMG submission 184418) | Active sludge microbial communities of municipal wastewater-treating anaerobic digesters from USA - AD_UKC048_MetaG (SPAdes) (version 2) | ecosystem: Engineered > Bioreactor > Anaerobic >...
GAGAAATTTCTTCTTGAACTCCACCATCGGTAATGAAGCCGTAGATTTTATGTGTAAATAAACTCTCGAATCTAGCATCTAAAAATTTAGCAGCAATTGCAGCTCCAACTCCCATTGCGTGTCCTTGTCCTAATGGTCCTGAGGTATTTTCTATTCCTCTCAACACATCTACTTCAGGGTGTCCTGGAGTTACAGAACCCCATTGTCTGAAATTTTGCAAATCTTCTTTTGAATAATTTCCTAATAAACTGTATTGTGCATACATCAAAGCCGATAAATGTCCCGCATCCATAAAGAAACGATCTCTAAAAGGCCAATCCATTTCCGTTGGATCAAAATTTAAATATTCTGAGTATAAAATGTGTAAAAAATCTGCGCCTCCCATTGCGCCTCCAGGGTGACCTGAATTTGCCTTTTCTACCATTGATATGGCTAATGCTCTTATGTTGTCAGCGGCTAAATTGTCATTTTTTTTGTTCATGTTGTTTGTATAGTTTATAGTTTTAATCTCAGTTTTTCAAGTGTTTATCTGCAAAATACTCAATAAGTGTTAAATATACATTTACAAATGTAACAAAATTATTAATACAAAAAATTAAAAAAACATTCTTTCTATTTTCAAATTAAAAAAAGGGTTTGGAATGTGTTCAAAAATTTATACTTAATTCTATATTTATCAGTCAAACACAAAATATGAGTTGGAAGAATAAATCGAAAACAAGGTTTCAAGTGAAAATTTCTAAAAAAAATAAAGCTGATTTTTATGATAAAATTTTTCTTGTTTTTAACGTCGCAAAAATAAGCAAATAACTCATTATAACGAGCAAAAAATGCATAAAAAAAAGTTTTTTTTATTAAAAAATAAAACAGCTTATAAATCAAAAATTAGAAAATAAAATGCTTTTTTTTGGATGATTTCAAGACACCTAAAAAAAATATAACATTACAAAACCCTTATTTTAATAGGGATAACAGAAACACTTCTCCTGTTTTCAGAATAAAAACTCCTCTATTAGTGAGTAAAATAAAACATAATTTAATATATTGTTGAGACTAAAAAAGATATTGATTTTTTAAAAAACAATCGGTTGCATAAAACAACCGTTTGTTTTTTGTTAAAAATAATTTTAAATCCATTATAAAAAACGCAAAAAAAACAATATTTTTACATGTTAAAGTTCAAAAATGCACCATCAACTTGAGCAAAAGCACATTGAACAAAAAAATCAGCTTTCTGCACTTTGTTATACTACTTTTGGAATAGAATAAAAATTATGTCATTAAAATTCAAAATAAAATATCAAAATTATATCCTTAAATAAATGAAACTAACAAATTTTTTTACTTGCGTTTTATCGCTTTTCTTGATTGGAATCAGTACTGCCCAAGAAAAGCAAAAGACTAATGATTGGGAAAACCCAGCAATATTTCAAATCAATAGAGAACCGGCCAGAGCAGCATTTTTGCCTTACGCTGACGAATCTTCGGCAATTGCAGATGATTATACTCGATCGCCTTGGTTTTTGACTTTGAACGGGAATTGGAAATTTAACTGGTCACCTACTCCTGATGAAAGACCGAAAGATTTTTTTAAAACCGATTTCAACACAACCAATTGGAAAGAAATTTCAGTGCCATCCAACTGGGAGCTGCAAGGCTATGGAATTCCTATTTACACTAATGTAACCTATCCATTTGTAAAAAATCCACCATTTATTGACCACGCCGATAATCCTGTGGGTTCTTATTTGCGTACTTTCGAACTGCCTGAAAATTGGGATAAGCGTCGTGTTTACCTCCATTTTGAGGCAGGAACTTCGGCGATGTACATTTGGGTAAATGGGGAAAAAGTAGGCTATTCTGAAAATACAAAAAGTCCAACAGAATTCGATATTACCAATTATGTAAAAGCCGGTAAAAATAAGGTTGCTGTAGAAGTGTATCGTTGGAGCGATGGTTCTTACTTAGAAGATCAAGATTTTTGGCGGTTGTCTGGTATTGATAGAGCCGTTTATCTTTATAGCACCGAAAATGTTCGCATAGCCGATTTTTTTGCACGTCCTGATCTTGACGCTTCCTATAAAAACGGAAGTTTGTCGGTTGATGTTAAACTCAAAAATCTGAACACAGTTTCTAAAAACAACCAAACGGTAGAGGCCAAATTAGTGGATGCTACGGGAAAAGAAATTTTTACAAAAACTTTAAAAATAAATTTAGGAGCCAATGCTGACCAATCGGTTACATTTAAACAAAATGTTGCTGCGCCCAAATTATGGAGTAATGAAACACCTTATTTATATACTTTATTGCTCAAACTAAAAGATGAAAACGGGAAATTTATTGAAACAGTTTCTACCCAAATTGGTTTTAGAAAAGTAGAATTGAAAAACGGACAGTTGCTAGTTAACGGAATCCGAATTATGGTTCACGGTGTCAATATTCACGAACACAATCCAAAAACAGGACATTACCAAGATGTGGAAACGATGATGAAAGACATCAAAGTTATGAAGCAATTGAACATTAATGCGGTACGTTGCAGCCATTATCCAAACAATTTGATGTGGGTAAAATTGTGCAACAAATACGGCTTATTCCTTGTGGATGAAGCCAATATTGAATCCCACGGAATGGGAGCAGAATTACAAGGTGGATTCGACAAATCTAAACATCCTGCTTATCTTCCGGAATGGGAAGCCGCTCATATGGATCGAATTTACAGCTTGGTGGAGCGTGATAAAAATCAACCATCCGTTATTTTATGGTCTTTAGGTAATGAATGTGGGAATGGGCCCGTTTTTAAAGAGGCTTATAAATGGATAAAAAACAGGGATAATTCTCGTTTGGTACAATTTGAACAAGCTGGAGAAGAAGATAATACCGATATAGTTTGTCCGATGTATCCTGGCATTAATTATATGAAAGATTATGCCAAACGCAAGGATGTAAAACGTCCATTTATTATGTGTGAGTACTCTCATGCGATGGGAAATAGCAACGGGAATTTTCAAGCGTATTGGGATATTATTCACAGCAGTCCCAATATGCAAGGTGGGTTCATCTGGGATTGGGTAGATCAAGGATTTGAAATGACTGATGAAGTGGGTCGAAAATATTGGTCTTATGGTGGCGATATGGGAAGTCAAAATTACACCAATGATGATAATTTCTGTCATAACGGATTAGTTTGGCCCGATCGTACACCTCATCCAGGCGCGTTTGAAGTGAAAAAAGTGTATCAGGATATTTTGTTCTCGGCTGTAGATTTGAAAAAAGGACTTATTCAAGTAGAAAACGGTTTTGGCTATACCAATTTGGATAAATATCTTTTCAAATATGAAGTTTTAAAAAATGGATTGGTTGTTAAATCTGGCACTATTAATTTGAGTCTTGCTCCACAATCCAAGAAACAAGTTCAACTTGAATTGCCAAAATTATCCACTGAGAATGGGGTAGAATATTTGCTAAATATTTTTGCTTATACCAAAGAAGGCAACGAGGTTTTACCTCAAAATTTTGAAGTAGCCCGAGAACAATTTTCAATTGGAGAAAGCAACTATTTTGTAAAAACTAACGATTCTGGTGCAAAACCAACAGTCACTGAAACTAAAGATGCCATAACGCTGGTTGCTGCTGGTGTTGAAGTAACGATCAGCAAGAGATCTGGTTTGATGCAACAGTACAAATCCAAGGGCGAAAGTTATTTTAACCTGATGCCAGTTCCTAATTTTTGGCGAGCACCAACTGATAATGATTTTGGAAATCGCATGCACTTGACCAGTAATGTGTGGAGAACCGTAGGAAGATATAACACAAGTCTTACTTCTATTATAGTGAAAGAAGAATCAGGTAAGACCGCTGTTGTGTCAACCCTTTACTTGAAAGATGTCGCTTCGACCTTTACTATTACTTACACTATGAGTTCTGATGGAAGTTTAACATTGGTAAATTCATTCAAAGCAGGAGAAAATCCTTTGCCGGAAATGCCTCGTCTTGGAATGTTGTTCAGCCTTAAAAATGACCTAAATAATTTTAGTTATTATGGAAGAGGTCCTTGGGAAAATTATCAAGATAGAAATACATCTTCCCTCAAAGGAATCTATCAAAGTAAGGTAGCGGATCAATATGTTCCATATTCACGTCCCCAAGAAAATGGATATAAAACAGATGTTCGTTGGTTAACGCTTACAAATAGTCAAGGCAATGGAATTGAAATTGAAGGGTTACAGCCTTTGGGAGTAAGTGCCTTAAATAATTATCCCGAAGATTTTGATGCAGGTTTGACTAAAAAATACCGACATACCAATGATATTACGCCCCGCAATGAAGTAGTATTATGTGTTGATTTAGCACAAAGAGGCGCGGGAGGCGACAACAGTTGGGGCGCTCTACCTCACGAACAGTATCTGCTGAAAAACAAAGAATATAGTTATGGTTTTGTTATTAAACCTAAAAAGAAATAAGACTATTTTATAAGGTTTAATAATAGATATAAAAAAAGGGCATTGAAGTAAATTTCAATACCCTTTTTAAATTTATTTAAAACTTATCCAGTCAATCTCTACTTGTTTATTATTTTCTACTAATTGCACAGACAGGTTTTGAACACCTGCTTCAAACTTTTTAATAGGAACTTTTATATTCTGCCAAGTAGTGCTTACAGGAATTTCAACTTCGGCAATTAAAACGCCATTGATTCCATTAGTTCGTATTTGTAAAGTTCCGCCCGTAGCAGATAAAGCATTCACAGTAACCGATTTTAATCGTTTTTTGCCAAAATCAACCGTATTGTATTCGACCCAAGCATTCGACTGACTCAAAACTGTTTTCCATCCTTTAAAAGTATCAACTGCATCGACAAAAGCGATTGACGCTCCTTTTTCGCTGATGTTGCTGTATCTATCCAGCTGAATTTCGTTTACCGCACTGGTTACGCCAATTCCTCTTAAAGTTGGAATCACTTTTTTAATCGTACCATCCGAATTAAAGGTTAAAACATCCGCTCTTACAGATCGAGCTTTATCAAATGTTGGCGAATAATCATTATGATGGTAAAACAAATACCATTGATTTTTAAATTCGATAATCGAGTGATGATTTGTCCAGCAACCTGTAGGCGATTCGTCCATAATTGTACCCATCACTTTAAAAGGTCCTAATGGATTGTCACTAATGGCATACTCTAATCGCTCAATTTTGTTTTCGACATGCGGGTAAGTCATATAATAAATCCCGTTTCGTTCAAACACATAAGGTCCTTCTTTCAACCCTTTGGATGGCAAATTCCCAAGAGTTTTAACTTCGGAATCTAGTTCAAGCATGTTTGCTTTTAGCTTTGCGCCAAAAATATCACGAGAAGACCAATACAAATAAGCTTGACCATCTTTGTCAATAAAAACATTGGGGTCAATCCCTTTCACGCCTTTAATAGGATTAGATTCAGGAATAAATGGCCCAGAGGGTTTATCGGATACTGCAACTCCGATGGTAAAACCTCTACCAAATGAAAGCGTATCTTTTGGGGTAGATGGGAAATAAAAATAATATTTTCCATTTCGTTCAATACAGTCTGGTGCCCACATGCTATAGCTTTCAGGACGCACCCACGGCACTTTATTTTGTTGAACTATCACACCGTGATCTGTCCAATCAGTGAGGTTGTCAGACGAAAAAACATGATAATCTTCCATACAAAACCAATCCTTTCTACCTTTGCCTTCAGCAGCTAAAATATCATGAGAAGGATAAACATAAACCCGATCTCCAAACACTCTCGCCGATGGATCAGCAGAATATTGATTCCTTATTATTGGATTTTGGGCAACTCCAATAAAAGAAAAACACATAAAAATTGAAGGTAAAATCCAATGTAATTTTTGTTTTTTCATTTGTTTTAAAATTATTTTATTAGCTATTATTCACTTATTATAATCCGTAAAATCTATTCATCAAAATAGGAATCACGGTCATTCTTACTATTTAAAGTCAAAAAAATAAAAATACATTAATCCGATTTAATTAGCCCAAGCCTCTCCTTCAGGAGTTCTTCTCCATTTAAAATACTGATCTAAAACTTTCATAGATTCTAAACTTGGTACAGAACTTACGAATGGTTTTTGTGAAAAATACATCACTTTACCAGTTTCATCATTAAAGGCAGGCCATTTAGGCAAATTACTACCATTTGGATCGCCATATTTGGCAAAATTTGTCCAATAAGTACCCATCGCATCTGAAATTATTAAATCTGTTTTTGTAGTTTGTGGATTTTTAGAATCCAATTGTTCAAAAACATAAGCTACTTCTTGCCCATGATGTGATCCATGTCCTGCATTGGGAGAACCAACTGGATTTTCGGGATGCTGGTCAAAATAATAATAGAAAACTTTAGATTTTCCAGTTTTAGCCTGAAGCCTTGCCCAGCTCCAAGTTTGCCATCCAAAAGCAGCATCACGTGCTAAATCTCTAGCGGTTTTAGGTACTGAATTTTCACCTACAGGATATGCTGCTAAAAGAGCCTTCGAAAATTTTCCATATCTACTTTCTACTCCTTTTATATAATCCTCAGGTGTTTTGGGCGGAGAAAAACTGGCTCCTTCATCGGAGTTATAACCCACTAAAATAGGCGTATCATTGTATTTCCCTGCTTCATAAAGTTTGTATTGGTCATCGGGAATTACAATTCCGTCAACAATAGGCCAAGCCAATCCGCTAACCGCAGGCAGTTTATCGGCAGGTAATTTTCTCATCTCTGCAATAGAGGTAATTCCAGCATTTTTCATATAGTCCTCACCTGATTTTTCGGCATCTACAATACGCTTCATGTTTTCGCCAGGATAAGTAGTGACGCGTGAAGGGCCAAAAGAACCGCCACTTTGAGAAATAGCACCATGAAATAATCCTTTTGCTTCTGGCGAAGCGCATAACATACTCACAGCAATACCTCCAGCCGATTCGCCAAAAATAGTTACTTTATTAGGGTCACCTCCAAAAGCTTCTATATTTTCTTTAACCCATTTTAGTCCCGCAATCATATCCATTATACCATAGTTTCCAGAAACATGGTTGGGATTTTCAGCACTCAATTCAGGATGAGCCATAAAACCCAATTGACCTACTCGATAAGCTATACTTACTAAAATAACTCCCTTTTTTGCCAATTTTTCTCCGTTATAAGTTGCTTCAGAAGTGGCTCCAAAATTAAAACCACCACCATAAATCCAAACTAAAACAGGCACTTTTTCTTTCGCTGATTTTGCTGGGGACCAAATATTCAAATACAAGCAATCTTCACTTTTTCCTGAAGGTGGATTACCTCCTTGAAAAGGGCCTGGAGCAAATGCATTAGCTTGACGAATACCTTGCCATTTGGCAGCAGGCATTGGCGAATGCCAGCGTAAATCTCCCACAGGTGGAGCTGCAAAAGGAATTCCTTTGAATACGGTCAAACCGTTTTCTAGCACTCCTTGTAATTGCCCTTCATTCACTTTTATAGTAGTTGATAATTGGGCATAGTTGACTCCTAAACATAGGAACATTGCGATAAATAAAATTAATTTTTTCATTTGTTTTAGATTATTTTAAAATTCTAATTTGATAAAATCGTGGTGTCGGTATTTTATTTTTAGCAGTAATTTTCAATTGAAAATTCTCTTCTTCCGGTATTTGAATTTTGATTATTTTACCTTCTATAGCACTTATCTTGGCTGCATTACCATTTATAGAAATCTCAAAATTTTCAGGTTTTATATCGTTTAAAGTACTGATTTCTATTAGTTTTCCGGCTTTGTTTTTATTTTGCAATTGATAAGATATATAGGAACGTGTGCTACGCCAAAATTTCTCGTCATCATAACCTGAATTACTTTGCTCTCCTTTGTATTGATGATCTACCTCAGGCTGTTGTTCGCCACAGTTGATTTTATCTACAGTCTTGGCTTCAAGAGCTAAAAGTGCTATTTCTTGTTGCTTTTGAATTTCTTTTTGATTTTCATATTCTTTCTGGGTGAAAGTCTGAAAATACATTTGATAACGTGCATCGTGAATCTGATAGAAAGGCTGAAGTTGCAATGAATCCATCTTGAAATTCATATTATCGATAGGTTGCAGTTTTGACACATAATTTTTAGAATCGTCCACTAAGGCATAGGCATCATTAATTGGATAGAGTTTTCCTCTGGTTTCATGTCCCATTCGGCTATCATCAGCAAAAAGTCCTTTTAAATCAGCAGTAGAAGTTTTAGCTGCTAAAACGATTGGTCCACGAACAAAAGCTGCCCAATTAGAACCATCTGGAAGATATTCCAATTTGGTTTCCATATTGAATTGAAATGAAATTTTATCTCCATTTTTCCACTTTCTATTCAAATTTATATATTGTGATGGATTCGCTGTAAATGTTTCAGATTTTCCATTCACCAAAATTTTGATATTTGTTGCCCACTTCGGATAACGAATATTTAGTGAAAACGTTTTGTTTTTTTTCAATTTTAATAACAATTCAGTAGCATTCTCGTTTGGAAAATTATTTGTTTGTATTAATTGCAGTCCTTTTTCTTTCCAATTCAATTCAGAAGGGATAAAAAGATTCACAAAAAGGTCATTTTCAGAATGGCTATAAATCAATTCGCCATATTTTGTATGGTTTTCTAAACCAGAACCTACACAACACCACATACTGGTTTCAGGCTGAGAATACACTCTATAATGATTTGGACGAATCGGTGTGAAATATACAAAACCTCCTTTTTCAGGATGTTCCGTAGATAAAATATGGTTGTAGAGTGTGCGTTCGTAATAGTCAAGATAACTCACATCATTATTATTCAAGAACAAAGCCATAGTCAAACGAAGCATATTATAGCTATTACAAGTTTCAGGACCTTGATTCGATTCTAACATTTCTTTGAAGTTATTAGTCGGGTTAAAATGTTCCCGAACACTATTCCCTCCAAATGCCACACTACGCTTTTGAGTTACATTTTGCCAAAAATATTCAGACGCGTGTTCCCAGTCATCATTATGTGTTAAAGTTGCGATTTTTTCAAAACCAATTACTTTAGGAATTTGTGTATTGGCATGAAGACCTGTTAGTTTATCTTGCTTTTCTAGCAAAGGATTTAAAATTTTAAGATGCGAAAGTCTTTGAGCAGCATCAAGATATTTCTTGTCTTTTGTAATTATGTATAAGTCGGCAAAAGTTTCGTTGATCCCACCGTGTTCCGTATCCAATACATGTTGGATTTGCTCAGTAGAAAGTGGTTTTATGAGTTCAATAAACCAATCGCCTAAACCTATCAAAACTTGTTTGGCTTGTTGATTATTTGTGATTTCATAAGCATCACGCAAACCTGCAAAAAGTTTGTGAATATTGTAAATAGGCACCCAAGTATTGTTCAACCCGAAAGTACTGCCATCAATATCCCCTTTGTGGATGCGCTCCCAAAAAACTTTCCCATCGGGAATACCTCCAACATAACCATTGCCGTTTTTTGCTTGACAAAGAGCCAGTTCATTAACCATATAATCCAAACGCGTTTTTAGTTCCGCATTTCCAGTACTTGCATACATCATGGCTAAAGCCGACAAATAATGCCCTGCAATATGACCGTCTAATCCTGAACTTTCCCAATTGCCATATCGTGTGGCTTTTAATGGCAAGCCAGCATCGATCAAATAAGGAGCAAGCAATTTATCGGGATTGAGTTCCAAAATGTATTTCAGATCAACATCCTGAGCCTCTTTAAACATACCATCTGTGAGTTTTACTTCCTGCAATTTGAATGATTGCATTTGAGCAAAAGAAGATTGAACACAAATTAGGATTATTATATATTTTAAATTTTTAAAATTCATTTTTTAAGTTTTTTTGGTTAGTTTTTATCTGTTTAAAACTATTTTAATATTTTTCACAACACTATTTTCACGGCTTTACCATTATAACTGATTGTTTTAACTATTGGAGTATTTTCCGAATTAATAAAAACAATTTTGAAGTTTCGACTTTTTAACATTCCGTCAAATGTTCCTTTTCTTTCGGCTATCGTTAGCTTTTTATTAACCTCATCCCATTTGAATTGGATTAAAGAAGAAGCCCCTTTTTCATAATTATAGTTGTCATTTTCATCTTCATACAACTCAAAAGTCCCGTCTTTTCCAGTATATACTCGAATTTCTAAATTGTCCCAATTTTTTTCTTCGGCATATTGCACTTTAGGACCCATTGGAATAATAGCCCCAGCTTTTACATAAAGTGGTATAATATCCATTGGTGTTTCTTTGCTAATGGCTTGCCCACCTTCCATTTTTTTGTTGGTCCAGAAATCATACCAAGTCGTGTTGGCTGGCAAATACACTTGAGTAGATTTTATGGAAGTAAGGTCTCGCACTTTTGTGGTAGTACCATTCGAAACTTCATCTTTTGTGTACATTGCATCTGTAACTGGAATTACCATTATCGATTTGCCAAACATAAACTGATTGTTGATGTCATGTGTTTTTTTATCCAAAGAAAAGTCCATCACCATAGCTCTCATCATACTCGATTGATTTGCGGTAATCTCGTGTGAAGCCGAATAGATATAAGGCAATAAACTATAACGCAGATGAATAAATTTCTCGATTGCATCATAAACCACATCACCTTTTTTACCAAATTGATAAATTTCACGGGGTGCATCGGCTCCGTGAGAACGCATCATTGGGCAAAATGCTCCAAACTGTAACCAACGTGTATAAAGTTCAGTATAGTTAGGATCTTGCAGTTTCTTAGGAAATTTAGACAAAAAGAAACCTCCAATATCACTATTCCAATAAGGAATACCCGTCATCGAAAAATTAAGTCCTGCAGGAATTTGATCTTTAAGGGCATCCCAAGACGAATAAATATCTCCAGACCAAGTATTGGCTCCTTTACTTTGTTGACCTGCAAAAGCGGAACGAGTCAATATAAACACTCGCTTATCAGAAGCGGTACTTCGTTGATGATCATAAACTCCTCCAACCGTCATTAACGGATACGCATTACGCACTTTTCTAAAAGACCCCAAGAATGTTTTATTATCTAAATCCGTGTCTTTAAAATTCATATGATCGGGTTCTGTAGAATCCATCCACCAGCCGTCAATTCCAAGAGAAAAAAGACCTTTTTTGAGGTGTTTCCAATAAATATCTCTTGCATCAGGATTATAGGCATCATAGACTAATACTCCCGATGGAAAATTCATATCTGGCGGCCAAACATCTTTTCCTGACAAAGGCCAAGTGGCAAAATCCATTAGCATTCCTTTGGATTTCAATTCTTTATAAGGTATTGTTTCAGGGCCAAATGATGACCAAATTGATATTATCAAATGCGCATTTTGCTTGTGAACATCATCCACAAATTTTTGAGGATTAGGAAATTCTGGGTTTAAAAAATCCATTGCATTCCAATGATAATTGTCTCCCCAATATTGCCAATCTTGAATTATCCCATCTAGTGGCACTTGTAATTCACGATATTTTTTAACCACATCTACTACTTCTTCTTGGCTTTTGTAACGCTCCTTACTTTGCCAAAAACCAAATGTCCACAAAGGAAACATAGGTGCTTGCCCCGTAAGATCTCGCATTTGAGCAATAACTCCGTCAGCATTTCCTCCGAGCATAAAATAATAATCGATACAATTCCCAACTTCAGATTGAAAACTAGTTCCGCTGGCATTATCCTCAAAATTGGTTGGCGAATAATTGTCCCAATAAAGACCGTAGCCTTTAATCGATTGGAAAAAAGGCACAAAATCTTCTGTATTATTTTGAACCATATGAATCTTTTGGTTGCGTTGCGACATCTTTCTGTTTTGAAGAATCCCAAGTCCATAAATAGCTTCGTCTGGTTCTAATTGAAATGATTGACTCACTTTAAAAGTACTCTCACCTGCATCGTTGGTAGGCAAAAATTCAAAAGCTTGTTTTTTTTCAGTGAAAAATGATTTCTCATTTAAATCTAAAAAACTTACGGTAGCTGTTTTTCGATCTAACTTTACTCTTAATTTACTACTACTTACGGTATAAAAATTAGCATCTTCGGTAGTATTTAAATTAAGTTTTTCTGGCGTTTTAATCACTGCCAAACTCTTTTTATCCAATACAACATCTTTAGGATATTTTAAAACCCTTACAATTGACGGCGATAAAAATTGAATTTCTATGTTAGTAGCATTAATTTCTGTCTTAATTCCTGTAGGTGTACTTGTCTTTGTTTGACTTGCACAGTCTATAAAAAATAAGGATAAAATACCTATCCAATACATGTTTTTCATTTGTGATGACTTTTATAAAGTGATTCGTTTTAACTTTTTTTTGCTCTTGAAGAAATCAATATTCGATGGTTTGTTTGGTCCAAGTTGCCTTATTTATATAGAACATTCCATCTTTATAATGCACAGGTTCAATTCCCATTTGAGGTCCTTTTTCCCATTCCTCCAAAGTTTGACTGTACGGATAAGGTCTTTTTTCATCCATAAAATAATGGCAGGAATTCCACAACTGACCATCAGGACCAATGAATAATGCGTTGTGTCCCGTTTCTTGATAAGGATCATCAGTATCTTGGAATTTTAAGTTATCGTAACCTCCTTCTTTTGCCAATTCAGGTCGATAATGTTTCTTTCTTGTTCCAAAAATAGGTTCTGGTGAAGCTAATTCCCAAGACCCTAATGGCGATTTCGATTTTAATAATCCAACTTCGTAGCCACGAGTCCAACTAGAAAAAAACATAAAATAGGTTCCTTCTCTTTTTATTACAAAAGGACCTTCAATACCTCCCACCATCCATTCTGGATAACCGGGTTGTTTTTTATCGAGAAACTTCTCGATAGGAGTGATTAATTTTCCTGATTTTAAATCAATTTTAGCTTGAAACAAACCATTACCACTACAATACAGATAGGTTTGACCGTCTTCATCTTCAAACAAAGTAGTGTCATTATTGTACTGTGGTGTTAATGGGCCATTGATTAATTTATAAGGTCCTGTGACTTTATCAGATGAAAATAACCAAACGCTGTGAGTACTCATCCCTTTTGGATCTTCGGCAGTTACTTTTCCACTATTTACAGTTAAATAATATTTGTTTTGAATAAAATGGATTTCGGGTGCCCAAAAACGACCATTATACGGACAATCTGCTGGCAATTTACTCGCATCAATTATAAACGAATGCTGTTTCCAGTTAATCATATCATCTGAAACTAGCATACGCACACCAGGATTTGGACCCGTCCAAACAGGATTTGATGTTCCTATGCAATACCATTTATTTTCCACTTTTATAATGAAATGATCCCGCATAGAAATATTTATATCTCTCGTAATAGGATTGGTATAAGTGAAAACTTTTTTTTCTGTTTGCGCAGAATTTTCTTTTAAATCTTTGGGCTTTTGTGCAAAACCAAAAGTGGTAATTAGCAACAAAATCCAACTAATAGTTAATTTGTTTTTCATCATATTTTTACATTAAAGCGCAATTGCTGTTAGTTTAAGTAGTGATGTAAATCTCTTCAAGTTTTTATTTTAAAAAGAATTATTTAAAAAAGCATTTCTTAAAATTTAAAACTCAATCTAACAATCTAAACTTGTTTATGCTTTCTTTCGATTGCACAAACAAGTTTTGAATATCTTCATTTTTTGCAGAACTTTTCTATTTAGTATTACGGTCTCGCATCATTACTAGAAGTTGCATACAACCCTAGTAAACAACCTGTAAAACCACCTGCTACATCTGTCGAAAGAATATCTCCCGAAACAGTTCCTCCTACTGGAACAAAATCAACTCCGTTTAGAGAATAACTAAATACATACTCATCTCCGTTTGCTTTCATTTGAAGTTGAATAGGTTTCTTAACATCAATTTTAGCACTTGCTACAATTGTAGAGTTTATTGCTGCATCTCTTCTTGTTTTTTGATTTTTTTGCAGTACAACATAATAGTCTTTGTCTTTCATTGTAATTCCAAAAACATAATTGGAACCTTCGTTTTGTAAAGCTACCACACCAGCCAAATCTTTGTCTGATTTTGGTTTGTAATCCATCGTAGTTGTCAATGAAAAACTATTGTGTTGCTGACGATAAAACAATGTTGATGTAGGTTTCATCTCTTTTATGTTGGTATCAAACGGATTTATTTGCAATCCTTTTTTTGATGTCGTGATAAATTTTTCACGAGGTCCTCTTAGACCAATCCAACGGTAATCCAATTTACTTGAAGTGAAATTGTCGTTGAAAATAAAATTACCATTAGGGAAGAATCCTTCTTTGCCTGTTTTATTTTCTGTAGCTCCCTGTGGCATTTTCATTTTTGGCTCCAAAGGAATCAATCCATTTTCGAAAATTGGAAACTCACCCGACCAATCTACAGGTAAGATAAAAGTTTCACGACCAGTATTCACTCTGTTTTTTTCGTTTGGTCTAACTGCCAAGAAAACACCATAATATTTATCTCCAGGTCCTTTTACTAAATCAGCGTGACCAGCCCAATCCACTTTATTGGCTCTGTCTCTTGGGAAATATTTTTGTGTCAAAATTGGATTGCTTGGTGCAGGAATAAATGGTCCTTTTGGGTTGTCACTTTTAAAAATAACTTCAGTATGATTACCTCCTGTACCACCTTCAGCACACATTAAAAAATATTTTCCGTCTTTTTTGTACAAATGTGGCGCTTCAATCCAAATTGGTTTTTTGGCAGGATCAACTCCACCATCCACTATAATTTTATCTGTACCCGGAATTACTTTATCATTTTCAACATCATACTCCCAAATTTTGATAACTCTATGACCATTGTAACGCTCTTTGCCATTATCAGGAGCATCATTGTGAACGATATATCCTTTTCCATTATCATCAAAGAAAATAGCAGGATCTATTCCGCCAAAACCTAATTTTATTGGATTTCCCCAACCTTTCTTAGGGTCTTTTGTTTTTACAATAATATTATTTAAGCCTCCTGAAAATGCTGTTACAATCATATAGAATGTATCATTATGAGGGTTGTAGGTAATACCTGGAGCATAAACTCCAGCGCTAATACCGGTGTCATGAGGGTCGAATTGGGTAACGTCATTTAATATACCTCCCAAGTCAGTCCAGTTTACCAAATCTTTAGAGTGAAAAATTGGCACACCCGGAAACATTGCAAAAGAAGAGCAAACCATATAATAATCATCTCCTTTGCGGGTAATGGCTGGGTCAGGATAACATCCTTGCAAAAGAGGTGTGTAAAACTCGTCTGATTTTAATGGATTGTCTATATAAACTTTATCATTCCCTTGATAGGTGAAATTCGAAAATAATGGCGCATTATTTTTTGATTTGTTTTGGCTGTTTGCTCCAGTTATGGAGAACAAAACGATACTTAAAAATAATAGTACTTGTGTTTTTTTCATTGTGTTAAATTTTAATTGTTTAATTTTTATTGGTTAATTTTATTTTCTTTATTTCTAATTTAATTATACTCTTTTTTATGGCAGAGATGCATTGAACTTGTTTGTGAAAATTATTTTGAGAATTTCCAATAGTCAAAATACAGTATATCTGTCTTGGCTTTTCCTTTAAAAACGAAATAGACATCGTGAACTCCTGAAACTTTTTTTACATCGATTGTTTGCAAAGACCATCTGTCATTTCCTCCAGTCATTGGCACTTTTACAGTTCCAAGTAATTCTCCATCTTTACTGTCTAATCGTATTTCCATTGATACATTTCCGTTGTGAGTTGTACCAATTCGTGCCGTGAATTTCGAAGCACCTTCTTTGCGAAAATCTACTTCTTTAACTTTGGTGTAAGCATCATTGTATTTTGCTGTAATGAAATTACCAACCACATTATTTTTCATTGATTTCACACCTTCTGACCAAGCGATGGTTTCTGCCTCGGTTTTAGCATAAGGGTTTAAAGGAGTTAAACTCTTTTTAATTCCTTCTGTCATATTCATTTGTACAATAGAACCATCTTTATTAAATTTAAGTTCTTCTACACATACAGAACGGGTAAAACCAGTTCCTCCAGGCAATCCCGCATTGTGATAGAAAAAGTAACTTTTTCCTTTAAAATCGATAATCCCAGGGTGATTAGTAAAGGACCCTCCTTGTGTAGGCATTACAACACCTTGATATTTCCAAGGTCCTTCTATATTTTTACTGGTTGAATAACCAATATGTTCTGAAATTGGTCCTGCTGCAAAAAATAAATAATAGAGATTATTGCGTTTATACATCCACGGCCCTTCTTCATAAGTCGTTGGTCTTTGTTCATTCACTTTTCCTTCTCGTTTACCAAATGCTTCTATCGTATTAGGTATTTGTTTGATTTCACCTTCATAAGAAATCATATCCTCATTTAGCTTTACATAATAGCAAACCGGATTTCCCCAAAATAAATAAGCCTGACCGTCATCGTCTATAAAAACGGTTGGATCTATATCGGCATTGCCATTAGAAACTAAGGGTTTTCCCAACGGATCTATGAATGGTCCATACGGACTATCGGCAACTCCTACGCCTATAGCTCCTTTTCCTTCTCTAGTTGTATTGGGTACGTACATATAAAACTTTCCTTTTCGTTCTATACATTGAGGAGCCCAAGCGTTCATTTTTGCCCATTCAAAATCTTTATAGGACAATGCGGCTCCGTGATCTGTCCAATTGACCATATCTTCTGTGGTATATAATCTCCAATCGTTCATGGTAAACCAAGTAGAATCATCTTCGTCATGGCTTGTATAAAGAAAAACTTTACCATTATAAACCATTGGAGCTGGATCAGCTGTATAATTGGTTTGTACAATAGGATTTTGAGCTTTTCCTACTGAATAATTTAAGATTGTAATAAGTATTACAAGTATTTTAAAACTCTTTGTCATTTTTTCTAATTAGTTAATACAAATCCTCCATTAGGCTGAATCGTTATTGATAATTCACCGTTTTTAGAAACTTTTACACTTGTTGTATAGGTTTCTTTGGTGTCTTTATCGTTGTACATAGTGATACTTTGTCCTGCAAGCATCGGCAAGTTGAGTTTAAGTTTTTTAGCTGTCTTCTCTGCATTTACTCCTGCTACATACCATTTTTGTCCATGTCTGCGGGCAACTACACTATATTTTCCCGGATAACCATCGATGAAAACGGTTTCATCCCAAGTCGTTGGAATTTTTTTCAAAAAGTCTAATTCAAAAGCGGGTACATCTGTAAGGTTATTTGGGGTTAGCCCAAACATTTGAACAGGATTTTGGAAAAGTACGCTTGTTGCTAATTGAAAAGCATCGGTAGTTAATCGTAGTTGTCCTTTTGCATTTCCTTTATTTAGATATTTATTCAATAAAACCCCACCAAATTCCATACTGCCCACAGCATTTCGAATGAAAGGATGTAATGACGCAAAATAGGCTTCTTTATCGCGAACATCCTGAGAAAAAATAAGCATTTCAGAAGCAAGAACCGCTTCGCTTCCTACGTAATTTGGATACATTTTTTCCCAACCACGAGGTAAAGTTGCTCCATGAAAAATAATCATCAAACCGTAATCATTCGCATCCGAAAGTATATCTTCATATAATTTCATCGTTTCTTGTTTGTCGCCTCCAAAGAAATCTACTTTCAATCCTTTGACACCTGCTTCTTTGAGCCATTTCATCTCATTTTTTCGAGCAATAGTAGAATTCATTTTATTAATAGGAGTCTGAAAAGCATCATTTGCAGCCCCATTCGAATTGTACCATAAGAACACCTCAACATTTTTAGACTTGGCATACTTGATTAATTCTTTCATTTTTTCGTAGCCAATTCTGTCATCCCACCAAGCATCAATTAAGATATATTCAAACTTCATGGCAGCAGCCAAATCGATATATTTTACTTGATCTTCATAGTTCATACTGTTGTCTTGCCAAACAATCCAGCTCCAAGAACCACGCCCCATTTTATATTCTTGTGAAGGTTTATAAAGTGGTTTTACAACATCATAAGGAATTGTTGTTTCAACAATTGGTTTGAGGTTTTCACCTACTGTAATGGTTCTCCAAGGCGTTACACCCGGAAGACTTATTTGTGCTCCTGAACTTCCAAAACCATTATTTTGTTTTGGATTTGGATATTCTACTGTAAATAATCCGTCTTTATACCCACTTAAATGTGATGCTGTATATAAACTACTCACTCCTGTTTCTGATAATAAAACCCAAGCTTTGTTGCCCAAATGAAAAAGTCCAGGAAAAACATACCCATCAGCAGCTTTATTTTTGTCTAATGGTGCATCGGCTTCGTAACCGCTTTCATAACTAGGAGCTGTACGAGCAAATCCAGTCATTGCTTGCATCATTGGAGAAAGAAATGTGGTTGCAGTTGACGTAAATTTATAGCCTGTTGTTTCTTCTGTAACTACACAAACTTTAGTGTCACCCCAAGCTGGTATTTCGTATCGAAAAGCAACATTATTATTACTTACTTGAAACAAAATAGCTATTTTTTGTTTTTGAGCATTGGTGAACGAACAGTTTAAAGTATTGGCATTATAGCTAACTTTAGATTGTTTGATTTTAGTTTGAGTATAATCTTCTTGAATTTTAGCTATCGATGAATTTTCAAAAATCATATTGGTACTAAAATCCCCTGCATTAGTAATTAACCCTAACGGAGAATCCTCTAATACTATCCCTCCTTTGTAAGTGATGGTATAAACTGGTTTGCCCTTTTTGACCAATACATTTACTGTAAGGTTTCCATCAGGACTCGAAACCGACATTGTATTTTGTGAAGAAACTGCCGAAGAAATTATAAAGCAGCATAAAATAATTAATTTTTTCATTGTTTTTTTTTAAATTTATTTATTGAATTTCCAGGCGTCAAAATTGAATAATTCCCCTTGTTCTCCTTTGAAAACAAAGAACAAATCATGCACACCATTTAGTTTTTTTACTTTTGTTTTAAATGTTTTCCAGTTTTGCAAACCTCCAGTATTTTCTATTTTGCAAATAGCAATAAGTTCTCCGTCAACTTTATCTACACGTATTTCAACTGATCCAGAATTTACAGAGGCTGCAATAATCTCCACTTTTTTTGCTCCTTTTGCAAAATCAACTCCTCGTACTTGAATAAAATCGCCATTATGAATTTGAGTTAGATATACTCCAGCTTCTTTACTTTTATCTGATTTAACACCTTTACTCCAAGCCATAGTTTCGGCTTCGATGCGTCTAAAAGGATTTAATGTTTCTATTTGTTCTGGTCCATCTTTTGTAAAATAAGAATGATTTTGAATAGTGCCATCTTCGTTATAAATAATTCTATCCGCATCTACAGAACGTCTTTCGTAAAATGTAGTAGTTTCACTTTTAATCAAGTCATAACTATGTCCAAAAACATATGATTTTCCTTTATAATCTATAATTCCGGGATGATTTCCTCTCGTTTTGTCACTTGCATCAACAATCATTCCTTTGTATTCCCAAGGTCCTAAAGGCGATTTACTCATAGAATAACCAATCCCTTCTGGACAACAAGTAGAAGCATAAGACAAATAATAGTGATTATTTCTTTTCCAAACCCAAGGTCCTTCTTGATAATTTTTGGGTTTAGTAGGTTCTTTTACGATTTCACCTGAAACAGAAATCATGTCCTCATTTAGTTTCACGTAATACAAATCTGGATTTCCCCAATACAAATACGCCTGACCATCGTCATCAATAAATGGAGTTGGATCTATATCGTTCCAAATATGATCTGAATTGATTAATCTTTTACCAATAGGGTCTCTAAATGGACCATAGGGACTATCTGAAACTAAAACGCCAATACCTCCACCGTGCATTGGACAATAGAGATAAAATTTACCATTGCGTTCAATACACTGAACTGCCCAAGCACCATTATCTTGCTTTGCCCAACTAAAATCTTTCAATGAAGCAACAACTCCATGATCAGTCCAATTGACCATATCGGTTGATGTATAAAGCAACCAATCAAGCATTTTAAAACCTTTGGCATCATCTTCATCGTGTGACGTATAAAGAAAAATGGTGTCGTTGTGAACCATTGGAGCAGGATCGGCTGTATATTTTGTTTGAATTATTGGACTTTGAGCTTTTACTGTGGAAAAGTTCAAAAGGGATAACACTCCCAAAGCGAGTACTTTTTTTGTGTTAAACACTAATAATTTAGTCATAATTGTGTTTTTGATGTGTTAAATAATGTGTGTGTTTATTTTTTAAAAATAATGTAAATACTAATCTATCAAACCTTCCGCGTCTGTTCGTATTTTATTAAAAAATGTGACAGCTTTTTTTAATAAAATGTATCGAGAACCCTCGTTTTCGTAACTTCTCGATACAATTTTGAATAGTAAAGCTGCCGCATTACTATTCAAAATCACTCGAAGAGACGGAATGATATCTTTTCCTATTTCAGTAAAATGGTATTAAATAATACTATTTTATTTGAATAATAATGGCGCATACATAAACAAATCATGTCTCCAAACTGGCCAGCTATGACCTCCTGAATATTCGCTGTACTTGTATTTTATTCCCATTTGGTCAAACTTGCTCATCATTATTTTACAATTTTCATAAGCAATATCTTCTTTACCTCCCATTGAAATCCAAAATTCTTTAATATTTGAATTAATAGTTGCGGCATTATTTTTCATAAACTCATATTGAGGATCAGATAATGTGGTATTATTTGCCCACCAACCAGAGCTAAATACTCCTATACTTGAAAACATATCTGAATTTTTCACACCTGCATATAGAGTCTGTAATCCGCCCATAGACAAACCGGCTAAAGCTCTGTTTTTGGCATCGGTTGCTACTTTAAAATTACTTTCTACAAATGGTATTGCTCCCATTTTTAATTCATTTTCAAAAGCTTTAAGCGCTCTTTCATCGAAACCTGTAACTCCTGCCATATTTCCGTCAATCATTGCAATTACCATTGGTTTTGCTTTATTTTCGGCTATTAAATTGTCTAAAATTAAATTAGTCTTTCCCTGAGTAGCCCATCCTCTTTGGTCTTCTCCTCCACCGTGCAAAAGATATAAAACAGGATATTTCTCGGTGGCATTATCGTAACCTGGCGGTGTGTAAACATACATTTCACGCCAAGAATTAGTTGCTCTTGAAAAGTATTTTTTAACTCGGATATCACCATGAGGTACATTCTTTAAAGCATAAAAACCTCCTTCTTTATTTGGAATTTCTATTCCACTAGCCATACGTCCCATTCCATAGAAACTTTCGCTTGACGGATCAGCAACAGCCACACCATCAATAAGCAAGGAATAATAATTGAATCCTTTATTGACAACATCAGTAGTTAGGTTCCAAGTTCCTTCTGCATCTTTTACCATGTCGTACTTTTTACCTAAATCGATTTGCACTTTTGCAGCTTCTGGAGCTTTAACTTTAAAAACTACTCGATTGTCTGGCAATATTTGAGGATATTTAGCATTACGAATATTAGTTTCTGGTTGAGATCCTAATAAGGTATATGTTGAAAAACTTGAGGGATCTACAGGTTTAAACAAAAACTGTGAAAACATATACAAACCATTTTTCCAAACTTTAAAATCATGAACTCCTGGCTCAATGTAATAAATGTGAGGCACATCATTTTTAAACAAATAGTCGTGTGTACGTTTACTGAATGTGATTAATCCATCGGCATCACCACAAGAAATCCAAAGGAGTTTTAGTTTTTTCTTTGCTTCTTCTGGATTTGGCACCAATAATTCTGGCGATTTTGTATTCGGTGCGGACGAAAAACCTCCAACCCAAGCAAACTTGTCTAAATTACCCAAACCAAAATTAAGTGATTGTCCGCCTCCCATAGAAAGTCCTGCGATTGCTCGGTTTTCTCTATCTTTCAAAACTGGATATTTTTTTTCGATAAAGGGAATTAAATCATCCAAAAGATCTCTTTCAAAATTGGCAAAGCCTTGAACTTTGTCTGGAGCCATAATATTTCCGGTAGCTCTGTCATCTTTTATGGCGCGACCGTTTGGCAATACTACTATCATTGGCTTAATTTTCCCTTCGGCAAATAAATTATCTAATATTATTTGTGGAGTTCCTCCATTTAACCACTCTTTTTCATCGCCACCAATTCCGTGTAAAAGATAAAGAACTGGGTATTTCTTGCCTTTTGATACACCCGGCGTTGTATAAACCAAAGCTTTTCTGGTTACTCCAACCGTTTTTGAAGGATAAGAGATTGTATCTATTTTGCCATGGGCTATTCCTGGTCTTAGTTGGTCGAATCCTTTTGGTCCTTCCTTTTCAATTTTTTGTGCTACAACAATGCTATTACACATAAATAGTAGTATTGCTGCTGTGATTATTTTTTTCATTTAATATATTTAGTTTAGTTAAAGTTTTTTTATTTGAATAAATTAGATGCAAATTGGTTTAAACATCGGCGCCACGTAAGCCATTCGTGAGCAGTGCCAACCGATTCGTAGTACTGGTATTTAATTTTTTGTTGATCTAACATCGCTCGAAATGCCCCAATAGATCCAGGAAACGGATTAGGTTCTTTAGTTCCCAATCCTAACCAAAAAAGTTTGATTTTTTTATTGACTGCTTCGCCATCTTTGTATTTTCCGTCTAAAAATGTGGACACATCAATTGCATCAGTACTTGGATAATTTGAAGTTCCGCTAAATCCCCCATAATGAGAAAAGGTCTCAAGATTATTCATCATAATCCTCATGGTTTGATTGGCTCCCATCGAAAGACCAGCGATTGCTCTATTCTCGCGATTAGCGATAGTGCGAAACTTAGTGTCAATCATTGGTATTATTTCATTGATTACAACCTCCTCAAAAACGGATTCTGGACGGGCATTTTTATCCAAAGTTGCATTGTTTTGAGGTTTATAAGCATAGCCATTATCCATGACAACTATCATAGGAGTTGCTTTTTTTGAAGCAATCAGGTTGTCTAAAATTAGGTTTGCTTTTCCTTGAACAGCCCAGCCTGTTTCATCCTCAAAACTTCCGTGTTGTAGATAAAGAACCGGATAGCGAGTTTTTGTATTTTCATTATAATTAGCCGGAGTATATACAAAACAGCGTCTAAACGAATTGGTTAATTTTGAGAAATAAATATTTTCGCTTACCAGACCGTGAGGAACATCTTTTAGGGCAAAAAAGTCTTGATCTGTTGCTGGAATTTCTATTCCGCTTCCCAATCGACCGGCACCATAAAAATACAATGATCCTGGATCTGGAACTGAGGCTCCATCAATATTCAATTGATAATAATGAAATCCTTCGTCTTGAGGAGCTGATTCGCCTGTCCAAACGCCTTTGGCATCTTTTGTTAGATCATATTTCACACCCCCTAAATCCAATTGTACTTTGCTAGCCTCTGCAGCGGCTATTTGAACACGCACTCTGCCTTCAGAATTTACCTGAGGATATTGCTTTCCTTGTTGAGTTGTTACCGAAATTTTGAAATCCTCGACTACAGTAGTTGGAGTAGTTTGAGCCCAACTAACTCCTGTTGTTGCCATAAATAATAAGCTAACTGCTAATGATTGATACTTCATTTTCTTGATTTTTTATAGTTAAAAAATAATTATTTAGATTGCGGAACGATTATTTGGTATTTGCCACTAAGATGCATTATGCTAAATAAATACATTAGACCATCATAATAAGGGTCAAAATAGCCGTCTTCATAAGGTTCTAATTTTGCATTCCAAACGGCGTGAACAAAATCTAGACTTGCTTTATCTTTATTTACAAGTGAAGCTGCCGCTGCTGTAGATACCAATCCAATTGAATGTCTCAATTTTTTCACTGGACCTGCCTGAAGAATAAAATCGGGTGTAGTACCATCCAAATTATACTGATCCACATAAGTATCTAAACCTTTAGATCTAAGGAAATTTTGAAATCTTTTGGCATAATCTTCTTGCCATGCTTTGTCTTTACCAAACCAAGTATAATCCATAGCAATGTTCATAGGAACTCTCCAAGAATCATAACGAAACGCTGCTGGCATCCATCGAGTGGAATGTGGTGTTCCATCAAACTCTGTATAATCAGCATTTAACCCCGTTACAGGATGACAAGCTTTATGCAAAAACTCGCGAGAGACATCCGCACATTCTTTGTAAAATTGCTCGTGACCATCTTTAGCATACAAAGCCCAAATTTCATAAAAAGCGGGAAGGTGATACGAAGGATCAGTCCAATTATAACCACCACCTTCTGGAACAAAAGATATTTGTTTGTGTTCAATATTGATGAGATTGTATATATTACCTGTGCCATCTTTTTTCCACATAGCATCTAAAATTCTTCTAGCTTCTTTGTAATAATCTATTCCGGTGTTATTTCCCCATCTATTTGAGGCAAATAAAAGACTAGTAATATAATACAATTCGCCATCAGATGCTGAACCAGGTGAGTTTTGCTTCATAGTAACTGGATTCAAACTCCAAGCAAAATACCCTTCTCTTGGTCCGCTTTGATGCTGCATATATTTTTTAGAAAATCTCCAAATTTTATCAAAAACTTCTTTTTTGTTCAATTGAACTGCCACCATCATTCCGTAAGACATTCCTTCGGTTCTTGCGTCCTTATTTTTAACATCAGAAACGTATGCCATAGTATCTCCAACCGTAAAATAAACTCGGTTTGGACCTTCAAAAACATCGTAATAGGCTTTTGCCAATTTTTTGTCTATGTCCGCTTTACTATACCCTGCTTCTTTAAAAAGATTTCGATATTGAGGTTTTTTAGCAGAATCTTGCTTTTTATTTTTTTGAGCTAGAATAACGTTAGAGGCTACTAAAACAAGGAGTAATACAATAGTTTTTTTATACGCTTTCATTAGATTTTTTTTTTGATGTTAAAATTATTTTTTCACTAAAGAATTGGTTGCTAACCAATCTAATAATGGATCTATCCAACTAGGAAATCTAAAGATGAAGCCATGACCTCCTTTTGGGTAAATGTGCATTTCGGCATCTACTTTATTATGTCTTATTTTTTCAAAATACTGAATACTGTTATCAACATCTACTGTAGTATCATCGGCAGTATGCGTCAGATATGCCGGGGGCGTATTAGACTTAACCTGTAATTCATTTGAAAACAAATCGATATCATCATTACTTGGGGTTTTTCCTAGCAGATTATCTCTTGACCCTCCATGAGTTAAAGCATTTGTCATACTAATAACGGGATATACTAAAATTTGAAAATCAGGACGCAAACTGGTGTTTTCTTTATTATCAATATAAGATTTCTCAAAATGAGTGGCTGCCGTTGAAGCCAAATGACCTCCTGCCGAAAAACCCATAATCCCAATTTTATTTTTATCTAATCCCCATTTTTCGGCATTGTCTCTTACTAATTTAATGGCTTGTTGGGCATCTTGCAAGGGACCAATTTTTTTGTCCACCATTATCGCGTCATTTGGCAATCTATATTTAAGAACAAAGGCTGCAATCCCTTTTTCTGCCAATGCTTTGGCCGTACTAACTCCTTCTCCATTATAAACCACAACTGAATAGCCGCCTCCTGGCACAATAATTACGGCTGCTCCAGTTGCCTTTTCGGTATTGGGTTTAAAATATTCAAGTGTTGGAATGGTTACATCCTTATACATTCCAGTTCCCGACTCTTTTAACTCTGTTGGTTTTGAATTAGGAATTTTAGAAGGATATAAAGTGATGATTTCTTGCGCATGAATTAATACCGAAAAAAACAAAAAATAGCATATTAAGAGCAACCTTGTTTTATTTGTATCACGAAAGTATTGATTTGCTTTTTTCATTTAAAAATTCATTAAGTGGATTATATTATGGCTTTTACAGCTTACTTTTTTTTACGAAGCTTCTTGTGTTATGCTTATTGAATTATGATTTTGGTCATTTTTAAATCATTGGCATCCGAACTATTGCCATAATAAACCTCATATTCTCCGGAAGTCACATTCATTCCTATAATTTTAGAATCATAAAACTCAAATGACGAGGCTGGTAAATCGATGGTTATATTTTGTTTTTCTCCCGCTTTTAATTCGATTCTTTTAAAAGCTTTCAATGTTTTTAAAGGCCCGTCAGGATCATTTAATTTCTTAACATAGACCTGAACAATCTCAGTTCCATCGCGCTTGCTGATGTTTTGTATTGGAAAACTTATTTGGGTATTTTCATTCGATTTTATATTGGTTTTACTCAATGTGGCTGAACCAATATTAAATTTAGAGTAACTTAATCCAAAACCAAAAGGGAACAAAACATCGGTTGTATATCTGTAAGTTCTGTTCTTCATTGAATAATCTTCGAAATCACCTAATATATCTGAGTTTTTATAAAATGAAATTGGCAATTTTCCAGCAGGATTATAATCGCCAAAAAGTACATCGGCAACAGCCTGACCACCTGCTTCGCCCGGATACCAAGCTTGCAAAATAGCATCACAACTTTCGGTTTCTGGTGTAAAAGCAATCGCAGAACCAGAGCAGTTTACAAAAATTACTTTTTTACCAGCCTCTTTCAATTCTTTTAAACATTTTCTTTGAACAGCCGGAAGATCAATATTAGTTCGATCTCCTCCTTTAAAACCAGGGTAAGAAACCGGCATTTCTTCGCCTTCCAATAAAGTGGAAAGTCCGCCTACAAAAACTACGCTATCAATTCCTTTTAATTTTTTAATCAATCCACTGAAATCGATATCGAATTCTTTTCCAAAATCGAATTCAAGATTCGCTTGCCAATTGTTGGATTGAGCAAAAAGAATTTCGATCTTGTATTTTTTTCCTGCTTCAACAGCAAAAGGAAAATTACTCGGAATCGTGCGCCAATTGGTATATTTTGCAACTGATTTTCCGTTTACTAATAATTCAAAAGCTCCCGTAGCACCTGTTTTAAAAACCAGCGTATCATTTGCTTTAGCAGTAAATTCGGTTTCATATTTCCCTGAAAATCCTTCAAGCTTAACTCCAGAAGCAAACTCGTGCTGACCTGCCGTTGTCATTTTTATAGGATTTACAATTTGCTGAGAGATAACACTATTTCCCTCTCGGTTAGGATTATTCCAAAAAGTGGCTTTCATTCCTTTTTTTACTTCAAATGAAAATTGGTCAAAATAGGATTGCGTTACTTTATCTTCTACTAAATCACAGGCTTTATCAAAAAAGATTTTATTGGCATCTATTTTTGATTCAATTCCGTCTTTAATGGTAATGGTTTTAACGGGTGTTCCATTATAATTTCCCCACAACATCGGTTCATTATCTGCATTTGGACCTATAACTGCCACTTTATTTATGGCTTTATTTAAAGGAAGAATATTGTTTTTATTTTGCAAAAGCGTCATTGACTTTTGCGCCATTTCAAGCGTTAATTGTTGATGCTTTTTACTGTTAAGAACCGATGCTGGAATTTGAGCCCAAGGCACAATGGCATCATCATCCATTTCGCCCAAATCAAAACGCCCTACTAAAACCCGAAGCAAACTTTTATCAATATCTTCTTCTTTTATTAAATCTTTGGCAACGGCTTCCGGCAACTCTTTAAACGGATATTTTTCCCATACACATTCGACATCGGTTCCAGCCAAAACAGCTTTGGATGCAGCGTGAACGGCATCTGAAGAAACTTTATGCGTGGTATAAAAATCGGTTACGGCACCACAATCTGAAACTACTAAGTATTTATATCCCCATTCATCACGCAAAATGCGTTGCAAAAGTTTAGTATTACTACAACAAGGTTCATCGTCAATTCGTTGATAAGCACACATTACCTGACGCACATCGGCGTCCTGAACTAATGATTTAAATGCGGGTAAATAGGTTTCGTATAATTCCCGAGGATTTACATTATTCAAATTCAATTCGTGTCGGCTCCACTCAGGACCAGAATGCACCGCATAATGTTTGGCACAAGCCAAAAGTTTACGGTATTTAGCATCAGCAGGACCTTGTAAACCTTTGACCACTGAAATTCCCATTCGAGAAGTAAGATAAGGATCTTCTCCGTAGGTTTCCTGACCACGACCCCAACGCGGATCTCGAAAAATATTGACATTAGGTGTCCAAACCGAAAGGCTCAAAAAACGTTTGTTTTCATTTCCGTCTTTAATCCATTGATTGTATTTAGCTCTAGCTTCATCAGAAACAGCATCAAAAACTTTGTATAGTAATTGGTCATCAAACGAAGCTGCCATTCCTATAGGTTCCGGAAAAACAGTAACATTATCATTATTGGCATAACCGTGTAAAGCCTCACTCCACCAATTAAATTTTTTAATTCCAAGTCTTGGTATAGCATCACTTTGATCGCACATTAATGCTGCTTTCTCTTCAAGTGTTAATCTTGAAATTAAATCTTTAGCTCGAGCTTCTGAGGTAAGAGATGGATCTTTATAAGGATATTGTTGTGCGTTTATGCTAACAATTGAAAATAAACTTAGGAAGAATAAATAACTAATTTTCATAATTTCTATATTAGAATTGAATAATTAAGATTTTATCAAAAAATGAACTAATTCGTTTTTGAAATTGTACCATCAATATGGAAATAATCAAAATCTGCATATCCTCCTGGATTTTTTGTGGCATAATTAAATAAACCAAATCGGTAGCCCATAAAATGAGGCAGTGTGTATGGTAATTTTATGGTGCTTCCGATGGAAATCCATTTTTTTCCATCTAAACTGTAATAAAATCTTCCTTTATCGGCGTTGTTTTTAAAATCACATTCTGCTTTAAAATATACTTTGTCTTGATGTAATGGAACACTTGCCACTTCTTTCGGAAGTCCTTTTGCCGCTTCCATCATTACAATTTTTTTGGAACCATTCTCTATTTTTACAGCTACAAAACCATATTCTTTTTGCAACAAAGAAAGTCCTGCAAGGTCTCCTTCTTTCATTTTGGATACCTCAACAAGTGTTGAAGCAGAAGATTCTGGGCCAAAAGTTCTTTGTGTTAATGTATTTTTAGCTTGAACAAAACTGCTGTCTATTCGAGCTGTTTTTAATCTTAGATAACCTTTTCGCTCTCTTACAGACCAAAGCGAATGATCTGGATTATGATTCCATTGCCAAACTAAAGGCAAGTCTTTATCGCTTTTTTTACGATTAAATTCATCTGAATTAACAATTCCAGGAATTAATCCTTTGCTTGGAGGTAAGTCTAAATATTCAGGAACTTTTCCATTCACACCTAGTATTGGCCAACCGTTTTCCCATTTGACTGGAACTAAATAAGGAATACGACCGACACCTCCAGCATCTCTAAATAAATAAGAAAACCATCTGCCATCTGGAGTGTCGATAAGTCCTCCTTGTGCAACACCTTGATCTTGTAATCCAACTTTCCCTTCCCAAGGACCGTTGATGTTATCTGCTCTGTGTATCACTACAGTTCGCATTCCGCCACGTGGCCAACAAATATTAAATAAATAATATTTCCCATTAACTTTAAAAAGCTGGGAACCTTCAGAATTTAACATAATATTGTTTCCGGCAGGGGCGCTGGCGTTTTCAATTAAGACCCTTTTTGTTTCTTCTTTTACACCTGAAAGATCCTTATTCAGCTCTATTATTTCAAGTTTTCCTGCTCCCCAGACCATATACACTTTCCCATCATCATCAAAAAGAATGGAGTGATCGTGGTAGGAGTGATTTAACACCACTTTTTTCCAAGGTCCTTTTTCTATATTTTTTGTTGAATAAATGTATGTTCTACCCGTTGTTCCTGAAAAAGTACTTAGATAATAAATTCCTTCATGTAAACGCAAACAACTAGCCCATGAACCTCTCCCATAATCATTTTTTCCATTATCTAAATTGAGTCTGTCATCATTATCTTCTAATGTTTCGTATGCATAATTAACAAGTTTCCAATTGACTAAATCCGTTGATTTCATAATTGGAACTCCTGGATTAACATGCATTGTAGTACTGCTCATATAGTAGGTATCGCCTACTCTAATTATTGACATATCCGGAACATCAGCATAAATCAATGGATTTTGAGCTTTTTTGTCTTGAGAAAATGCAACCGTTTGCATTATTAAAACAAAGAAGAAAAAAAGGAACGAATTTTTAGGTTTCATGGAACAAATATTTAAAATTTGAAATGTTTTTTATTTGATTTTTTTAACTCCTTCAGTAGTTTGTATTATTTTTTGAATGGTACCATCTTCATTGTAGTACATATAATCAACACAAACAGAACGTCTGTAACTACCACCAGTAGGCAAACTTCCATTATGGTAAAAAAAGTATGATTTACCCTTGTAATCAATAATACCTGGATGTGTGGTAAAACTATTTTTTACATTTTCCTGAATAATTCCTTGATAAGTCCATGGCCCTGCAATGTTTGTTGCGGTGCAATATTCTATCATTTCTGGTTTTGTACCAGCTCCAGGATATACTAAATAATAAAGATTTTTTCTTTTATAGACCCAAGGACCTTCGATGTAATTTTTGGGTTTGAAAGTAGTGATAGCTCCATCCATTTCTATCATATTTTCTTTAAGTTTTACCCATTTACAGGTTCCATGACCCCAAAACAAATAGCCTTGCCCGTCATCGTCAACAAATACAGTAGGATCAATATCATCCCAACCATATTTCATATCGGTAGTCATTTCATTAATGACCAGAGCTTTACCAATCGCGTCTTTGAAAGGACCTGTAGGACTGTCTGAAACAGCCACACCTATTGCAGCACCACCACCACTAACCTCATCTTTTTTGTGAAATGTAGAAACAAACCAATAAAATTTGCCATTTCTCTCGATACATTGTGCTGCATAAGCATCGCCAGTTGCCCAAGAAAAAGTACTTGGCGAAAGTGGCGCTCCGTGATCTTTCCAAGTAGCCATATCCTTTGTTGAAAACACATGCCAATCGGCCATTTTATAATTAGTATCTGCTTCGGTGGCTACATCATGTCCTGTGTATAAATACAGTGTGCCTTTATGTACAATTGGAGATGGGTCGGCGGTAAAAATGTGACTAATTATTGGGTTTTGGGCTGTAATTTCGAACATCGACAAACAACACATTAAAACAAACGCAATCTTGGTTTTTAATTTCATAATTTATAGAGTTTAGTTAATAGAATTTCTTAGTTGTTATTCTTTTGTGTAGCATTTTGATGGCATTCATTTTTCTTAAAATGCTACTTTTTTATGACTACTTTTTTTCCAGTATATTTTATGGATTTAGTAACAGTATCCTTTTGATTTCCTGTTATCCATTTAATATTCATAGTATATGTATCTATTTTGTCTTTATAGTTACCTGTTTGATTTCCAATAACTAAGATTTGTTTCTTTTGATCCCAAAGTATTGGAATTTCAACATGCTGTCCTTTTTCATAATTGTAATTATCTCCTTCGTCATTGTAAAGTGTAAACGAAGCATCTTTCCCAGTATATACCCGGATTTCAAGAACATCCTGTTTTGTTTGAGTACTTTGAACTATGCTTCCCATTGGCACAATAGAACCCTCTTTTACAAAAACTGGTATTTTATCTAATGGAGCTGATGTTGTTATCGTTTGACCACCTTCAAATTTTTTACCTGTCCAGAAATCATACCAAGTATTTTGTTTTGGCAAATAAACATTCCATTCGGAAACATTAGGCGCAGTTACGGGTGCAATCAAAAATGCTTTTCCAAACATATATTGATAAGCCTGACTCACAGCGGTTGTGTCGGTATTGAAGTCCATAATCAAGGATCTCATCAAAGTCGAATTATTCTTCGATATTTGCCATGCTTCTGAATAGATATAAGGCATCAATTGATACCTAAGATTCATCATAGTACGCATATTATTCTCTACTTTTTCACCGTATTTCCATGGTTCGGTTTCTGTTTGATAACCGTGAATACGAAATATTGGGTTGAAAACGCCCCATTGAAACCAACGAGTCAGTATTTCGTGATACTTTTCATCCTTGTACTGTCCTGATCCCGGACGGAAAAAACCACCTATATCCGTTGTCCAATAAGGCATTCCTGTAAGATTATAATTCAAACCAGCAACTATTTGACGTTTGTAAGTATCCCAGTTCCAACCTATATCGCCAGACCAATTGATTGTACCATAACGTTGCTGACCTAAAAATGCCGAACGAGTAAGAATGGCAACTCTCTTGTCTGGATTGGTATTTCTTTGTCCTTCATAAACGGCTTTGCTAACAAATAATGGGTAAGTCAAGCGGTAAAAATCACCCAACCCAAAATAGGTTTGTTTGCCTCTTAGCGCATCATTTTCTGGTTCAGTTGCATCCATCCACCAAGAATCTACACCGAGAGTAAATAAATTTTTGTCGAGTGCGTTCCAATGTGTTTTTTGAGTTTCTGGATTAAAAATATCTATCCAAGGGCTGTTCTTAATAAATAAATTTTTGGATACATATTCCTTGCCGATTTCTGATTCTTTATTCAAATTTTCCCAAACCGAAACCGAAAAATGAGCATTCAAATCATGAATTTTTTTTATAAATTTTTCTGGTTCAGGATAATGTGTTTCGTCAAATTTAGGTACACCCCAACCATATTTTCCCCAATATTGCCAGTCTTGGACAATTACATCCACAGGTAAATTGCGTTTCCTAAATTCTTTAAGCGTAGAAACCAAATGCTCGCCAGAAGTATATCGCTCACGACATTGCCAAAAACCAAATGCCCATTTAGGCAACATCGGTACATTACCAGTTAGGTTGCGATAAGTGGCTATAATTTCGTCTGTATCTTTTCCTGCAAAAACAACGTAGTCCAGTGATTTGGCATTAGGCGAATTGAAAACCGTTTCATTATCAGAAAGTTTTAAACTAAGAGATGGCGTGTTGCTCGATTTACAAACTACTTTTACAGTATGTTCTCCTGCTTTTAATTGAACTAATTTACTCACTGCTGGTGGCAACCATAAATTAGATTGATTAATTACATCGATATCGTCAATAATCACTAAATGACGGCTATCCATGTCTCCAAGATCAAGCATTACAGAATATTCGCCGCTCTTGGCTACAGTAAAATTACCCGAATAAACGGATTGTTGTTGTGAGACTTTTTGTGTACCCGCAGTAGTTGTAACTTCTGCTTCTCGTTTCTCCCCTTCTTTTGTATCATTTTTTACTAAAGAAATAGTTTGATTGCTAGGATTAAAATAAGTCAACCCATATTGATGCCACAATAATCCATAGCCTTTATTAGAAACCAAAAATGGAATGGCAATCTGTGAATTCACTTGAATTAACTTTCGAGTGGTATTTTTCAAATTATAAAATCCATCTTGAAATTGCCCTAATCCAAACAAATATTCATCTTGAGGAGATTCAAATCCCTGCTCTGCAACAAAACAAGGTTCTCCCATAATGGTACTAGGTTTCATCAACCTTGAATTTGCCTTTTCGCTAAGAAATACTTTTCCTGATTTATCGCTATACTGAAGGACTCCCGTTTTTTTGTCAAATGCAACTGTTATTGCTTTTGTGATGAGTTTTAAACTTGTTTCACTTTCTTTAAATGTAAAACTAGGCACATTGGGTTTGTTAATGAATACAAACTCTTGTGCTTCTGATAAATTTCCAATTTCATATTTTATTCTTACCGATTTATCCGTAAGAGGGATTATAGTAAGCGTTCCTTCGGAAAGATCTATTGACAACTTTTCCTTAGTCAAAGCGTGTTTTTTGTACTGTTGCGCACTAATGGTGATGGACAGCAATCCCAAGAATAAAATGAATATGAATCTTTGCATTTTGATGTTTTTAAAATTTAAAATTATTCTTGAATTGGATTTAAAAAAACCACAAAACCTCCTCTACGAAGCAGTTTTACCTCGATAGTATTGGTTTTATTTACTACCATTACTTGCGAATTAAAATCCTTGTCATGTTTGCCGTCAGCAATTATAACTGCTCGATAATTAACTCCTTCCTTCAAAAAATCTAACTTGATTTTTTTTGTTTTTTCTTGACGTTCAGAGGCACTAATGCCTCCAATATACCAAACATCCCCTTTTTGACGTGCCAGAATAACTTCCTGTCCCGGATAACCATCAATAAATTTAGAATTATCCCAAGCTGTGGGTACTTCTTTCAAAAAAGTTTTGGCTTCCTCTGGTAGTTCATAATATCCTTCTGGTCTGTCAGCCAAATGTTGTAATGGAGATTCAAAAATTACAGAAAGAGCCAATTCATGCCCAAAAGAGGTAAGGTGTGGAAATTGAGAATTAGTAAAAGTAACAGGAGTATAATCCATCGCTCCCACTACGTTTCTTGTAAAAGGCAAAACAGTATTATGTTCTGGTGCAGTAACCGTAAATTCTGGGCCATTATTATACCATTCGGCTCCACGAACTCCTTCATAAGTCATCAAATTTGGATAGGTTCTTGACCAGCCTCTTGGCACAATACAACCATGAAAATAGACCATCATTTCAAACTGAGCAGCATCTTCCAAAATATCAATATAATATTGTATCATATTTTGTTTTTCGCTTTCAAAAAAGTCAATTTTAACTCCTGCAACTCCCAGTTTTTTGAGTTTTGTAAATTCTTCAACCCTGTTTTCATGGTTGAGCATACGATCCTTTGGTGTAGATGAAACCCAAGTGTGATTCCCTCCAGAGTTGTACCACATAAGAGGTTTTATTCCTTTGGAATGGATGTATTTCAAAGCATCTTCAAGATTTCCACCATTAGTCATCCCATCCCATTCCCAATCTAAAAGTGTATAAGGCCAATTCATTTTTACAGCCAAATCAGTAAATTCGCATACTATTTTATAATCTTTAGTACCGTGATTACTTGACCAATAATTCCAAGATACTTTACCCGGTTTTACCCAATTAGTATTTTTGAAACTTGTAGGTTTTGATACATCTTCAACCAAAGTACTTTCGACAATATCTGCCAAACTACCAATACTAATTACCCTCCAAGGGGATTGCCAAGGGAGTGAAATACTTGGATTTGTTTCTCCAGTTCCTCTTCCGTCTTTAGGGTCTGGAAAAGTAAGTTTGTAAGTGTTTATATCTTGAGTATTACTTAATTTTGTGCCACAATAGGTTCGATTCAAATCGGCTTCGTGAAGTAAAAACCAAGTCGATTTGTCGGCAGAATTGAATAATGCAGGATAACACCACTCTTGTTGCAATATTTTATTTTCGTTTGAAGAAGCATATAATCCTTCATTTGCAGCATTCCATTGTTCCAACCATCGCATACTTTCTTTTGGAATTTGATAGGCTGTGTATTCATCCTTTATACTATATGACCCTTGTTTTTCAGGAAATTCATATCTAAAAGTAAGTCCATCATTATAAGCTCTTACGATAAGGTTCAATTTTGCCTTACTTGGATTTTCGAATGAAATAGTTACTTCATTAGCCGTATTTTCACGTACTGACTTTTTGCCGAAAGGAAGTGTATAATGTTCCTTTACTAATCTTGGTTTGCTAGCTTTTAAAAAAATGAGTTCTTTAGAAAAATCTTGATCACTTCGAGAAAGACCAAGGCTTACTTTTGGAATAATTTCGGATGTAGTCGTATTTAATTTATTCGAGACTTTCAAAAACCATTCGCCTTTATTGTTAGAATCCATAGCATACAAAGCCACCTCATTTTTTTGATTGGGAGATTGTAGTACTAGTTTTTGTGACCAAGTATGACAGGTGCAAAAGAGACCAATAAGAACTAAAATATTCTTTGACTTCATAATTTTTTCTCTACTTCATTTTTTATAATTCACAAACAATGTTTTTTTATTCAATCTCAAAAACAATGGCTGTATTGAAAGGCATTTTTGAAGGACAGCTAATGGACAGACCGCCATTTTCTTGTTTCCATTTTAGTTTCCCTTTGTGACCTAGTAGCTTAACTGTTTTAACCTTTTTACCAAAATATTTTTCATCAGTGCCTAGTGCCTTGATTTTTATCTTAGTGTTTGGAGCTGGCACATTCATACAAAATGCGTAAAGTTTAGCATTTTTTCCAATTGTAAATCGGATATCCTGAGCATCAAACTTGAATTCAGCATGCTTACTATTCAATGCTCCGCCTGGAAGCATTTTCAATTTTCCGTTAACAATTTCCCCTTCTGCAGGAATTACCCAAGCACGACTACCATAAACTGCTTCTCCATTGAGTCGCATCCAATTACCTACTTCTTTCAACATTTTTTGACTGGCTTCGTTCATTGAGCCATCAGGTAATAATGAGATACATAATGCTGTATTTCCATCTCTAGCTATTGCCTCTATGACATAACGAATCATCATCCCAGAATCATAGGTAAAATCTGGAGCATAAAACCAGTCGCCTACTGGAGCTTCTGCAATCCATGGTTGATCAGTTTTAATATTGGCTGGAATGCCATGCTCTTCTGTATTAACTGTTCCATTTGTTTTGTTGCGGAATTTCACAATACTAAATGTATTTACCTTTCCACGATTTTGTAAAGTGCGGTTGTAAAAATCGGCAATAACGGTTTGCATAGCATTGGCTTTAAGCCCTGTACCTGTTCCATTACCAGTAAATGGTCCTTGAACTGTACCATCTGTATAAATAAAATCAGGGTCGTAATGTTTTACAACATCCATCATTCGTAATGCCCAATTTGTAGCGTACCACTGGCTATATTCTAAATGATTGGTAAATATTCCTGCAGGTGCTGGTGACCAATCTTGATGAGCTTTCCCATCAACTCCTTTATATTCTCGCAAATCTATACCATAAAGCATCTTTGGATCATACCCTTCCCACCATTTGCCTTTTCCATCTGCAAGAGTAAGATTTCCATCATATGGAACTCCTTTTTTGCTTCCTTCTTTATCACTACCAAATGCGGTTTGCCACCACCACCAAGAATACTCATGATGAAAAGTAACCCCATAATACAGTCCATTAGCTCTACAAGCTTTTGCCCATTCCCCAATTAAATCTCTTTTAGGCCCTATATTGACTGAATTCCAAGGTTGATATTCCGAATTCCATAAATCATAATTATCATGATGAACCCCCTGAATCATTAAAAAGCGAGCCCCTGCATCTTGATATATTTTTGCCAGTTTTGCAGGATCAAGTTTGGTAGGATTCCAATCACGCAAAACTTCTTTATATCCTACTTCCGATGGGTGGCCATATCGCTTAAGGTGATTCTGATAGGCTCTTTTATCTGATTTATAAAGATTACGTGCATACCAATCACCGCTTTCTCCAGCAGCTTGTGGTCCAAAATGAACCCATATCCCAAATTTAGCTTCTCGCAACCATGCTGGTTCTCCTGGGTAATTTTTCTCTATTGATTCCCAAGTTGGCTCAAAAGGACCTTTTGCTATAGGAATATCCAACTTCACTTCAGGAAAAGTTCTCCAATCACCCATTGTTTCACTATCAATTGGTTTAGCTGTTGGAATTACAGGCATAGGATTTTTGTCCTGAGCATACATACATAATTGTGAAATAAATAATGCAAAAATTAAAATATTGACCTTCATAATACTTTTTTCTTTTTTTATCAAAATACCTTGCAAAAATTATTTTCCTTTGGTTTTTTTATATTCTGGTAACGAAAGCATCGTTGTAGCATATCGTTTACCTAACATTCTATATCCTTCGGCAGAAAAATGAAGATTGTCAGCTGCATCAGGGCATCCGCTTGATGAAATCACATAAGAATTTGGAATCATTTCCGGTAAAGTGGCAATTATTTTATTCATACTGGCGCAAATTCCACCTTGATCCGCATTTACGACTTCGCCAGCTAATAAAGGTGTTGATTCTGCTTTAAGATTAAGGTCTTTCAATAGGTTATCATAAACTAACTTTACTTTTTTGGTCCACAATGTATCATTGGTATTGGATTCGCCTTGATGCAATAAAATGCCTTTTATCACCCCATCTTTTTGGGCAATTTTGGCCATTTCTACTAATCTAGTATAAGGATTTCCGTCATATTGAGCTATCATTCCTTTCATCCAATCTGGTGCAGTTGCTATATAGGTTTCACAATTGTCTTTATCAAAAAGTTCTATTTTGCAACCTCCCACAGCGACATTGATAACACCCACTTTTACATCTTCAGGAAGATTGGCAATCATTTCTCTTCCAAAATAATCGGCTGGAGTTAGTCCTGTAGTACAACGACTCAAAGGCGGAACAGCAGTGTACCATTCTCCTTTTTTTCTATTTAAATTATCACAATCTACCGCTTCTAAAACCTGAAAACGCTTATTTACTATCGTGTCTTGAGGTTCAAACTTTGCATTTCCTTCCATATTAGATTGTCCAATACAGAGATAGACATAAAATTTTTTATTTTGAGCAGATGAATTCATCCCAAAAAACAGTACTGCAACAGTAAACAACAGGCTTAATTTATTTTTCATTTTTTTAAATTTAGATTTATTTTTAATATTTTTATTTACTTATTAGGGTTATAATAGTTCCTTTTTTAGTTGGTATATCAACAACAAAGGTTGGTTTAAGTTCAAGTGGTTTAATAGTCGCTTTTTCAGATATTATAGCTGATGGGGTTTCTGTAACGAAATACAATGGGTTAGGATTTTTACCTTTAGCATCAATTAAATCTACTCCCGATTTTTGTTTTAAGGCATTAGGCAAACGCAGTCTCAAATTACCACCAAGTGTGGATTTAATTACTAATTTTATTATTTTGGCATCTTTCCATTGCATTTCAACCACTTCAAATCCTCCTCTGGCTCGCAAACCTTTGACAGTACCATCTTTCCATACATCAGGTAATGCGGGAAGCAAATGAATTGCTCCATCTGAACTTTGTACAAGCATTTCGGAAATTCCCGAAGTACAACCAAAATTTCCATCAATTTGAAATGGTGGATGTGCATCAAAAAGGTTATTGTATGTTCCTCCGCCGCCCGGATTTACGCCTAGTGGTGTAAGTTGATTCTGAATGAGTTTATAGGCATGGTTCCCGTCCTGTAATTTTGCCCACCAGTTTACTTTCCAACCCATACTCCAACCCGTGGAAACATCCCCACGCTGAATTAATGTATTTTTAGATGCTGCAAACAATTCAGGTGTTTTATAAGCCGAAATTTGATTAGAAGGAAATAAACCATACAAATGCGAAATATGTCGGTGATTGTCTTTGGGATCATCTATATCATCTAACCATTCTTGAAGTTGGTTGTATTGACCAATATGCATTGGAGCTAATCGATTTCGCATTTTTTTGAGCGTTTCTACAAATTCAGCGTCTTTGTTTAAAGCTTCAGCAGCACGAATGGTTGTACTAAAAATATCAAATACAATTTGGTTATCCATAGTAGTTCCAGCGTCTATCGAAGCTCCTTCAAAACTTTTTGGAGAATTTTCAGGAGAAATACTTGGACTTACCACTAACCATTTATTTTGTGGGTCTTCTACTAAAAAATCAACATAAAACTCTGCTGCTCCTTTTATAGCCGGATATACCGAAGCTAGGTATGTTTTATCTCCATTATAAAGATAATGCTCCCATAAATGTTGGCTCAACCAACCGCCAGCTTCAGGCCATGTTCCCCAAAAAGACCCGTCAATAGCCCCAGTAACACGCCAAATATCCGTATTATGATGAGCTACCCAACCCTTGGCTCCATACATAACTTTGGCTGTTTCTTGACCTGTAATAGACAACTCTTTTATCATCTCTAAAAAGGGTTGGTGCAGTTCTCCCAAATTGGTTCTTTCAGCGGGCCAATAGTTCATTTGGGCATTAATATTAATGGTGTATTTGCTGTCCCAAGCTGGATTTATACTTTTATTCCAAATACCCTGAAGATTGGCAGGCTGACCACCAGATTGTGATGAGGAAATGAGTAAATATCTGCCATATTGAAAATAAAGCGATACTAAATTGGGGTCATTTGTATTTCTGAAATTTTTCAGGCGCTCATCGGTTGGTAAATCAGCTGCAGGAGTAGTTCCTAAATCTAATTTCATTCGATTAAAATACTTTTGATAAGTAGTAATGTGGCTCGTCAATAATTTATCATACGATTTTGAAAAAGCTTTATTTAAATACTCTGTGGCTCTTTTATTTTCATCTCCGCTGATGTCTTTATAACTATTAAAATTAGTAGCTATAGAAATAAAGATAGTTGCGGTTTTGGCATTTTTCACAATTAGCGAATTATCGGTAGAAGAAAGCGAACCTCCGTCCAATTTGATGCGTGTGATACCTTTAAATTTAACCATACCCTTTACAGTCTCGTGATCGCTGCTAGTTCCACTAATGATAAGGTCTTTAGTTGTTGTGGTAGCAAAAGTTTTTTTCTGTTGCGGAGAAGTAAAATCAGCTACAAAAGAAAGGCTACCTGCCTTGCTTGCAGATATCCTCATTATAATAACTCTATCAGTCAAAGATGCAAAAGCCTCCCGAGTATAGGTAACACCTCCCACAGTATAAGTGGTTTTTGTTACAGCTTTTTCTATGTCAAGTTCTCGATTATAATGGGTATAATTTTCGTGTCCATCAAAAATTAGATTCAGATTTCCCAAAGGTTGAAACATCTGTCCATGTGATTTCTTGGTAATTATACTTTTATTAGCTAGCTTCTCGGCTTCCTTATGTTTTCCTTCAAATATAAGTTTCCTAATTTCAGAAAGAGCTTCCAAAGCGTCAGGATTATCATTGCGATTTGGGCTTCCACTCCAAAGCGTATGCTCATTCAATTGGATTATTTCCTTTTCTACATTACCGTAAATCATAGCACCTAAACGACCATTGCCTATTGGCAGGGCGTTTTCCCAAGTATCTCCTGAAGGTTGGTTATACCAGAGTTTTAGGTTTTGGACATTTTGTGTGTATCCAAATGTAAATCCTAATAACAAAATTATTATAGATCCTATTTTCATTGTAAATAACTCATTAAAGGCTAATTATTTATATTATATTTATTTTTTATGTGTTAAATATACACTTAAAAAATTAAAAACAAAAATTCTAGGCATAATATGTATTTATGCCTTTGAATTTTGAGAAAAATAGTATCTTATTATTTTTTTAAATAACTTTCTTTAGGTCCAAGATAACTTGATTTTAAACCACCTGTATTGATAATTATTTTTTCGATTACAACTCCTGGATCTACCATCCAAACTTTCAGAGTATGATAACCTGCTTGAGGCACATTTATACTTAGTTTACATTGTCTGGCTTGATCGACTACCGCTTTTGACCATTCGGGAGAATTTATTTTATAGTCGTTAGGAACATTGGTAACATATTGTGGTTCTTGATCATCAAACGAAACGGCAAATTTAATATCCTTATTAGGAATAAAATTGAGTAAAGGTGAGGTTATCAAAGTAATATCAAGTTTGTCTTTAGAAAATAAATACACAGGATATTCAAGGCAAGGAGCATCTTTTTGGGGTGTTGCAGCGGGTGCATTGGCTGGTGCTGTAGCTCTCATTCCAGAAAGTGTTAGTCCGTAATCGTCAATTTTAATCCATTTGCGGTCGCCTTCATCTTTGTTTTTCGAAAAATGCTCGGCTTCAATAGCGATTAATCCGCCACTTTCTACAAAACCTTTTATATCATTATTGTCTTCTGGATTAAATGCTTGAACACTTATAGAAACTTCTTTACCAGCACCTGAAATGGTAATGTTGCCTTGTGTTTTTCCTTTAGGCAAAAGATTTTCATTTAGTTTTACCCAAATTCGTTTATCAGTTTGGTCTATTTTGCCTTTACTTTCGCTAAAAATTAGCCATGGAACATCAGTTTTAATGGTGTATTCAAAAGGGATTTTTCCACGATTAAAGATTTCGATAAACTGCTCTTTGTTATTAAAAATATCCAACTCGGGAAGAACAGCTTTTTCAGTTGATTCAGACCAACTAGCCTCAGTTCCAGCAATACTTACTCCCATTGAAGCTTCTGTCAATGGTTGAACTTCCTGCAAAGGAACTGCTCTCAAACTATTTTCTCTCGGTGGCATCCAATTATTGTAACCCAAATGGGTTTGATCCATAAAATGATTCCATCTTCCATCGGCGTAAATGGTATTGTAGTGGTTCATCAATGCGATATCTTGCTTAAAGAGTTCGCGAGTTTGATTTGCCATAGCATTGGCACTTACCCTTTTTTGACTGGAGTATAAATTATTTCTTGCTGCGGTATAATACAATTCGTTAACCAAAGCACTGGCTTTAGTTGGAAACAATACAATTTGGTAAAATGCGTCTCTTTTTTCTTTGGGCAATTTTGCATAAATAGCTTCGGCCTGTGCAGTGATTTTATTAAAATCGGCTACTACATTTTCTGCTTCTTGGTAATTTACCACACTGAAGGTTTTGGGAGTCAAAGATTCAATTTTTCGACGACCATTGTATTTAGTATATTTTGATAAAATGTCCGCAATTTCTTTGGCATACTCAGCACCAAATTCTCTCGCAGCCCATAATTGAGTATATTCATTTATATTAGAATTTGTCCATTTATTGGTATCCCAAGCGAGGCTCATAAAATATTCCATAGGCAATTCATATCCTTTGAAGTGTCCCACATTTACAATCCAAATTCTATCGGCTCCGTATTGTTTGGCAAGCGACATTTGGTCCCAAATTTTGGCAATTGGATTTGTGTTTATCCATTCGTAACTTCTAGGTCCGCCGTGATAATCAAAATGATAATACACTCCTGAACCTCCAGCTCGTAAGCTTTCCTCAGGTGTTGGCAGTCTTCGGACATTGCCCCAGTTATCATCGGCCCATAGTAGAGTAATATTATCAGGCACTTTCATACCTTCATTGTAATAATCCATAATTTCTTTGTACAAACACCAAGATTGGGGAACTTGGGTAATGTCGGGGTTCATTTCTTCGGAAATTATTTTTTGTTGTTTTTTTACAATTCCCTCGACCATAGCAATGTTCGACTTTAAATCGCCTTCCATTTCTGAATCATTGGCACCGCGAAGTCCCATGGTAACAATGCTTTCATAATTTTTGTTTCGACGGACACCTTCTCTCCAAAATTTTTCTAAAGTGTCGGCATGCTTTTTATAATTCCAATGTCCTAAAGATTTGTAATAGCGTCGGTCCCATTCTTGCTGGGCACGAATCATAGGTTCCTGATGTGAAGTTCCCATTACAATACCGTATTCGTCGGCAAGTTTGGCGTTTTTGACATCATCTTCGTTAAAGGCATTGTTCCACATGGCTGGCCATAGATAATTGGCTTTTATTCTGAGCATTAGTTCAAATACTTTGGTATAAAATTCAGAACCATAATTGGCAACTTCATTACCAATAGGTGGATTTTGGCTAGGATTTACCATACCGTATTTTTCTTTTATCCAATTGCTCAAAGCAGGTGCTTCGTCATTAATAAATATACCACGGTATTTTACACTTGGTGATTGGGTGTACTTTATTGGTTTAACGTAAAGAGCATCTTTATGAGGAACGGGAACATCTGCCCAAAAATACCAAGGCGAAACGCCAATTTGTTGAGACAAATCATATATACCATAAATGGTTCCTCGTTTGTCGTTTCCTACAATTACAAGAGCTTTATCAACTCCAGGAAAAGGATTATCAACCGTTTGAATGGTGTAGGCCTCCCATTTACCAACGATGTCTTTAATATCAATTTTTTTGTTTTTTACTAATTTATCAATGATTGGGCTTTTGCCATAAGTGCCTACTATTACTATTTGCTTGTTCGTTGGCAATTTGTCATAAACTATATTGGGAGCATAATTTGTCACTTTTTTTATATCAGATTGTAAATCTTTTAAAGCACGAATTACACCGGGATAATCGTTTGATCCAATGAAAAGTGGGCTGGATTTTCCAGTTGCTGAAAGTGTAAAGAAATTTTTGTCTGCCTTGGTTGAAATATAGGATGGTTCTCCAATTGCCAATGCTGCAGTTGGCAGAAATATAGACAACAAGAAGCAAACCAAAAAGCGAAAGTTCGGGTGAAAAAATGAACAATTTATAGTTTTAAAAAACATTAGAATAATATTTTAATTAAAAATAGACATATAGGCATTGAATCTTACAAAATTATTAAAAAGATAAATTATCAATAATATTGAAAGTAAACGTGTGTTTTTTGTTAGTGTATATTGATATATACTTATGCTTTGTTAAATAGTAATTTAAATAGGATTAAAAAGCTAAGGAAATAAATCACAACATTTTATTCATAAATCATAGAGACTTTATCAATATTAATTTGAAAAAATACACCAAAAAAAGTCGAGAGTAACCAGCTCCCGACTTTTGGTAAAAAACAACCTAACTAACTACTAATTCAAAATTTTAGTGTAAAAATTTCATTCTAAAATGTTTACACAATTTTATAAAACGATATTGTCATAAGAGAAATTCCATATTTGATAATCTTCAAGAATTTTATCATAACAAAACTGCTAATGAAACACCTATGCCAAAACAAATTACCATAGGTGTTTTTTTTATATAATACTAATTATAACTTGGATTTTGATACGCTTTTTTCTCTTCCGGAGTCATAATCATTGCATCAATCTGCCCTTGTGGTATTGGACGTATGTATTGATATTTCAAAATGGTTCGATTTACCTTTATAGGTGTATGATTCCCTTTTGAAGCTCCACCAATTTCATAACTTGATGCAAGTTCTTCCCATTTTTGAGTACGAACCAAATCAAACCAACGGTATCCTTCTCCATAAAACTCTCTTGAACGTTCCTCTAAAATATAATTAACATCAATAGTTGCAGGAGTTGCAGCAATCATTGCAGCACTATTGTCAGCTACTTTTGCAACATTTCCGTTGTTGTCAAATCTCCATTTTCCAGCACGAGCACGAATAACATTAATTAATTCTCTAGCACTTTTACCCGCTTTTGTTGCGGCACCTTTAACAGCGGCCTCAGCTGCTACAAAGTATAATTCAGAGAATTTAGCAACAGGGAAAGGACGTGTACTACCTGCATTTGGTTGACCTAAACCTGTTCCGCTATCGGTACGGTATGGACCTAGTTTCCATAATCCAGGATAAACTATTCTACTAATACCACGTGGAGAAATTACATAATCAGATCTTCCTGGTAATTCACCAGCTCCTACATTATTTGCACCACTTCCACTAGGATAAGTAATTGGTGTAGATGGTTCGCTATCTAAGAACGTTAATATTGCTCCACCTGGTGCAACTGGTAATCCATTTGCATTGTTTAATGTAGCACTTGTATTACCTGCTTTATTCCAATTCCCACGATACACAGTTGTAAATGTTCCATCGTATCGAGAATCATTTGTTTTATCAGCAAAAGTTTTTTCAAAAACATTAATTGTTGGAGCCATACGTACCCACGGACGACCTAAATGCTGCTCAGCTTCACGTTGAACAGAATTAACACCAGAACTTTTAAGATCTGGATAGTTCCATGTCATCATCCAGCCTGAAAAATTATCTGGAGCTCCACCACTACCATAAGTAAGACTTGATCCGTTATAAACTTCACTTTTTTCAGTGTGGTCAGCATACAATAACATTTCTTTATTACGATCATTTGTACCTACGTTAACATCATAGTATGTAGCTACTAATCCGTTAGCCCCCGGACTTTCAATACCATCTACAGCAACATTGTAGGCTTGTTGAAAATACCATGCTGCATCATGTCCGTCAGGATCAACACGGGTTGTTTCTGGATAAGTAGGAATGTTGTTAGGGTTTTGAAGCCACCAAGCATAAGTAAGATATGCTTTTGCTAAAAATAATCTTGCCGTTGTTTTAGTCACAGTTCCTGTTAAACGTGGAGCTGCTGGTAAATTATTTACAGCTTTAATCAAATCAGGAAATATACCTTTAGTGTAAACTTCTGGAACCGTATTTCTTACAGAAAATCTTGAAGTACTTGTGTTAAACTTAAGTTCTCCAGCACCTAAATCTAAAGGCACACCACCGTAAGTTTGAACTAACAAAAAGTAATCGAATGCTCTGAAAAATCTAGCTTCAGAAATTAAAGATTCTGCAATACCTACTTCACCTGCATTTTCGATAACTCCACTAGCCGTGTTAATGTTTGGAAAAACAGTTGACCACAATATACTAGTAGGGTAGCTAGTTGATATAATTGAACCAGCTCCGGAAAGATCCATATCCTTAAAGTTTCCATCTGCACTTGCCCCATAAGTAGCCTCATCGGTACCGGTAATTAAGGAGTTGTAATAATAGGCTTGCCCATAAAGATTACGCAAGTGATTATACATTGATGTTAATCCTCCTTGAACTCCTTTTTCAGTTTTAAAATAACCAGGTTCATAAATGCTTCTTGGCTGTTCATCCAAAATATTATCATTGCATCCCCCTAAGACAAAAGTCAATAGGGCTGTTGCTACTATAGTTTTTATTTGTATAAGTTTCATAATATCTTTTTTTAAAATGTTAGATTTAAACCAATCAAAAAGTTACGTGTTGATGGTGTGTTAGCTGATAACGTAAGAATACGCCTGTTATATGAAGCTACGGCTTGATTTTCGTCACCGTATGAGTTTGTTTCAGGATCCATTCCTGATTCTTTGTGATAATCCGAGAAAAATACAAATGGATTTTGTGCTGTACAATATAAACGTAGTTTATCTATACCAGTAGTTTTTAAAAGTTTTTGATCAAAATTATAACCAAATGTAATAGTACGAATTTTTAGATATGTCGCATCGAAATAACCTAGTGTAGAACCATATTTTGGATTATCACCACTTTGTATTCCACCAGGTCTTGGATATTTAGCATCTGTATTTTCAGGTGTCCAGTAATCCACTCGTATGTTATTTCTTCGTCCTGTTAACATATTAAGGTATCCTGCTGATCCATAAAGTGTACTAATTAATGTTCCTCCGCTTTGAAATGCAGCTACCGCACTTAAATCAAATCCTTTATAGGCCACACGTGTATTAAAACCACCTTGAAAATCAGGATCCAATTTTATAATCTGACGGTCAGCTGCGCCAATTTGTCTTGTTGGTGTGCCGTCTGGATTAAAATCACCGGTGTATTTCACCTTAATCATACCTACATTTCCTCCTGGCTCATACTTAGTTAAATTTGCATCACCTTGCTGCCAAAGTCCTATTTTTTCATAGTCATAAATTACATTAATTGGAGAACCAACAAACCATCCATTACCCTCATCTCTTGTTTGCCCAGTAGCAAGAGCAACCAATTTGTTTTCGTTAGAATAAAAATTCACACCAGCATCCCAAGTCCAACCATTAAGATTGTCTATTATTGTACCACTTAGCGAAATTTCATAACCTTTGTTTTGAGTTTGCCCAATATTTGCAGTATAACTACCCACACCCGAAGTTGGTGGTAAACCTACACCCAGCAAGATGTCTTCAGTATCTGTAACATAATATTCAACAGTACCTGATAAACGATTGTTAAATAAACCAAAATCAATACCGTAGTTCATTGTAGTAGAAAATTCCCAACCTAATTCAGGATTTGGTAATGTAGATACATAAGAACCAACTGCATAAGTATCTCCAAAATTATAATTTCTGGTTGTCAAACGTCCAAGTGTTGAATATGGATTAACAGCTTGATTTGAAGTTTGCCCGTATCCTACACGTAATTTCAAAAGATTAATGTATTTGTTGTCTCTCAAAAACGATTCTTTACCGATGTTCCATCCAGCTGATATAGCAGGGTAAGTATGCCACTCATATCCATCAGCTAATCTTGATGAACCATCTGAACGAACAGTTGCAGTCAACATATAACGATCATCATAGGAGTACATTGCTCTAGCCATATATGACATTAAACCACTTTGGCTATATCCTTGCCAGTCTGGATTTATAGTAATTTCTCCTAAAGCATATCCTAAATTGTAATATTGAAAATCATCAGAAGGAATATTTTTTGCGCCAATATTTGAATTATTAGAAGTTCCTTGCTCTGACGAAAACATTCCTACTACATTAATTTTATGCTTTTGAGCAAAAGTACGATCATAGGTAAGTATATTTTCAGCTGTCCAGTTTTTAGAAATTGAATTACTGATAGATGCTGTTGAAACAGTCGTTGGATTGATATTGAAAACCCCTTCTCCTGTATAATTACCGCTATTACTCATACGGATATTCAAACCACCATTCAAACGATATTTCAATCCTTCAATTCCAGGAATTTTAACCTCCATAAATATATTATTATAAGATGCCATTGTTTGACTTTGATCTTTCCACTTATCTCCTAAATTATTTATGGTTTCTCTTGTAGTTACCCAAGCTTCATCCTGAGCCATCTTTACAGTTCTTTTCAAAGTACCGTCTAAGTTATATGGGTTAGCAATAGGCGTTGTACTTAATACAGTACCCACTCCCATACTAGCGCCATTATTAATAGAAAAGTTATTGTTTGTAGTAAGTCCAAAACGGAAAGCTCCTATTTCTTGATCTATACTAGCATTCAATGATATACGCTCAAAATCTTGTTGAGGAACTATCGCTTCATCCTTAAGGTACCCTAAATTAAATTTATAAGTTCCTTTTTCTGTCCCCCCTAATACTGACATATTATGACTGGCTTCTATACCTGTTCTATAAAACTCGTCTTGCCAATTTATATTTACATCGTTAGATTCATCAGGACCATTTGAAAAAAGTGGAGCACTAGCACCAGGAGCTGTTGCTGCTTTACGTAATGCAACAAATTCAGGACCATTCATCATATCATATTGTGCAAAAGCACTTTTTACAGCATAAAAATGGTCATAGGAAAACCTAGCTGCCTGACCTTTTTGTCCTTTATTAGTAGTAACTAATATAACTCCATTAGCACCACGTGATCCGTAAATAGCTGTAGCGGAAGCATCTTTTAATATATCAACACTCTTAACATCTCCAGGGTTAATATCAGAAAAAGTTCCTGAAAATGGAATTCCGTCAAGAACAACCAATGGATCATTACTTGCTGACAATGAACGTGCACCACGAATACGAATTTGCATGGAAGTACCTGGTTTTGTTGAAGTCTGAGCAATTTCAACCCCTGCAAGACGCCCTTGTAAAGCTTGTGTAATATTCGAGGAAGGCACATCTCTTAATGTAGTCCCGCTGATGGAAGCAACTGATCCTGTCACTGCTTCTTTTCTTTGAGTACCATACCCAATTACAACTACTTCTTTTAGAGTACTAGATTCTTCTGAAAGTGTAACATTGATTTGAGATTGACCTTTTACAGCAATTTCTTGAGTTACAAAACCCACAAAACTATAAACTAATACTGCGTTTGCGGGCACGTTATTAATCGAATACTTTCCATCAATATTTGTAGATACCCCATTTTTTCCTCCTTTAAGAGAAACATTCACTCCAGGAATTGGCCCAAATGAGTCGGACACTATTCCAGATACTGTCGTTTGGGCATGTGCCCCTACCGAAAACATAAACAAAAGAAGCAAGAACCCCAGATGTTTAAAATGTTTTGATTTGCTTTTAATAAATAAAAAGTTAGTCATAAATAAAATTGATTAAATTGGTTAATTAGTTTTTTGCAAAACTATTTTCAAGAATTTTCACTACCTTAAAATAAAAATATCAATCCTTTCAATAATTCAACAAAGCAAATGTAAATAAAAAATACATACGCACAACCGATTGCGTAAATAATTTTTAAAAAATCCGAAAAAAAAATAGCATTATATTATAATATGTGTTTATTATTTCTACTAATTATACCTAATGTATATTTATTAAATTTTATAACTTAATCCTGAAGTATAGTAAAATCGAGAATTCAGCCTTATTTTTCTCGGTTATAAAACCTAAAAAAGCAAATAAAACTCTTCAAAATAGTTCCCTTTTAAATTAAAAAAGCCTTAAAAAAAATTAAATTTTAAGGCTTTTTATAGGTGTTAATACCTATTTTAATTCTTCAAATGCTGAACTGTTGCAATTACACCATCCATTTGTGCTAATGCAAACATTCGACCGTGAAACGAATAACCCGGATTGTATCCTTTGTCTTCATCGCCCAACATCATTCGACCATGATCGACACGCATTGGTAATTTAGCATTTTCAGCTTCAAAAATGGTAACTAATTCTATCAAATGCCCACGACCTTCAAGATGCGAAGCTTCGATGAAATTCCCTCCTTCTAAAGTGTCAGTACTTCTTAAATGTACAAAATGTGTACGAGGCGCCAATTTTCGAGCCAGCTCCGGAACATTATTTTTGATACCTGTACTCAAAGAACCGGCACAAAATGTCAATCCGTTATGAGGATTATCAACCGCATTTAAAATCCATTGAATGTCTTCCTCGTTTGTAACAATTCTTGGTAAACCCAACATTTGAAACGGTGGGTCATCAGGATGAATGCACATATTAATACCGTATTGTTCGCAAACTGGCATAATCCGATTCAGGAAATAGCGCAAATTTTCACGTAATTCATGTTTATCGATGTTGTCATAAACCGCAAGCAATCTGTTGAAAATAGCTACCGGATTTTGATCTCCTGCTTTTATATTTCCATTAATAAAGCCTTGCGTTTTTACAATAATAGTATCTATCAATTGCGCTTTTTCGGCTTCAGTAATGGTTTTGTCGAGTTCGTAAACTTTGGCTAATTCTTCGCTTGTATATTCTTTGTCAGCTTCTTTTCGATTCAGAATTAAGATGTCGAAATAAGCAAATTTAATTTTATCGAAATACAAAGTCGAAGTACCATCTTCCAATTTATAATCTAAGTCCGTTCGAATCCAATCGATAACGGGCATAAAATTATAACAAATGGTTTTCAAGCCACATTTCCCTAGATTTTCAAGACTGACAATATAGTTGTCAATAAGTAGGTCTCTATTCGGCGCATTGTTTTTTATGCCTTCACTCACAGGAAGACTTTCGACAACCGACCAACGCAAACCTGCAGCTTCAATATAATTTTTCAAATCCAAAATAGCTTCCTCTGTCCATATTTCGCCATTAGGAATATCATGTAATGCCGAAACGATGCCTTCAACCCCAATTTCTCGAAGCATAGACAAAGCTATTTTATCCTTTTTGCCAAACCATCTCCATGTTTTTTCCATAATTATACGCCGCTAAATGCACTAAAACCACCATCAACGGGCAACACCACTCCTGTAATAAAACTGGCTGCATCACTACACAAAAACTGAACTGTTCCATTCAATTCTGCTATGTCGCCAAAACGCCCCATCGGAGTTTTTGCCAATACTTTTTTACTTCTATCCGTAAGTGAACCATCAGGATTAATAAGGACAGCACGATTTTGATCACCAATAAAAAATCCTGGAGCCAACGCATTTACACGTATTCCATCACCATATTTCAATGCCATTTCAGTTGCCAACCATTGGGTAAAATTACTAATTCCAGTTTTCGCAACCGAATAACCTGGAACACGAGTTATTGCTGAATAAGCCGCCATAGAAGACATATTGATAATGCTTCCGCTTTTTTGTTTAGACATTACCCGACCAAAAACCATACTTGGAAAAACGGTTCCATTCAGGTTCAAATTGGTCACTTTATCCCAATCGCTGATTTTCATATCAAAAAATTCTTGGTCAGGCATTAATGTTGCTCCAGGAAGATTTCCACCTGCAATATTCAACAAAATATCTATTCGTCCCCATTTGGCCAATACTTCTTTCGCTACATTTTCTAAGCTTTCCATATCAAGTACATTGCCTACCACTCCTATTACATCACTCCCGAAAACGGCAAGTTCAGCTACTCTTTTATTTAGGTTTTCTTCGTGAATATCAATTGCTACTACTTTTGCTCCTGCTTGCAGAAAACTTTTGGCTATACTTCCTCCTAAAACTCCACCAGCTCCGGTAATTATAGCTATTTTTCCTTGAATACTAAATGCATCATTCATAATTGTTTATTTAAAATTTAACATACAAATTTAAGTATAAGTAAAACTAATTATATTTCCTAAATTTGCACATACTAAGTCTATTTTTGCAATTTTAAATTAATCCATATGAAAACAATAATGAACGAACGACTTCTTATTTCGGAGTCCGCTCCACTCAATGTCCGTTTTTATGATTACAATCATTTTACGTATCCTTTGCATTTTCATTCGGAATATGAGATTATTTACATTAAAGAAAGTACAGGAACTAGGTTTGTGGGAAACAATATTACTAAATACGAAGCTGGGGATATAGTACTCATTGGCAGCAATTTACCTCATTTTTTGAAGAGTGATGAAATCTATCATTCTGGCAATAATGATTTGAGAGTGAAAGGTACCATAATTCAGTTTGAAAAAGATTTTATGTATTATGCCATAAATAATTATCCGCATTTTATTAAAATAAAAAATCTGCTTCAAGAGTCGCAAAGAGGGATTTATTTTGCTCGAGGTCACTTTCAAAAATTACAGGATTTATTAGAAAAAATACCCTTAGAAAACGGTTTAAATCAACTGATGCTTTTCTTGGAAATTCTAAAAGAAATGTCAGAAACAGATAATCGAAAAACTATTTCGACCACTGATTTTGTCAATGAAACCATTTATGATACCGCTAGAATTGACAAGGTTATTTCCTTTTTGAATAAAAACTACACCCGAAATATTAGCCTTGAAGAAATTGCCTCTTTTGCTGCAATGAATACTGCTGCTTTTTGCCGCTATTTTAAAAGTAAAACAGGGAAATCCTTTAAAAACTACATTTTAGATATGCGAATAGGTTTTGCGTGCAAACTCCTGCTAATGGAGGATATTAGCATTTCTCAGTTGAGCAGCAAATGTGGTTTTGAAACAATTTCCCATTTCAATAAAACCTTTAAAAAGAACACCGGACAGATTCCTTCTCAATATAGAAAAATGATGCTCAACCAGTAATTAAAAAATACGAATTGAATTAAAAAAACCCTGAAAAATTGACTTTTCAGGGTTCAGAATCACTAACCTAATTTAAAAAACCAAACCATTTTTAAATTATATCGTGCCTAAACTAAATTTTAGTTTAGTGTTTTTATATTATTTCACAGAGAATTTAAACGTAGTTTTTGTTTTATAATTCTCTCCTGGATTTAATACTGTTGTAGGGAAATCTTTTTGATTTGGAGAATCTGGATAATGTTGCGTTTCCAAACACAATCCTGTTCTGTGAGCGTAAGTTCCACCGTTTCTCATTGGTAATTTTCCATCCAAAAAGTTTCCTGTATAAAGCTGGATTCCTGGTTGATCAGAATAAACTTCAAGTAATCTTCCGCTTGGAGCATTATAGGCAGAAGCAACAAAACGATATCCTTTGTCTTGATTATTTAAAACCCAGCAATGGTCATATCCTAATCCTTTTTTCAATTGATCATCAACAACATTAATATCTTTTTCAATCACTTTAGGTTTTCTGAAATCGAAAGGTGTATTGGCTACATCCATCAATTTTCCTGTAGGAATTAAATCAGCATCTACAGGAACTAATTTATCCGCATCTATAGTGATTTCGTCTTTCAAAATGGTTTTTGTAAAATCAGCTCCCAAATTGAAATACGAATGTTGAGTCAAGTTTACAACCGTTTTCTTATCGGTAGTAGCTTCATAAAGTACGTCTAATGAATTGTCATTATTCAAAGTGTAAGTCACAAAAACAGTTAGGTTTCCAGGATACCCTTCTTCCATATCTTTACTGATATACTTCAATTTTAAAACTGCATTATCTCCGCCTTTGGCTTCTTCGGCAGTCCAAATTACTCTGTGAAAACCTTCTGGTCCACCGTGCAACGCATTTTTGCCATTGTTAGTAGCCAATTGATATTCTTTTCCATCCAAAGTAAATTTCCCTTTTGCAATTCGGTTTCCGTATCTTCCGATAAGGGCTCCAAAATAAGGATTGTCTTTGGTATATTGTTCTAAATTATTAAAACCAATTACCACCTCTTCAGAAACACCTGCTTTGTTAGGCACTTTTAATGAAGTAATAATTCCACCATAAGTCATGATATTTACTTCCATTCCTTTTTGGTTTTTCAATGTGTAAACATCTACTTTTTGACCCGCAGGAGTTGTTCCGTATTCTTTTTTTTCTATAGACACGCTATCTGTTTTTTGAGTTGTATTTTCTTGTTTTTCGTCTTTTTTAGTATCCTTACATTGTACTGTAAGAAAAGCTAAACTTAGTAAGGAAAATCCATAAACGCAACGTTTTAATACATTCATAATTTGTGGTTTTTTTGGTTAATTATTAATAGTTCGAAAGTTTGAATATCAAAAACACATTGTCTTAGACATTCAAACTTTCGATTTTTTTATTTACAAACCGTGTTGAAAAATGTGAAAATAAGCTTCATTAGCATTCAAAGTATCTTTGAAGTTACGAATGGTTGTATTGTTATCAATAACAACTAGTTCGATTCCTGCAATATCCGCAAAATCTTCCATAAATTCAGTAGTTACCGCTTGGCTATACACCGTGTGATGTGCTCCACCAGCAAGAATCCAAGCGGTAGCTGCAACATCAAGGTTGGGTTTACAATCCCACAATACGCGTGCTACAGGTAATTTTGGCAATTCAGCCATTGGTTTTACGGCAACAACTTCGTTTACAATCAAACGGAAACGCGTTCCCATATCGACTAAAGATACGTTGATCGCTTCACCAGCAGGAGAATTAAATACCAAACGAGCTGGATCTTCTTTACCTCCAATTCCTAAAGGATGCACTTCGCAAGCTGGTTTCCCATCCGCAATAGACGGACAAATTTCAAGCATATGTGAACCCAAAACATAAGATTTTTGAGGTGTAAAGTGATACGTGTAATCTTCCATAAAAGAAGTTCCTCCTTCAAGACCAACATTCATTACTTTCAAAGCACGAACCATTGCTGCAGTTTTCCAATCGCCTTCGCCACCAAAACCATAACCATCAGCCATTAAACGTTGAGTTGCAATTCCTGGTAATTGTTTCCAAGCACCCAAATTTTCGAAAGTATCTGTAAAAGCGCCAAAACCTCCTTCTTCCAAGAAAGCTCTCAATCCTAATTCAATTTTTGCAGCATCGGCCAACGAATGTCTTTTGGCTCCACCTTCTTTTAAATCGTCGGTTAAGCTATAAGAAGCTTCGTAAACTGCCAATAAATCGTTCAATTGTTGGTCAGTAACTTTATCAATATGTTTGGTCACATCCGAAGAATCGAAACCATTTACCGAAACGCCAAAACGAATTTGTGCTTCTACTTTATCACCTTCGGTAACGGCTACTTCACGCATATTGTCACCAATACGAGCTACTTTTAGGTTTTGTAATTCGTTCCAACCCAAAGCTACTCTTGTCCAGTTTCCTAATTTGGTTTGAACGCGATCGTCTTCCCAATGTCCAACAATTACTTTACGTTTTTTGCGCATTCTTGACATAATGAATCCAAATTCTCTGTCTCCGTGAGCCGATTGATTTAAGTTCATAAAGTCCATATCCATTGTACTCCAAGGAATTTCAGCATTGAATTGTGTGTGCAAATGACACAATGGTTTTTTCAAGATGCTTAATCCACCAATCCACATTTTGGCTGGCGAAAAAGTGTGCATCCAAGCTACGATACCAATACAGTTTTTGCTGGAATTGGCTTCTAAACATACATTCAAGATTTGTGCAGGAGATTTAACCACATCTTTGTACACCAATTTTACTGGTATTTTAGACGATGCGTCCAATCCTTTTGCAATTATTTGCGAATGTTCAGCAACTTTTCTTAGTGTTTCTTCACCGTATAACTCTTGGCTTCCTACTACAAACCAAATTTCTTTTTGGGCAATATCTATCATTATATTTTTTTTAATTATTTATTTGTTTATTTAATTATTATCTAGGATCAATCCAAACGATTTCTATAAGTGTTGCTTTGTCGAAATCGACACAAGTATTATTATAAACGACACCACTATCTCCACCACATATCTTTTCACATTTCTCATTTATGACCGTAAAAAATCCAACTCCTGGAGCAATATCAGTATCAAACTCATAAACTATTTCTCCATTATAAGAATATTTACTAACAGTTGTTTTTCCTTGAGAAGCAGTTTCATAAATTAATTTAATTTTATCTACAACACATTTTGGATGATTTTTGCTCAATCTTTCAATCACCTTAGTTTGTGAGTCATTGTTATCACTACAACTAATTAGAGTTAAGAATAGAATAATAATGGACACTAATTTTTTCATAGTATTAACCCGTTGGGTGTAATTCAATTTTGATTTTTTTAAACGCATAGAATCATAGTTTTTTATTGATTTTATCAAGACGCTCCGCTTGATTTTAGTATATCATAGCTATGCGAACCCAAGAATTGGGCTATCTAACTCTTTTATCTATGATTCTATGCGTTTCAATTTTTTTATTTCTAATAATTTAATAATTACACCCAACGGGTTAGTATTAATATTTTAATATATTTAAAAACAATAAGAGCCGAATGAATATGTTTTTGAACTCAATTTTTTCTGTATTCTGCTCCCGATAGCTATCGGGACTAAAATCATTACTGCCCGTAATATGAATCTTTTCCGTGTTTGCGTTCGTAATGTTTTTTAATTAGAGAATCTTTCAATCTTGGAGCATTTGGATTTATCAGCAAAGTGATGTGAGCCATTTCAGCTACAACTTCTAGAACTTTACTATTATAAACTGCTTTAGCTGCATTTTTTCCCCAAGTAAATGGTCCGTGATTTCCAATAAGAATCATTTCTACTTCTTCGTAAGAAAGATTTTTTTCTTTGAAACATTCCAAAATTTGAATTCCAGTATTGTGTTCGTAATTTCCTTGAATCAAGGAATCATCCATTGGCGCAGCACAAGGAATATCAGCCGTTAAATGGTCTGCGTGAGTAGTTCCAAAAATTGGAATATCAAGCTGAGATTGTGCCCAAGCCACAGAATAAGTAGCGTGAGTATGAGCAACTCCACCAATATTGGGCCAGTTTTTGTATAAAAAAGCGTGCGTTTTAGTGTCAGATGAAGGACGTTTTGTTCCTTCAATAATGTTGTTGTCGAAATCCACAATCACAATATCTTCGGGTTTCAAATCTTCGTAAGGAACACCACTAGGTTTGATGGCGAAAACACCATTTTCTCTGTCAACCGCACTTACATTTCCAAAAGTGTACACCACTAATTTTAATGCGTTCAGCTCCATATTGGCCTCGTAGCATTCTTGTTTTAAAGCTGTATATTTTGAACTCATTCGAGATTTTTTATTTAGTTATACTTTCGATAAATTGAGCTAAATCAGAATAAGAATCCATCAATTCTTGATACGCTTCTATTTTGTCTGATTCTGGGAAATATTCGCTTTCGAAATCGCTTCCCATTTTTTTGCTAGCTTCAATTACGTTGGGATAAATTCCTGCGGCAACGGCTGCATAAATAGCTGCTCCCAAAGCGGGCGCTTGATCTGAAGCGGCAACTTTGATGGGTTTATTCAAAACATTCGCCAACGTTTGCATAATGAATGGCGATTTTCTAGCTACACCTCCAATACCAATTACGCTGTCAATTCGAACACCTTCTTCTTCAAATCGATCCACGATTTTTTTAGAACCAAAACAAATGGAGTTGATTAAAGCTTTAAAAAGATGCGGTGCTTTTGTTCCCAAAGAAATATTAGAAATAGCACTTTTTAATCCTTGATTGGCATCTGGAGTTCTACGTCCGTTTACCCAATCCAAGGCAGTTGGAATACTTTCTGACAATGTTATCGCTTGTGCTTGTTGGGTTAAAGTTTTGATAAAATTAGATTCTACTTCGGCTTTTAATTGTGTTTTTTGATCAGCTGATAAAACATTAGAAGTATATACCAAATTATCTAATGGCCAAGAAAGTGTTTCTTTGAACCAAGCCAAAACATCACCAAAAGCAGATTGTCCCGCTTCCAAACCAATGTAACCCGGAATTACAGAACCGTCAACTTGTCCGCAAATTCCTTTCACACATTTGCTTCCGATTACTTCATTTTCGGCAATCATAATGTCGCAAGTAGAAGTTCCCATTACACGAACCAAAGTATTCTTGTCCACTTTAGCCCCAACAGCGCCAGAATGTGCGTCGAAAGTTCCAACGGCAATTACTGTATCAGTTGTAAGTCCTAGTTTACTTGCCCATTCTTGGTTCAAGGTTCCTGCAACTACATCGGAAGTAAAGGTTTCATCGTATAAATCACCACGAAGTTGTGCCAAATACGGATCTAATTTTTCAAGAAATTCAACTGGAGGCAAACCGTTCCAGTCTTCGTGCCACATTGCTTTGTGTCCTGCTGCACAACGACTTCTTTTGAATGATTTTAAATCTTTATTATCAATCAACAAATAGGTCATCAAATCACAATGTTCCATCCAAGTATGAGTGGCTTTTTTTACCGCTTCGTCTTCACGAGCCACGTGCAAAATTTTTGCCCAAAACCATTCTGATGAGTAAATTCCACCTTCGTATTTTGTAAAATCTATTCCACCCCAATTGGCGGCTAATTCATTGATTTCGTTGGCTTCGTTTATGGCGGTATGATCTTTCCACAACACCATCATCGCATTCGGATTGTGCTCAAAACCTTTAGTCAAAGCTAATGGAGTTCCATCGGCAGTAACTGGAATTGGTGATGAACCAGTAGTGTCAATGCAGATACTTTTGATTTGCGTAGGCGCTACTTTCGAAGCAGAAACCACAGCTTTTATAGTAGATTCTAAGCCTTCGATATGATCCAAAGGATGCTGACGAAATTGATTTATAGAAGCATTGCAATATTCTTTGTTTGCCCATCTTTTGTAATGACAAACATTGGAGGCCAACTCCTGTCCATTCTCAGTGTCTATTAAAACGGCACGAACTGAGTCTGAACCATAGTCTAATCCTATAACGTAATTTTTCATTCCTAATACTTTAAATTGTAGATACAAATATAATATAAAATAATTTATAAGTGTATCGAAAACACTTAATTTAATTTAACCCTAACATTTTTATCAAAACTTCAATAAAAGCCTGATTAATAGACAAAATGAAACAGAGATATTAGTCTTTGATTTATTCTCTTGCTTTTAGTTCAATTTTATTTTCAAAACTGTCACAGAATGAGCTGGTAAACTCATCTGAACTTGATTTCCTTTCCATTTGATTTCGCTTTCCTTTGGACTAATTTTATTCGGATTTTCGAATGAATTTACATCGTCTAAATGGGCACTTGTAAGTGTTGTAACGGTTCCTTTCGAAGTCAGTTTTCCGCCTTTCAAATCAATATTTATATCTTGAGAATTGGCAGCAGCATTCACTAGTTTCACAATTACTTCTTTGCTGTTCAAATCTTTAACCGCTGATGCAAACAAATCATTTTGTCCTATAACTGTTTTCCCATCTTTGGTAATAGTTAACAAATCGGTACCTCTGTTGGTGGCGAATAATTTTTGCACTTGATAATTTGCCGAACCATAAGCTTCTAAATTATTGAACCAAATCATATCAGGAGTCCATTGCCAAGCTTCGGCGTGAGCCATCAAAGGAGCATAGGAGGTCAAGTGAACCACTTCGACATTTCTTTCTAAACCAGTCATAAAAGCAGCTTCTGAAAAAGCACATTCCCAGTTATTTTTGTTATCTGGACTTACAGTGGCAACACTTTGTGCAGCATATTCTCCAGCAAATACTTTTGGTCCTTTACGGTCATAATTATCATAACGAGTAACATTGTCTCTAAACCATTTTGGACTTTTGTAATAATGCTCGTCAATAATTTCAGCATCTAGTTTTTTTAACTCCTTCATTCCATAGTCAAAATAATCCCCATCTGGTGAAGGACCAGCTCCCGAAACGATTGTCATTTTTGGATATTTTGCTTTGATGGCTTTTTCGAAAACTTTGTATCTTTCGATGTATTCTGGCCCCCATTGCTCATTTCCAACTCCAATTAATTTTAAATTAAAAGGTTTTGGATGTCCCATTTCACCCCTAAGTTTACCCCAAGGAGTATCCACCGATCCGTTTGCAAATTCGATTAAGTCCAAAGCATCTTGCACATAAGGATTCAATTCATTCATTGGAACCAATTCGCCAGTATTGAATTGACAAGCCATTCCACAACTCAAAATTGGTAACGGTGAAGCTCCAATATCTTCGGCCAATTGGAAATATTCGAAAAATCCTAGACCAAATGTTTGAAAATAATCGGGTGCTGGTTTATGTTCAAATTCAGTATTCCAACGGTTGATTAATGTTTCTCTTTTATCGACATCGCCCACGGTTTTTTTCCATTGATAGCGTTGAGCTAAAGTTCTTCCTTCAACAATACAACCTCCAGGAAATCTCAAAAATCCAGGTTTCATATCATAAAGCAATTGAACGATATCTTTACGCAAACCATTTTTTCTGTTATTCCAAGTATCTTGTGGGAATAACGAAATCATATCCAAATCGATAGTTCCTGCTCCTTCAAAAGTGATTTTTAGTTGTGCCTTTGCTTCAGTTTGAGTAGCTGTAAATTGTGCTGTATATGCTTGCCAATCGTTTGATGTTGGTACAATATTGGTTTCACCCAATACTTTATTGTCTTTATCAATTAATTGAAAAATAATTTTTTTGATGGCTCCCTTATGATTCGCCGCTTTGAAAGACAGGTTGTATTTTGCATCTTTCTTAATTCCCATTCCACGAAATCCTTCGTTAATCAATTCATACCCTTTGGCATCATTGATAAATATTCTGCAAAAATTAGGATTAGTTTTATTTTCTAAAACTTTGATCGTCGTTGCAATTCCAGAAGCTGTATTCAAAGAATGTCGGTCGCTTTTAGGCTGATTCCAACCCATCAATGGCGTATCAAATTCGAAAGAGCGGTTTTTGATCATCTCGGCATACAAACCTCCATCGGCAGCAAAATTGATATCTTCAAAAAAGACACCGTACATAGTGGGTTGGATTTTTGTAATCGATTTTGATAGATCAACTTCTAAATTTGTTTTTTGGGCATTGGCATTAAAAGCCACAAACAATAAACCGCAAATTGTAATTTTTATTATTAAATTATTTTTCATTCTTTGTTTATTTTAAATTCACTTTTTTAATGGGATAATTAAAACCGTTCATAAATCAGCATCTCATTTCAATTGTTCTATTAGTAAAATAGACCTTCCATTCTGTTTTGCATCATAAGTATGAAAAACAATAAATTCTTTACAGTCAAAAGTATAGGTGCAATTATGTCCTACACTGAACCAATTTTGCCACCCGTGAATCAATAGGACTCTACCAACTTCATTCAAAGACCTTTCTTCTTTGTCAAGATAAGGACTAGTTGTTATTTGTGACCTTCCAAAACCACTTTATAGACAGTATTTTCGCCACGACAACACAAATTTCAAGAAAGAAATAAACAAAATGTAGTCATTTTTCTTAAAAAACAAAAGGAGGACTTTCCAATACTCCATATCGAAGAAGAAAACACCAACCAAACGTTAACTATACAAAAGCGATAAAATAACAAGTCTGTTTTTAATGAATTATAGGTTTCTGAAATCTTTTTTTTAACAAAATGCTCTTCCTAAAAGAAGAAAGAGCATTTTTTCTAACATACCGAATATTTAAAAAAATTAATTGGTTTTTATTTTCCTTCTAACATAACAACTGAAAAAGCAGGAATTACTATTGTAATTTTTTGGCTTTTTACATTGAATCCTTTAAAAGCTGTTGGTTGAATTTTTGATGGATTGTCAAAAGAATTGAAATCCTGCAATTTTGGAGATGTCAATACAGTTCCAGTTACATTTTTTATTCCAAGCTCTTTTAGGTCAATTTCAATTGTATTTGCTTTTTTGGAATCAACATTTACTAACGAAATATGTACTAAACCATTTTTATCTTTTGAAGCCGAAACAGATAAAGCAGGTAGTGATTGTCCATTAAAGGTATATAATGGTGAATTAAATGTTATTGGCAATAATTTTGCATCTTGGTGCAAACTATACATTTTCATCACATGATATGTAGGTGTTAAAATCATTTTGGCTTTATCCGTTAAAATTACGGCTTGCAAAACATTTACACATTGTGCTAAGTTTGCCATACGAACCCTATCGGCATGATTATTAAAAATATTAAGCGTAGCTCCCGCCAAAACCGCATCTCTCATAGTGTTTTGTTGAAATAAGAAACCAGGATTACTTCCTTTTTCAACATCATACCAACCTCCCCATTCATCAACTACCAAGTCAATTTTTTTCTCAGGATCGTATTTATCCATGATAGCAGAATGCTTTGTAACAAGCTCTTCCATTTTCAAAGCTTCCTTCATGGTAGCAAAATATAAATCTTCAGTAAAATCTACAGCAGGTCCCTTTTTGTTCCAATCAATTACCGAATAATGATGTAATGCCAATCCATTGACCATTTTTAGAGGAATGTTTTTCATTAAAGTTTCGGTCCAATTATAATCATCGCTACTTGCTCCAGATGCAATTCGAGTGATGTTTTCTGGTAAAAATGTAGTGTATTTTCGGTACTCGCCAGCATAATAATCGGCTTTCATATTTCCACCGCAACCCCAAGCTTCGTTTCCAATACCCCAGAATTTAACTTTCCAAGGTTCTGTTCGTCCATTTTTTATACGCAAATCACTCATTGGGCTTTTGCTAGCAAAATTGGTATATTGAACCCAATCAGCCATTTCTTGAACAGTTCCACTTCCGATATTTCCGGACAAATAAGGCTCTGCGCCAAGTAATTCACACATATTTAAAAAATCATGTGTTCCAAAACTATTGTCTTCTGTAACTCCACCCCACCATTGATTTACAATTGTTGGTCTATTTTCTTTTGGCCCAATACCGTCTTTCCAATGGTAAGTATCTGCAAAACAACCTCCTGGCCATCTCAAATTTGGTATTTTCAATTCTTTTAGAGCAGCAACAACATCATTTCGAACTCCGTTTGTATTGGGTATTTTAGAAGTATCGCCTACAAAAAAGCCTCCATAAATAGATCTACCAAGGTGTTCGGCAAAATGACCATAAATATTTTTGTTGATTACAGGAGCATTTTCAGGATTTTTAATAGAAACCACTGTAGTTTCCTTTTGTGCTATTGCAAATTGTGTGCAAAAAGTAAAAATTGATAATAATAACAATGTCTTTTTTTTCATTTTATACAAGATATAAGTGTGTGATTAACATTTGTAAATTTAACAAAAAAAACATATTAAAAATAAATATGCTAAAAAAAATAATTAAAAATAAATAATCTTGTTTTTTGATAAATTATTTATTGAATAATTCTCATAATTAAACAAAATGCTTATACAGAATTTAATTTGAAATTTTTACTTTTTTAAATTTATAAATTTTCAAGAATTTGATATTCAAGACAGTTTTAAACTAATCTAATTAGGAGAAGATTATTTTTTTTTGATATAAAAGTGTTGCATTTACAATTAATTATGAAAACTATTCGGAAGTTTATATATTTACATTAAAATTAATAAGCATGTTAAATAGTTATACTTCTGCCGACAAAGTCTTACTAGCGGTAGATTGCATCATTTTTGGGTTTGACAACGAAGATTTAAAAATACTTTTAATTAAAAGAGATTTTGAACCAGAAAAAGGAAAATGGTCCCTAATGGGTGGATTTTTGAAAAAAGATGAAGTGTTAAATGATGCTGCTAGCCGAATTCTTCACAGATACACTGGCTTTCAAGACATCTATATGGAGCAACTTTATACATTTAGCGAAATTGATCGTGACCCTGTCGAAAGAACTATTTCGGTTGCTTATTACGCTTTGATTGATGTTGAAAACCACAATCAAGAGTTAATTCAAAATTATAATGCCAAATGGTTTAGCATTACCGAGGCGCCAAAATTAATCTTTGACCACGATAAAATGCTGAGACATGCCATTAGTAGATTGCGTTATAGAACCTCAACAAAACCGATTGGTTTTGAACTATTGCCAGAAAAATTTACAATGCGCCAACTTCAAAAATTGTATGAAGCTATTTTGAGTAAAGAACTTGATAAACGAAATTTTATAAGTAAAATCAATTCGTTAGACATCCTTATAAAATTAGAAGAAAAAGATATGTTATCATCACGAAAAGGATCCTATCTATATACTTTTGACAAAGAAAAATACGAAGAAAAATTAATGAATAATTTTGTTTTAAATTTATAAAAACTCCTGTATATACAACAAGAAAGCCTCGTTTTATGCGAGGCTTTCTTGTTGTGGTAAAATTAAAATCAACCCTTAACCCTTTTGGTTAGGCACAAAATTTAAAAATGTTTTAAAACCTTCACTATATTTATTAGTATCAACCATATAATAAAAAGCTCCTTTTTTCGAATTCAATTTGTCTTTTTCCTTTAATTTAAACAACAATTTGGTAGACAACAATTTACGATTAAAATTTCCATTGTCGAATTCTGTATTATAAACCGCCTCATAGAGACTTTGCAACTGCGGCATTGTGAATTTTTCGGGCAATAATTCAAATAAGAGTGGATGAAGTGCAGCCTTATACCTTAATTTTTCTTTGGCCAATTCAACAATTTTTGTGTGGTCAAAAATCAATTCTGGTAACTGATTTATCGAAAACCAAGCCGGATGGTAATCCTCATTGATCTGCTGATTGTATTTTTGAATATCAATCAAAGCAAAATAAGCAATAGAAATGGTTCTTTCGACAGAATCCCTATCTGGTTCTGTAAAACCGTAGAGTTGCTCCATATACAATCCATCTAAACCTGTAAGATCTTTCAAAACCCTAACAGCTGCATTTTCGGAACTTTCATCTTCCCCTATAAATCCACCTACTAAACTCCAACTTCCTTTCAAAGGTTCAAGGCTTCTTTTGATAACTAGTAATTTCAACTCCTGTCCATCATACCCAAAAATGATGCAATCTACTGCAAATAAAAATCGTTTTTGTTGAGGATAACCTTGCATAATAATTAATAATATGATTGCCGAATTTAATTAAAATTCAGTCATTCAGACAATACTTTTACCAGAATTTAGCGTACAAAGCAAAAATAATTAACAATGTAATTACAATCATTACTGTAGTTTGAGGTTTTATCTTAAACATTTCAGAATCTAATTCGAATGCTTTTGGATTTACTTTTGGACCAGCAAAACTCACAGCAATCATCAATAACATCGTAAACACAAATGACAATCCCATACAGATATGAAATGGTATTTCATAACCACCATTCCCATTAGGCCAAGCTGTATATAACAAAGTTTCATTTCCGAATAAAGCAGGCGCAAATTCATTGAATAAAACAGATAATAAGAAACCTGAAATCACTCCCACAATAGCTGCAGTTCCGGTTGTTCTTTTCCAGAACATTCCAAGAATAAACATAGCAAATACACCTGGACTAATAAAACCGGTATATTTTTGAATATAAGTAAATCCACCTACACCACCAATTCCAAGAACATCATTCCAAGTAAATAGAACCGCAAGAAGCATCGCAGCAAAAACGGCATATCTTCCTATGTTCACTTGACTTCTGTCGGTAGCATCTTTTTGAATGTATTTTTTGTGTACGTCCAAAGTATAAATAGTTGAGATACTGTTTACTTTTCCAGCTAATGAAGCTACAATAGCAGCCGTTAAAGCGGCTACTGACAAGCCTTTTAAACCGGTTGGCAAGAATGTTAATACAGCGGAGTATGCTCCATCCTTTCCTCCAACTAATTGAGGTAAATGCCCGTTTTCATACAAAACAAAAGCAGCAATACCTGGCAACATTACAATAACTGGCATTAATAATTTTAAAAA
>Ga0209717_1000265_pt1 | contig 65672 bp, 60 predicted proteins | sample AD_UKC048_MetaG_FD_184418 | JGI IMG/M metagenome (GOLD analysis project Ga0209717, IMG submission 184418) | Active sludge microbial communities of municipal wastewater-treating anaerobic digesters from USA - AD_UKC048_MetaG (SPAdes) (version 2) | ecosystem: Engineered > Bioreactor > Anaerobic >...
TTTTAAAATCCCAAAAATCTGTGCTTCCGTGAACCTGCTTCTCTTCATGTCCAAACCTCCTGATACTGGTAGTTTTAACACTTAATCACTCCAGTTTCAAGTGGTCCAGTTTTTGGGGGTAAGCTCAAAAATAAATGAAAGTTTTCCATCCTGGTCAAAAGACAACAATATGATTCTTTGCCATAACTCTAACATGAATATAAATAGTGAGTCATATGTGATAAAGTTAAAATTCAAGAGCGAATAAATACAAAGTTTTATCCGGTAATATACGCGGGACAAAGACCCGCTTATATGAGAAAAACCAAGCTAATCAGATTTTGTTTTTATATAAAATGCGAAAGTTATAACTATGGTAATTTGTGAATTTACAAAAATCCCCCCGGGTGTTATATTCAATCTGTAAAATCTAAAACAAATATAGGAGAACCTTATTTTAAAGCTTAAAGTGATGTTCATAAACCCGCCGCGGGTGGATGGTTTCCCTGTGGTAAGGGAAGAGAGATTTGAACACAAGGACATGGGATCGGTTTATCCGCCGCTATCCTTATTATATATGGCGTCAATGATAAATAAGGAATCTGATTACGATGTAAAGCTGATTGATGCTAACGGGTTTGATTTGGCAATTCAGACGGTAACCGAAGAAATAATAAAATTCGCCCCTGATATTGTAATTACGCGCTGCGGTTTTGACACGCAGGAACAGGACCTGCAAGTTTTAAAGATAGCGCACGGGCTTGGCTCTTTAACTGTGCTTAGAAATAAAATAATAGCTGACGTGCCTGAAATAAGGGATTCAATTTTTAAGAAAAACTTTGTGGATGTTTTTATAGATTCAGAGCCCGAATCGGTGATAACCGCCCTTTGTAAAGAGGTGCTGCTGTATAAGAAAACAAAGGATATGCACGCTGACCAATGGCTTTTAAGCGCCGAAAACAGGGCTAAAGGATGTTTGGCCTTTCTTGAAAAAGTGCCCGGTATCTCATTTCACTGCGGCGGGCGGGTATTTACAAATGAAAAAGCCGCGGAAATCAGCGATATAAATAAACTGCCGTTTCCGGCTTATGAACTTTTGCCTTCCTTAAATCCGTACCACACCGGCGTTATGTCCGCGCCTTTTGCCCTTGTTCAGACCACGCGCGGCTGCCCGTTTTTATGCACTTTCTGCGCTTATGGCAAATCAAAATGCAGGGAAAGAAACGTTGAAAGCGTAATTCAGGAAATAAAATATTTAAAGTCAAATTTCAGCATAAAATCATTCCTGTTCTTTGACGATACCATTTCCATAAAGGGCGGAAGGATTGAAGAACTGTGCAAAAGGATGGAAGAAGAAGGGCTTAACACACTGGAATGGGTTTGCTGCACACGGGCAAACCTTGTTAATTATGAAATGTTAAAAGCCATGAAAAAAGCGGGTATGAAAGAAATTGCGATAGGCGTTGAAACAGGGTCAGCAGAAATACTTAAACTTGCAAAAAAAGGCGTGACGCTTGAAGATATCCGCCAGGCCGCCAAATGGTGCAAAGAGCTGGGCATAATGTTTTACGCGCTTGTGATAATAGGCCTTCCCGGTGAAACAAAAGAAACGGTCAAAGAGACAATAAAATTTATTAAAGAGATTGACCCGTTCTACACGCAGGTGTGTTTTTCCACGCCTTTCCCCAACACGGATATTTACAAATATTATGAGGAAAACGGTTTTCTGCTGACAAAAGACTGGTCTAAGTATTTTCCGCTGGCAGAAGAACCCGTAATAAGGACGCAGGCGCTTACGGCAGAGGACTTAAAAAAATTAAGGAATTATATTTATAAAAAACTGCTTTTCAGGCCTTTATACCTGCTGCGTAAAGTAAGGCCTTTTGACTGGAAATGGAACATTGAAGGGGCGAAAAAAATAATGCAGCGCATTGCGGCTGTTATAATGAAAAAGCCGGTAAGATGATTATTGATTACAGGACAATGGTAAGTTTAACGTATGACGACGGGCTGGATTCGCAGGTTAAACACGCCCTGCCCGCGCTGAATGCATTTGGAATAAAGGGGACTTTCTTTGTATCCGGCGAAGCGCTTAAAAATCCCGCGCGCTATCCTGCGTGGCGCGGCGTTGCCGCTGCCGGCCACGAAATCGGCATTCATACAATAAACCACCCATGCGACATATCATTTGATTTTGTCCCAAAGGGTTTTGCCCTGCAGGATTATGACATGGCAAGGATGCGTGAAGAGATAGATGAAAATTTAAGGATAGTAAAAGACGAATTTAATTATAAATCAGACAAATATGTTTTTGCCTACCCGTGCGGGCAGAGTTCGCTTGGAAAAAACAGGGAGATAAGCTACAAACCCCTGATAAAGGAAAAATTTTCTGCAGCAAGGGGTGTGCAGAGTATTTACGCCGACCCCATATCTGTTGACCTGGATGAAGTGCCTTGTTTTGGGGTGGAATGTAACGGCGGGGAAATGATAGAAATGGTAAAAAAAGCCGCGCAAAACGGCATGTGGCTTGTTTTCTTATTTCACGGGATAGAAGGCGATTACATCTCCGTCACAGAGCAGGCGCACAGGGAACTTGTGGAATATTTATCCCATAATAAGGACACAATTCTGACAGACACCTTTGGAAATATTTCATCGCGAATTTCCGCAAAAAGATAAGATAATAATCGAAGGTCGGATGGTCTGATGATCGGGAAAACCTGTTGCCATCAGTTTGTTTTTGTTCCGGTTATATATTTTGATTTTCTTCCGACCATCCAATCCTCTGACCTTCTGACCTTCGGGTCCTAATTCTCGCTTATATAAATGGTTTTTGCGGAGCGTGAAGAAAGCTGAATAACATCCGTTGAAAAGGCGTCTTTGCCAAGGTCGCAAAGCGTGCCTAAGAAGGGTTCGTCTATATTTTCAAGTTCTAAAAGTTCCTTAAGGCTTATTTCTGAAGGCTTTTTCTGAATGTTTATCCGGGCTAATTTTACCTTCATGGCCGCACACTCCGTTTTAAAGCGTCACGACTTTTTTATCTTTCATAATATTAGACACCCAAAAAGGCAAAAAAGTTGCGGCCTTTTTTAAACATGAGGGACGGAGGGACAGATGTACGGAGGGACGGTTTAGAACATAAAAGACGGATGTATTATGAAAAAGATAACTGCCGCGGGCTAAAGACCCGCGTCTACCAAACCTTCCGTCCCTCTGTCCCTCCGTGCATCCGTCCCTCAAGTTCTATCCCGTTGTTTACATAACCCGCTCTTTGTTGTAATATATGACCTGCTTTAAAATTAATCCGCATTGCGCGGTGTAACCGGAGGTTATGATATGCCTAAAAAAGTGCTTCTTATTATCCGTGACGGCTGGGGTATTGGCCCTGATTCGCCTTATAACGCCGTTAAAAACGCAAAAAAACCCTATACTGACGAACTGTTGAAAAAATATCCAAACACGGTTCTTGAAGCTTCCGGGCTTTCTGTGGGAGTTCCCGCGGGCTATATGGGAAGTTCCGAAGTGGGCCACCTTAACATGGGCGCGGCAAGGATTGTAAAGCAGGAAGTTGTGCGTATTAATGAAGCAATAGAAGCAGGCACGGTTTTCGGCAATCCGAACATGAAGCGCGTTTTTGAAGCGGCAAAGAAATCAGGCGCCCTGCATGTGATGGGGCTTGTTCAGGATGAAGGCGTGCACGCGCATCAGGAACACCTTTACGCTATTATAAAAGAAGCCGCCGCGCAGAACATTAAAAATGTTTATGTCCACTTTTTCGCGGACGGCCGCGACACTTACCCGCGTTCTTCGCTTACCTATCTTGAAAAACTTGAAGCTAAATTCAAAGAATATAATAAAGGCACGGTGGGGACGTTAATGGGGCGTTATTACGCCATGGATCGCGGCAAAAAATGGGACTTAACGGATAAAGCTTACAACTGCATGGTAAAGTGCGAAGGCAAAAAAGCAAAAACCGCCCGCGAGGCAATTGAACAAAGTTATAAAAACGACAAGGTTCCGGACGGAACAGACATGACGGATGAATACATTCCGCCCACAGTAATAGGCGATTATCCGGGGATAAAGGACGGCGACGGGGTTATTCATTTTAATTACAGGCAGGACCGCGCCATTCAGCTCACCAACGCGTTTGTGGATGACGTATACGCGGGAAAGCGCGATAAGAAGTTAGACGTAGCATACTGCGGGCTGACAAGGTATTATGACGCGTTTAAGTTTAATGTACTGCCCCCGCTTGATGAAGGCGGCGACATGGCAAATCTGGTAGGCGAAGAGGTTTCAAAAAAAGGTTTAAAACAGCTGCGTATAACCGAAACGCAGAAATTTAAGCACGTCACATCATTTTTTAACGGAAAGATGCTTGAACCGTATAAAGGCGAGGACCGCATAGAGTTAAAAGGCCGTTTTGACCCGTCAGCTTTCGCGGAACACCCTGAAATGGAAGCTTATTTGGTAAAAGACAGGGCAATAGAAGAATTAAAGGCAGGCAAATATGATTTTGTAACAATCAATTTTGCCAACTGCGATATGGTAGGCCATACCGGCGTTTACGAAGCGGCAAAAAAAGCCGTTGAAGTTGTTGATGAATGCACGGGCCTTGTTACAAAAGCGGCGCTTGAAGCAGGGTACACGGTTTTAATAACTGCTGACCACGGCAACGCGGAAGAAATGGCGGACGCGGCAACAGGCGCTGTTAAAACCGCCCATACAACGTATCCGGTGGAGTTGATTTATGTCGGCGCTGACGCGGATAAGGTGAAGTTAAAGGCAAAAGGAGTATTAGCGGACATAGGCGCAACGGTATTGGATTTACTGGATGTTAAAAAACCGGCAGAAGCAACAGCAGAATCGTTAATAATTAAATAATATAGTTTTGGTAGACGCGGGTCTTTAGCCCGCGGCAGTTGAAGTTTGTATTTTAAAACAAAGAGGGGTAGAGATGAAAGAAAAGAAACACAGGCTGCCGGATTTGTGCTACACGGGCGGCGTTGCGGCAGCTTTTACGTTGTGCTGTATGGGTAAACAGGATTTCTTTGTTGATGAAAAACCTATAGCAAAATGTCTTGAAATTCTAAAAACTGAAATTTCTGTTTATAATGTAAAAAATTGGGCTTATGTTTTTATGCCTGATCATATGCATATGATACTTCAGGGAATGAGTACGGAGTCCAGCCTGACCAACCTTGTTAAAGCATTTAAGCAAAAAACTGCATATCAAATTAAGAATAAGATTAATAATAAATTTAAGTGGCAGCCTGATTATTATGATCATATTATCAGATCGGAACAGGAATTGTGCAAACACATCAAATATGTTTTTGAAAATCTTGTACGAAAAGGGTTGGTAGAAAGATGGCAGGATTATAAATATTGCGGTTCATTAAGTACGGATATAAAAGACTAATTTTGCTTTTTTGCCGGTGAAAACATTAAATACAAACAAACTGCCGCGGGCTAAAGACCCGCGTCTACCACTTCAAAACCTTAAGCTTCCAAAAACTTGACTTTGTGATTTTATCCTGCTATAATATCACAAGAAAGGTGATATATAGGAGAGATATATGAAAAAACTTATGGCAATAACAGTGATATTAATTATGACAGCCGCGTTTATTTCGGCAAAGGGAGTGAATACTATGAATAAAACAGCCATTTTTGCGGGAGGATGTTTCTGGTGTATGGAAGGGCCGTTTGAAGCTGAAAAAGGCGTGATTGATGTAAGGGCGGGTTATACCGGCGGGTCCACAAAAAACCCGTCGTATGAGGAGGTTTCCACAGGCAGCACCGGACACGTGGAAGCAATAAAGGTGGTTTATGACCCGAAAAAAGTATCATATGAAAGGCTGCTTGAAATTTTCTGGCATCAGATAGACCCCACTGACGCGAAAGGACAGTTTGCGGACAAGGGAAGCCAGTATGTTACTGCTGTATTTTACCTGGACGAAGAACAGAAAAAAGCCGCGGAAAAATCAAAAGCAGAGCTTGAAAAATCCGGGATGTTTAAAAAGCCCATTGTGACTTCAATCAGGGAGGCGTCGGAATTTTATGACGCCGAAGAGTACCATCAGGATTATTACAAAACAAATCCTTTTCATTACGGGATGTACAAAAAAGGGTCCGGAAGGGAAGCGTTTTTGAAAAACACATGGAAAGACGAAAAAAAGCCGGACCTTAAAAAATCTCTGACAGCCATACAGTATAAGGTAACGCAGGAATGCGGGACAGAGCCGCCTTTTAAAAATGAATACTGGGATAATCACAAAGAGGGCATATATGTGGATGTGGTTACAGGCGAGCCGCTGTTCAGTTCCCTTGACAAGTATGATTCCGGCACGGGCTGGCCGTCTTTTACAAAACCAATTGATAAGGCATCTGTAATAGAAAAAGAGGACAAAAGCGACTTTATGACGCGCGTGGAAGTTAAAAGCAAAAAAGGCAATTCGCACCTTGGCCATGTTTTTGAAGACGGCCCAAAGCCCACGGGCCAGCGGTATTGCATCAACTCCGCCGCGTTAAGGTTCATTCCGAAAGAGGATTTATATAAGGAAGGGTATGGGGAATATATAAAGTTATTTAACCAATAAACTGTTATCCCATAACCCATAAATAAAGGCAGCAGCTAAGCGGCTGAGCAGCTTGGCTGCTGGGTTTAGATTTCGTATGCACGGGCTTTAATAGTGCATCTACATCAGCCATCATGCAATATTATCCGGGGTAGTTGATTTAAAAGACAGCAAATTTAAGCTATAAGCAATTAAGCATAAGCGGAAAAACGGCGGCTTTATTTCCGACCCTCTGATCTTCAGCCCTTCCTTCCGTCCCTCCGTGCATCCGACCTTCTGTCCCTCGTATTTTATTTATGGCATATGGGATAAAAGTCTATGGGATAAATTTATTTGATTTGTTGTATAATAAATTTATGCGCAAACTTATATTGTTACGCCATGGGGAATCACAGTGGAACAAAGAAAACCGGTTTACGGGATGGACCGATGTAGACCTGTCTGAAAAAGGCGTGGCAGAAGCCCACGCTGCCGCGGACGCCCTGAAAAAAGCGGGCTTAAGTTTTGATATAGCTTTTACATCAAGGCTTATCCGCGCGCTTAAAACCCTTTCAATCGTCATGGACGACATGAACATAAACCTGATAAAAATCATAAAGGCGTGGGAATTAAACGAGCGCCATTACGGCGCGCTTCAGGGGCTTAATAAGGCGGAAATGGCCGAAAAATTCGGCGAAGAACAGGTTAAAATCTGGCGCAGAAGCTATGATATACGGCCGCCGGCGCTTGAATTAAGCGATCCGCGCCACCCTGTCAATGACGCGCTTTACAAAGACCTTGATCCGGTTTTATTACCTTCAACAGAGTGCCTTAAAGACACGGTGGCAAGGGTAGTGCCTTACTTTGAAAAAAATATAGCCCCCCGCATAAAATCAGGCAGGACTGTAATAATATCAGCGCACGGTAATTCTTTGCGCGCGCTGGTAAAATACTTTGATAATATTTCTGATGCCGATATTACCGGACTGAATATACCTACGGGAATACCTTTGATATATGAACTTGAAGATGATTTAAAGGTAATAAAGAGCTATTACCTTGGCGACCCGGAAGAAATAAAAAAAGCGATAGAAAAAGTGGAAAAGCAGGGGAAGAAGGGCTAGAGGGACGGATGCACAGAGGGACAGAGGGACGGTTTTTAAGCAAAAGCGAATTAAGCTATAAGCAGAAGCGAAGGATGGAAAGCAAGTTTTTAAGTAAAAGCTAATTAAGTTATAAGCTAAAGTAGAGGGAAAGAAGGGCAGAAGGTTTTACCGACCTTCCGTGCATCTGTCCCTCCGTCCCTCGGATTTTATAGGAGGATTCATGAAACTGATTTCATGGAATGTGAACGGCATCAGGGCGGTGCATAATAAAAATATATTATTGCCGTTTATGGAAAAAGAAAATCCGGACATATTCTGCGTTCAGGAAACAAAGGCGCAGGAAGATACGTTTCCTGAAGAGTTGAAAAATATAAAAGGTTACAATTTTTATATGGCATCAGCCGTTAAAAAAGGCTACAGCGGCACCGCGCTGTGGTCAAAACAAAAACCTTTAAACGTCAAATACGGCCTTGGCAAACCGCAGTTTGATGACGAAGGCAGGACAATAATAGCGGAATATGAAACATTCTTTCTATATAATATCTATTTTCCCAACGGCGGCAGAGGCCCGGAATTTGTGGAAAAGAAACTGGCTTTCTATGAAGAGTTTTTAAAAAACGCGGAAAAAAACAGGAAAAAGAAAAATATAATAGCCTGCGGCGACGTTAATACCGCGCATAAAGAAATTGACCTTGCGCGGCCGAAAGAAAACAGGGAAACATCAGGTTTTTTACCGCAGGAGTGCGCGTTTCTGGATAAGCTTATGTCTAAAGGTTATTTGGATACATTTAGAATGTTCAATAAAGACGGCAATAATTATACCTGGTGGGATTATAAGAGCGGCGCCAGGCAGCGTAACATTGGCTGGAGAATTGATTACTTCTATGTAAATGAAGAGTTAAAATCAAAGTTAAAATCAACCGGTATATTAAGCGAAGTCATGGGTTCTGACCACGCGCCGGTAGTTCTGGAGATAAAATGAAAAAGGTTCTGATACTTACGGGAAAGGTACTGCTGATTGTTATCGCCGTAATTATTATCTATTATTCCGTTGTTGTCTTAAAGGTGCGCGCTGACACGCCGGCAATTGTTAAGCCCCTGCTTGAAAGCGCGGTAATTACTTACGCGGATTTAAGCAAAGACCGGCTTGACGCCATACTTAAAATTGAAGACCCGGCTTTTTTCACCCACGACGGAATAGATTTAAAATCTCCTGGAGCGGGCATCACCACTATAACGCAGGGGCTTGGCAAGAAGTTTTATTTCAAAAAGTTCAGGCCGGGCATAAGAAAGCTTAAGCTTATGCTTGTTTCCAAATTCGCATTAAACCCGCTGGTATCAAAAAACGACCAGCTTACGCTATTTTTGAATCAAGCTTATCTTGGAAAATATAACGGCGCGGCTGTTATAGGTTTTGAAAACGCGGCACGGGCTTTTTATGGAAAATCTTTTAAAGAAATCAGTATGGATCAGTTTTTATCAATTCTGGCAATGGTTATAGCACCGGAGACATTTCACGCAATAAACAAACCTGATGCCAATAAGCTAAGGGTGGAACGCATGAAAAAAGTAATATCAGGCGAATACAAACCCAAAGGGCTTATGGATTTATATTACGGGGAATTAAGCGAAGAAGAGGCAAAAAGCGGGCTTGCGCCCGCTTCGTATTTTCCTGAAATTTACAAAAAATAAATCTTATTCTTTTTTAAACTCTATTTTCACCGGCGGCTTTTCTTTTTTAAACCATCCGTTTGAGTTCTTTGAATAAAAAAATACTATTGCCGCAAGGGAGAACAGCGTCTGCAGTATGCTTGAAGTCGCGCCTATTAAATCGCTTTGAAATTCCTTTTGGACAATTGGTATAAGGCCAAGAGTGTTTATCAAAAACAGAAAGGCAAACACCGCCCTTGCCCATCCTTTTCTGTTAAGTAACAGCATAATAAAAACAAAATTTACCGCGAATGACAAAATGGCGTTAAGTTCGTAATTATCTATTTCAATTGTCCTGCTTCCTATGCCCAGTAATTCAAGAAAAAACTCTGTCATTCCCGTCATTATTGATAAAAAAATCAAAAGCCCGGCGTGCTGAACTTCCTTTGGCGCCGGCGCCGGTTTTTCTGAAACCTGTTTTTCTTCCTGCATAAGGGCTCCTTATTTTATTTTTTTAAGCTTCCCGTTATAAATCGCGAATATGGATATGGTTTTTTGCGACGGGCTGTTTTTTTCATCATCCGGCCCGTGTGAAAGGTACTGAATACCTATTTTTTTGCCTGATATCTTTACTGCCTGCACAACTATCCTGTCGCCAAGCAGCACGCTTCCGGCATTCCTGTAATCGTTTATGGTTTTTACAAAAGCATAAAGGTAATAATAGGTCCCCTCTTCAGAGCCGGAAACCGCGATTATGGAAGCCATATCTTCGGCTGAATCGCCGTTTAAATCGCCGGCCGCGCCTTTTATATATGAAGACTGCACCATGGTCATGGAGCCGGGTTTTGATTCCTGTTCAAAGTACCCGTCCTGCATCTTTATAACTCCTGATGCCGGTATTTTGTTGGGGTATTCAAAATTTTTTAGGGTATTTTCGTAATCAGACAGAGAGGCGCAGGAGATAAAGATACAGCACAAAACAATTACCGGTATAATTTTTCCCATTTTTTGCCTCCTGTAAAATATATTAACATAAAAAAGGAAAACCGGAGCGGATTTTTCATTTAACGCATTGACTTTAATAAAAGTACTGATAAAATTACTGCATGTAAAATAATTCAATATGTGGAGGAGGAAAATGAAAATGCATGTGTGGTCATTGTTTTGGGGGGTTTTTTTCATACTTATTGGGATAAGCATTATGCTGAAGGCTTTTGGCATAATACTGCCGCTTTTCAGAATTCTGTTTGCCGCTTTTGTAATTTTTATTGGTATAAGTATTCTGTTTCCGGGAGCTTTCAAAAAGTGCTGCGGTATATCACAGAGCGGAAGGGAAACTATGTTTTCTGAAAGCAATATTGAAGGCAATAATATCTCCGGCGAGTATTCAACTATTTTTGGTTCGTCCAACATTGACTTAACCCAGATAACACCGGGTTCGCCAAAAATTGAATTAAATGCTGTTTTTGCCGGAATTAAGGTTAAAATTGACAGGTCAAAACCGTATAGAATAAAAGGAAACGCGGCGTTTGGAGGGGTTATGCTTCCAAACGGAAATACCGCGGCTTTTGGAACAACTGTTTATCAGACAGATTCTTATAAAGAAGGCTCGCCCGCGATTGAAGTGGAAGCCAACGCGGTGTTTGGCGGGATAGAGATCAGATAGGAGATAGTTGATAGTAGATAGGCGACAAGAAATTAATGACAATAACAAATTCCGGGTTACAAGTTGCAGGCAAATAAACCTGTGATTTATAATCCGGAATTTTTTTTGTGCAAAAACTGCAATTATCGGCATAACCGTTTTGTATACCTGCGTTTTACATTAAGAAACCCCATGCCCTGCAGGGCAAACGATAAACTATTGACAATTCTCATATATTTGACTTATAATGAATTTTGTTGAACAGGAATACTTATAAACTAAAATTATTCTTTAAGGAGGCCTTAAATGGGCGCAACGCAGGCAGAAGCAATTGCTGAAAGGTTGAAAAATGAGGCAAAAAGGCTTTATCCGGGGTCGCTTGTAAGGGTATCTTTGGAACCGTATCCGAACGATGACGGCGCGGATGTATATATTTACGCTCCCAGAAAATACGCGGATATGCTTCTTACCAAACTGAAAGCCGCAAAAATTGGATTCCTTAAAGGCACCAAGGTTGACGGCGGAAAAGTAAAGATATTAATGGAAGACATTGAAAATATATCGCCTGAATTGAAGGCAAAATTAGTGGAGTCAAACAAATAAATTAAGTTTTTGACTATCGGTGGCAGGGAAGCAGGCGGGGGCCCGCTGTAAAGTCAGGGGGTTAGTATGAAGTTTAAAAAGAGGGAAAAGCATTTAACCATTATGCTTGTTCCCGACGACAATTCCAAAGTTGTCAGCATAAGGCTTGGCGGCTTGTTCTTTACCGTCCTTTTGTTATTATGGGTATCCAGTGTTGCCGTATCCGCCTTTATCATAAGCAGGCATGCCAATTACAGGGCCACAATTGAATACAACAAATACCTTAACCAGAAGCATAAAGTTTTCACCGCTGAAATTCTTCAGGCAAGGGAAGCTGTAAAAAGAATTTCCGAACTTGACGGGCAGTTAAGGGGAATGCTTAAACTTAAAAGCAGGGAAGGAATTATCAAGTACACCGGTTTCGGCGGCCCTACAAATATTGATTCCCAGCTTCTTGAAAAACACATTAAGGACAGGGACAGCAGCATAGAAACAGATTCGTTCGCGCTTGCTGCCAAATATATTGACGAAGAATCGCGCAAATCAGAGCAGAGCTACCAGCAGATAATAAAATACATAACCGAACAAAGGGCAAGGATGACAGCCGTGCCTTCCGGATGGCCGGTTAAAGGGTGGATTACCGCCGGTTTTGGTTCAAGAATGGACCCGTTTACCGGCGCGTTGACCTTTCATGAAGGTGTTGACATAGCCAATGACGAAGGCACGCCGATTAAAGCGCAGGCGGACGGGGTAATTGTTACGGCCGGCTTTGAACGCGGCTACGGAAATATGGTCCTTATAAACCACGCAAACGGATACACGACACGCTACGGGCACATGAGAAATTTTGTCGTGACAAAAGGCCAGCACATAAAAAAAGGGCAGATACTTGGATACGTGGGAAGCACAGGAAGGTCAACGGCTTCGCACCTTCATTACGAAGTAAGGCTTAACGGCGTTGCGGTTAATCCCGTAAGATACATGCGCGAAGAAGTGGCGCTTAAATAAGGCGGTCAAAATGTTTTCATCATCAAACGTGGCCACTGTTGTCGCGAAAGACTGTGAAGTCAAGGGCCATATCAGCGCTAAAGGCACAATCAGAATAGACGGCAAAGTTGAAGGCAATGTTTCAACCGACGCGGGCATTATAGTGGGAGAGCACGCGGTTATAAAAGGCGATGTGGAATCAAAGTTTGCGGTAATTGCCGGGAAAGTGACCGGCGACGTTGTAGCCACGGTCAAGCTTGAAATTCTGCAGACCGGAAAATTATACGGCGATATAAAGACCCCGAAAATATCCATGGCTGAAGGCGTTGTATTTGAAGGCAACTGCGAAATGAGCGCGGCAGCTCAGAAATAAAAAAGTTTAAAATTAAAAAATACGCGGCCGGCGAGATAAGCCGGCTGTTTTTATTTTTAAAATCAGGAATAGTATTACATAAAAAAATGATTCGGCAGCCGCGCCCTTTAGGGCGCGCGTTTTTAAAAAGGAGAATGCAATGATTAAAGTACGTTTTGCGCCAAGCCCCACGGGGTATCTTCACATAGGCGGGGCAAGGACCGCGCTTTTTAATTATCTTTTTGCCAAAAGGCAGGGCGGAAAGTTTGTGTTAAGGATAGAAGACACGGATAAAGAACGTTCCACAAAAGAATCGGAACAGGAAATACTTGATTCGTTAAAATGGCTTGGACTTGACTGGGACGAGGGACCCGGCAAAAGCGCGGATGATTCAATGTATTACCAGACCAAAAGGCTTGCCGTGTATCACAAGCACGCGGAAAAATTAATCGCCGAAGGCAAAGCTTACAAGTGTTTCTGCACAAAGGAAGAGCTTGACGCTGAAAGGAAAAAAGCGGAAGCCGAAAAAAGGGCGTTTAAATACGACAGCAGGTGTTCGCTTTTAACCCCCGAGCAGGTAAAGGCAAAGGAAGAAGCAGGCATGCCCTATACCGTAAGGCTTAAAGTCCCCAAAGACGGCGAGGTAATTGTTGAAGATATGATAAGGGGCGACGTGAAAACCGCCAATTCGGTCCTGGACGACATGATAATCCTGCGCGCCGACGGAATGCCGATTTATAATTTTGTAGTTGTCGTTGATGACGCGGACATGGGCATAACCCACGTCATACGCGGCGAGGACCACCTTTCTAATACACCCAAGCAGATTCACATGTATAAAGCGCTGGGATATCAGGTGCCAAAATTCGCGCATATACCCCTGATACTTGGCAGGGATAAAAGCAAACTTTCCAAAAGGCACGGCGAGACCGCGGTTTTAAATTACAGGAAGATGGGTTACTTAAAAGAAGCAATGGTAAATTATCTGGCGTTTCTGGGATGGTCGCCGGAATCAGGCAAGGACATCATGGCAATGGAAGAACTTATAGCGGAGTTTGACCTAGCGCGCGTGCATAAAGCCGGCGCGATGTTTGACGACCAGAAACTTCAGTGGATGAACGGGATGTACATCCGCAAAAAAAGCACAGATGAACTTACAGATATGTGTGTGCCGCACCTTATTGCCGCGGGTTACATTACGGAAGCTGAAGCCGTATCCCGCAGGGAATACTTAAAAAAAGTAACGGCTGTCCAGCAGGAAAAGTTAAAGCTGATAAATGAAATCGCGGGGCTGTCATCTTACTTTTTTACCGAAGAAGCGCCGCTTACCGATGACGCGAAAAAGGTGTGGGAAAAGAACGCGGAAGAACGCGTTAAAACGCTTGAAGTGCTGTTAAAGATAATTGAAGAGACAGGCACGGATGATAAAGCAAAGGTTGAAGAACGTGTAAGGCTTGATATGGAAGCGGCGGGAATAAAATCAAAGGTTTATATGCATGTGATAAGGGTCGCCGTAAGCGGCTGTACGCAGGGACCGGGATTGTTTGACGTGATTGAACTTGTGGGAAAAGAAAGGTGCATAAAAAGAATAAAAAGCCTTTTGGCGGGGAATTAATGAAAGACGCTATTCAGACAATAAAAGACAGGGCTTCGTGGCGCACGTTTAAGGATATCCCGATAGAACCTGAAAAAATGGACGTGTTAAAAAGAGCTGTAAATGGCATTAAAAAAGGCCCTTTTGGCGCACAGGTCCGCATGGAACTTGTGGATATTGAAGCTGTTGACGCGGATAAAGCCGTTAAACTTGGCACTTACGGCACCATAGAAGGGGCCAAAATTTTCATTGCCGCGGCAGCGGAGAAAAAAGACAAGTCGCTTGCGGATGTCGGGTATATTCTTGAAGAGGTGATACTGCTCTGCGCTTCTTTAGGGCTGGGAACTTGCTGGATGGGCGTAACATATGATAAAGCAGGTTTCAGCAACGCCATAGCGCTTAAGGAAAATGAAGATTTAATAGCTGTTACGCCTGTGGGTTATGCAGTGGAAAAAAGGCGGATGAAGGATAAAGCAATGAGGGTTTTTGTAAAGTCAGACACCAGAAAGCCGCTTAACGCGATTTATTTTGAAGGGGATTTTAAGCATTCCAAAGATAATGAATCATCAGGCAGGTTTTCACAGGCGCTTGAATGCGTAAGGGTGGCGCCTTCGGCATCCAATCAGCAGCCGTGGAGAGTATTAAAAGAAGGCAATAAATTTCATTTTTATCTTGAATTCACGTCCAGCTATAAATTTCAGTTTGGGCAGGTAATAGATATAGGCATTGCAATGAAACATCTTGAACTTGCCTGTAATGAACTTGGGATAAAAGGAAAATGGGAATTTGCGGAACCCGCGGTGGAACACGGGGACAAGAAGTATTATTCCACGTACGCCTGCTAAACCTCTATACCCCTGTTAATTTTTAACACGCCGCCCTCTACCGTGCACATTGCCAATACTTTGCCGTCAAATACGGCTTTAATCACGTCGCCCGGTTTAAAACCAAATCTGTTTTTTAATGCTATTCCGTTTTTTATCATTGCCTGCTCCGGCGCGCTTATTTCCGCTGTTTTTACCTTATACAGGGCTTCGTTGATGGAAACTGTGTGTTTCTGTAAATCTTCAATTTCCGATAATTTAAGGGCATTGTCACTGCTGAATTTTCCTATTTTTGTCCGTTTTAAATATGAAAGGTGGCCGCAGGTATTAACATCTTCTGCAAGGTCGCGGGCAAGGCTTCTCATATAAGTTCCTGATGAGCACGCCGCTCTAAGGCGCGCAGTTGTGCCGCTGACATCCAGCACTTCAATTGAAAATATTTCCACAGCCCGGGGTTCGGGTTTTACTTCCTTGCCTGCGCGGGCAAGTTCATAAAGCTTTTTTCCGTCTTTTTTTATGGCCGAATAAGCCGGCGGAACCTGCATTATTTTGCCTGTAAAATCAGGTATTTTGGCGTTTATTCTGTCCGCTAAGTCCGCCGGTACAGGCAGGGTATTTATTTCATTTCCCATTGCATCGTCCGTATCAGTGGCTGTGCCAAACTGAATCTGCATTTCGTACTCTTTGGTATCGTCAACGTAATCAGCTATTTTGGTTGCGTTACCCAAAAGCACTACAAGCAACCCTTCGGCCATGGGGTCAAGGGTGCCGGTATGGCCGATTTTGTTTATTTTAAACTGCTTTTTAACCTGCTCTATTGCTTTGAATGAAGTAGGGCCTTTTTCCTTGTATAACAGCAAAATTCCGTCCATGTTACCGCCTTGTTATTTTTTTGCAGGGCAAATGATAGCATATTATGTAAAAAGATGACAGTAAATAGTTATATAAACGCCGGCGGTTCCAATCTTGTAAAAACCCTTATTTTATGGTATAAAATAAGTTCAGGTTATACGTATGCCTTTTACTATTTTCTGGAGGTTTTTGATGAAAATTTGTGTTGTCGGAACAGGTTATGTCGGCCTTGTTACAGGCACCTGCATTGCCGACCTTGGAAACGATGTCACATGCGTGGATGTGGATGAAAAGAAGGTTGAAAACCTTAAAAAAAATATTCTGCCCATATACGAACCGGGGCTTGAAGAACTTGTAAAAAGAAATAAAAAAAGGCTTAACTTCACCACTTCAATTAAAGAAGGCATGAAAGGCGCGGAGGTAATTTTCATAGCGGTGGGCACCCCGCCAAAACATAACGGCGAAGCTGACCTGACTTTTGTAAAAGAAGTGGCAAAGAGCATCGGCAAAAGCATGGACGGCGATAAAATAATCGTGGATAAAAGCACGGTTCCTATCGGAATGGGCGACCTTGTGGAAAGCATAATAGAGGATAATTACAAAGGTAAAAGCAGGTATGATGTGGTATCGTGCCCGGAATTTTTAAGGGAAGGCAGCGCCATTCACGATTTTATGAACCCTGACAGGGTGGTAATTGGAGCCAAGAAAAAAGACGCGGCTGAAAAAGTGGCGGGGATTTTTGCCCCTTTAAAATGCAAGATAGTGATTACGGATTTAAGAAGCGCGGAGATGATAAAGTACGCTTCCAATTCTTTCCTTGCGACAAAAATTTCCTTCATCAATGAAATAGCAAATATCTGCGAGCGCGTGGGGGCGGATGTTTCCACGGTTGCCGAAGTGATGGGTTTTGATAAAAGGATAGGCGCGCAGTTTTTAAACGCGGGCGCCGGCTTTGGCGGGTCGTGTTTCCCCAAAGACGTGGCCGCGCTTATTAACATAGCCCGCAGCGAGGATTACGAACCTTTAATCCTTAACGCGGTTATGGAAGTAAACAAAATGCAGAAAAAACTCGTCCTTAATAAAATAAAAAGAATGCTTGGCACGGTTGAAGGAAGGGCGATTGGAATACTTGGAATAGCGTTTAAGCCCAACACGGACGACATAAGGGAAGCTGTGGCGCTTGACGTTATAAAATCCCTTGCGGAAAAAGGGTGCAGGATAAAAGCGTTTGACCCTGTGGCAATGCCCAACGCAAAAAAAGTTTTAAAGAACGTGACATTTGTAAAAGACGCGTACGAGGCCGCCGAAAAGACAGAGTGCCTTGTGGTTTTAACCGAATGGAACGAATTCAGGGAGCTTGACCTTAAGAAGATAAAAGCTTCCATGAAGAAGCCGGTTATTGTTGACGCAAGAAATATCTATGACCCTGAAACAGTCAAGAAACACGGCTTTGAATATACAGGCATAGGAAGAAATTAATTAAAGGGGTGTAAAATGGCAAAAAATAAAAACAGGGAAAACAGGCAGGCTGCCGCGGCGGATGACGGAAAGTATACCTTAAAGGATTATCTGGTAATAAACGGCATGTTCTGGGCGTTTCTGATTGTGCTTTTTATTGTCGTATTTATATCAACCGGAGCCAAATGGGACGGCGTAATGAAAAGCGTTTTCACATTTATATTTTGTGTATTCGGGCTTGGTTTTACCGCTGTTTCTGTCTTTGATTTAATTTATGACAGGCTGGCCGATAAAAATGAAGCTAAATAGCATTATTGCGGCTGCGGTATTTTTACTTATGCCTTTTGTGCTTTTTGCGGAAGGCTCAGTTACGCCCGCGGCCCAGCCGGATAATTCAGTACTTCAGCAGAAACTTGAAGCCGTAAAAGCCGGGTCTGATTCGGCTTTAAAAGCTGCTGAAGACGCGGTATCCGCGGCGCAGTCAATGAAGCAGGAAATTGCCGCGTTAAAGACAGAACTTGAAAACGTAAAGAATCAGCTGTATGCGGCAGATGAAAAAAGCGCGGAAACGCGGTCCGCGGTTAATTCCCTTGCGGGCGTGAAAGAAAGCGTGTCGCTGCTTGACGAAAGGTTTGCCAGGTATAAAGAAAAAGCTGATGTGTATATGAAGGAATTTGCGGACGTCAAACAGCAGATGGACGCTAAAACCGGAAAAATGCAGAGCTGGGACGACATAATGGGAGTTTTAAGAAAAGAAATAGAGAACAACGAAAGGGAAATAGCAAGGCTTAAAAAAGAAATTAACGGACTTAAATCGGCTTACGGCACGGATGATAACGTTTTAAATATGATAGCCAACTGGCAGTACACGGGCCTTACGGCCCTTGTTATATCGCTTATAACTTTTGGAATTGTCCTTACAAAATAAGAAACGGAAAGGAACACCGGATGTCTTACAGCATGACAGGATGGGGAACGTTCAGGGCGCAGGGTTATTCCATTAATTTAAGGGGTTTGAATTCAAAGTATAAAGAAGTGGTGCTTCATCTGCCTTCGGAATTTTTCGCGGCAGAACCTTACATATATAAATTTCTAAACGACAAAATCAACAGGGGCAGGATAGACCTGTATGTGAATCTGGAAAAGAACAATGCCGCAAAAAAAGTTGAAACAGACGAAAAACTTTTTAAGTCCGCATACGCCGCCTTAAAGAAACTTTACAAAGCGGCCGGAATAAAACAGGAAGTGCCGGCTTCGCTTGTCATTGAAAGGGTGGAAGGCGTTGTCAGGGCTGAAACAGCCGGAAGCGCCTCGTACACGTGGGAAAAAGTAAAACCGTCAATTGAAGGAGCTTTTGATGATTTTATGAAGATGAAAGAAAAGGAAGGCGCAAGGCTTCTTGCGGACATAGGGAAAAGGGCGGCTTTTATAGAAACTGAAGCCCAAAAAATAAAAAAGCATTTTGACACATTCAAGGAAGAATACATACAAAAAACACGCGAACGGCTTGTAAAAATACTTGAAGGAAAAGAAGCCAAAAGTTTCTTAAGCCTTGATGTTGTTGAAGCGCTGGACAAGCATAATATCACAGAGGAGCTGGTAAGGATAAGCTCCCATATCAAACAGCTTGAATCGTTTATAAGTTCCAAGGAAGTGGCGGGAAGAAAAATAGATTTTCTTGCGCAGGAACTTTACAGGGAAGTAAACACCATAGCGTCAAAAGTTTCGGACCCGGCGGTTTCGCACAGCGTGATAGGAATAAAGGAAACCACGGAAAAGATAAGGGAACAGGCGCAGAACCTGGAATAAAAGCTTAAAAGGTGCGTGAAAAGTGGAGTTATTGAATTTAGGATTTGACAACGCGGTCGTGGCTGCAAGGGTAATTTCAATAATAGCCGTGAATTCAACGCCGGTAAGGCGCATGATAGAAACCGCCGAAAACGCGGGCAGGCTGATTGACGCGACGCACGGAAAAAAAGTAAAGTCCGTGGTTATTACGGACAGCGGCCATTACATAATATCCGCCATACAGCCGGAAACGCTTGCGGCAAGGGCGGAAGTTTTAAAGCAGGGTCAGGAAAAAAAGCCGGTTAAAGAACCGGTTAAAGAAAAACCCAAGGAACCGGATAAAAAATGAAAAAAGGGCTTATTTTTGTGATATCGGCGCCTTCAGGCGCGGGCAAGACAACGGTAATTAACGGTTTTTTAAAAAACCGTCAGGATTTTTACCTGTCTGTATCAGCCACCACAAGAAAGCCACGCGCCGGTGAAACCGACGGCACGCATTATTTTTTTTACACAGCGGATAAGTTTAAGAGCCTGATAAAAGAAGGCGAATTTCTTGAATACGCGCGCGTGCTTGACAATTATTACGGAACGCCCAAAGGGCCGGTAATTAACAACACAGATGAAGGAAGAAACGTCATAATGGACGTGGATATTCAGGGCGCCGCGAACCTTAAGAAAAAGCTTAAGGACAAATGCGTGACAATATTCATAATACCGCCGTCTTTCGCGGAGCTTGAAAGCAGGCTGAAAAACAGAAAGACAGAGTCCGAAGAGGACATGAAAAAAAGGCTTGAACTTGGCAAGAAAGAGATGATGGAAAGAAAAAAGTACGATTACATAATAATGAATGACAGCGTTGAAAACGCGGTTAAATACCTTGACTACATAGTCAACCTTGAAATACAGGAAAAAGGAGGCAGTAAATGAAAAAGATAGATTTTGCAAGCGAGGACCTTACGGAAAAGATGCCCAATAAGTACGCGGCCGTCATTGTTATTTCCAACAGGGCGAAAGAAATCAGGGAAAATCCGGGTGAAGTTGATGAAAAAGAAAGAAAAGTAAAGCCGCCGGTCACGGCAATAAAGGAATTCAAGGAAGGAAAGCTTAAATTTTCGGATTTTGACATTGAAATAATCAATGAGGAACGCGACAAATAAAAGATGGATACCATACTTCTTGGCGTGACAGGAAGCATCGCCGCGTACAGGGCGGCGGATATGGTAAGAAGGTTTCAGGAAGCCGGATATAACGTGAACTGCGTGATGACCGCGGGGGCAAAGGAATTTATAACACCGCTGACACTGCGCACGTTATCCGGCAATCCCGTTTATGATGATTTGTTTTTTGAGGCAAAGCATCACAGCTCGCCGGTTACGCATATAGGGCTTGCGCAAAACTGCGCGGCTGTGGTGATAGCGCCGGCAAGCGCGGATGTAATAGGAAAACTGGCTTCGGGCATAGCGGATGACCTGTTAACCACCGTGGTCATGGCCGCGTCCGATAAAAAAGTATTTATCGCGCCCGCTATGAACACAGGCATGTGGAAAAATAAAATTGTGCGCGAGAACGTAAAAAAGCTTGAAAAATTGGGATATATATTTATCGGGCCGAAAAAAGGCAAACTTGCCTGCGGAGACAAAGGCGAGGGCCATATTGAAGACACAGAAAAAATTGTGTCGGTTACAGCGGCTGTATTAAAAAAAAAATCCCTTAAAGGCAAAACAGTCCTTATAACATCAGGACCCACCAGGGAATTCATTGACGATGTCCGTTTTATTTCAAACCCTTCTTCCGGCAAGACCGGATATTATCTGGCAATGGAAGCCAAACAGCGCGGGGCAAGTGTGATATTTATCACCGGAAAGACATCTTATATGCCTGCCGCGGATAAGACAGTGGAAGTTGTTTCAGCTTCCGAGATGATGAAAGCGGTTAAAGATAACATAAAAGAAGCGGATATAGTGATAGGCGCGGCCGCGGTGGGCGACTATTCCGTCCAAAGGCGCAAAGGCAAGATGAAAAGAAGCGAAGGCGTTGAACTTAAACTTACCCCCACCGAAGACATAATAGCCTGGGCCGCGGCAAATAAAGGCAAAAAATTCATAGCCGGATTTTCCGCTGAAAGCGAAGGCGGCGAGAAAAGGGCTGTTGAGAAAATGATACGCAAAAAGCTTGATATGACAGTTTTTAATGACATATCAAAAGAAGGCCGCGGTTTTGAATCTGATGACAATCAAATATCAATATTTGCAGGAAAAGGCAGAAAAGTTTTTACGGGAAGCGGGACAAAGCAGGAACTTGCGTCCGAAATAATAGACAACATAATTAAAGCCGGTGGATAATTGAAAAAAATTGCGGCAGTAATTTTAATCTTAACGGCGCTTGCTTTTCCCGCCTCAGCCGGGGAGAGCATAATAATAGGCTTTAATAAATCTTTTGACGCGGCGCTGATGGAAAACTACGCTAAAAGCCGCGGATGGAAAAGCGTTTCCCGCGAAAGTATTATATCTTCCCTGATTGAAGAGGGAGGGTGCAGGGATATAAGGCCGCACTTTGCCGCTTTGGATATCCGCTGTGTTGAAGTGCCGGATGGTACAAATATCAATGAAAAAATTTCCTATTTCTCCTCCCTGCCTTTTGTCACATATGCGGAGCCGAATTATAAAAGGCAGGCTTTTTACACCCCAACTCCGACTGCTTATGGCGGGCCTAATGATATTTATTACCAGAACGGCAGCCAGTGGGGGTACAATAAAATTCAGGAAGACAGAGTATTTGCGGAAGCATTGGTGCCTTCGGGACTTAACAGGGCTGTAATTGTGGCGGTCATTGATACCGGTTTGCTGGATGCTCACGGCGATATACAGGGAAACACTGTTAACGGGTTTAATGTGATTAACGGAACTGATAATACATATGATGACGCTATAGAAGGGCACGGAACTCTTGTTTCAGGCATTATCTGCGCAAGCACCGATAACGTCTCGGGAACAGCGGGAACCGCATATAGCAACGGCAGTTCGCAGATAAAAGTAATGCCAATAAAGGCGCTTGATGAAGAAGGACTGGGGCGCGATGCTGATATTTATTATGCGTGCGTATGGGCTGCTGACCACGGAGCGCACGTTATAAATATGAGTTTTGGCGGCAGTTACGGAGGCATAACGCTTCAGAATGCCGTGCTTTACGCTTATGAAAAAGGTTGCGTGCTTGTGGCGTCTTCGGGCAATTCAGGGATAAATGAAAAAGTATATCCCGCGGCTTTTGCTCAGGTAATAAGCGTGGGGGCGTCCGATGAAAATGACAGCCGCGCCGGTTTTTCAACATATGGAAAGGTTGACCTTACTGCGCCCGGAAAAGGAATTACCACTACTTCGAAAAATTCGGGTTATGAATCCGTTGACGGCACTTCGTTTTCATCTCCTTTTGTTTCCGCGCTTGCCGCGCAGGTTATTCTTTTAAATTACGGCATTAAAGAAGAGCGTGTAAGAAAAATTATGCAGATGTCAGCCGATGATATAGGCGACCCGGGTTATGATATTAAGACCGGATGGGGCAGGATAAACGCGTACAGGGCGCTTACGGAAAATCCGGACAGGGCGGTTGAAATGCGCGCTTATAACTGGCCGAATCCTTTTTCCCCTGACCGCGAAAGAAATACCACAATTACTTATGTTTTATCCGCGCCGGCCGAGACTGTCATTACAATTTATGACGCGGCAGGAGATATTGTATGGAAAAAAACAATTGAAGCTTCGTCAACATACACGGGTTATAACTACGTTAAATGGGACGGCAGGACATCAGGCGGGCGCAAAGCCGGCAACGGCACTTATTTTTTTACGGTCAGCGCCGGTTCGGTAAAGGGAAAAAATAAAATAACGGTCATATACTGACGCGACAGGAGCATAAATTTGTTTTCTTCAATGTTTAAAAAGATATCAACAACAGCCGCTTTTGCCATATTTTTTGCCGCGTCTGTTTTTGCCGAAGGCGGAGAACCGGGCGCGTTTACAAAAATTGGAGCCGGCGTCAGGGCTGCCGGTATGGGAAACGCTTACACGGCCGCTGCCGATGATACGGCCGCGGTTATCTATAATCCGGCAGGGCTTGTGCTTCTGCCCGACCTTCAGCTTTCCGCGGAAACATATCTTATGGCGTTCGACAGGGCTATTAATTTTATTTCCATAGGCAAACCCTTTGACATACATGACAATGTATATTCCGTCGGGCTGTCCTGGTTTAACTACAGCGCCGGCGGCGATATAGAAGTAAGGGTAACCGATTCATACGAACCTGATTCGCTGATGTCGGATTCGGCGAACATATTTATTTTTACGGCCGGTACAACCCTTGCAAAAAATCTTTTTATAGGCGGAAATTTCAGGTATTACCTGGAAACAACGGGGAAGGCCAGAGGCACAGGGGTCGGTTTTGACCTTGGCGCGCTTTTACAAATAAATGAATGGCTGAAAGCCGGAATAAGCGCTTCCAATATAAGCACCAACATAACCTGGAATAATTCCACAATGGTGGAGAATATTCCGCTTTCCGCGGCGGCAGGGCTTTGCGCCGGGGCGCGTGAACCCTTTGGCGTAAAAGGGCTTGGACTTACGGGTTCCGCCGACATTTTATATTATGGTTTTGGTTTTTTCAGGGCAAGGGCCGGCGCGGAGCTTACATGGAATGATTTTGCGTCCTTAAGGGCCGGTTTTGACGGCTCATCGCTTTCGGCGGGCGCGGGGATAAAACTTAAGCCGTCGGAGATATTTGCAGTAAGCATAAATTACGCGTTTAAGCCGGATAATATACTTCCGGGTGAAGCCAATCACAGGCTTGGGCTGACCGCGGATTATATTTTCCCGCATTTTTCGGGCGTGGATGATGAAACAAAAAAAACAAAGGGCGATAATGAAAAAAGCGAGTGGTAAGAAAAAAGTAATTTTCGCGGAATATTTTTCTTTTGTGGGCGGCGGCCAGGCTGTCCTTATTAACCTTATAAAAGGTTTAAGAAAGGAATATGAAGCGGAAGTCCTGTTGATGCAGGAAGGCCCTTTTGAAAAACTTTTAAAAGATAACCGAATCAAATATACAGTTTTAAGAGCCCCGGAAAAACCAAGATACAGGTATTTTTTCAAATATTTCAGATTCGCGAAAACGGCGCATGAGTATTTAAAAAAATCAGGCGCTTCGCTTTTATATGGCAACGGTTTTTTAAGCGTAAAATTGCTTGCATTACCGGCCTTTTTTGCCGGCATCCCTGTGATATGGCACAAACATATTATTGTAAATAAAAAACCCCTTTCTTATTTTGGCCTTAACGCGGCGTTTTTATCAATGTTTGTCAGAAGAATAATCTGTGTTTCCGGCGCGGTTATGCGGTCCATGAAAAATGCCGGGGTTAAATCCGGGAAGATGACTGTTATTCATAACGGAATGGACCCGCTTACGCCTTCAAAAGCCCAAAGGGAAAAGATAAGAAAAAAATACTCCATTGGAAACCATTTTACAGCCGGCACCGTTGGTTTTTTCAGGCGAAATAAGGGTATTGAAATGTTAATTGACGCGGCTGAAATTGCGGCAAATAAAAGCAATAAGATTAAGTTTTTAATTGCGGGCAAGGGGGAACAGGGGGACGAAGAATACGAGAAATACTTAAGAAAAAAAGCGGCTGATAAAGGGCTGAAAGATACTTTTATTTTTGCCGGATACGGCGACAGAAAACTTTTCATTCCCGCTTTTGATTTGTTCGTGCTTCCGTCGCCTGCTGAACCATTTGGAATGGTCACACTTGAAGCGTCCTCTCTTAAGGTTCCGGTGGTTGCGTTTAATACCGGCGGCACGCCTGAAATAATTAAAGATAAAATTAACGGCTACCTTGTAAATGAAGTGTCCGCAGAAGCGCTGGCTGAAAAAATACTTGAAATAATGAATGACAAAAAGAGCCTTATAAAAAACGGAACAGCCGCGGCAAAAAATGTTAAAGAAAACTTTACCGTAAAAGCGCAGGTTGAAAAGACCGCCATGCTGATTCAGGGTGTTATAGATGAACGAAAAAGCTGATAATGTTTCTGTTGTAATAATAGCGCAGAATGAGGGGCGTATTATATCCCGGTGCCTTGAATCCGCGGCATGGGCGGCGGAAATAATAGTTGTGGACGGCGGCAGTACGGATGACACAGTTAAAACAGCCCTGGCATACGGGGCAAAAGTGTTTCAGCATAAATTTGAAGGGTACGTAGAGCAGAAAAATTTTGCCATTTCAAAAGCGTCAAATGAATGGGTTTTGTCGGTTGACGCTGATGAAATTATTGAAAAATCTCTTTCCGAAGAGATATTGTCTGCTGTGAAAAATGCCGGCGCCTTTGACGGGTATTATATCCCGAGAAAAAATTTTTATTACACAAACAGGTTTCTGCGTTTCGGAGGGCTTTATCCTGACAGGCAGTTAAGGCTGTTCAGAAAAGGAAAAGGTATTTTTGAAGGGGGCAGGATTCACGAAGGATTAAAACTTCGGGGAGAGGCGGGAGCGCTTAAAAACGCGCTTCTGCATTACACAAAACCCGGAATAGAAGCCCACATAAACACGGTAAACAGATACACCGGCCTTGAAGCTGAAAAAAGTTTAAGCGAAGGGAAAAGGGCGACAGGGTACACGCTTTTAATCAAGCCTGCCGCTTATTTTATAAAGCATTATTTTTTAAAACTTGGTTTTCTGGACGGGCCGGAAGGCCTGATATATCATTTGATTTCCGCGCATTATGTCTTTATAAAAGAGATAAAACTGGCTGAAAAGCAAGGGCTTAATAATATAAAACCCATGTCAACAATACTTGACAGGGGAAAAAATAAAGGCGGCAGATAAAAGAATTATCTGCCGCCTTTTTGCTGATTTTTGTTATTTAAAGATATCCTTATAAATGTCTCCCGCGACAGGCGCGGCCACTGACATTCCCTTGCCTTCCGAATCTCCGCAAATGGCAATCGCGTATTCCGGATTTTCCGCGGGCGCGAATGAAATAAACCACGCGTTTAACGCGCCGCTTTTTCCTGATGTGCCTGTTTTTCCCGCGATTGAAATGCCGTTGACCCTGGCTTTCTGGCCTATTCCGTCTTCCACGGAGTTAATCATAAGTTTGGTTATTTTTTCCGCTGTTTCGGGCGTAACGGGTTTCTTAATAGCTTTGGGAGTTGATTGGTATATTATTTTACCGTTTATGTTTCTTATTTCTTTTATCATATACGGGTCCATCATAACGCCGTCATTTGCGATTGTGGCGGCAAGAAGCGCGGCGTGCAGCGGGGTAATTGTATAGCTGTGCCCTTCGTATGAAAGGCCGCACGCGTGCATGGCAAGGTCAAATTTTGTCCGGTCATTCATGGGGGCGGAGCTTGTTTTTACAGGAATAGATATCCTTAAATTACGGGTGGTATCGTTAAAGCCAAGGTCCAGTTCCTGCCCGAAACCGAATTTTGTGTTGTATTCCGTAAGGCGGGGGGAGCCGATTGCGAAGGCAAGCTCCGCGGCTCCGATATTGCATGAACTGTCAATTGTTTCTTCCAATGATTTAACTTTGCCGTGTTTTGTCCAGCACCAGAAAATTTTGTTGTCATAATAAGTATGGCCCGGGCATTTTACCGGGAAAATTTTATCCATGTCAATTGAGTATTCATAAGCGCTGGCAATTGTCATCATTTTCGCGATTGAACCGGGTTCATAAAGTTTGTCTGTGGCCCTGTTTAAAAGCGGTTTATTGTGGTTGCCGACAACGTCCCACCAGTCATGGTCTATTGTGTTTGGTTTAAATGTCGGCTGGCTGTATAAGCCAAGTATTTCTCCGGTTTTGGGATTAAGCACAACCACGGCGCCTTTATACCAGCCAAGCGCGCGGCTTATGGTATTCTGCATCTTTGAATCTATTGTAAGGTAAATCCTGTTTCCGGGTATGTATTCCGCCAGGTATTTTTCAATACCTTCCTTTGTGGCGCGTTTCTCGCTGTCAAAACCGGTAATGTGAGCGGCCCTCTGGTCAAGGATATAAGTTTTTTTGCCCTGTCCCGGTATAAGGTTATAACGGGCAAGGGGCTCACCGTTGCGGTCAAACAGGTAATAAATTGCGCCTTTGTTCCTGTCGTCTTCGGCCATTGAAAGGTTTTTTCTTGCTTTGGTAAGTTTAGGGTTGTATTGAAGCGCTTTGTTGTAATATTTAATAGCTTCGTCAAGGTTTGTGGCGGCATGGGCGCACGAACCAAGCCCGAACATTGCTTCCGCGTCAAACTGGTTAAGGGCCACCGCGTGTTTAAATTCAGGTTCCGCGTACCTGTAAAGGCCGGCGTCAAGGAATTGTCCGCCTATTTCCGAATGGTTTATGGTTTTGTTGGATTTTAAACCCGCGGCAATTGCTTCGGTATAAAGTTTTTCCGCTTTTTCAAAATCGCCCTGTTTTAAGGCCACAGCGCCAAGGCCGTCAATGGCAAGCGCGCCGTCTCTTTTTATGTTTACGGCTTTGTTAAAATTTGATGTGGCCGCGGCCAGTTTGCCTTTCTTAAGGTTTGCGGCGCCGCTGTTTACATTCAGCGCGTACTGAAGGTTTTTTCCGAAAAAATGAAACGCGCCGGCAAGAACGGCGAAAGCGATAATAGCCCAGAAAATCAATCCGGCTTTTTTCCTCTTATAATAAGCGCCGCTTGAAAGGTGGCTTATTGGACGTCTGTTAAGCATAAATATATCCTCCTTAAAAACAAAATTTTCACTATAATAGCACAGTAAATGGTTTTATGTCAAACCCGTAAAAAGGGGCGGTAAAAGCTTTGTAACCAAATACACGCATTTATACGTCGTATATAATAATGAAAGAACACCACCACTTGACAAGAAATAGCGTACTGTTATAATGGTTAAACAGATTAAGAGCGGAGGTAATAAAAGTTGAAGAAAATTGTCTTATTTTTATTGGTAATTACGGGTATTTGCATGAATGTTTCCGCAAAAGAAACCATAAAAATAGGTGTTTTTGGAAATACTTCCAATGCTTCGGTTGATTGCGCCTATAAAGCGGTGGAAATGCTGTGCGCGGAACTTACCCCTGCCGGCGGGGTATATGAATTTGTGCCTGCTTTTTTTGATGAAAAAGACCCGGGAGCCAAGGATAAAATTAACGCGGACGGTGAACTTGCCGCTATAATAGGCTGCTTTTCCGAGAATGACGCCGAACTTGTCAATTCCGTTAAGGAAACCCCGCTTATATCAATATGCGAAGGCTACGCGTCCTTTACCGGCAAGGGAAACACATACAGGATGACAGCTTCCAATTCCGAAACCGCGGCAATAATGGCAAGGATAGCGCCGGCGCTTTTTGACAGGATGAAAGCTGCTGTTTTGTATCAGTCAGGAAATGAAGAATATGAAAAAATGGCCCAGGCCTACGCGGCTTCGGCAAAAAGGAACAACGTTGACGCCACGTATATAAGGGCGTTTGAACCCGGATATGATTTTACAAATGTCATTCAGAGAATAAGGGAAATAAAGGTAAAAACCATTTATTATATAGGTAATCAGGAAGATGCCATTAAACTTTGCAAACAGAGTTTTGAAAAAAATACCGGCGCTGTTTTTACCGGCCCGAATTTTCTGTTTGACAGAAACTTCATTAAAGAAACAAAAGAGGCGTCTGACGGCTGTGAATTTGTAAATACGGCCAGAAACAGCCCTTATGGGATTAAAAAATTAAAGCCTTTTATACTCTCGTTTGAAAAAAAATACTCAATAAAAGCGGATACCAAACTGCCGCACGTGCATGACGCGGTCGGTATAATTGAACTTGCGGCCAAAGCCGGCAAGTTCAACCGCGCGGACTTAAACGGATTTTTAAAAACAGTGTCCTATAACGGGTCCACCGGCAAAGTTGTATTCAATGAATCCGGGGAAAGGGTATCGCCGGAATTCTTTTTTCATGTGATAAGAAGGAAAGAGATGTTTTACATGAGGTTTGATTCGCAGATGAACGCGCGTTACGGGAAGGCCAAATAGACAAGGAGAATAAATGGCAAAACGGCTCGGCGACTTGCTTCTTGAAGAGAACCTTATAACAGAAGACCAGATAAAGCGGGCCCTTGAAGACCAGCAGAAGTCAGGGGAACCCCTGGGGCGCATTCTTGTAAGGATGGGTTTTATCACGGAAGAAGCGCTGTATTATTTTCTTGCCATACAGTTTGGCGTTGAATATGTGGATGTGGCCGGCCATGAGACAAATCCGGAACTTTTAAAACTTATTTCCAAAGATACCGCGGAAAAGTATTCCATCCTTCCTTACGAAGAAAAAGGCAACAAAATCTATTTTGCCACGTCCGAACCCGATGAACACCTTGTCACGAAAATAAGGGAGCGCTCCGCGATACCCCTTGATAAGGAAATCAGGTTTGTAATATCAAGTGAAAGCTCCATTAAATCCTCGCTTGCTGTTTTGTACGGTGTGGCGCCCAAAAATGATATGGATGAAAGCCTGCAGTCAATTTTTAAGGATGAAGCGGGCGCGCAGGAAGAAGAATCCTCGCAGAATCAGGAAGACTCTTCAATCACGGAAGAATCAGCGCCGGTCATAAAACTTGTAAACGCGCTTATCAGCGAAGCTGTAAAAATAAAAGCGTCGGATATTCATATCAATCCCACCCCGAAAGGGTGCGTGATAAGGTACCGGCAGGACGGCGTGCTTCAGAAACAGCCCACCCCTCCAAATCACTATAAAAACGCCATTGTGTCCAGGATTAAGGTTATGGCAAGGCTTGATATCATGGAAAAAAGGGCGGCGCAGGACGGCAGGATAAAAATAAAGGTTCAGAATAAAATTATAGACCTTCGTGTTTCCGTGCTGCCGTCAATTTACGGTGAAAACGTTGTAATGCGTATTTTGGACCAGCAGAACCTTATGCTTGACCTTACCAAGCTGGGTTTTGAACAGCAGGAGCTTGACCTGTATCAGGAATCAATAACCCTTCCTTACGGGCTTATTCTGCACACAGGCCCCACGGGTTCCGGAAAAACCACAACGCTGTATTCGGCTTTATCCACTGTAAATGACATTAAGAAAAATATAATAACGCTTGAAGACCCTGTTGAATACCAGCTTCCGGGGATTATTCAGGTGCAGATGAACAGCGAAATAGGCCTGACATTTGCGGCGGCCTTAAAGTCATGCTTAAGGCAGGACCCGAACATAATGATGGTCGGGGAAATCCGCGACGCTGAAACCGCGGGTATTGCCATAAGCGCGGCTTTAACGGGGCATTTGTTATTTTCCACCCTTCACACAAACGACTCCCCGTCAACAATAATGAGGCTTATTGATATGGGCGTTGACCGTATTTATGTCGGTTCCGCCTTAAAGATGTGCGTGGCGCAGAGGCTTATGAGAAGGATATGCGCCAACTGCAAAAAAGAATATTCGCCGACTGATGATGAACTTCAGAGGATACTTGTAGACAGGAAAGACGTTGAAGGAATACAGTTTTATAAGGGCGAAGGGTGCCCTAAATGCAATGGCTCGGGATATAAAGGCAGGATTGCCATATATGAAATAATGGGTATGACCCCGGCTCTGGCTGATTTAATATATTCGGGCGCTGATTTAAACCAGCTGACCGAACAGGCGCAGAAGGACGGAATGAGGACGTTAAGGCAGGTGGCGCTTGAAAAATGGAAAAACGGAATAACGTCAATTGAAGAAGTCATAATGGCGACTTCGGCGGATTAAAAGCTGAAGTTTTAAAAGGAGCATTCTTTGTACGAAGCAAAAAAGCTTGGACAGATACTTCTTGAAGAGGGTATGGTAACAGAGGAACAGCTTGAAAAAGCCGTGGAAGAACAGTCAAAGACAAACGATTCGCTTGGATTTATACTTGTCAAACTGGGCTATATCACGGAAGACGTGCTGTATCACTTTCTTGCCATGCAGTTTGGCGTTAAGTTTGTTGACGTAAGCGCCATACACATAGAGGAAGAAGTCATTAAGGTTTTAACGCAGGATACCGCAAGAAAAAGCAAAGTGATTCCTATAGAAAAAAAACCGGGCAAGATTATTTTTGCGACAGCCAACCCTATGGATCCGTCCCTGACCATGAACCTTAAATACGAGATGAAAGCCGGGCAGGATACTGAAATCAGTTTTGTGGTTACAACACAGTCTGCGCTGAATGATGCCATTGAAAAGTATTACCCCATAGGCAACGCCCTTGACGACACAATGAAAGAACTTGAGGGCAATATTGAAATTGAATTTTTAGAGGAAAAAAAGGCAAAAGAAGAAGAAGGCGAAGAAGGCGATATTGAAGGTAATGACAGCCCTGTGGTAAAATACGTAAATTACATAATTGAAGACGCGGTCAACAAAAAAGCGTCTGACATACACATTAATCCTTATGAAAAGAAAATAGTGCTGCGTTACAGGATAGACGGGGCGCTTGTCGAGATGCCGCCCCCAAAGGTGCAGTTTAAAAGGGCTTTAACATCAAGGTTGAAACTGATGTCAGGCCTTAACATCATTGAAAAAAGGCTTCCCCAGGACGGCAGGATTTCATACAAACTGCCCGGAGGCACAAAATCAATTGACCTTCGTGTTGCCACGCTTCCGTGCCTGTGGGGCGAGAATATAGTAATGAGGCTTTTATATTCCGAAGCGCAGAACCTTGACCTTACAAAACTTGGGTTTTCTAAGGTTCAGTTTGACGCCATTGTAAAAGGGCTTGACGCGCCTTACGGCATGATACTGATAACCGGGCCGACCGGTTCCGGTAAATCGACAACACTGTATTCTATGATATCGCACATTAATGACCCGCATATGAACATAATGACGGCCGAGGATCCTGTGGAATACAGGCTTCCTCACATTATACAGGTGCAGGTTAACCCTGTGGCGGGGCTGTCTTTTGCCAACGTGTTAAGGTCGTTTTTAAGGCAGGACCCTGATATAATACTTGTCGGCGAAATCCGCGATAATGAAACGGCTTCAATTTCCGTTAAGGCCGCTCTTACCGGCCATCTTGTATTGTCAACATTGCATACAAATGACGCGCCTTCGACAATTACAAGGCTGATAGACATGAAAATTGACCCGATATACGTGGGTTCGTCTGTTGTAACTGTACTGGCGCAGAAACTTGTGCGAAAGGTCTGCGAAAACTGTAAAGAGCAGATAAAAGAAGTTGACCTTGTAAAGGCGAAAAAAAGCGGAATTCCCGCTGAAATGCTTGAAGGCGGGACATTCTTTGAAGGTAAAGGCTGCCCCGTGTGCCACTATACCGGGTATAAAGGCAGGATGGCGGCTTATGAAGTTATGCCGGTTAATATGCCGGTAAGGGAACTTATATTCAGGAACTCCACGCTTAACGAAATAAAAAGGGAAGCGTGGAGGCAGGGAATGTTTACCATAAGGGAGTCCGCGATAAGGCTAATGAAAGAAGGCAAGACCACCCTTGAAGAAGTGCTTGCGGAAACACTGCAGGATAAACCTTTGAAAGAATATATTGGCAAAATAAAAATATAAGGAGAATCAAGATGACAGAGGAAGAGCTTTTAAAGAAGGCAAAGGACTTTTTTGCCGCAAGCAGGTTTGAAGTAAAAAAAGAGAAAATAACGGGCGTGATTGTGCCCGGAAGCGTCGGAATACTTGGCGAAGCCAATGAATTGAACAGGGGTAAAGTCCTGTCCGGAAACCTTGATAAAAGCGCTGTTTTAATGGCCCAGAAAAGAAGGGAAAACGACAGGAGCGTAAATTTATATTCAAAAAAGTTTGACGAAGGCATCAGGGTGCTTTTAAACGACGCTCAGTCCAAGCACGACAACGGCTGGGCAAATTATATTTCAAGCACGTTTTTTATGCTTGAAAGCATGTCTAAAAAGGTCCCGGGAATGAACCTTTACATAGACAATGATATTCCGGATTCTTTCCAGTCAAACCACATGGAAGCGCTTGAAACCGGCGCTGCCGTAATAGCCGGAAAGCTTTCCGACTGGCAGATGTCCGCGCTGGAAATTGCGGAAATATGCGCCCAGGGCGAAGTGAAATACATGGGCAGGGAAAAAAACACGGTGAAATTTATACCTTCAATCGGAGGAAGGCCGGGCCATCTTACTTATTTTGACATTAAAGCAGGTTCTGTCCAGGCGCTGCCTTTTGGAATCAAGGGACATTTGTTCATGGTTTTAAGCTCCGGAGTAAAGAAGAAAACCATAGAGGCAAAAAGGGCGCAGATAATGGCGGATGTCGCCGAATCAATTGATATTATGAAAAGGAACGGCGCGCAGCTTGACACCCTTGATGAAATCACCCTGGAAAAATTCGATGATTACAGAAGCAAACTTTCCATAACGCAGAGAAAGCGCTGCGCTTATTTCATTTCGGAAAACGAAAGGGTGGATGAGGCAAAAAAAGCGATAATGTCCGGCAAATCCGAAGCTTTAATTGACATAATGAATGAATCAAACAAAAATATGAAGGCAAGGCTGGAAATTGTGGAAGAGGAAAGCGAAATACTGCTTGATATGCTTGGCGACACTGACGGCGTAAAAGCGGCAAGAGTTATGAACCTTGGAACCGATGGAAGCATTCTGGCAATAGTGGACGCGGAAAAAAGAAAAGCATTTGAAAGCAGGCTGAAGAAAAGCTTCCTTGGCAGGACCGGCCTTCCGCTGACCATAGAGACGTTTGCCCTGACAAATGAAATGAGGGCGTTTGACGTCCCGGAATCGGTTTTTATAAAGTGAAGATAGGTTTTATCACATACGGCTGTAAGGTAAACCAGTATGATACCGAGAGGATAAAAAAAGAACTTCTGGCGTCCGGCAATGAAGAAAGCGCTGACCCGGATGTTTACATTGTAAATACCTGCACTGTTACGGATAAAATAGACCGCGATACGGCAAGGGAGTTAAGAAAGTTAAAATCACGCGGCAAGAAAATTCTGCTTACCGGCTGTATTGCGGCAAGGCAGTGCCCAAAAGATATTGCCGACAATGTTGACTGGTTTGTGCCGAACAGCTCCAAATATGACATGGCATTTTATCCTGAAGAACTAAAATCCCGGGAAACCGCCCCGTCTTTTTTTCTTGAAACATTTTCCGAAAAGAACAAGGCTTTTGTAAAAATAGAAGACGGGTGCGACAGGTTCTGCGCGTACTGCGAGATTCCCTATGTAAGGGGCAATAAGCCGGTAAGCAGAAATGAAGGCGAGATATTAAATGAAATCAAAGCGCTTTCCTCTTCCGGATACAAAGAGATAATACTTACAGGTATTAATTTAGGCAGATACGGCGCGGATAAAAATGAAAAGGAAGCGCTTTGCGGCCTGCTGGAAAAGATAAAAGCGCTTAATCTGCCTTTAAGGGTGCGTTTAAGTTCAATAGGCCCGCTGGAACTGACGGATAAAATTATAGAATTTGCCGCGGGCAGCGGCAATTTTTTATGCCGCCATTTTCATATGTCCATACAAAGCGGCTGTGATAAAATTTTAAAGGCGATGAACAGGCGGTATGACACGGCATTTTACCGCGAAAAGGCGGAAAGAATTCTTAAGGCAATACCTGACGCGGGAATAACCACTGATTTAATAGCAGGGTTCCCCGGTGAAACTGAAAGTAATCATATGGATACGGTTGAATTCTTAAAATCAATGCGTTTTACAAGGATTCATGTTTTCCCTTATTCCGACAGGCCGGACGCGCTTGCGTTTAAGATGGACGGCAAAGTAAGCGATGAAATTAAGAAAAAAAGGGTAAAGGAACTTGCCCAAATAGCCGCGGAAAAAGAAGCCGCGTTTGCGGAATCATTTACGGGAAAGATTCTGGAAATGCTTGTTGAATCAGGGGATAAAAACGGATATTTTATGGGATATACGGACAATTATATAAGGGTTAAAGTGAAAGGCGCGGAAAATTACGTGAATAAAATAGTAAAGGTAAAAATAACCTCCGCTGAAGGCGGAATCGCGTGCGGGGAAATTACCGGAGTATAAAAAGGAGCCGATTATGGAAAACTGCCTTTTCTGCAAAATAGTAAAAAAAGAGATTAAAGCGGACCTTGTATATGAAGATGATATTGTAACTGCTTTTCGGGACCTTAATCCGCAGGCGCCTGTGCACGTGCTGGTTGTGCCGAAAAAACACATCGCAACCCTAAATGACCTTGAAGAAAACGACAAAGCGCTTGCCGGGCATATGCTTTTTGCCGCAAAGAAAATAGCGCAAAAAGAGGGTATTGCCGAAGGCGGATACAGAACCGTGTTTAATGTAAACAGGGATGCGGGTCAGGCCGTGTTTCATATACACCTTCATGTACTTGGCGGAAGGGTTTTCAGCTGGCCGCCGGGATAGATAATGCCGCACAGCGGCGTGAAAATAATAAAGGAGGATTAAAGATGGCACACGAGATTGACTACCAGATTTTTGGCGATGATATGCAGTTTGTGGAAGTGGAGCTTGACCCGGGAGAGGCCGTGATTTCCGAAGCCGGCGCCATGATGTACATGCGGGAAGGTATAAAAATGGAAGCCGTATTTTCCGAAAAAGAAGGCGGCATTGTGGATAAGTTATTTAAGGTGGGCAAGCGAATGCTTACCGGAGAGTCCATGTTCCTTGTTGAATACAAAAATGAATCTTCCAAAAAAGCGCGGACCGCGTTTGCCGCGCCGTATCCCGGAAAGATAATACCTGTTGACTTAAAATTATTCGGCACTCTTCTGTGCCAGAAAGATTCTTTTTTGTGCGCGGCAAAAGGCGCTGATATTGATATTGCGTTCACCAAAAAATTCGGCGCCGGGCTTTTCGGCGGCGAGGGGTTCATACTGCAGAAAATCTCCGGCGACGGCCTTGTGTTTGTGCACGCCGGCGGCACGGTGCACGAACTGGAACTGGATAAGGATGAAAAATTAAGGGTGGACACGGGATGCCTTGTGGCGTTTGAGGAAAAAGTTGATTACAACATTGAATTTAACGCGGATTTAAAAACCGCGCTGTTCGGCGGCGAAGGGCTTTTCTTTGTCAATCTGACCGGGCCGGGCAAGGTATTTCTGCAGTCGCTGCCTTTTTCAAGGCTGGCTGACAGGATTTACAAGGCCATGCCGCAGACAGGCGGGGCGCGCGGCGAGGGTTCCATACTTGGAGGTATAGGCAGGATACTGGACGGGGACAATAAATTTTAAACTGACAAAAGGATAATAATAATGAATGAAGACCTTGTAAAATGCCCGGTATTCGGAAAGTGCGGCGGATGTTCGCACCAGGATGTGAAGTATGAAATACAGATGGAAACAAAAAAAAGGGAAGTGCTGGATATATTAAACGCGAACCATCTTCCGGCTCCGGAAGACACGCCTGTTTATTATAAATCAGGCTATGGTTACCGCAACAGGATGGATTTCTGTATATCGCCTGACGGCCCGGCTTTAAGGCGGCGCGGAAAATTTTACATGATGGTAAATTTCAGCGAATGCGCAATTTCCAACACGGGCTTAAATTCGGCCCTTTCCATGGTTATTGACTGGTTTAACAAAAATAAGGATAAGATAGATGTTTTTAACACAAAGGCAAGAAAAGGCACGCTGCGTTACGCCGTCACCAGAAGCGCCTATTTTTTAAAGGATTCTTCGGTGACCTTTATACTGAATTATGATTCCGATAAAAAAGAAGAGCATCTGGAACTTATCAGGCAGTTTGCGGCAGAGTACAGCGTCCCCAATGTGCTTGTTGGCTGCTGCAAGTTTAACAGCGATTTAAGCGTTGATGAAAACGCCGTTGTGATAAAGGGGTCGACCATCCTTTGTGAAAACCTGTGCGGCAAAAAGTATTATTACCATTCCCAGGGTTTTTTCCAGAATAATCCGGCGGTTACATGCGATATGATGCAGTACTGCGCGTCGGAAGCCGGGGAAGGGTACGACACTTTTACCGATTTGTTCGGCGGGGTCGGCACCTTCGGCGTTTTTATGAATGATAAGGCAAAGGAAGTCCTGATAATAGACAACAGCAAAAGCGGGATAGAGTGCGCGGTAAAAAATATAGAGGAAAATAAAGTATCAAACGCGGCGGCATACTGCTGCGACGCGATGGAACTGGATTCTTTTGCCCCGCGGTATACAGGCAAAAGGAACCTTTTTGTCCTTGACCCGCCAAGGGCGGGGCTGCATAAAAATACAGTTAAGTTTTTAAATAAAGTGCTGCCTGAAAAAATGATTTATGTTTCATGCAACCCCAAACAGCTTGCGCAGGATCTTGTGGCTTTAAAGGACACTTATGAAATGAAGAAACTTGCCATATTTGACATGTTCCCGCAGACAAGGCACATTGAAAGCATCGCGGTGTTGGTAAGGAAATAAACAGAGGGACGGATGCACAGAGGGTCGGAGGGACGGAAGTAAAAACAAACACACTTCTTAAACTCCAAAACAAACAGGGGTTGGGTGTGTTTTTTCAGTGCGTGCCGCGTAAACATATTATGTATGCGGCAGGGGCTGTTTAATGCTGCGGCGGCAAATTCGTATGTGCCGCACGATCACGATTGCCAATGAATTAACCTGCCTGTGGATTTCAAATTTGTTTGGATGCAAATATACCAATTTGCGGCACACAATGAAAAAATATACCCAACCCCTGTAAAGGATCCGCAGGGGCGGAAGAAAAAACATTTGTTTTTTGCCAAGCATCCGGCCGTTAAAAGTTATCTTTTCAGCGAACCCAAAACTCCCCTGATTAATGTCCTTCCAAGTTCGCGGCCTATGGATGTGACAGCGGAGCTGGCGGCTTTGTCAAAGAAGGTCTTTTCTTTTTTAGGCGCGCGTTTTGCGGCTTTATAAGCCTCTTTTTCCTGTTTTTCAAGTTCTTTCTGTCTGGCTTCTTCTTCCTGTTTTGCCTGTGCCGCAGACTGTTCCTGTTTCATCTTGGATGTAAGCATTTCGTAAGCCGACTCTCTGTCAACCTGGCGTTCATATTTTCCCGCAATGTTGGAAGAAGAAATTACTTTGGCGCGCGCCGCGTCGTCAATTGCGCCAAAAAGGCTCTGGGGCGGAAGTATCATGGCGCGCTCCACGATTCCCGGTTTGCCGTCCGCGTCAAGGCAGGACACAAGCGCTTCTCCGGTTGCAAGTTCGGTAATCGCCGTCTGAGTGTCAAATTTAGGGTTGGCGCGGAAAGTCTGCGCCGCGGCTTTTACAGTTTTCTGGTCAGCCGGGGTAAATGCGCGCAGCGCGTGCTGAACGCGGTTGCCAAGCTGGCCCAGTACATTCTGCGGAAGGTCGGCAGGATTCTGGGTAATGAAATAAACGCCCACCGCTTTGGAGCGGATAAGCCTTACGACCTGTTCAATTTTATCAAGCAGCACTTTTGGCGCATCGTCAAAAAGAAGGTGCGCTTCATCAAAAAAGAAAACCATTTTGGGCTTGTCCAAATCCCCGGCTTCGGGAAGTATTTCAAACAGTTCGGACAGCATCCATAAAAGGAAAGTGGAATACAAGGCAGGCGTCTGGTAAAGTTTTGCGCTGTGAAGGATATTGATAAAACCGCGGCCGTTGGGGCCGGTCTGTATCCAGTCAAAAATATCAAGTGCCGGTTCGCCGAAGAAATGCGCTCCGCCCTGGTCTTCAAGGGTAAGAAGGTTTCTAAGAATTGCGCCCGCGCTTTGTTCGGAAATATTTCCGTATTCAAGGGTGAATTCTTTTGCGTGTTCGCCTACGTACTGTATCATCGCGCGCAGGTCTTTTAAATCCAGAAGAAGCATGCCCCTGTCATCCGCAATGCGAAAAACAATGCTTAACACGCCTGACTGCGTGTCGTTCAAGCCCAGCATTCTTGAAAGAAGAATGGCGCCCATATCTGAAACCGTGGTGCGCACGGGATGGCCCGCTTCGCCGAACAGGTCCCAGAATTTTACCGGGTATGACGCGTATTCAAAACCGTCAATTTTAAGTGATTTTATTCTCTCTGCAACTTTCGGGTTTTCGGCACCTTTTGTGCAAAGGCCGGCAAGGTCGCCTTTGATATCGGCTAAAAATACAGGAACACCCATATCGCTGAATGATTCCGCCATTACTTTTAAGGTGACGGTTTTGCCTGTGCCTGTGGCGCCCGCTATAAGGCCGTGCCTGTTAGCCATTTTGGGAAGCAGATAAACCGGTACATCGCCTTTTGCCAGCCATATTTTATCTTTTTGAAACATTTTAAAACCTCCTTTAAACGCTTTGTATTAAAGTTAAAAGTCATTATATATTCACCAAAGGTAAAAGTCAAAATATATCCGTAATACAGCCGGCTGCGGGGTATATTGCTGATTAGTTTGGATAAATTCCCGCGATAAGGTATAATGTCAAAAAAATCAATATAAGGAGAGTAAATGCGGGCAGAAAACAACAGCAGGCTGATTATTATATTTGTTTTTATTCTGTCCGGCATGTATGTCTACGGATTTAATAACAGCACTGTAACATTTGCTTTAGCGGCGGCTTCTTTATTTTTGACGGCGCATTATTTTATTAAATCTGAAACCCCGGAACAGGAAAATGTGACGGATATTATTTTGAAAATTATGCTGTTTTATTCTGTGGCTGTATTTGCCGTGCATTTTATCAATATAACCGGATTTCCGGGCGATTATACAGCCGATGAAAGAAACGAGATAGTGGAGGCATATCACAGGCTGCAGGGGGAAAAGGGGTTATTTTCATATTCCAAAAGATTTGGCGCTTCCTTATTATATACCGGTACTGCGGTTGTAATGTTTTTTATGGCTGTCTTTAAGGAAAATATTGATATGCTAAGGCTTATTCCTGCAGGTATTACCGGCTGCACTGCAGTTATTGTGTACCTGGCAGGTAATGAAATTAAGGATAAAAAAACCGGAATAGCTTTTCTGTTTGCATATGCTGTGTCCGGCTGGGCGTTTTATCTTGCAAGGATGAGGCTGGAACATGTTTTTATACCGTTTTTTGTGTTCTTGGCAATACTGCTTTTTTTAAAAATGGTAAAAAAACCTTCTTTTTTAAAGATGTCAGCGGTTTGCGCGGCCTGTTTTTTTGGCGTTTTTACATATGCGTCTTTCATATTGATGGTGCCTTTGCTCATGTATATGTTTTATGAATACAGAAAAGAGACAGGCTCTAAAATTACGGCGGCGGGTATTATTTCAATGGCGGTTATTGGTGCTGTTTTTCTGGCAATTAATCTGATTAACGGAGAAACAATACAATGGGCGGCGGCGCAGGTTGCCGCGGGGGATGCCGGAACTAAAACCGGATTGCTGCAGAGGTTTGTAAATGCCTTTGAACTGTTTGTAAAACCTGTCATTACATCCAATGCGTTTATTAAAAACAGCCCGATATTGTCATTCCCGGAATTTATTCTGCTGGCATCAGGGCTGCTGCTGATGGTATTAAAATTTAAAGACAGATTTAACAGGGTGATGCTGGCAGGTTTTTTTATTGCTCTTTTAACCGTTGTTTCAGGCAAATCAATAGACCACCACTGGCGGCACATACTTGTCCTGCCGTTTATTATTATTATTTCCGGCACGTTTGTGGAGTATGCCGTTAATAAAAAAGGATTTTATCTGATTGTTCTGGCTTCCATACTGGCGGGAATAAATACGGGCTTATTCTATTTTACGGGATACGGCATTCAGAATAATAATCCCGCGGTTTATAAGGAAATATCCGCCAAAATCAATTTATTAAGCGGTAACAAAGATTGTGTGGTGCTTCATGAACCGTTCCCGTACGGCCAATATACCGCTTATTTAAGGACAAAGAGCGCATACCAAAAAAGGCTGAAAAACGGGAAAGTGTTTATTATAATACCCGCTTCGTGGAAAAAGCAGGCGGCTGAATTATTTCCGGGGAGCAGAATATATTATTTTTATGACACGAAATCTCCGCAAACAAGGGCTGTTGCCCTTGTGGAATATCAGCCTGAAACGCCTGAGGAATATGGTGAATTCATATACGTTAAGAAACAGCTTGCCAAAGCCACGATGTACATGTGGGACCTTGATTATGATAAGGTTGTGAACATACAGCCGTCTGAATTAACAAACCCGGCAGCAAGTTTCATGAACGCCGTAATGTATGTTAAGGCGGCCGAAGCGGGCCGTGTACTTAAAAATAAATAAACGATAAAATTAAAAGACGGATTTTTTATGGGTGCCTGACTTAGATTATTTGACAAATCCGGATATTATCCATACAATGTATTAATTATAAAAATTATGGAGGCAATAAAAATGGGACTGCTTAATAACTGGAAGACAGCGCTGGAAACAGGGAACCTTCCCGAAAACGCTAAGATGGACTTTGTAAGCAAATGGCTTATCCTTACAAGGGCCGAAGTTTTTTCAATGACAATCACATCCGCGCTGGTGGGCGCAATTATCGCCGCCTATGACGGAAAGATAAACTGGCTGTATCTGGCGCTGGTTATATCCGCGCTGTGCCTTGCGCACGCTTCAAACAACCTGATTAACGATTATTTTGACTATAAGCAGGGGGTTGATACCGCGGATTACCCAAGGACACAGTATTCCCCGCATCCTATAATATCCGGATTAATCACGGAAAAACAGCTTCTTGGCGCCGTACTTATATTCAGCATTCTGGAATTTATGGCAGCCGTGTACCTTTTTATCAATGTGGGATGGCAGGCAATGGCTTTCGCGGCAGCGGGATTTCTTATAAGCGTATTTTATGTGGCGCCCCCTTTAAAGCTTAAATACAGGGGCCTGGGCGAACTTGCCATTTTTTTAATCTGGGGCCCGCTGATAACGGTGGGTACTTATTTTGTAATGACCGGGCAGATGCCGGCAAAGGCGTGGCTGGCTTCAATTCCTTACGGATTGGTAGTTATGAACGTGCTTCTGGGAAAGCATCTTGATAAATTTGATGCTGATTCCAAAAAAGGTGTAAAGACCCTGCCCGTGGTTCTGGGCTGGAAAAATGCCCTTACATTTACAAGAATAAACTCCGCCATGTTCTATGTGGCTGTGGTAATGCTTGTGCTGTTTAAAATTATTTCGCCGCTGGCGCTTATATGCTTTTTTTCCGTCGGGAGGTTTAAAAAATTTATTGATATCCTTGCCACAAAAAAACCTGACGCAAAGCCCGAAGGCTTTATTAACCTGTGGCCGCTTTGGTATGTGGTGTGGGCGTTCTGGTTTAACAAACTTGCTGGCGGGCTTTTTATAACAGGCATGCTTCTGGGGCTTATACCATATTTCAGGTTCTAAATATCAGCGCCCCTGTAATCAACAATAAACGGCTCTTTAAATCCGGAAATTGAAATGCCAAGCAGCCTGACTTTTGTTGTGGCTATGTCGGTTTTATCAAGAAGGGAAACAGCGCATGCCAGCACCTCTTCCGCGTTTGCGGTGTAGTCATCCAGGGTTTGGGAGCGGGTTATTGACCTGAAGTCGTGGTATTTAAGTTTAAGGGTGACTGTCTTTGCAAGCACTTTGTTTTTTTGGGCGTAAGAGCAGATGTCATCCGCGCATTCCTTAAGGGTAAGATTTATTACGGATAAGTCGTTTGTATCTTCCATAAGGGTAATCTCGCGGCCGATTGATTTTCTTTCCCAGCTTGTTTCAACCGGCCTGTCGTCTTCGGCGCGGCAAAGCCTGTAAAAAAACTCTCCCGAACTTCCAAAATTAGATTCAAGAAACTCAAGGTTTTTTTCCCTTAAGTCCTTTCCGTTTTTTATCCCCAAAGAAAGCATTTTTTTCTCTGTCACTCTGCCCACGCCGTAAAAGCTGCCGATAGGAAGGTTGTCGATAAACTTAATTGCTTTTGACGGCGGCACCACGGTTAAGCCGTCAGGTTTTTTATAGTCAGACGCCGCTTTTGCAAGAAATTTGCAGAAAGAAACCCCTGCAGAGGCCGAAAGGCCGGTCTTTAACCGGATTTTTTCTTTTATCTCTTTTGCTATTTCTGTGGCTATGGGCATATTTTTTTTGTTAACAGTAACATCCAGAAATGCTTCGTCCAGGGAAAGGGGCTCCACAATATCCGTGTATTCATGAAAGATTTCGTGTATAAGCCGCGAAGCAGCCCTGTATTTGTCAAAATTAGGCCTTATTATCACGGCCTGCGGGCAAAGCTTTGCGGCGAAGGCCGTGGCCATTGCCGAATGAATGCCGAATTTTCTTGCTTCGTATGATGCGGCGCATACAACGCCGCGCTCGCCGGGAAGGCCGCCGACTATAACCGGCTTTCCCTTAAGGCCGGGATTATCCCTTTGTTCCACTGACGCGTAGAACGCGTCCATGTCCACGTGTATTATTTTTTTAATATCGGTGTTCATTTTTTATGCAGTGTAAAAAAGCCGCTCATCTCTTCAAATGCCCGGCCTTCGAATATATTCACGTCAGCGTGCTTTGTATTTTCAAGGCGCACGAAAGTTTTTGTTTTTGAGCCGGCGGCATTAAAAAGTTTTTCGGAAATCCGTATCGGAAACAGGTCATCCTGTTCGCCGTGTATTATAATAAGAGGGGAGGTAAATTTTTTAATATTGTCAATCGGCTGGCCCGGCCTTGCCACAAGGTCGTCTGACGCGTTTAGTTTTATGATATCCTTAAAGGGCCATACAAGGCTTTCTGTCATTAAAGGCACCGCTTCTTTGGCGCTTGTAAAAGGCGCTTCCATAATAATACCTGCCGGGCTTCTTTGCGCTCCCACAGCAGTGCAGGGGACGGTGCCAAGCGACTGGCTGAAAATAAAAAGTCTGTTTATTTTATCCTTATATTTTTCCGAAACAAAATCGTATATGGCAAGGCCATCCTGCGGAAGGTTGTCAAAACTCAGCCTGCCTTTGCTTTTGCCGTAACCGCGGTAATCAAAACATATAACGTTAAATTTATGCGCGGCTGCCATAAAGAAAAGGCGTTTTGCGGATTCTTTCACGCTTTCCATATTGCCGTAGAAGTAGATTAAGTAATCCTTTGAAGGCGGATTTTCTATGATTATGCCGGTAAGTTTTGTGCCGTCAAAAGAGTTAAAGCTTATCTCCCGGGCATTAAGGCCGGATACGGTTTCTGCGGGCAGGTCAGTATACTGTTCGGGATAAAAGAACCACTGCTCTGACAGGGTCACGCAGGAAACCGGCAGAAGGGCAAGGAACAGTATTAAAGGAAGTAAACGGGTATTTTTAATCTTCATATCTTTCCTTTTTTATGGCGTGCCCGGAGGGATTCGAACCCCCGACCCGCAGCTTAGAAGGCTGCTGCTCTATCCAACTGAGCTACGGGCACGCTTGAATCAGTGCCTGGCCTAAATCAAAATTAAATGGTCGGGGCGACTGGATTTGAACCAGCGACCCCCTGCTCCCAAGGCAGGTGCGCTAGCCAGCTGCGCTACGCCCCGACTATTCAACAAAATATTATCATATAAGGAGGTAGTGTACCAGGCGATTATCATAAAAAGCAAACCTCATAAATCGCCAGGTGCTACGCCCCGACTATTCAACCAAAAAATTATCATATCAGGGAGAAAGTGTACCTGATAAGTATCATAACTTTTTTCCTCATTTTTTATCAGGTGCTACGCCCCGACTATTCAACGGGAATTATAACAGGAAAACAGTTTAATTACTATAAATGCACAAAAAATACCGTGATGAAAAATATAGCAAAATACAGGATAACCGTCAACCAATATTAATAATTGTCTTATATTTACCCGGTTTTGTGATATACTTTTTTCCATACAACAGTACTGTTTGCGCCCGTTTCAGGCAAAGCCTGAAGAAACGTAAGGTAGATGAAACTTTGATTTTCGTATGCTCGCGTTAAGCTCGCATAACGTTTTAGCTCAGTTATAGAAGGCCGCGGAAGGCTTACCTTCCATGCGGCGGTATTATTTGCGCCCGTAGCTCAGTGGATTAGAGCATTGGCCTCCGAAGCCATGTGCGTTGGTTCGATTCCAACCGGGCGCACCATAAAAATATTACTTCCTTAAAAATCTCACCTGTCCCTTGCTTTTCGCGTTTTGGCGGATATAATTATTCATAAGGGGCAAAAACTAAAATCTACGGGGATACAATAATGTCATACGCGAATGTGATGATTTTGGAAACAGAACAGAAGGTAAGGATACGCGTCACTTCTTTGGACAAACCGCAAATCCCCGAAAAAACAGAAAAAGAATGGATTTTAATGCTGAATGATGCCGCTGCAAAACTTAAAATCTCTGCCGCTATTATTACAAAAGTAGGGCAGAAAGATATTGAAGTTTTTGCGGAAAGCACAAATAAGGGTAATCCGTATGAACCAAAGGCGAAAATCGCGCTTGGAACGGGCTTGTACTGCGAAACAGTGCTTGCAAGAAACAGGGAACTGGCAGTTTCCAACGCGAAAACACATCCGCATTGGAAAGCAAATTCGGAAGCAAAAAACGAAATGATTTCTTATTACGGGCTGCCCATAAAGTGGCCTGACGGGGAATTTTTTGGGACGGTGTGCATACTTGATAAAAAGCCCATGTTCCTCTCGTCTGAAATAAAAAGAATAACTGCGGAATGCCGGATTGAAGCGGAAAAAAGCCTTGCCTGCCTTACTGACGATTTACGCGCGCAGTAAAGCTACCTGTATTTTCTTTTTTTGCCCCTGTCTTTCATATTGCTGCTGGAAAACACTATATTTGAAGAGGAACCCGGAAGAGGTACATTAAATTTTTCCGTATTCACGGTGGGGTGATTGGAAAGGGGTATGGTGGAGCGTATTATTTTTTCTATCCCTTTAACATCGCTGCCCTGGTCAGGCGTGGCAAGCGATATGGCATGGCCCTTACGGCCGGCCCTGCCTGTCCTTCCTATACGGTGGACGTAATTGCTTGGGTCGTCCGGAAGGTCGTAGTTTATAACCAGTTCTATTCCGGTTACGTCAATTCCTCGCGCCGCTATATCGGTAGCGACAAGCACGCGGTAGCGCCCGGTTTTAAACCCGTTTAGAGCGTCCTTGCGCTGGCCCATAGAGCGGTCTGAATGTATTTCCGCCGCGGATACCCCTGAATTCCTTAAACTGCGGGTGACTTTTGCCGCGCCGCGTTTTGTGCGGGTAAACAGCAAAACAGAGCCTGTGTATTGTTTTAATATTTCGTTTAATATTGTAAGTTTAAGTTCGGCGCGTACGACAAAAATTTCCTGTGAAACAAGCTCCGCTGTGGTGCCCTGCGGGGCAAGCTCCGTACGCACCGGAAGCTTCATATTTGTGGAAGCAATTCTGACAATGTCAGAAGGCATGGTGGCGGAAAAAAGCATTGTCTGCCTTTCTTTTGGAACTTCGCGCAGTATCCTGTTAATCTGCGGCATAAAGCCCATATCCAGCATGCGGTCCGCTTCGTCAAGCACAAGTATGCGTACGTCGTTTAATTTTATGTTTTTCTGCTGCATGTGGTCAAGCAGCCTGCCGGGAGTTGCAATTATGATTCGCGGGGAGGATTTTAAGCCGACTATTTGTGTGTGCATGGACTGGCCGCCTATTAATACAACGCTTTTCATTTTGAAAGCCGGCGTAAGTTTTACAATTGTTTCGCTTACCTGAAGCGCAAGCTCCCTGGTTGGAACCACGATTAAGCCGCGGCCTTCTGCCTGGGCAAGCCTTTGAACCATGGGGATGCCGAAAGCAAGCGTTTTGCCTGTTCCTGTCTGGGCAATTCCTATTATATCCTTGCCTTCGACGCCTATTGGGATGCCTTTTTTTTGTATTGGCGTGGGAACGGTAAACTTTAATTTTGCCAGAATATCAAGTATGCCGGGCGCAATGCCAAGTCCTGAAAAACCTTCATTTTCATTTATCATATTTTTATTGTATCATTAATAAGGAAAGAATGCCAAATATATAATTTGCGGAGGCGGGATAATGGATATTTCAAAATATTTTAAAGCGCACGAAGCGGCAGTAAAAGAAGCGCTTTTAAATGGCAATAATACAGACTGGCAGGGGATGCTGCAGATTCACGCGGAAAAGACCGCGCAGATTCAGCGCGAACGGCTTATTCATCTTATGGTCACGCTTTCGTTTGGAATAGCGCTTTTTGTATGCGTGGGCGTCGCGTCTTTTAGACCTGATATTTGGCTGTTCGCGGCGATATTTCTGCTTCTGGTACTGCTTGTCCCGTATGTGGCGCATTATTTTTTTCTGGAAAACACAACCCAGCGCTGGTACGTGCTTGGGGATAAAATAAGGGAGAGGGTAAAAAAATAAGGATTAGTTGCAGGAAAAATAATGGTGGGCAATCGGGGATTCGAACCCCGGACCAACTGATTAAGAGTCAGCTGCTCTACCAACTGAGCTAATTGCCCACAGCATTAAAAGCAGGGTTAATACTACAATAATTTGTATGCGTTGTAAACCTTATTATAATTTTGGGGCGGGTGACGGGATTCGAACCCGCGACCCCCAGGGCCACATCCTGGTGCTCTAACCAACTGAGCTACACTCGCCACATTACCAAATAAAAGACCGCAAAAACAAAGTATATTGTTTATACCAAAATAAGGGTTGTATTTCAAGTGTTTTTGCGTCGTCAGGTAAATTTGGCAACCAATTTCCCCATATAGACAAACGCATTAAATACATATATAATATGGATAATTATGAAAAAAGAGACAAAAGCCGTAAAAAAAGAAAAAAAGCAGACATTTCACAGGCGGGCGGTCATATTGATAGGCCTTCTGGCTACAATACTGTCCGTTTCCATAACAAGGACCGGTTTTTTTGAAGGCCTTGAAAACAAATCAATAGACTGGCGCTTTAAGGAACGCGGCGTTATCGCGCCCACGGCTCCGGTTGTTATTGTCGCCATAGATGACGCGTCGTTTTCCGAAATGCCTGAAAGATGGGTGTGGCCAAGGAATTTTTACGCGCAGTTAATTTCCAATTTAAAATCATGGGGCGCCAAAGCAATAGCGTTCGACGTGGTGTATTCCGAACCCACGGCAAGAAATCCCAAAGAGGACGCCGAATTTGCCAAAGCCGTGGAAAAGGCCGGCAATGTGGTTCTTGGTATGGCTATAATATATGAAGAGACAAAGATAGGGCCAAAAACAACAAAGGTCTTTCCCATACCGCAGCTTAACGAAGCCGCGTACGCTTCAGGAATTGTCCACCATCCTTTTGACAGGGATTCAAGCATAAGGCACAGCCACCTTGTCAAGGTTGAAACCGAAAATAAACAAAAATACCTCTCGCTTTCAATGGAAGCCCTTGGCCTTTATAAAGGGCTGCGCAGGGAAAAACTTGAAATAATGGAAAAGGAAAATATGATTAAATGGGGCGACATACTTTCCCCCAACCAGATAATAATAAATTACGCCGGCCCGGCAGGCACTTTTACCACTGTGCCGTTTTATCAGGCGTATTACGGCAAAGATATTAAGAAGAATATGTTTAAAGACAAGATTGTGCTTGTGGGTTCCACCGCGGACATACTTCACGATGTATTTTCAACTCCGTTTTCCGAATCAGGTTATTCAATGCCGGGTGTGGAAATACACGCCAACGTGATTAACACGCTTTACAACAATTCAATGATGAAGCGCATGGATTCCTTAAGCAGCCTTGGTTTGCTTCTGGCAATAGGCATTTTCACAAGCTTTTTGATATTCAGCATAAAAACCCTGCGCGGGCTTATAGTGGTGTTTGTGGAGGTCATAGCATTTATATTCCTTTCACGATACCTGTTTGACGCGCACAATTACATAATTGACCTTGTGAACCCGTTGTTTACTATGGTTTTGTGTTATTCCAGCATAAGCGTTTATAAGGTCGCGGTTGAAGAAAAGGAAAACCGCAAACTTAAAAGTATTTTTTCAAGATACGTTTCCAAACCGCTTGTGGATGAAATACTTAAAAAGCAGGAAATAAAGCTTGGCGGGGAAGTAAAAGAAGTGTCCGTGCTTTTTTCGGATATCCGCGGATTTACGGCGATGTCCGAAAAGATGAATCCCGAAGATGTGCTTGGCGTGCTTAATGAATACTTAACAGCGATGACGGATATTGTATTTGAAAACGGCGGCACGCTGGATAAATTCATAGGCGACGCGGTTATGGCTGTTTTTGGCTCCCCCCTGTATGACAAGGACCACGCCATTAAAGCGGTAAAAACCGGCTGGATGATGCAGAAAAAACTTGATGAACTTAATGTTAAATGGGCAGAAGAAGGAAAAAGCAGCCTTAAAATAGGCATAGGCGTCAACAGCGGAAAAGTGGTTGCGGGAAACATGGGGTCGTTAAGAAGGATGGAATATACAGTCATTGGGGATACCGTTAACCTTGCGTCAAGGCTTGAAAGTCTTAACAAAGAACTTTCCACTTCTTTCCTGATAAGCGAGGATACTTACGCGCTTGTAAAAGACAGGATAAAAGCTAAAAGGTACACGGACATAAAGATAAAAGGCAAGGAAGAACGCCTTGCCGTCTATGAAGTCCTTGAAGTTCTGTAAATAAAAGAAATACCGGAGGAAATGATGAAAAAAATTATTCTTGCTGTTTTTATTTTATCCGCGGCAGTTTCTGTTTTTGCCGCCAAAGAGGGTATGCTTATACCCTACGGGCCGGGAGTTTTTAACGGCGCGGAAGAGGCGTTTGTAAATACGCGAGTATCGTATTCCGCGGGCGCGGGCGACAGGATTTATTCCGACGCTTCCGCATTTGCAATATACATAAAGAACGGCGGATGTGTAAGGTGCGCGGCGGGAAGCGAAGTGAAATACAGAAAAGGTTCTTATGCATCAAAAAGCAGCTACACTGCCATGGAAGTAAAAAAAGGCAGGTGTTATTTTAATACCGGTTATGTGCCGGGGGCAAGGCTTGAAATAAACGCCGGGGACCTTGTATACGAAACAGGGGAAGCGGTGTTTATGGCTGACGCGGACAACAATCAGGGCAGGCTTTATTACGGTGCGGGCATTTATTATGGAAGGCAGAAACAGATGGAAAACCTAAAACCGCAGCCGCCTGAAATTAACAAAGATGTTGAAAGTGATTTTTTTGACATTCTTAATTTTTCCCAGGACAGGGTGTCTTTGTCGGTAACCGTATCCGGGCAGGGCGAGCTGCCGGCTAAAGCGTTAGAAGTTATAAAAGCCGGGCTTTCCGCGGAATATTCAGTTGAATATGATGAAAGCGCGGATGAGTTAACGGCAGCTTTAAATATCAGCGCTGAAGGCAGCTGCGTGGCGATAACAGGCACTGTTAAGGATTCCGGCGGCAATATAGTGAAAATTCTGGATATCAAAGAGTGCGCGCGAAACGCGGAAATATCGGACAGGATTTTTATAAAGGCGTATATAGCGGCTGTTAATGACATTATAAACGCCGCCCAGGGCCGGGTTAAGAAATACATGGAAGAGGGAAAAACCGTAATAATAGAAGGGGATTTTGGCGAAGAAGCAAAGATTGCGGCTGTAAAAGAGTTAATATTAAACGCGCCGGGCGTTATATCGGCCGAAGAAAAGGTATTTTACGGGAAAAAGGCGGTTTATACGGTAAAATGCCGAAATTCCGGCAGTGTTTTGGCCCTTTATCTTGAGGGGAAAAATGCCGAAAACGGCAATATTACCGTTTGGAATTCGGGTAAAAATATAGTAAAATTAAAGTTCCGGTAGTATTCGGAATATTGTATTTTTTGGTTAAAATGCGAGGATGGCGGAATTGGCAGACGCGCCAGACTTAGGATCTGGTCCTTTGGGTGTGGGTTCAAGTCCCTCTCCTCGCACCAAAAATACTTTCTTTGCGGATCGTATTCCGCAAAGAAAGTATTTTTGCACAGAGCGAAATGCGAAGCATTGAGCGCGTGCTTCCTTATAGTGTATTTTGCGGTTAATACTCCGCAAAGAAGAAAGCAGTATGAAGTACGCGCTTAACGCTTTGCGTTAAGCTTTGTACACTTGATATTTACCTGCGGTGAATGTTCCGCAGGTAAATATCAAGTGGAATCGCCCGCTTCACGCTGACGCGTTGCGCTTGGCGTGAATATTTTCTATTTGAGATAATGGTCTCAAACAGAAAATATTCAGAAACAATCACATTGTTTCTAATAACAAGGAGGAAATACGTAATGGAATGGAAAGTAAAAGATGAAAGTAAATGCAAGAAGGTAATTGAAGTAAATGTGGATAAAAACGCGGTTAAAGAGACGTATGACAAGATTTTTAATAACTTTAAACAGAACGCTTCAATAGAAGGTTTCAGGAAGGGAAAAGCGCCGGAACACATGATAAAGTCGCGCTACCTTGACAGCATTCATGAAGAGGTAATAAAAGAAGTTGTGCCTTCCGCTTACCAGAACGTGATGAAAGAGCTTAAGCTTCACGTGGTCACTTATCCCGCGCTTTCCGACGTTAAATACACAACGCCGGAAAAAGACGAAGTGGAATTCAAAATTATCGTTGAAGTCAACCCTGAATTTGAACTTGCAGATTACGGCAAACTGAAAATTGACGTTAAAAAATTCAACGGCGTGAAAGAAGAAGACGTTGAAAAGGAAATTAAACGCATCAGGCAGTACCGCGGTACTTTAAAACAGGTTGAAAAAGAAAAGGTTGAAGAGGGCGACTTTGCAGAAGTTTCAATGTCCGCGTTTGTTGACAATAAGGCGGACGCTTCGCTTACGACCGATTCCCAGCTTATTCAGATAGGCGCCGGCGGTTTTTTAAAGGAACTTGAAGACGGCATTAAAGGGATGAAACTTGGACAGGAAAAAGACATCGCTTTTGTATTCCCGGCGGATTATTTCAACAAAAGGTACGCGGGAAAAAGCGCGGAATTCAAAGTTAAGGTTAACGCGATTAAGGTTCTGGAACTTCCGGAATTTAACGATGAATTCGCGAAAAATATGGCCGGCATGCAGAGCGCCGATGAACTGAAAAAAGCGCTTAAGGAAGAACTTGAAAAACGCGCTCAGTCCGAAGTGCGCCAGCACAATACCGCTGAAGTATTAAAAAAGCTTGCGGACCAGAATCAGTTTGAAGTGCCCGAAGGCCTTGTGCAGCAGGAACTTGACAATATCCTGTCGCGCTATGAAAACGCGATGAAACAGCAGGGCATATCCATTGAAAAGATGGGGCTTTCAAAGGAAGAATTAAGGAGCCGCAACAGGAAACAGGCTGAAGAAAATATAAGGGTTATGTACATCCTGCAGAAGATAGCGGAGAAGGAAAAAATAGAGATAACAGACGCGGACGTGGAAACCGAAATAAGAAAAATTGCCGCTGACATCAAACAGGATCCTGAAGCTATGATAAAGCAGGCAAAGGCGCAGGATAACTGGGACGCTTTAAGGGCAAAACTTACGGAAGACAAAGTACTTGATAAAATGTTTGAAATTTCAGGCGCGAAATAACATGGCGCCGGCAAAAAAGGGGGCGGAAATAATGAGCCTGATACCTATGGTAGTGGAACAGAGCGACAGGGGGGAACGCGCGTTTGATATTTATTCAAGGCTGTTAAAGGAAAGGATTATTTTCCTTGGCACGCCCATTGACGACGATGTTGCAAACCTTATCATCGCGCAGCTGCTTTTTCTGGAAGGCGAAGACAGCAAAAAAGATATTTCGCTGTACATAAACAGCCCGGGCGGCGTGGTGACAGCCGGCCTTGCCATTTATGACACCATGCAGTTTATAAAATCGCCGGTTTCCACGATATGCGTGGGCCAGGCGGCAAGCATGGGCGCCGTGCTTTTAACGGCGGGGGCGACAGGCAAACGCTATGCCCTTCCCAACGCGCGCGTGCTTATTCATCAGCCGCTTGGCGGGGTTCAGGGCCAGGCGTCTGAAATAGAAATTCACGCCAAGGAAATATTAAAGACCAAAAAGAGATTAAGCGAGATTCTGGCAAAACACACGGGCCAGAAGCTAAGCAAAATAGAAAAAGACACTGACAGGGATTATTACATGAGCGCGCAGGAAGCAAAAGAATACGGGCTTGTGGATGAAGTAATGGAAAGAAAGACAGTATAAAAGGCGGGTAAATAATGATAACGTGTTCGTTCTGCGGAAGGACCGAAAAAGAGTGCGGTAAAATGGTTGCCGGCGGCGATGCCGTGCTGTGCAGGGAGTGTTCGGCCCGGCTTAATCAGATATTTGAACAAAGCGCTTCGGCGGGCAAGAAAGCCCCGGCTTCACTGCCGTCGCCCAAAGAGATAAAAGCAAAACTTGATGAATACGTAATTTCACAGGACAGGGCGAAAAAAATCCTTGCTGTCGCGGTTTATAACCATTACAACAGGATTTATAAAGGCGGCGGCGAAGGCGCGGAGCTGCAGAAAAGCAATATTTTAATGGCAGGCCCCACCGGTTCCGGAAAGACGCTGCTGGCCGAAACGCTGGCGCGAATTCTTCACGTGCCATTTGCAATTGCCGATGCCACAACTTTAACCGAAGCCGGCTACGTGGGCGAGGACGTGGAAAATATCCTGTTAAGGCTTATAGAAAACGCGGATTTTAACATAGCGGAAGCCGAACGCGGGATTGTGTACATAGATGAAATAGACAAAATAGCAAAAAAGGCGGAAAACCTTTCCGTAACGCGCGACGTTTCAGGGGAAGGCGTGCAGCAGGCCCTTTTAAAAATTATTGAAGGCACAGTTGCCAATGTGCCGCCCAAAGGCGGGCGCAAGCACCCGCACCAGGAATTTCTTAAGATAAACACAAAGAATATCCTTTTTATATGCGGCGGCGCTTTTGTCGGGCTGGATTCAATCATCAGAAAAAGAATAAACAAAAAAAGTTACGGGTACGGCAGGGACGGCGCGGAAAAGCACGATGTTACAAAATACGGCGCGCTTTCGCAGGTTCTTCCTGCGGACCTTATCAAATTTGGAATCATTCCTGAATTTATAGGAAGGGTGCCTGTGGTGGCGGCGCTGTCGGAGCTTACCAAAGAGGACCTTGTCAGGGTTTTAAAGGAGCCTAAAAATTCCATAATTTCCCAGTACGAAAAAATGCTTAAGCTTGAAGGCGTTAAATTTGTATTCACGGATGAAGCCGCCGAAGCCGTGGCTGAAGAAACAATAAAAAAGGAAATAGGCGCAAGGGGGCTGCGCTCCATCATAGAAAACATCATGATGGACATAATGTACGAAGTGCCTTCCATGAAGGATGTAAAAAAAGTTGTAATTGACGGGGATATAGTAACAGGGGAAAAAGACAGGCTGGACGCGATAGTAAGGGAAAAAACAGCATAGGGGAGAGATAAATATGGCAGACAATGACGAAACGACAGCCGGCGAACCGATAAAAGACAAAAAAGTTCCGCTTCTGGCTTTAAGGGACCTTGTAATATTTCCGAATATGGTAATTCCGCTTTTTGTGGGCAGGGAAAAATCCATCAAAGCCCTTGAATCTGCCATGGAAAAAGACAGGATAATTCTTCTTGTGGCGCAGAAAGACGCGCGCACGGACGACCCGGGCAAGGATGATATTTACGAAACAGGGACACTCTCTGAAATACTTCAGATTTTAAAACTTCCGGACGGCGCCATAAGGGTGCTTGTGGAAGGGCTTTCAAGGGTAAGAATAAAAAAGTACACGATGGATGAGCCGTTCTTTGAAGTTGAAATAGAAGAGCTTCCCGAAAACAACACTGTTAACAAGGAAATAGAGGCGCTTATGCGCCTGACGCTGGAAGAATTCCAGAAGCACGTTAAGATGAACAAAAAAATTCCGCCGGAAACCATAATGTCGGTCGCGGATATAGAAAGCCCGGGAAGGCTTGCGGATGTCATGTCAGCGCACATCGCCTTAAAGCACGAGGAAAAGCAGGATGTGTTAAACACCCTTGACCCGGCTGAAAGGCTTCATAAGCTGTCCGTTATCCTGAAAAGGGAAAATGAAATTCTTGAGATAGAAAAAAAGATTCAGGGCAAGGTAAAAAGCCAGCTTGAAAAAAGCCAGCGCGAATATTACCTGTCAGAGCAGTTAAAAGCGATACAGAAAGAGCTTGGGAAAGGCGACAGTTCCTACAACGAAACAGAAGAGTTAAAGGAAAAAATAGCAAAAGCGGGAATGCCCAAAGACGCCGAAGAAAAGGCGTTAAAGGAACTGGACAGGCTTGAAAAAATGATGCCTATGTCCGCAGAGGCAACCGTGATAAGGACATACCTTGACTGGCTTATAGGTATTCCGTGGAAAACCAAAACAAAAGAAAAACTTGATATCAAAGAAGTTCAGAAAATTTTAGACGAGGACCATTACGGCCTTGAAAAACCCAAGGAAAGGATTGTTGAATACCTTGCGGTAAAAAAGAACGTAAAAGGCACGGTGCACGAGCCCATTATCTGTTTTGTAGGGCCGCCCGGCGTCGGAAAGACGTCGCTTGCCCGTTCAATCGCGCGCGCGCAGGGAAGGAACTTTGTCCGCGTATCGCTTGGCGGGGTCCGCGACGAAGCTGAAATCCGCGGACACAGAAGGACATATATCGGCGCAATGCCGGGCCGCATAATACAGTCAATAAGAAAAGCCAAATCAAAAAATCCGGTATTCCTGCTTGATGAAATAGATAAGATGAGTTCTGATTTCAGGGGAGACCCGGCTGCGGCAATGCTGGAAGTTTTAGACCCGGAGCAGAACAATACTTTTATGGACCATTATCTGGACACAGAATTTGACCTGTCTGACGTAATGTTTATAACTACGGCAAACACGCTTTACGGAATACCGCTGCCGCTTCAGGACAGGATGGAAGTCATAGAAATAAACAGTTATACAGCGCTGGAAAAAACAAAAATCGCCCAAAAATACCTTGTCCCAAAACAGATGAAGCAGCACGGCCTTACGGATAAAGACGCGGATTTTACGGAAGAGAGCCTTAATTTTATAGTGCTTAACCATACAAGGGAAGCAGGCGTAAGAAACCTTGAAAGGGAAATAAAAACTGTCTGCAGAAAAATAGCAAAGGAAAAAGTTTCTGACCCGAAGAAATTTAAAAAAATAACGGTTGCCCAGGATAATTTACAGAAATATCTTGGCGCGCCAAAGTTTCTTGATGTGCCCACAAAAAACGTCAACGGAACGGGTATTTCAACCGGCCTTGCGTGGACGGAATTCGGCGGCGACGTGCTTGTGATTGAAGTAAGCGTGGTAAAAGGCAAGGGCGGGCTTATGCTGACAGGAAAGCTTGGCGATGTAATGAAAGAATCCGCGCAGGCGGCGTTAAGTTTTACCAGGTCACGCGCGGGCCATCTTGGCATAAAGGAAGAGGTATTCGGAAAATCAGACATTCACATTCACGTGCCTGAAGGCGCCATACCGAAAGACGGCCCGTCAGCCGGTATTACCATGGCCACGGCTTTAATTTCCGCGTTTACGGGAAGGCCGGTAAAACAGGACCTTGCAATGACAGGCGAAATAACGTTAAGGGGAAGGGTGCTGCCGATAGGCGGCCTTAAAGAAAAGACCCTTGCGGCCTTAAGAAACGGCGTGAAAGAAGTTGTGGTGCCGGATTATAACAGAAAAGATTATGACGAGCTGCCGGCATACGTGAAAGAAGGGCTTAAATTTCACTTTGTAAAAACAATGGACGAAGTCATAAAACTTGCGCTTGAATCAAAAAGCGCGGGCATTGCCATAAAAAAGAAGAAAACCGGCAAGAAAAGGTGACATGAGAAAATACGTTTTTAAAAAAGCATGGAAAAGGGCGGTAATGGCGGCAATGGATGCCGTGGGTTCCGCCCTTTTTTATTTCTATAAAATGGTCAGGAAAAAAGGTAAAAGCAAAAGGATACTTGTGGTAAGGCTTGACCAGCTTGGCGACATGATACAGGCCTTGCCGTTTTTTTCGGAATTAAGAAGGCAGAACAGCGGGTATGAAATACACGCGCTTTGCGTAAAAGACTGCGCTTTTTTGCTAAAAAACAACCCCGATGTTGACGCGGTACACGAAATGTCACGGTCGTGGTTCTACCCGGAAAGAAAACGCAGCGCCAAAGAACTTGAAGAAACAGCCGCAAAGTTAAGAAAACTTGAATTTGAAAAAGCGTATGACCTGCGCGGAGACATTAGAAATATCAACTATCTTGTGCGCATCAATGCCGGCAGCATATACGGTTACGGCTGCGCCGGCGGCGGTTTTATGCTGGATAAAGAGTACCCGTATGACAGGGATATGCATGAAATTGACAAAAATTTAAGGTTATTGAATTCAAAAGCGCCGGATACTTTAAGGATGGATTTTTACTGTTCGCAGGCGGATATTGACGCCGCGGCGGGGATAATAAATAAAAACGCGGCACAACAGGCAAGGCGGATAATAGTGCACCCTTTCACGCGCGCGGCTTCCAAAATGTGGGGGCTTGAAAAATTTAACGCTCTTATTCAGCGCATCGCGGATGCCGGCAATACAAAGGTGTTTGTGGTAGGAGGGAAAGATGACGTAAGGCTCGCCGGTAAAATACGGTTTTCCGAAAACGTCATAAACTGTATAGGAGAGCTTCCGCTTGGCGTGACCATAGCGCTTATAAAACAGTGCGGTATTTTTGTCGGCAATGATTCCGGGCCGCAGTACTTTGCGGCCTATTCCGGATTAAAAACATGCGTGATATACGGGTATACCGTAAACTATAAAAGATGGATGCCGAAAATACCGGCTGTGAATATGGCTGATATAAGCGTCCCTGTTGAATGCGGGCCGTGCGAAAAATCGGTATGTGATAATAAAGCAGGGCATAAGTGCATGGAATTGATAACAGTTGATATGGTCTGGGACAGGATAAAAGGCTGGTTTTAATGTTTTATATTTTCTAACGTAGAGACGCACCATGGTGCGTCTAAGGTTTCAGAAAGTGTTTTTAACGGCAAAAATAAAATATCAGGCAGAAACAACTGTGAAAGGTTTACAAATGGACATTAAAGAAATAAAAAAAGTGCTTGTCATTAAACTGTGCTGCATAGGCGACATAATACAAGCCACCCCCTCTCTGCGCGCGCTGAAAGAAGCGGGATACGAAGTCCATTTTCTCTGCATAAAATGGGTGTCTGATCTTGTTGACATGGTGCCGTTTATTGACAGAAAATACGTTGTTGAATCGCAGTCGGCGTCTGAGATGTTAAAGATTATTCCCGCTTTAAGGCGCGAAAAATACGATATGATAATAAACTTTCACAGGGATATTAAGTCCAATATTTTCGCCGCTGTTCTTGGCGCTAAATACCGCGCCGGTTTTAACTGGAATAATAAAGGCGTTTTTCTTACACATAAGTGTGAATTTGACCCTTCGCAGCATGAAGCTTTAAGGTATTTATCCGTGGTAAAAACAGCAGGATTTAAAGTGAATGAAGACCACACCCAAATAAACGCCCCTGAAAATACAGGGATTAATTTAAACCTTGCAGCCGGATTAAAAGCAGGGCTTTTTCCGGGCGGCGGCAAGAATCCCGGCACTGTAATGGTGACCAAAAGGTGGCCGGTTTCAAAATTTGCCGCGCTGATTGATATGCTTAAAGAAAAAAACATAACGCCTTATATACTTGGCGGGGAAATAGATACTGACGTGGCGGAAGAAATAATTAAGTTAAGGCCGGATGTAAAGTTCTTAAAGACAGCTGATTTAAAGCAGCTGGCTTATGTCATATCAAAAATGGATGTTTTTGTTGCGGGCGATACGGGCCCCCTGCATATGGCAGCCGCGCTTGGCGTAAAGACGATAGGCCTTTTTGGCCCTTCATCCGCGGACCTTGTGGGAGTAAGGGGAAAGAACAGCGTCAATATCTGGCAGAGAGAAAAGTGTTCCCCCTGTTATATTCCGGAAACGGTGCATAAAAGGGAATTTTTAAAATGCACGGATAATATCTGCATGAAAAACATATCCGCGGAAACTGTCTTCGCGGTAATAACAAAAATTTTACAAAAAGGCGAAAAATGAAGGCTGCTGTAATACACGACTGGCTTACAGGAATGCGCGGCGGCGAAGCCGTGCTTGAAGCGATACTTGACATATTTCCGGACGCGGAAATATTTACACTTGTATGCGACAGTAATGCCATATCCGAAAAAATCAAAAAGCACAAAATACACACGTCTTTTCTGCAGAAAATACCCGGGGTGTTTAAATCTTACAGAAACTTTCTTCCTTTATTTCCGGCGGCCATTGAAAGCTTTAATTTAAAGGGTTATGACGTAATAATTTCATCCAGCCACTGTGTTGCAAAAAGCGTAAAGCACGGCAAAAACATCAAAAATTTCTGCTATTGCCACACGCCCATGCGGTACGCGTGGGACCAGTTTAATAATTACTTTTCCAAAGAAAAAAACGGAGCGTTAAAGTTTGCGCTGATTTCGGCAATAATGCCCCATTTAAGAAGGTGGGACGCGAAAACCGCGGGAAGGGTCAGCCGTTATATTGCCAATTCAAACCATGTAAGAAAACGCATAGAAAAATATTATAACGCGCAAGCGGACGTAATTTATCCTCCTGTGGACACAGATTACTATACTGTTAACCCCGCGCAGAGGCGGGAGAATTTTTATCTTGCTGTATCGGCGCTTACGGAGTATAAAAAAATAGATTTTCTTGTTGAGGCTTTTTTAAAAATGCCTAAAGAGCACCTTGTGGTAATAGGAACCGGACCCATGTTGGAGCAGCTTGAAAAAAAGGCTGCGGGCAATAAAAATATTCATTTTCTGGGAAAGGTTCCAAAAGATATCATAAAGGACGCTTATCAGAGGGCGAAGGTATTTTTATTCCCCGGTGAAGAGGACTTTGGAATAACCAACGCGGAAGCGCAGGCGTGCGGAACGCCGGTTCTTGCATATAATGTCGGCGGAGCCACGGAAGTTGTCATACCCGGCGAAACAGGGGAATTCTTTGACGGCACCACGGAGGACTTTATCAAAAAACTTGATATAATGCGCGGTAAAATATATGATGTTAATAAAATAAGGTCAAACGCCTTAAGGTTTTCAAAGGAAAGTTTTGACGCCAACTTAAGAAAATTTTTAAAGGACAACGGAGTTAACGCCTGATGGACAAAAAAAAGGTGCTGTTTTTTTCCAAGATATTGCTGCTTACCGGTGATGTAATATGTTTTTGCGGGACGTTTCTGCTGGCATATTACCTTAGATTTTACCTTCAGCTGGTGCCGTTAAGGCATCCGGTGCCGCCATTAATGCACTACATTCACGCGCTGCCTTTTATAGCGCTTATTGTGGCGCTGGCTTTTAATTACGCCGGGCTTTATTTTTTAAGGGCCGGCAGGTCTCGTTTTGACGAACTTACATCGGTATTTGCCGCGTCAGCCGCGGCTTTCGGCGTTATGCTTGCCATAACTTTCTTTTTAAGGGAAATATCATATTCAAGGGTTGTAATGCTTTACAGTATGGGGCTTGGAATAGCCGCGGCTTTCCTGTGGCGGCTTATATTCAGGGTAATATATAACACATTAAACCGCAGGGGTTATTTAACTCAGGGTATCCTTATAGTAGGCGCGGGCGATATATCGGGAAATATGATAGAAAGGATTAACTGGCACCCGGAGATGGGCTATAAAATATTGGGCTGCGTGACGGACAAGGTAAAAAAAGGCAAAAAGTTTAAGGATACGGCTGTACTTGGAAAGGTTAAGGAACTGGATAAAATAATTAAAAAAATAAAACCCGATGAAGTGTTTGTCGGGCTGCCTGATTACAACAGGCGCGACATTGCGGATACAATTCTTGCCAATGAAGGCGTAAAATTTATGATTGCAACTGACATTCTTGGAATAATCACCAAAAATATTGATTACGGGGAGATAAACGGCATACCCGTGTTTACGGTAAAAGAGCTGCCTTTAAATTTAAGGGTGAACAGGGTTATAAAAAGGACAATGGATATTATTGTTTCCGGAGGCGGGCTTCTTATACTCCTGCCGCTTTTTGCCGCGGCTGCTGTGCTTATAAAGTTAAGTTCTCCGGGCCCGGTGTTTTACAGGCAGGACAGGGTGGGGCGCGATAATAAGATTTTCCGGATGTATAAGTTCAGGTCCATGAAGATGGACGCGGAAAAAGCAACAGGGCCGGTTTGGGCAAAAGAAAATGACGACAGGCGCACGGCAATAGGCACGTTTTTAAGAAAATCCAGTATTGACGAGCTTCCTCAGCTGATTAATGTTTTAAAAGGCGATATGAGCATAGTGGGTCCGCGTCCCGAGCGCCCGCACTTTGTTGAAAAGTTTAAAAATGAAATTCCGCGCTATATAGAAAGGCACAAGGTAAAGGCCGGCATTACTGGCTGGGCCGCGGCCAACGGACTGCGCGGCAATACATCCCTTGAAGAAAGAATAAAGTATGACCTTTATTATATTGAAAACTGGTCGCTGTGGTTTGACTTTAAGATAATAATAAAAACAGCCCTTGAAATGTTCCACCACAAAGGCGCGTATTAGGTTTTGTTTGTGAATTGTTCTTTAAAGTAGAGATGCATTACATTGCGTCTCGGTTTTAAACCTTAGACGCACCATGGTGCGTCTCTACATTAAAAGGCAAAGGAAATAGACATGTTTTTAAAGTAGAGACGCAATATATTGCGTCTTGGTTTAAGAGCTTAGAAGCACCATGGTACGTCTTTACATTAATTAAAAAAGAAAAGCGAGGTATTAAAAATGAACATACTTGTTACAGGCGGGGCGGGATTTATAGGCAGTAATGTGGCGGATGCGTTTAAGAAAGCCGGCCATAAAGTGGTGTCTGTGGACAATATGTTTGCGGGAAATATGAGAAATGTAAGCAAAGGGATTAAGTTTTACAAGATGGACATACGCGACAAAAAACTTGCGGATGTCATGAAAAAAGAAAAGATTGACGCTATCAGCCATCACGCTGCGCAGATAAGCGTGCCGGATTCCGTAAAAAATCCCGCATTTGACGCGGATATCAATGTTATGGGCGTCATCAATATGCTTGAAAGCGCAGTTAAAGCAGGGGTTAAAAAAATTATATTTGTATCCAGCGGCGGTACGGTTTACGGCACACCCGCGAAACTTCCTGTATCTGAAACCCACCCTTACGCGGCTGAAAGCCCTTACGGCATAAGCAAGGTGGCAGGCGAGCTTTACGTGAAGTTTTTTGCGGCACAGCATAAAATGAAATATACAATTGTCAGATACAGTAATGTATACGGGCCGCGCCAGGTACCGCACGGCGAAGCCGGCGTTGTGGCAATATTCATTAAAAAGATGATGTCAGGTAGCGCCCCTGTTATATTTGGCGGCGGAAAATGTATCAGGGACTATGTTTATGTGGGCGATGTAGCGGCTGCTAACGTGGCTGCGCTTAAAAAAGGCGATAATGATGAATTTAATATAGGCACAGGTATACCGACGGATGTTAACGGGCTTTACAGGGCTGTTCAGAAAGTTATGAATTTTAACACGCCTGCAGTGCCGGGCCCCTTTAGGGAAGGCGATATTCTGGCAAATGTGCTGGATATAAAGAAGGCGAAAAAAGTACTGGGCTGGTCCCCCAAGGTTAAGCTTATTGACGGAGTGGCTAATACTTATGAATATTTTAAATCGCTGAAATAAAACACAAATAACGGAGGAAATATGAAAGCGCTGATTCTGATAGGCGGGGAAGGCACAAGGCTAAGGCCTTTGACGCTTAACACCTTAAAATGCATGGTTCCGATAGTGGATAAACACTTTTTTGAACATCAGTTTGGGCTGTTAAAAAAACACGGAATAAACGAGATTATTTTAAGCATCTGCCATATGCCGCAGAAAATAAAAAAAATACTGGGCACAGGGGCAAAATACGGCGTTAAGATAAGGTACGCGGTGGAAGAATCCCCGCTTGGAACGGGCGGCGCCATTAAAAACGCTGAAAAGTACATGGATGATACGACCATAATATTAAACGGCGATATTTTAACCGATATTGACATTACCAAGATGGCGGCTTTTCATAAGAAATCCAATGCCGCTGTCACCATAGCGCTGCATAAAGTTGAAGACCCAAGCGCTTACGGCCTTGTTGAAACCGACAGCAATAATAAAGTGCTGCGCTTTCTGGAAAAGCCAAACGCGGACGAAAGCAGGGGCAACAGCTGGATAAACGCAGGTATATATATTTTCAATAAAAAAGTCCTTGATTACATTCCCGCCGGAGTAAATTATTCGGTGGAGAGGCAGTTCTATCCGCAGGTCCTTAAAATAGGCGAAAATGTAAGCGCGTATAAAGCTGATTTTTACTGGCTTGATATAGGCAGGCTGGACAAATACATGCAGGCTAATTTTGATGTGCTGGAGAAAAAATTCGTTGACCCTGCCATGAAATTTTCTAAAAGCAATAAATGCAGCATCTTTCTTGGTAAAAAAGTAAAGAAAGATAAAAAGGCATTTTTAAGGGGGCCTGTGTATATAGGGGATGGTTCCGTTATCGGCAAAGCATCCATAAATCCGCTCTCTATAATCGGGAAAGGCTGCTCGGTGGGCAATAATGCTGTAATAGAAAACAGTATTATCTGGGAAGATACTTCAATAGAAGAGAGTGTAACCATTAAGAATTCAATAATAGGAAAGCACTGTGTAATATTGTCAAATTCGGAATTAGACGGGGTTGTCATAGGCGATAACACTGTCATAACTCATTACAGCAGAATGGGGCGGAAAAATGGCTGAAATAAAATTCGGGACAGACGGCTGGCGCGCGAAAATAGCCGACGGCTTTACCTTTGAAAATCTTGCGAAAGTGACGGATGCTTTTGCCCTTTATATGTTGAAAGGTAATAATAAGCCGGTTGTGGCTGTCGGATATGACAACAGGTTTATGTCTGAAAGATACGCGCTTTTTGCCGCGTGCAGGCTTTCCGGGTATGGCTTTAAGGTGCGGCTGTTTGATAAGGCAGTACACACACCCCTTGTTTCGTGGGCCGTGCGCAACTTTAAGATGGATGCCGGGGTTATGATTACATCTTCGCATAATCCTTACACATACAACGGATTTAAGATAAAAAACAGGCACGGCGCGGGATTGTCCGGCGAAGAGACCGCCAAAGTTGAAAAACTTATCGGCAAACACCCGAAATTAAAAAAAGGCAGCCTTGAAAAGGTAAATTATGACGCGCATTATATTCAGGCGGTAAAGGGGCTTATAGATATTTTGGCCATAAAAAAAAGCGGGATGAAAATTGTGCTGGACTGCATGTATGGTTCCGGCGCCGGCTATATGGAAGCCGCCCTTGACGGGTATAAAAAGCTGTATGTCATTAACAATAAAAGGGACCCTCTTTTCGGCGGTATAAACCCCGAACCCATAAAACAAAACCTTGGAAAACTGTGCGAAACGGTAAAAAAACTAAAAGCTGATATCGGCATCGCTATTGACGGCGATGGCGACAGGATGGCCCTTGTAAACGAAAAAGGGGAGTTTATAACATCCCACAAGGTGCTTGTCTTCATGCTGCTTCACCATATAAAAAATAAAAAAATGAAGTTTAATTTTGTTAAGACCATTTCCGGCACTTTTCTGGTAAATAAGCTTGCCAAAGAGTATTCAATTAAGCTGACAGAAACGCCGGTCGGCTTTAAGTATATAGGCGAAAAAATGATTGAAGATGAAACCGTAATAGGCGGGGAAGAAAGCGGCGGGGTGGGTTTTGGATATTTTCTTCCGGAACGCGACGGTATATTTGGAAACCTTGTGATTCTTGAATTTCTTGCAAAAGAAGGCAAACGCATCGGTAAAGTCCTGGCTGATCTTGATAAAAAATACGGCGAATACAGGTACGACAGGGTGGATGTGACTTTTGAAGAGAAAAAGAGAAAGCAGATTTATGCCAAAGCCGAAGCGCTGGAAAAAACAGGCAAGATAGCCGGTAAAAAGATAAAATCCGTAAACCGCCTTGACGGGATTAAGTACATTCTGGGGGATAATGAATGGATTCTGTTCCGTTTTTCCGGGACAGAGCCGCTTCTGCGCATATACTCCGAAGGCCCCACTGATAAAGCAGTTCAGGATAACCTGAAATTCGGCCTGAAAATAACCAAATAATATAAATTTTTGGTTTAAAATGTTTGGTAGCCGCGGGCTTCAGCCCGGGGCAGTTGTAGTTGGTTTATGAACTGGTAGACGCGGGTCTTTAGCCCGCGAGATTTTGGTATTATTAGTTATGTTTTAAAGTAGAGACGCAATATATTGCATCTCGCTTTTAAGCCTTAGACGCACCATGGTGCGTCTTCTCTGAAAGACTTTGTCAACACTTTTTACGCCTTGATCTCATCTCTGAAAGTAGTTTCTTTTAGTCTTCTCTTCGTCGCAGACATAAAGTCCCGACAATATAATTGTCCAATTAGGCTC
>Ga0209717_1000266_pt1 | contig 65563 bp, 43 predicted proteins | sample AD_UKC048_MetaG_FD_184418 | JGI IMG/M metagenome (GOLD analysis project Ga0209717, IMG submission 184418) | Active sludge microbial communities of municipal wastewater-treating anaerobic digesters from USA - AD_UKC048_MetaG (SPAdes) (version 2) | ecosystem: Engineered > Bioreactor > Anaerobic >...
CTTCATCCCGGCCGCGCGCGGGCTCCACACGATCACGGCAAAGGCCGTCCACCAGGGTTCCCTGCTCGGGGAAGCCCGGGGCCAGCTCCTCGTCGAGGTGCCGACGGCCGAGTTCGACAATCCCGAGGTGCAGACCGATCTGATGAGCCGGCTCGCCTCCTCCACGGGCGGCGCCCATCGCCCCGTCGAGGCACGCGACGAGCTGCTCGAGGCGATCAGGCCCACACCGGGGAAAAAGCAGGAGACGAAATCCTTCGACGCCCAGGACAGCGGCCTGCTGCTGGCGCTGCTGCTCGCCCTTCCGCTGGCCGAGTGGATCATCCGTCGGAAACGGGGGTTCAGTTGATGCGCACGATCCGGCTCATCCTGCTGTTCCTGCTGGCCGTCCTGACGGCTCCGGCGTCCGGCGCCGAATGGGGCACCATCGCGATTCCGCGCATCCAGTACGGCGGCGGCGGCGACTGGTATACCGATCCGACCTCGATCCCGAACCTGCTGAAGGCGGCGGCCGAGCGGTTCAACCTGTCGACCCGGCCCGAGCATCTTCCGATCCGCATTTCCGACCAAACGCTATTTACATATCCTATGATATATCTCACGGGGCATGGAAACGTGAAACTCGAGGACCAGGAGGTCAACCGGCTCGTCACGTATCTGGACAACGGCGGCTTCCTCTGGATCGACGACTGTTACGGCATCGACAAGTCGATCCGGCGCGAGCTGCGCAAGCTGTATCCCGACAAGGAGCCGGCTCTGCTGCCGGCCGACCACCCGATCTACCGCACGGCCTACGATCTGCCGCAAGGGCTGCCGAAGATCCACGAGCACGATGGCAAGCCGCCCCAGGGGTATGGTATCTTCAGCAAGGGCCGCCTGGTCATTTTCTACACGTATGAAACCGACATCGGCGACGGCCTCGAAGACGAGGGCGTCCACCCCGAGAACACGCCCGAAAAGCGCGAGGAAGCCATGAAGATGGCCCTCAACATCCTTTTCTACGCCCTCTCGCAGTGAGCACCATGCAGACACCCGACCGGCCCCACGAACTGCTTTCCGCCTACCCCGAGAACAGCGTGCGTCTCGAGGGTCTTCTGAGCCTGTACCGCCGGAAGCGCCAGACCCGCGTCTTCCTTGCCTGCGCCGGCTGGAGCATCGCCTCCTTCCTCGGAATCCTGATCGTGTTCCTGCTCGTCGAGCGGACCCCCATCCAGTCCGAGGGCATGCGCTGGCTGTGCGTCGTCGCGGCCTGGGTGCTGTCGATGTTCTGGATGATGCAGGCGGTGCGGGCGGTTCTCGCTCCGCCCTCGGGGGTCGAGATGGCCGTCGAGATCGAGGAGATCGCCCCGGAGCGGTTCCGCTCGCTCATCACCAGCGCCGCCGAGTTCGCCGATCCCGAAGCCGGTCGCGGCACCTCGTCGGCCCTCCGGCGGCTGACCGTTTCGACGGCCGCGCAAACCCTGACCGGGGAAGATGTCGGAACGGCGCTGAAGCGGTTCTCCCGCCGCAAAGCCGCCGGCGCGCTCGCCGCCGTGACCTTGCTGTTGATCGTCTGGACGGCTCTTTCGCCGGCCGAGGTGCGGCGCGGGGTGCTGCGTCTGATCCATCCGTTCACGGCCCTGCCCTCCTGGTCGTCCCTGGAGCTGAACGTGTATCCGGGCAGCCGCATCATCGCCCGCGGCGACAGTCTCGAGATCTCGGTCGTTCCGAACCAGCCGACGGAACTGGGCCCCGTTCTCGCGCTGTTCAAGCCGAAAGCCCCGTCGGGCACCGCAACCGAGATGTATCCCGATGAAACCGCGTCCCATGCGCGGTATGTCTACACGCTGACCGGGCTGCAGGAGTCGACCGATTACCAGGTGAATGTCGGCCAGGTGAAGTCCGACCGGTTCTCGATCACCGTGATGCCGCGCCCGGAGCTTGCGGGGCTGCGCCTCACCCTCCACCACCCCGACTACCTGGCGACACAGCCGGAAACGCTTCCCGAGGGCGTCGGTGATGCCTCGGTGATTGCCGGCAGCCGGATCGATATCCGGGGACGGGCAAGCCAACGGCTGAAAAACGCCGTTCTCGACCTCGCGCCGGGCGGCTCGTTGACGGCGGAGCTTTCCCAGGGGGACACGTTCATCGCCAGTCTGACGGTTGCGACGGACACCCGGTGGTCGATCCTGCTCACGAACGAGTTCGGTCTGGCAAACGACAACCCCGTGCGATACCGGATACGCGCTTTGCAAGACGCTTCGCCGACCGTCACGATCCTCAAACCGGCCGCAGACATCGAGTTTCCGACGTCGAAACGGCTCGACATGAAGGTCGAAGCGACGGACGATTTCGGCGTCGTCACGACGGTTCTCTGGTATGCCGTGGGAAACCGCAGCGACTGGATTCCGCTGAACCTGAAAGCCGACTTTTCTCCGAAGAAGCGGTTCGAGGTGGAGTATCCGTGGATGCTCGACACGCTGGCGATCGAGCCCGGCACGAAGGTTTCGTATTACGTGAAGGCCGAGGATGCGGTGAAGCCGGTTCCGAACATCGCCACGTCCCCGATCTACCATCTGAACATGCCCTCGATGTACGACGTGTACAAGGGCGGAGAGCAGGCCCACGAGGATGTGACGAGCCAGCTCCAGGAGCTGATGGAGGCCCAGAAACTGCGCCGTCAGGCGCTCGAGCAGACCTACGAGCAGATCAAGCACGAGGGCCGGATGGACGAGGCGACGGAGCGGCGGCTGCGTGAATCGATCCAGGAGGGCGAGCAGCGCCAGAAGCAGGCCGAAGAGATCATCAACAAGTTCCAGGAAATGCAGGAGCGGTCGAAGGAGAATCCGTTCTCCTCTCCCGATGCGCTCGAGAAGATGCAGAAGGTGAACGAACTGCTCAACGACGTGCTCGACGACGAATCGAAGCGGCTGATGAAGCAGCTTCGCGAATCGCTCACGAGCATGAAGCTGGACCCGAAGGACCTCGAGAAGTTCGAGGAAGCGTTCAAAATGGATAACTATCTGAAGAACCTCGACCGGACGATCGAGCTTCTGAAGCAGCTCAAGGATGAACGGAAGCTCGAGGCGCTCGGTCAGGCGGTGGATGATCTCCTGAAGCGTCAGCAGCGGATGGCGTCGGAGACGGCGGCTCTCGAGGAGAAGCAGAAGCAGGGGGCGCTTTCCCCCGAAGAGGAGTCGAAGCTGAACGATCTGGCGGCCCAGCAGGAAAAGCTGCGGCAGGAGCTGGAACAGCTCCGGAAGCAGGCCGAGGAGATCGCCGCGAAGAAGCCCCAGCCGGGCGAACCCGAGAATCCGGCGGCCGAGGACGTGAAGAACCTGCGCGACAAGATGAAGCAGGAGGATTTCAACAAGACCGCCGAGGAGATCAAGAAGAGCCTCGAGCAGAAGAACCCCTCCGCAGCCCGTGAGCACCAGCAGAAGATGCTGAAGTTCCTCGAGTCGCTCGCGAAGGACGGGCAGAAGATCTGCACCACCTGTTCGGGAGGCGAGCAGAAGCAGCTCGACCTTTCCCGGTTCATCCGGCGGGCTCTGAACGTCTCGCGCGACCAGGAGAGCCTGCTGCTGCAGCTCAACGGGCTGCCGGGCCAGTTCATGCGCGGTCAGAAGCCCGCGATCGAGGGGATCATCGACGAGACGTCGGTGCTGCAGCTTCTCGTCCGGCAGCAGGCGACGGATCTCGAGGGCGCCCTCGAAACGCTGATCCGGTCGAGTTTCACGGTCGATCCGGGCGTGATGCAGCCGCTCCAGGGCGTGCAGAACCTGTTCGTGGAGATCGTGAAGAACCTCGAGGACCGGCAGATCGGCCGGGCCCGCAACGACCAGCGCGAGATCATCCGGCGGTTCAACCTGCTCGCGATGGAGCTGATGCGCGCCCAGGACCAGAGCCAGAACCAGCAGAACAATCAGAACGCCGCCAGCGCCATGCAGCGGTTCAAGGACCTCACACGCCGCCAGCTCAGCCTGTATCAGCAGATGATGCAGAAGCAGCGGCTGCCGGCGGACCAGCGGATGATGGAGGATCTGCGCCGCATGGCGATGGAGCAGCGCAAGATCCGCGAGTCGCTCGAACAACTGATGCGCGAGGGCAAACAGCAGATGCAGACGCTGGGCCGGCTCGATGACGTGCTGAAGGAGATGCAGGATCTCGAGACGAAGACGCTCGATCCGCAGCTGCGCCGCGAGGTGTCGGAGCGGCAGAAAGCCCTGTATGACCGGATGCTCAAGGCCCAGAAGTCGATCAAGAACCGCGAGGAGGAGAGCGAGGAACGGAAGGCGACGAAGGCCCGCGAGATCGTGCAGACGGCGCCGGACAAGCCGCTTCCCGAGATCGGGACCGACACGCGCGACCTGGCCCGCGACTTCCTCGGGGAAAGCCGCGAGGAGTACCCGAAGAACTACGAATTATTGCTTCGAGAATATTATAAATCCCTCAGCCTGTCGGGAGAGAACCTGTGAACCACGGCATCCGCGCCCTTCTTCTCGCGACGCTGCTCGCGGCGCCCCTGTTCGCCCAGGCGCCGGAGGCGGGGCCGCAGAAGAACCCGAACGACGCCGTGCTGTTGTATCACGAGGCGATGAACGAGTACAGTCTGCGGCATCTCAAGGCCGCCCGGGACCATCTGGACACGCTGGTGAAGGAGTGGCCGCAGCACCCGATCTCCCGGCGGGCACGGATCGAGCTGGCCCGGATCTGCATCGACTTGCGGGATCACGAGCGGGCGATCGAGCTGCTGACGGCCGTCGCCGACGGGCCGGCCGGTGACGGGGACACCGCCACGGCATTGGAGACGCTGGTCGATCTGTTGTTCAGCCTGCAGCGGTTCAAACTCGGGATCGACCTTCTGGAAAAGCGGTGGCAGGCGAACCCGACCGACGTCGATCTTGGGCGGAGCCTCGCGAAGTTCTACCTGCAGGCCGGCCGGTCGGACGAGGCGCAGTTGCTTCTGGAAGGGCTCCTGGAGCGCACGGCGCGGCGGGATGTCTTTTCGGATCTGCTGATGCTCGCGACGAAAACCGGCACGGTCGAACGTCTGATGTCGGGAATCCAGCAGCGAAGCGCGCGGTACCGGGCGGCGGATTATCTCGAGTTCGTATCCGACTGTCTGATGGCGCTGAAGAAGACGGACGAGGCGGCGAAGCTGCTGCGGGAGTCGCCCGAAACCAGCACCGACATCAACCTGCTGCGCAAACTGGCCCGGCTCGAGCTCGAGCGGAACGACCCGGCCGCCTCGCTGCAGGCGCTGCGCCAGCTCGACCAGCTGCTGCCCAACGAGTGGGAAACGGCAAAAGCCGCCGGCCACTGCCTGTTTTTGATGGGTAAGCCCGCCGAGGCGCTGGCCGAGTGGCGCCGGTATCTCGGCTCCCAGACCGTGCCGCGGCCCGACGGGTACCAGTTGTTCACCGAAGTGCTGATCGAGCACAAGATGTATGCCGAGGCTCTCGAGGCGTTCGCCCAGGCGCGCCAGACGCTCGGCAACCCGACCCAGTTCGCCGAGGAGCGGGCCGGGGTTCTCGAAGCGATGGAGCGCCACGAGGAGGCCCTCGAGGAGTATCTGATCGCGATGGCGAACGGCCTCTACAAAACAGATATATTTGATAAGTTATATAATAACCAGTCCGAAAAGTTCGATCTCCGGGACCGCCTCCGGCGCGCCCTGGCGGCATCCGGCGCCCTTTCGCTCAAGAAAGCGCTCCTCGAGGTGATGATGCGGGAGGAGAAGATCGCGGATCTTCCCGCGATCGCGGCCCTCGCCGAATCGGATCCGTCGTTCGAGGAGCTCCTGTACGAGCGGATCCGGCAAAGTCTCGCCGGGGCGCCCGGCCCGTTCGCCCACGCCCTCTGCATCGACCTGATCGGGCGGTACGCGCGCCGGGAACTGGCCCTGAAACTGTGTCACCTCCTGCTGGACCGGACCGATGCCGATCCGAAGGAGCTGACGGCGGCTGTGGCCGCGGCGTCGGCGACCGTCGCCATCGATCCGCCCGCCGATGCGAAGCTTCGCGCCGTCCTGCTGGTCGCCCTGGGCCGCACGATGCTGGAACGACTCCATGCGCCCGAAGCAGCCGCGGCCCTCTTCTCCCAGGCTCTGCAGCCGCCGCTGCCCACGGTCGCTCCGGAGGCGGCGTTCGACGCCGCCCTGTTGATGATGCGGCTTTCCGTCTGTCGCGGGGAAACAGCGGCAGCCGAAGTCTATCTCGCCTCGGCAAGCGCTTTCGCGACCGGCGCGCCACGGCAGAGGCTTCCCCAGGAGTCGAATCCCGAAGAGCAGGTCATCGTCGCCCAGGATGACAACGGGATTCTGGATCTGCGGGGTCTGGCACTCGAACCTGACGCCCCCCTGTTCGACGGGATCGAAAGCCGGGCGCGCCTGCTGTTCGAAACGGCCTGGCTGAAGGCACACGTCGGAGAGTATGAAGCCGCGCTGGAGGCGCTGAAGAAGATCACGGAGGAGTATCCCGAGTCTCTCTGGATGGACGACGGGCTGCGGCTCGCCCTGCAGTTGACGATGGGCTCGTCCGGCAGCCTGGACCACCTGAAAACCGCTCTCGAAGCCGAACGGCTCGCCATGATCGGCAGCCTTTCCGCCGCCGTCTCGGCACTCGAGAACCTCGCCACGACGGCATCCGGAACCGCCCTGGCCCTCGACGCGTCGGCCGCCGCCCTTCTGTATGCCGAGACGACGGCCGATCCGACGCGGCTCGCGCAGCAGATCGAGAGCTTCGCGTCACGTCACCCCGCGCACGGCGCGATTCCCGATCTGATGATGCTCCAGTGGCGGCTGCTGAGGAGAACGAACGCCCCGGCGGCTTCCGAGGTCGAACTGCTCAAATCCTTCGCCGACCGGTTCCCCGGCGATCTGCGCAGCCGGCGGGCCCGGGTCGCCCTCGCCGAACTTCTCCGCCAGAAACGATGAGACAGGCAGATGAAATATAAATATTTATTGATATTATTCTTGGTTCTCCGGATTGCCGTCCCCGTCCCCGTCTCCGCCGCAAAGCTGCTGATACCGATGGATGACGACCAGACGGATCATCTGCGGGCCTACGGGGTTGCGTATTTCGCTCTCGACCGGGCCGGGATCGACATCGAATGGCTGCTCAACTACCGGTGCGGTTCGTTCCTGATGGATGACGTCGAACTCGTTCGCAACCGCGCCCGCGAAATGGGCGTCCGGGCATTCCAGATCGGCGACGACGAAGCGATGCAGATCCTCGCGAAGATCGAGGACGAGAACATGGAGCGGGTGCTGCTCGAAAAAGCCCCGAAGGTCGCCGTCTACTCGCCCGACTACTCCGAGCCGTGGGACGACGCCGTGACGCTGGTGCTTGAGTATGCGCAGATCCCCTTCGAGAAGTTCTACGACAAGGAGGTGCTCGACGGCACGATCGCGCGGTTCGACTGGGTTCACCTCCATCACGAGGATTTCACCGGCCAGTTCGGCAAGTTCTACGGCTCGTTCCGATTCGCCGACTGGTATCGTAAACAGGTCACCCGGGCCCAGCTCGACGCGCAGAAGCTCGGCTTCGCGAAGGTCACCCAGCTCAAACTGGCCGTGGCTCGGGGCATCCGCAAATTCGTTCTCGACGGCGGCTTCCTGTTCGCCATGTGCTCGGCCGTCGACTCGCTCGATATCGCCCTGGCAGCCAACGGCACCGACATCGTTTCGACCGAGATCGACGGTGACCCGGTCGATCCGCTGTATGCCTCGAAGCTCGATTTCAGCCAGACGTTCGCGTTCCAGAACTTCAAGCTGATTCCCGACCCGATGGTATACGAATTTTCCGACATCGACGTCTCGAACAATTACATGGGCGACGCGGGCACGTTCCGGCTGTTCGAGTTCTCGGCCAAGGTCGATCCGATCCCGGCGATGCTGACGCAGGATCACCGGAACGTCGTCGACGGCTTTTTCGGCCAGACCACGGGCTTCCGGAAAAGCCTGCTCAAGCCGTCGGTCACCGTGATGGCCGACAACAACGACGGATTGTCGGTGAAATATATTCGTGGCGATATAGGAAAAGGGACGTTCTGCTTTTTCGGCGGTCATGACCCGGCCGACGTGAGCCATGTCGTGGGCGAGGGGCCGACCAAGCTCGACCTGCACAAGAACAGCCCGGGCTACCGGCTGATCCTGAACAACATCCTCTTCCCCGCCGCCAAGAAGAAAGAACGCAAAACCTGATTTCGACCTTTCTTCCCCTCATCCTGCTTGCCTTCGGGACATCCGAACTGGCCGGCACGATCGCCCTGTTCCCGGTCACGGCCGGACTCGCCTGGCTGTTCGTGACCTGGGCGGCCGTCACGGTGGTGATTCCCGAACTGCTCGACCGGCGCCGCCGGGCTGGCCGGCTCCCGAGTTTTCACGAGGCGCAGGGCCGGTTCGGGTGGATCATAACCGGCTGGATCGTGTTCCTGCATGCCGTCTCGGCGCCCGCCTCCTGGCTCTGCCCCCCGCTGTTCCGGGCTCTTCCGCAGGCCTGGCCGATGCTGCTCTCGGTCGGCCTCTACACCCTTCTCATCTGGACGACCCGACTGCCGTTCCGGGCGGCCTGGAGCCCGATTTTCGATCCCGACCAGACGCCCGAGGAGTTTTTCCGGGCCCGCATGACGATGCCGATCCTGTTCTTCCCGCCCATGCTCCTCTGGATGCTGGTCGAGGATTCGTGGCTCGGAACGGTGCGCCTGCCCGGCCTGAGCGATCTGGAAAACTTCATCATGGCCCCGGTCTTTTTCGTCGGCCTGTATCTCTTCTCGCCGCGCCTGTTCAACTGGGCCTGGCGGGCCGTCCCGATGGACCAGGGCCACCTGCGCGACGAAATCGTCTCCCTCGCGGCGCGGGCCGAAACCCCGATTGCCGGCGTGCGGCTGTGGGACACGTTTCGCGAGCCGATTCCGAATGCCGCCGTGGCGGGGCTCTCGAGGAGATATCGATTCGTGTATATGACACGCTATCTCATAGAGATCTTCACGGAGCGTCAGCTCCTGGCCGTCGTGGCGCACGAACTCGGTCATCTCCGGCTGGGCCACGTCTGGAGCTACATGATCTTCTCGCTCGATCTGGTCTTTCTTTCGCTCCTGGTGAAGCTGCAGCTGTTCCTGCACCTGCCCTGGTATGCGATCCGGGCAGAGACCCTCAACTCGGTGATCGATCTGGGCGGTTTCCTCGCCGTTTTCGTTCTGTGTTTCACCGCTCTCACCCGGCACAGTGAGCACCAGGCCGACCGGTTCGCGGCCTCGCTGGTCGGAGGCACCGAGTTCGCCGGAACGCTCGAGCGGCTTCAGGAGTTTCTCGCGCCTCTTCCCTCCCGCCTGCCGCGGTGGACCCTGACCCATCCCGACCTCGCCGACCGTGCCGCGGAAGCGCGCGCATGGCAGGGCACGCGCAACGGGCTTCTCGCGACGGAGCGGCGGATCCGGGTTATCCTGGGAGTGATCGGCCTCACCGCCTGTCTCGCGGCCTGGCCGGGCATGCAGTCGGTCCGGTCCCTGGCCGGACTGGCGGATGCGGTCGAAAACGGCAGACGCGCCGAAGCGGCCTCGGCCTGGAACGCCCTTTCCCCTGACCTGAAAGCGCATCCCGAGGCAATTGCGCGAAGGGCGGCCCTGGCGCTGGCGGATCGAGACTGGTCTCTCGTCCTGCGCCTGGCCGCCCTCGCGTGGCGGGCCGACGGCATCCCGCCGGCCGCGGATGTGCCGTCAGAGATACCGCATCATGCGGGTCCGCCAGAAGTTGCTCTTCACTTCGAGGTCGTGCAGTTTCTGCTGGAGCTTCTTGACCTCGGGCGAATTCATGGCGTATCCCTTCTTGATGAGACTCTCGATCATGTCCAGATTCCGTTCGGTGAGCGATGAGTATCTCTGAATCTGGTTCATGACGAAATCCTCGTCGTCGGGTGGCACAAAGGTCGGCAGCGATCGTTCGCGAATGTCCGACATGCTCGAACTCCTTCGAAGTATAGTGAAGGGCATCTCACTTATCGGCGGTGTTCCGTGAAACGTTTAGTCCTGATCGGCATCTTTTTCTTCGCCTTCCTCGCGTCCGCCCTCCAGGCCGACGCAGCCCCCATCTCGCGCTACGATCTTCTGGAACGGGCCTGCAAAGCCTTCTGGAACCGCTCGCCCGACGAGGCCGCGGTCCTGCGTTCCGGCCTCCTCGCGCCGTTTCCGGACAAACGGATCCACCCCGACTGGCCCGCGACGCGCGGCACGGCTCTGGTCATTCTGGCGGCCCTCGTCGAATCCTCCATCACTCCGGAAGAACGCCATCCGGGAGAGTTCACCGATCTCCAGCCGGACACCCCGCTCGGCTCGGCAGCGGCGCTGATCGGCGGCTGGTTCGAGCCGACGGCGAAACGACGCTTCTCCCCCGATCGCCTGGTATCCGAGAGCGAACTGGAAGAGCTGCTCGACCTCCTGCAGAACGACGTCACCCTGCCCGCCGCCCCCCCCGGCTGGCTCAGTGCCGAATCCGGCACGGCCGTCTCAGCGGCGGCATCCGAACCGGCCCCGCTCGAACGCCGGTTCCCCGTCGAGTTCCGGTTCCGGGACAGCTCGGATGCAGAGAGCGCCGGAAACACCGATGAGGAAGGCGCTTCGGATGCGCGGCGCATCGAGCGGCTCCGGGCATTCGTTCCCGATGACCAGATCGCACCGCAGGGTGAGTTCAATCTGACCGAGGCGCTCGACGGAATGAACGAGATCGAGAATCTGCTCGAAAAGCTCGAAGTCACGGTGCAGGATCTGACCACGCTCGAGGTGCCCCCCGAACGGGTCACGGAGACCCTGGATGCGTTCGATCAGATCGGCGAGATCCTGGGCTCGACGACGGACAAGCTGCGCTTCTCCCGGAAGCATCTCGAAGCGGCGCTTCTGACGGACCCGGCACGGTTGCGGGATGCGACAGGCCTGCGCAGCCGGATCGTCGACGGCCTCCGGCGCGTCGCCCACCTCAAGGAAAAGATCGATGCCCGCCGCCCCACCCTCGCCGCCACCAGAGAGACCCCTCGTTGAAACAAATCTTGGCTTCAGGACCGCATCCGCAGATGAAAACGAAGGGAACGAAAGCCTAGGGCCACCCGACGAGAACGAAAGAAGGATTTTCCTGATCTGAAAGAAGACTCTTTCTCTTGTCATGCCGTTCATCTGCGACATCTGTGTCATCTGTGGATTCGTTTCTCGTTCTGAAACACACCTCCCAGACACTGAAGCACAGAATTCGACGCGGAGTTCTTTCTCCGTGTCTCCGTGACTCTGTGGTGCGTCGCTCTTTCGTGTCTTGGGGTCTTTGTGGAGAAGCGTCTTCGTGTTCCCGCGGTCTTCAGTTTTTTGCGCGGCTGCGGGCGGCGCGGACGAGGAAGAAACAGACGCCCAGCACGATGAAGGCGATGGCCAGGCTCGAGGCGGTGCCCGTCAGGACGGTCTGCTCGACGCCCTTCGGCACCACGCCGACCGCGACGAGACCGGCGATGACGATGCCCGCCAGCCCCTCGCCGGCCACGAGTCCCGACGCCGCGAGGATGCCTGGATCACTCTCGGATTCGCTCAGGGAGGCGGTTTTCGGCTCGTCCGACCAGCCGTCGACCCAGGCCCGTGTGACGCCGCCGATGAAGATCGAGAGCATCGAGGAGAGCGGCAGGTAGACCCCGATCGCGAAGGCCAGGCCCGAAACGCCGCACAGCACCGCCGAGATCGTGACCCCGGCCCCCGTCAGCACGAGCCCCCAGGGCAGCTCGCCGGACAGCACGCCCTCGATGATCGTCTTCATCAGGGTGGCCTGCGGCGCAGGCAGATCACGGCCACCGAAGCCGTAGGTCTCGCCCAGCAGCATGACGGTGCCGGCGACGGCCCAACAGGCGAAACAGGCGCCGATCAGCTGGCCGAACTGCTGCCGCCACGGCGTGGCCCCGACGAGGTAGCCGGTTTTCAGATCCTGTGCGATGTCCCCGGCCTTGCCGGCCGCCACGCAGACGATCGTGCCGACGGTGAGAACCGCAGCCTGGGCCGCCATGCCCTTCCAGCCGAAGGCGGCGAAGATCGAAGCCGTGGCGATCAGCGTGACCAGGGTCATTCCCGAGGTCGGATTCGACGAGACACCCACGATCCCCACGATCCGAGCCGCGACGGTGACGAACAGGATGCCGAACAGGCCGACGCCGAGCCCGCAGACCAGCCGGGCTGTCAGATCCATTCCGCCCGCGAAGATCCCGGGCACGAGCCCCGAGACGAGGACGACGAGCATGATGCCGGCGATAACGAACGAGCCGGGCAGATCCTGGTCGGTCCGGTCGGGAACGGATGCGACTCCGTCGGTTTTCCGCGAAGAAAGCCCAGAGGCCACGGCCAGAAAGGCGCCGAACATCGTCGGCAGGTTCCGGCAGACGGTGATGATACCGGCCGTGGCAACCGCACCTGCACCTATATATCGAACATAATATTTCCAGATCTGTCCGGCCGACATCTGGGAGATCAACTGCGTCTTTTCGGGAAACATCGCCCCGGGCAGCCCCTGGCCGATCAGCGAGATCAGCGGGATCAGCACGAGAGCCGAGAGAATGGCTCCGGACACGACGATGCCCGACTGGCGGTAGCCGAGGATGAAACCGATCGCGATCAGCGAGGGGGCGAGCTCGAGGCCGATGACGGCGTTCGGCAGAACGCCGGGCAGGAGATACTCGGTTTCGCCGGGAACGACGAAAAAGGCCGAAATGGCCACTTTGATGAGGGCGGCGATCGCCATGCCCACGAAGATCCAGTTCCCGCCCGACGCCCCTTCGGCCGTTGCGCGCAGCACCTCGGCGCAGGCGGTGCCCTCGGGATACGGCAGCTCTTTCGCCGACTCGACGATCAGCAGCCGGCGCAGCGGGATCATGGCGGCGATCCCGAGCAGGCCGCCCAGGAAGCAGAGGGCGACGACCTGCAGATACGGCGGCACGATTCCCCACAGAAACAGGGCCGGAATGGTGAAGATCGTGCCCGAGGCGAGGGCCGTCGAGGCCGAGCCGATCGTCTGCGACAGGTTGGCTTCGAGAATCGTGCCTTTCATGCGCAGCAGCCGGAAGATCGCGACGGTCATGACGGCGGCCGGAATCGAGGCCGAGACGGTCATCCCGACCTTGAGGCCGAGATAGGCGTTGGCCGCGCCGAAGAGGATCCCCAGCAGAATTCCCGTCACGACGGCCTTGGCGGTGAATTCGGCCACGCTTTCCCGCACCTCGCCGCCGACGGCGGCTTCATTCGCTGTTTCCATGATCGCACCCCTCTTCCTGGTTTCTGAAAGCGCAGTCTAGCCGGATGAGACCCGCGCTGTAAAGCCGCCGATCGCCTTGTGATACGTCACAAATTGGGGTATAACCTAGAAAACCCTTGTCGGCACGGTTCTTTCCGTGCATGGCACTTCACGGAGCAAACGATGAAACTGCGCGTCCTGCCGGCGCTTCTTGCGATCCTTCTCGCGGTCGGCCCCGCCGTCCCGGCCGCCGCCCGCAATCCTATCTCGAGCTATCTTTCACGGCTTCTCGACGAGAGCCGCGCCGAGATCGCCATCGGCCAGCTCCTGTCCGAAGCCTTCATCTCGGAGCTGGCCAGCAGCCAGATGGCGGCCAGCAGCCCGCTCGCGATGCCGGCACCCGCCGCGGACACGGCTTCGGCCGCTGTCGCCCCCGCCGACCAGGAGGCGATCCGGCTTCTCGTCGCCGACCTCGCCAGCCGGTGCCCGCGGCCGACCATGCCGTATGCCGTGACGATCGTCGAGAGCCCGATTCCCACCGACATTCCCTTTCCCGGCGGGCCGATCATCATCAGCAGCGCGCTGTGGCACCAGGCCGCATCCCCGGCCGAACGGGAGTTTCTGATCGCCCGGAACCTGATGCACGTCGCGCTGCGCCAGCCGATGAACGCCATCAAACACGAGGGCCTGTATGCCCGCCTCCTCAAGCTTCTCAAGCAGCGCAATCGCGACCCATACGAGATGCGCGAAGCCGTTCGGGATTACATGAAGGTCGCCGAGCGGATGGACCAGATCCGTGCCGACCGCGAGGGAATCATGCTTTCCACCAGCCCCGCCCTCGTCCGCGATGGAGGCATCGCTCTGCTGAAGCGGCTCACCCAGATGCTGTGGCCGTTCGCGTTCGGCGCCGTCGATGATCTCGTGGCACGCATTCGCGGTCTCGAGCGGCTGACCCTGCCCTGACAGGGCCGTGCGCACCGGATGACCGTCGAGGGCTGGCTGAAACATCCCCGGGAGCTCGTCTCGGACCAGGATCCCTGGCTCCGGAGGCTGGCTCTCGCGGAGCTTTCGCGAGCCCCCAAAGCGATCGACCGGGAGCTGTTCGAGGAGCATCTGTTCAGCTCGGATCCCACGCTCGCCCTGCCGGCCTTTCTCGGTCTCCGGCGCCTCTGCCCGCCCCCGCCGGCGCTGGATGAAACCTGGCGAGACCTGTTCGGCGAGGCGATCGATCTGCTCGGGAAGCGCGCCTCGACGGGGCCGTTGCCGCTCCGTTCCGCCGCGATCCAGGCCCTGGCCTTCGCGCCGGGCGGGGTTCCGGATCTGCTGCTCGACCGGCTGACAGCCGCCGCTCTCGACGCAACGCCGCTCGAAGCCCCTCTCTGGAGCGAGCCGCCCCAGCTCCCTCTGATTCAGGAAGCCACCGGAGTCGGCGACCCGGCCGTCTCGATGGCCCTGCTGCTGGGAGCGGCCCTGTGCACCGGCTCGCGGGTGACGCGCATCGCCCGACTTCTTTCCGATGGTGACGAAAACCGCGCCCTGCCGGCATTGCTGGCTCTCCAGGCATTTCCCCAGCCCGAACTGGCCGAGCACGTGCTTCCCCTGGTCCGTTCCCCGTCCCCGCGGCTCGCCGCGGAAGCCGCACGCGCCCTGCTGGCCTGCGGCGGCAAACGCGTTTTCGTCCTGCTCCTCTCGCTCGTGGCCGACACCTCGGATCCGGCACGGAAGGCGTTCCTGCTCCCTCTCGTCGCCCGAACGGGCCGGCCCGAGGTCTGGAACGTCCTGACGGCCCATCTGGGCCACGTCGACGCCCGCGTCCGGCGAGCCGCAACGGTGGCCATCGCCGGCCTGGCCGCCCCGGCTCAGCAGCGGGCGACGGCTCTCGCGCCGCGCCTCTCCGACCGCGATCCGGGCGTGGCGGCGGAAGCCGCCCGCGTTCTGTGGCCGCTCGGTTCGATGGAGGCCCTTGCCCGGCTCGAGGAGATGCTGCGCCGGCCCGATACGGCCCACCGCTCGGCGGCGGCGGAAGCCCTCGGCGGCCTCCCCCCCGCGCCCGCCCTTCCCCTGCTCGTCGAGCATCTCGCGCGGGAACGGCATGGCGACGTGCTTCGCGCGCTGTTGCTTTCTCTGCGCCGGCTCGTTCCGCGAGCCGCCCCCCAGAACGGCGTGAGTGAGCGGCTTCTGCCGACGCTGCGCCGCCTGCTCGACGCCTCCGATCCGTTCCTCCGCAGCCAGACCGCCGTCCTTGCCGGCATGCTCGGCACGGTTGCGGAAGATCTCGTTCTCTCGTCCCTCGAGCGGCCGGAGCACCCGCACGTCCTCGCCTCGCTTCTCGGAGCGCTCCGCCGCATCGGCAGCTCGCGGCTGCTCGTCCTGGCGCGGTTTTCCGACCATCCCGACCCGCGTGTTCGGGCAAATCTCATGGAAACCCTGCTGTTCAGCGGCCCGGGCGCCATCCCCTATCTGACGAACGGCCTGCGCGACCCCGCCCCCCGCGTGCGCGCCGCCGCGGCCAGAGGCCTGTTCCAACTCGGCCAGCTCGAGGTGGTGCCCCTCCTCACCCGGATGCTGCTGATCCCCTCACCGGTGCCGGTCCTGTCAGCCTGCCACGCTCTCGGCCAGCTCATGCGCCTCCAGCCGCCGGCCATGAAGCCGGATCACCCGCTTCCCCTCTCGCTCTCCCGGGAAGCGCGCCGCCGCAGGCCCGCGATCACCTCCGGCCCCCCTGCCCTGCGCGACGCATCGCTGGCCAGCCTGTTCGAAAAACTGAGTACCGCCGCCGGGGATCCGGCGGCCTCCGCCCGCATCCTCGAACAGCATCTCCGGATGCATCCGACCTCGTATGCAACGAAACGCCTCCTCGCAGCCGTCCTCGCTGGGCTCGACAAGGCGGCGCCGGCCCTGTCTCTCGTCGAAGCCTGCCTCGCCGAGCAGCCGGGCGTGCTGGCCGACCTGCTCGACGCCTACCGGCTCGCCATGCGCCTGGGCGATCTGCCCCGGGCCGAACGGCTCGGCCACCGGGTTCGAGACACCTACGGTGCCCTGCTCGATGCCTGCCTCGAACTGGCCCACGCCCGCCGCGGCGGCCCTGCCGACCAGCTTCTGGACCGGCTTTTCAACCTGCGCGAACCCTCGATGAACCTGTATAGCGCCATGATCCAGCTCAAGGCCGGCCAGGGCGATTCCGAAACCGTTCTCGAGCTGCTGACGGAACTGCTGCTGGCGCGGCCGGGAAACGCCGTCGTCGCCGCCCGTCTCGCGACACACCTTCCCTCCGCCCTCGCCGAGCTCAAAACCGCCCTCGCCCTCTACGCCCGCAGCCTCCAGGGTTCCCCGTCGATCCCCGCCTGACTCCCATCCCGCCGGGCGTCAGCATTCCCGGCTTGCCGGCCGCTGCTTCCGTTCACCCGGCCTTCATTTCTGTCAACGCGCGGGGCGGGAACTACGTGCAAAAAAGATCTTTTCAAGAGGCTCCGGAAGCGAAAACCCCGATCGGGAGAGGACTCCCGACCGGGGTTTGTTCGTTCCTTCACACCCACCTGGTGGGTGAACGGGCCTCAGTGGCCGCCACAACCGCCGCAGCCGCCGTGACCGTGGCCGTGGTCATGGTCATGGGCTCCGCAGCAGCCGCCTTCGTGGCTTCCGCCGCAGCAGCCTTCGTCGCCGCACTCGTCCGCGGCGTCCCAGGCTTCGGTGCCTTCTTCGCCTTCCTCGCGGATATCCACTACACGCAGCTTGAAGGTCAGGGTCTCGCCGGCGAGCGGATGATTGAGATCGAGGGTGACGTGGGTCTCGGTGACGTCGGTGATGACCGCCATCATCTGCTGGCCTTCAGGGGTCTGGAGAGCAAGCTGGAGCCCCTTGGCGGGCTCGAAGTTCCACTCGGTGGATTTGCGTTCGAGGGTGAAAATGCGCTTTTCATCGCGATCGCCGTAGGCATCCGCGGGAGGAATGGTCACGGTGCGCTCCTGATCGATGTTCATCCCGACCAGAGCACGGTCGAAGCCGGGAATCACGTGTCCCTGGCCGACCTGGAACCGCAGGGGATCACGACCTTCGCTGCTGTCGAAAATTTCTCCGTTTCCGAGGGTTCCGACGTAATGGACCGCGACGAGGCTGTTCTTGTTCACTGTGCGCATGATTCGTTTCCTTTCAACATCCGGGGCTACTTCACCGGCAATACAAGCGTTGCCGCATCGCGGTGTTCCCGTCAGGGTACCTCACCCAGGGAGAAAATGCAAGAAAAGCCCGGTTACGAACGAAAACCAAACGGGATTTCGACGGTATTGAAGTATAATCAGAAGAAATCCATTCCTGCGGAGTTGAGGTGCATCCATGAAACATCCCTCGATCACACCCCGATCCCTCGCGGCTGCCTGCCTCATCGGCGGCCTGCTCCTCGGAGCCTCCCCGGCGACGGCACAGGTGGCCCCCTTCGATGGAAGCCAGGTCACGGTGACCTCCGATGACGCGGCATCCGATTCGACGGCGGTGGCGACCGGCACCCACATCGACATCCTGACGACGGAAGAGAAAGAGCTCATCGCCATGAAGCTCCTTCCGTCCTCCTACCCCTATCTGAAAAAAGCCACGCTCGGCCCGCTCGGAAGCGTCGACCGCGCGAAATCCCTGGGCCGGGCTATGTACGATTATCCGAATGCCGTCTTTTCTCCCCGCTTCGGCGACCCGAAGAGCATGCTGGAATGGGCGCGGCGGTACCGGGGTGATGCCGCGATGGTGAAGCTCGTCACCACGGCCCGGCGCGGCGACATCATCCTCAACGGCCACCAGTCGGCCGAAGGCCAGAAGAACGACCCGATCGCGATTCTCACCGGCGGTCCGTATCACCACGCCGTCGTCGTCTTCGACGGCCCGCCCGGCGTCATCATCGAGGCGATCGGCGTCACCGGCTCGCGATCCGACCCCATGAACAACCGGGTCCGCTTCTCGAGCTGGCACGAATACCTCGGAAGCTGGGCGATGATCCGGCTGGAACGGCCCACCGCCGGCCAGCCCGCTGACGTGGCGAAGAAAAATATAGATGGAGCTATCGGATACCTGACCGCGCAGCTCGGCAAGCCCTACGATTTCGGCTTCACGAACAATGATGCAAACCGCGCCTTCTACTGCAGCGAGCTCGCCTGGAAATCCTACTACCTGGGCGCGGGCATGACCAGTTACAAACCGGCGAAATCCTCCAGCCGCGACCGGATGATCGTCGCCCTCAATGCCGTCGTCGACGGCCTCGAGCCGAAGGATCGCACAGCCATCGCCACGCGCGTGGTGCGGTTCACCGGGGAGTTCACCTCGCAGAAGCCGCCCGATCTGAAGAAACTGGTCGATTTCATCGTCGACGAGCTGACCCCCGGCTGCGGAGCTCTGTCAGAGGCGTTCCCGACCCCCGAAGCACGCGAGAAGCAACGCAAGGTGCTCGAGAAGATCCGCAACAACTACGCGTTCCCGCGCTTCCTCGATGCCCGGAAGAAGTTCGATGAGGCGAAGAAAGCCGGCAAGTTCGACGCCGGCTGGGGCATCGGAAAGGCCCGCAAGCTGGCGGCCGAAGCGAAGATCGCCACCTCGATCGTGACGGATCTCAACAAGCTCGCGAAGGAAAGCGGAGCCGGGTATCCCGCCCTCGCGAAGATGTTCTCGAAGGTCATCGGGCCTCTGTACAAATATATGGGCACCTATGCAGACTTCCTGACCGGCATGGACAAGGAAGGCAAGGTGAACGTTCCCGACGGCGCCAAGACGGTCTTCGCGATGACCGACTGGCTGGCCGAGAAGCGGGAGAACGTCAAGACCTGGCCGCTCGTCGGTTCGAAGCTGGCTTCCCTCCTGCCCGGCAACGGCGATGGCAAGGTCCAGGACAGTTTCGTCAGCCCCACCGACCTGGCCGGCACGTCCTCCTTCCACGTCGATTACCCCTGACGGCGGAACATCCCCAATGCCCGGTCTGCATCCCCGCAGGCCGGGCGTTTCGTTTCGGCCGGATTCCGTTGCGACGGGAAATACGGTATCCTGCCCCCATGGATGATCGTGCAGGATACTCCAGGCTTGCAGGACTCGTGGCGCTTCTGGCCGGGGCGGTGATCTGGCTGCCCCTGTTCCATCTGCTCTTCGTCGAGAACCCGGAGGTGTACCGCACCGAAGCGGGTATTCCGCCCAAGGCGAAGGCGCTGGCGGCAAGCCATATCGCGATCTGGGCCGACGAAGCCGGGAGCCGCGCCGAAATCGAAAAAATGCGCGGTCGGAACGCCGAGTGGGACTTCATGGCCCGCAGCTTTTTCGTCTGGTCCCTGGCGAACATGGCCCTGCGGGAGCCCGGCTCGGCATCAGCCACCCTGCCGATCATGGACCGGATCATCGATGAAACCGTCCGGCTCGAGCGCGATCGTGGCCCGTTCTTCTTCCTGATGCCGTATGCCGGAAGCGCCCCGTTCCGGATGCAGCCGGTGCGCAGCATCTTCCTGGACGGGGAAATCGCATTGATGATGGGCCTTCGGCGGCTCGTCTCGGAGCATGCCGGGTACCGCGCCCAGTTGCGGGAGCGGGTCGACACGATGGTCGAGCGCATGGAGAAAAGCCCCATCCTGTGCGTCGAGAGCTACCCGAACGAGTGCTGGCTGTTCTGCAACAGCATCGGCCTCGCGGCAATCCGGGTATCGGATCATCTGGACGGAACGGATCACGGGGACCTGTTCCGGAGATGGGTCGAGACGGCGAAAAAAAAGCTGATCGAGCCGAAAACCGGGCTGCTGCTCTCGGCCTTCACCCTCGACGGGGACGTGATGGACGGCCCCGAAGGCTCTTCGATCTGGCTGGCCGCCCATTGTCTCTCGCTCATCGATCCCGCGTTCGCCGCCGACCAGTATCTGCGCGCCCGACAATATCTCCGGGTGCGGCTCGCCGGCTTCGACTACGCCTGGGAATGGCCCCGCGAATGCCCGGGGTCGGGGGATGTCGATTCCGGGCCGATCATCCCCCTACTGGATTTGTCCGCGGGCTCGACCGGCCTCGCCTTCGTAGGCGCCGCCACGTTCGGTGACGGGGAGTTTCTGCAGGGTCTTCATGCCGCCCTCGAACTCGGCGGCTTTCCCATCCGGAACCGCGACAGACTGAAGTATGCCGGAAGCAACGCGGTCGGGGACGCCGTTCTCCTGTATTCGATGGTTCTCGGCCCTGCTTGGGATGTCGTGGCTTCGTCCCTATCCCGTTCTTCCTCCGCCCTTCCGGCTGCCAGCGGCTCACACCGACTTCTGCCGGTGGAGGTGCAGCCGTGAACATCTGGAAAACCCTCACCAGTAGCCTTTCCGGCGCCCCCGTCTGTTCGCCGCGCGGGTTTTTCGACCGCGCCGTGATGCTGCTGATCCTGTTCGCCCTCTGTCATTTCGCGGGACTGCGGGAGTACACCTGTGTGATCAGCGGCACGTCGCCGACGGGGGATCCTGCCGACATCGCCGCAAATATCCTCGGTCTGGCCTATTTCGCGACCTATGCACTCGCCCTGCTGCTTGCCCCGGTGTTTCTGATCGCCTCGATTCTGTTGAGGCTGTTTGCCCGGCCCTCCTGAAGCTGCGCGACATTGCCTGCCCGTGGCAGGAGATCACGGAAGACAACGAAGCCACCCCGGTCTGGGGTGGCTTCCGGATTTCGCGAGCTGACTGGGCGAGTGTTCAGTTGGTCGGCGGAAGCGGCGGATACTGCGGACCGGTCGGCTGCATGGTGCCGGGGGGAAGCTGGGTTCCGCCGTTGCCCCAGCCGGACGCCCAGCCGCTTCCCCAGGAGGAGCCCCAGCCAGAGCCGGAGTTCGAGTTCGAACCGTAGCTGCCGCCGGTGGTGGGGATCCGGGGGATCACGACGACGCGGGGCTGCTGGGTGGTCGAGGACGGAGGCCGGATCACACCGCCGTTGCCGGCATTGATCAGAAGCACCTGCATCGTCGAGCGCACGACGGCCTGGACTTCAGCCATCATCATACGGGCGTTCATGTCGTCGTTCATCAGGAGATGGAAGCGGATGCGGCCGAGCCGCTCATGGATCTCGGCGAGCAGAGGCCGCCACGCAGGCTCCATCGGGGCGCGCTCGAGGGCCGAGCGGGCGCTGTTGATGTGGCCGATCGCCATCAGGTTGTCCGCCCACCGGCCGGAGCCGGCGGCGCACATGGCGAGGTCGCTTTCGATCATGCTCAGCAGGCTGATGACCGCCTGAAGCTTCGCCGGGTCGAAAACGGGCTCCAGAGGAGGCTGTTCACACACCCCGCCGCCCGTCTGGCCATACTGGCCGGCCTGGCTGCTTTGGCCGCTCTGACCCGACTGGCCCGGGTTTCCCCAGGGATCTTCCTGACCACACTGGCCCGACTGACCGGACTGGGAGCTCTGGCCGCTCTGGCCAGACTGGGAACTCTGCCCCGCCTGGTCGGACCAATCGCCGGGATAGCCGGCCCAGCATGGAATGGAAATAGCGATTGCCAGAACCCCGGTCAGAATCATGCGCTTCATGAAAACTCCTCCTGTCGGTAACCCAATTCTCTTGTCGTGACGGAGGAACGAAGCAATCTTTGTACCAATATCAAAACCGGCTTGCATGCAGGGGTTTGCCCGCCCCAGCCAGACGGATCGCCAAAAAAGCGGCACCCACCCCGCCGAAAAACCAGACGCTCACTTACAGTTCGAGGATGTCTCTGAACTTCTGATTCATGCGCTCGCAATCAAAGGAAGAGAGAGAGCCGAGAGTTTTTCCCAGAAGCTGCTTTTTGATGGTGAACAGAATACCCGTCATGGTCGACGGAAGCAGCAAACCGGCTTCCTGCCAGTCTCTGATTCGATTGTCTCCAATGATTTTCCGAGTGGTGTTGCTGGTGATTGCGGCAACCACAACCTCTTCACGGCGGTCGTTGAACGCTTTACCGCTTAAAATGGCCACAGGACGTTTTTTTGTCGCCGTGCCATCCGTGAAAACGATCTGAGCAAGGACGATATCGCCTTTCCTATATTTCGTCATACGCCGAGTCGGAGTCATTATCCCAGAGGTCCTTCAGAATGGTGGTCGGCTTGATCGTCATCGCCCGGAGATCCTCCACTTCAGAATCGCGTTCCATCTGGGTTTTGATGCTCTCCAGCACGAACTCCCGGAGCGATTTGCCCCGAGAAGCCGCGTAAGATTTGATTTTCCGATGTATTTCCGGCGTGACATCGATCGTCAGCCGCTCTCGTTTCTCTCCGACTGCCATAATTCTCCTCGTCAGTTTTATGCCATTGTAACATGTTACATCGCCTCGCAACCACGGAAAGCCAAGTCCAAGACCGTAGCTTCCGAGCGCCCCTCGCTACGACGGCTCCTCGTTCCAACCCGAAGCAAAACAGGCCGCACGTTTCCGTGCGGCCCGTTTCAAGAAAGATCAGAACGAATCAGCGCTTGTTCCAGAATTCATGATGATGAAATCCAGCCATGTCGACCGTCATGCTCGCATTCATTCCGGTCTGGTCATACATATAGCCCCACGCCTGCTTCCCATCTTTTTCTGCGAGAACATCGAGACTTCCGGCCGGAACCATGAACGTGGCCTTCCCATCGCTGCCGGTGAACTTGATGTCCTGCCAGACGCCACCCGTCTTGTCAGGGCTCGAGGTCGAGGTGATCGTCACTTTGGCGCCGGAAACGAATTCGGATCCGCTCGCCACCTTGACGACAAAGCTGCCGCCGGTGAAGGGCCTATCGAGATTGTAGAACGTGAAATGGGTTACCTGACCGACATAGAAGACATTTCCGCCAACGACCTGCCGCGTCGCGAGGCCTTCCTCTTTCCACTTGCCGGTAGCCGGATCAAAGGACCAGAGCGGAATCGTAGGTTCCGTCGGGACGTTACCGTCACCAACCGGAATCGTAAGCGTTGCGGGTTTCGAGGGATCGAGCTTGTTCCCGGCACCCAGATCGACATTCACGAAGCCGAAACTCTCGAAGGGGGTCGTCGAGCCGCTGGTGCAGACGCCCGCGAACACACCGGGGAAGGTGTCGGCATACCCCGCATCCCCAGGCACCTGGGTGACAATCGTGATGTCCGCGGAAACCACCGGGGTTCCATTCGCATCGAGAATGCTGTTGGCGGCGAACTCGACCTTGGCTTTTTTGGTATCCTGCCGGCCGTCATCCGTAAGAGCCTGCTGCACGCCCATGTTGACAGCGTTGTGAACGCTTCCGGCAGCAACCGTCTTCAGGGTATAGGTCGCCACGAGCGTCTGACCGCTTGTCCCCGGCTCAAAGGCATAGGTCGTCAGGCTGCCATTCCGGCTGATCGTGATTTTCACGATCCCGTCGGAAGGAACGGCCACATTCGCCAGGGTGAAGGCGCCACCAGCGGACGTCGTCGTGACATCGCCGGTCGTCAACTGCGCGCCGTTGATTTTGACATTCTCCGTATCGACGACATTGCCCTGGATCGTGACCGTGCCGGTACCGGCAGCATCGTTGTCGTCGTCGCCGCCGAACAGGTCGCAGCCGGTGAGACTGATGACGAGGGCAAAGGAACAGACCAGGGCGAACAAAACCTTCGTGAAAAACCGCATCTCCATCTCCTCTTCGAGCATAATGTTTCGGATATTCCGATCTCCCGAAGAGGATACCACATATTCCAAACCGTTCAACCCTTTAGAATAATATTGTTTGATTTATTATTTGGATCGGGAACGGCAACCCGAACGGATCGTGATCCGCCCGTTTGGCGCGCCGTAACGAAATATGTTTCCCGACAATGACGGAGGGGCGGGTTTGAAACCCGCCCCTACAGGAACATTCCAGGAGGTTCTGTCAGTTTTTCATGCTGTGGATCGGGGCCGGGATGCGGCCGCCGCGCTTCACGAAGCCGGCCGGCGACTGGCGCACGACATCCATGATCGGGCCCTTCCCGAGCAGGCCGCCGAAATCGACGATATCGCCCGCTTTCTTTCCCGGCACCGGAATGAGCCGGACGGCGGTCGTCTTGTGGTTGATCATGCCGATCGCCATCTCGTCGGCAATGATGCCGGCCAGCACATCGACGCTCGTATCACCGGGGATGGCGACCATGTCGAGGCCGACCGAGCAGACGCAGGTCATCGCCTCGAGCTTCTGGATCGTCAGGACACCCTCCTCGACCGCGCGGCACATGCTCGCATCCTCGGTGACCGGGATGAACGCGCCCGAAAGGCCGCCCGCATACGTGCAGGCCATCACGCCGCCCTTCTTGACCGCGTCGTTCAGCAGCGCCAGCGCCGCCGTCGTTCCGTGGCAACCGGTTCGCTCCAGCCCCATCGCTTCGAGGATGTCGGCGATCGAGTCGCCTTCAGCCGGCGTCGGGGCCAGCGACAGATCGGTCACGCCGAACGGGATGCCCATCATGCGCGAAGCTTCGCGGCCCACCAGCTCGCCCACCCGCGTGATCTTGAAACTCGTCTTCTTGATCAGCTCGGACAGCTCGCCGAAATCCAGCGCGCCCGAGTTCGCCAGCGCCGCCCGCACCACGCCCGGGCCCGAGATGCCCACGTGCAGGATCGCCTCGGCCTCGCCGACCCCGTGACAGGCGCCGGCCATGAACGGGTTGTCCTCGGGCTGGTTGCAGAAGATGACCAGCTTGGCACAGCCGAGCCCGTCGCTGTCACGCGTTCGCTCGGCCGTTTCCTTCATGATCTGGGCCATGCGATACACGCCGTCCATGTTGATGCCGGCCGCCGAGCTGCCCACGTTGACGCTCGAGCAGACCCGTTTCGTCGTGCTCAGCGCATCCGGAATCGAGTTGACGAGTAGTTGGTCGCCGCGCGTGAACCCTTTCTGGATGTTGGCCGTGAAGCCGCCGACGAAATCGACGCCCAGCTCGGTCGCGGCCCGGTCGAGAGCCGCGGCGATCGGAACGACGGTGTCGCCCTTGCAGGCTCCGGCGATCTGGGCGATCGGACTCACCGAGATGCGCTTGTTGACGATCGGAATGCCGAACTTGCGCTCGATCGCCTTCGCGGTCGGCACCAGGTTGGCCGCCGTGCGCATCACCTTCTCGTAAACCTTCGCGGCGCACCGGTCGACATCCTCATCGGCGCAGGTGAGCAGCGAGACGCCCACCGTGATCGTCCGGATGTCGAAGGTTTCGACACCGACCGCGGTGATCAGTTCAATGACTTCTTCAAGACTGTAAGACATGGCGCGCTCCGCGGCTCACAGCCGGTGCATGAATTTGAACACGTCCTCGTGCTGGATGAAAATCTTCACCTTCAGCTCGTCGGCCGACTTCTGCATCCGCGACTGGAACTCGTCGAAGCTGCAGTTCGCCTGGGCGACGTCCGTCACCATCATGAGGGCGAACAGGTCCTGCATGATCTTCTGGGTGACGTCCTCGACGTTGACGTTGCTCTCGGCAATCGTCTTCGTGATGCCGGCAAGCACGCCGGGCTTGTTGGCGCCAAGCGCCGTGATGACCACACGTTCGCGTTTTTCGCTGTTCATCGGATGCCCTCCGCAAGTCTGTCCGGGTCGGCCAGCCGGTCGATCAGCCCGTTCCCTTCGAGGAACGAGAGACACTTCCCGATCTCGCCCACATCCCCGAGCCGCTCGTGCGTGTCGGTTCCGATGGTCAGGTACAGATCGCGCAGCACCCCCGGGTCACGCCGCGCCCAGTACCAGGGATTCCGACTTCCGCCCGGCATCTCGAGGCCGTATCCGAACCGCCGTACCATATCACACAGCGGCCCCAGCCGCAACGAATCTTCGAGCAGGTCGATCGCCGGATGGGCGACGATCACGGGAATACGACACCATTCCCGCAGCCGTGCAAGCCCTTCGAGCGGCATGCCGCCCACCTCGTCTTCGCCCAGATACTCGATCAGCAGATAATCGAGACGGTTGATCTCGGGCCACGGAAGCTCCCCGAGCGCCATCCCGACCCGGTCGAGGCACGAGTCGAGCTCGGTGCCGAACCAGATTTTCAGTTGCGGGGAATTGGCCATGCGCCACCGGTCGGCTTCGGCCAGGTATTCGGTCCAGACCGAGTTCAGCCACCTCTCCGGCTCCTGCCGGCGGAATACCTTGCGCGTGTAGAAGTGGTCGCTGATGCCCACCCCCTCGAGGCCGGCCCGTGCCGCCTCGGCAACGATCTCGGGAACGGTGTACCGCCCGTCGGAGAAGGTCGTGTGATTATGGAGGTTGATGCGCCGTCTCATCGCTGACATGAAACCACAGACCGGCCCTTCTGTCTCGCCGTCCATGGGAGAGCCTCATCCGTGCTTTCGCTCATTCGGCAATGATTTCCTTCCTCTGCCAGGCCCAGGGGCCGAAGGGCCCGTCGTTGGCGAGCTCCAGGGCAGCCAGGGGAAGCGGTCGAAGCCTGCCGTCTGGGCATCGGGCGGGGGGAATACGGCGCTCGGCGAGGTATCTGAGGCGCCGGTCGGGTGCGGCATCGAGTCTCGCGGAGAGGCTTGCCGTGCTGCCGAACACCATGCGCAACAGCGGCGCCATCGGCACCGCCGCCCCGACGCCCGGATCGGGGACCCGCCCGGTCACGGCAGCCCCGATCGCGGCCCGGGGGATGCCTCCGGGCTTCCTGACGCCCTCATCGTCCGGCCGGATCAATCCCAGGTTCAGTCGCAACAGGGCCGCCCGGAGGGATCGGGTCGCAGGGGCGGGCTGCAGGCTCTGAATGGCCCGCGCCCAACACGCGGAGATCTCCGAGGCAGTTCCGAGGGCGAGAACCACGGTCAGCAGCAGGAACGGCAGCTTACGCAGATACGGTGCCAGGCGGAAAGCCGCAACGGGTGTCAGTGCCAGGATCGGCAGCAGGGTTCCCCGGAGCGCAAGATTGTTCGAGGTTCCCTGACCCAGCAGGAAAAACGGGATGGCAAGCGCCGCGACGGCCCAGGGAACGATGCGGCAAGCCTCCCTGACGCGCGCAGGGGCGAGCTGACCCGTCGGATGATCGAAGGAGGCCGGCGACGCCGTGGGGCCCGGCCGGCTCGGGATCAAGCAGCCCCAGGCCGCGATCATCGGCAGCCCGACATCCGCCGTCACGATCAGGGCATATAATATTATCACACATATCACACTCGGGGGCCATTCCGACGCGATGTTGGACAGAACGCCCCCCCAGGCTGCCCGCAACGCGATGTCGCGGCCGAGAAACAGCCACGAGACCGGCAGGACGAACATCGTGGCCGCGGCGGCGGTAAGGGCGGCGAGGCGGGCGCCGGCCCGGCCGTGGCGGGAGATCCACCAGCCGAGCAGCGGGAGCCCTCCGATGACGGTGAATGTGCTTCCGAGCACGGCCGAAGCCATCAGGAGCCCCGTTCCCAGAATGGTCGTGATCCGGCTTCCCCGGCCGGTGGCAAGATACGATTCGGCAATCATGATTGCCAGGAGCACCGCCGCGGCCGAGATCAGATGATGCACCGCCCAGATGGTTCCCGACGCGACGGTTCCGAGTCCCAGGCTCGAACCCACCCTCGCCAGCCACCATTCGTGCGATGCCAGCGGCTCGAAAACGGCGAAGATGGAGCGGGCGCCGCACTGCCAGAACACGAGATAGAGGAGCATCGCGAACATCGCGCGGGACACGGCGAATCGCGAGGCCCCCACGACGAGGAACGCGAGGGCGAGGCCGGCAGTCACGGTCCAGCCGAGGAACAGGGCGATCTTGACGGTCTTCCAGCCGGCCGGAAGCAGATGCCAGAGGGTGGCCGGGAGCATCCAGGGGGCGTAGTAGAAGGAAAGCCATTTGTCCGGCTGGTCCGGGGCGCGGACGGGAAAGGCGGGGGCGTCCGTCAGCGCCGTGATTTCCTGGATGTGCCAGTAGTCATCCCAGCAGACGGGATCGATGCAGAGCCCGGTGAACGGCTCCGTGAGATAGACGGCGCGGGGTGCCAGCAGCAGAACGAACGTGACGGCGAGCAGCGGCAGGAGAAGCCGGCGCCAGGACGTTCCCGCCATGCGCTCGTCGAACCGGGGAAGGTGATCTCGAAGCAGCCGTGCAAGCATCGCGGCGGCCACGAGGGCGGCACCATAGACTCCCGGAAGCGCCGTTCCGGGCAAGGTGCACGCGTTCATGGCGACCATCGCCAGCGTGTTTGCACCACACAGCACGAACAGGGCGGCGGAAGTCATACCGGAACCTTAGCATATCTTTGTCACGGCGTCGTGGTTCCTGCTATAGTGAAAGGGCATCCCGGAGTCCGGGGTGTATATTATATATATCTCTATTATATATGGAGGATATCGATGAGCGTTGGCACCCTTTTGCGCTGCGCGGCGGCAGCCGTTTTCTCTCTCGGCATGGCGGGCTCCCTTGCGGCGGCCGACCTGCAGGCAACGATCCTGACCACCCAGGGGAAGACCATCGAGGTCACGGCGATCACCCCGGAGGGGCGGATCGAATACACCCCCGAAGGCGGGAAGAAGACGGTGATCCTGTTCAGGGATATCAAGCGGATCGACTGGGACAAGGAAACCCGGATTCATACCGTGACGACCAGCGACGGGAAAACCCAGAAGCTGGAACGCGCCTGGATTTTCGCCGGGAACAGCGCCTACCTGTCGTTCACCGGCACCGACAAGGAAACGAAGGAAGACGCGAACGGCACGATCACGGGAAGCGACATCGCCAGCATCGAGTTCACCGACGCCGTCGCAGCCCCCGCCACGCCGGCTCCGGCAGATTCCGCCCAGGCGCCCGAACCCGCGGCGAAGCCGGCCGAGCCTGCCGCCCCGGCCACGCCTGCCGAACCTGCCGCCCCGGCCCCGGAACTCGCGAAGCCGGTGAAAACCGCCAAGAGACTTTCCACGAATAATATCGACTATACAAAAGATGCCGTGGCCGAGTTCGAGCAGAAGATGCCCGCGATCGCGGCAGCGTATGAAAAAGCCCGGGCCGCCGGCAGCCTGACCGCCGAAGAGAAGGATCCGCGGACCGACGAGATGGAGCTGAAAGAGATCCTTCTGCTGAGAGATCTGCACAACCTCTTCCACGGGATCGTGAAGAACTATGTCGCCGCTCTCGGGGACGGCTGGGAGGCCTCGGATGCCGAACTGGCCCCGTATCACGACAACCTCGCGGCGCTGCTTCCCCAGCTCGAGAAACTCGGGTACCGCAGCAGTTTCCATCCCGACGACCCGGCGTGCGAGAATCTCGAGAACATGGACCGAGCATTGATCGAAGCCCGCAAGGCGATGCTGCTGACGACGGCCCGGGGCAATGCCAATGCCGGTCAAAAGCTGATGGAGAACGTCGAGGCGACCCTCGAACAGGTCACGAAGGTGTTCGCGGACGCGAACCAGGCCGACCACCCGGCGCTCGCCCGGTTCAAAACCGAAGTCGATCGCGTGAAGAAGGCCTGCGAGGCCGGTTTTGCCGATGCCGGCAAGGCGAAGGAAACCGCCATGGCCGCCTGGGAAGCCCTGCGGGCGGAACGTGAGCGGCTGCAGGAAACCACCTACAAGATCGAGAACGGCCAGCTCCATCCCGATGCCTGGGCCGGATTCATCGAGGAGCTGGAGAAGTTCGAAAAAACCGAGACGGCCGTCGTGAAGCAGAAAATCGAGACCCTCGGCAAGATCTGCGGGGCCAACGCCGACACCCTCGAATCCGCCATGGAGACTCTTCTCGGCAAGAATCCCTCGGGCTGGGACTGGAGCGCCGAAGTCAAACATTTCGACAAGATCTTCAAGGCCATTCCCGCGTTCCGCAAGAGCATCGGCGAAGGGATCGCCGAGCAGGCACAGCAGAACCTCGCCATGATGAGCGCCTTCGCCGAGGCGATCCGGGCGAAGAAGTTCGACGAGCTGAAAGAACTCGTCAAGCTCGGCCTGCGGTATGACCCGCACAATGCGGCCCTGATCGACCTCACGACCAAGGTCGAGGAAGCCGCCGCCGGGGATGCCGCCGCCATCGAGAAGCAGATCGCCGAGCGCCAGTGGCCGGGCAACCACAAGGGATTCGCCGGCCCCGGCAGCCCCGATGAGCTGAACAAGGCCGCCCTCGAGTATTTCAACTCCACCTGCAAGCCCACGGAAAAAGCTCTCACGGCCTGCATCGTCGAGCCCGAATGGTATTGTTTCAAGCGCAATATATTCGGCCAGCCCGTGCAGTGGGCCCTGACCTTCTGGGTCGCCGTCGACGTCGAGGGCGAGACCACGCCCGATGTCGTCTACGCCTGGAGCATCTCGTTCCTGACCGAGGAGAACGTCGACGTCGTGAAGGCCCCGCCGTTCAAGTGGGCCGCCTTCAACTTCAAGCAGAAGATGAAGCGCGCCAACGTCCCCGGCCTGAAATGATCTGAAACGGCTCCAACCAACCGGCCCCAGGCGGCCCATCGCCCCTGGGGTCGGTTTTCTATATTGTTGAATACTTTTTATAACCGCCCTTGTTCGTGACGGTGACGAGCTTTTTCTTTTCGAGGGTTTGAAGGCATGCCTGGACGTTGGCTTCGCCGGCCATGCGGAACTTGCCGGCGATCTTCGATTTTGTCTTTGGGATGCGACAGAACTCGAGGATTTCGTTCGAAAGGGCATCGAGCGCGGAGGGAAGCGGCTTTCGCGGGAAAACCAACGTGGTGCCGAGGTTTCCGCCGCTGAGATGTTCGCCGGACTCGAAGGAGAGACACTCCCCGTGAGCGGCCAAAAAGTTTCTGAGCCGGGTCCGGATCTTCCCGCCCTCGCCGGTGGAGCCGTAGCCGTGGATGACGAGAATGCGGCCGCAATCGCCGCGACGCACCCGTTCGTTGTAATACCCGATGAACGCGTCGATGGCCTCGGCCGTCGGGAGCCCGTGCAGATCGATTTCGTTGCCCATGCTATGGTTCGAAGTATAATGAAAGAGAGAGGCCCTCTTCAAGCACTTGCATGCCGAGAGAAGCAACGCACCACAGAGCCACCGAGACACAGAGTCCGAAACACCTCAGCCCTGCATGGCGTAGGGGCGGATCGCGATCCGCCAGGGCCGTTGAAACAATTTTGAAATCCCCCTGGGAAAAGGGTTTTTGATTGTAGGAAAGGAGAGGAAAAATGGCCGAGAAACGCCGTGTGAGCGGGGTGGTTGACCGCATCGAGGGAAGCATCGTGGTCGTGCTCGTCAAAGATCCTCAGGATCCCGAGATGACGATCGAGGTCTATGTGCCGCGCAGCAAGATCAAGAAAGTCGAGCTCGAAGAAGGCGACCGCGTCACCGTGCTGGTCTGAACGCTGCCTCGGCGAGTCGCTCACGGCCGTGCACGCGTTTTCAGCTCCTGCTGAAGTTCATGAAGAACGTTGTCTCCCTCGGGATTCGGAAGATCGCGCAGCAGAGCAAGAGCGCGTGCGTGCTGCGTCGGCTCGGGAAACCGGGTGGCGAGCTCGTCCAGGATCAGGACTTTTTCGGCCGTGATGCGTCGCCGATCACGGTTGCCGGCCCACCGGATCATGACCACCAGAAGGACGATGCACCCGGGAAGTGCGAGCAGCCCTCCGAGGGTTTCCCCCAGCAGCCCGAGCAGCGCGATGTACAAGGGGATGGCAAGAACGACCGTCCCGCCGATGGCACAGCCCAGGCCTGCCACGGGCGAAATCGCATGCCGGGCGGCAATGGCCGCCAGTTCCGCGGCAAGCCGCGGATCATGCCCCGGCTCGGCATCCTTCGCAGAAGCCGCGCTGTCAGGGGCTGGAGAAGGATGAGAAAGTGGCGGTGCCGGTGGCGGCGGCGGCGGAGGGGAAACGCGAGGCAAATCCTGGCCCTCTGAACAGAACGACGGCGTCTGCGCCCAGGGAAGCCCGGGAAGGGCGCCGGGGACACGGATCACGAGCTGACCGGACGTTCCGTCGATCGCGAGATTCCACCCGGTATCGGCCCGGCTCGCTGAGAAACTCGCCAGTTCAGGGGCGGCGGCCTGCCCCGACAACGTCCATATCGCAGATGATATATTTTTATCGCTGTCGAGCATGAGGCAGAACTCACCGGCAACGGTGCTCTTGACGCGCAGAACGGTGCCGCCGCCACCGGCGGTGAGCCCCGCCAGCCATTCCTGAGGCGGCATGCCGGGCGCGGCGCTCCCGCCGGCCAGTTCCGCGAACGTTTCGAAAGCACCGATGATGGCTTCGGGATTGCCGTTCCGCCAGACATCCGGGCCGGCGCGGAGAAATGCGGCGAACGCCTGCAGACGGTCGGCCTGTCCGGCAGACACAGCCAGAACCCTCTTCCCGGCCATCATGCCGTCGTTCATGAGGCCTGCTCCCAGGGAGAGACGTGTTCGCAGGGTTTCACCTGCGGCTTTGCCGATTTGAGATACTGAAGAGCTTTCTGCGGCCAGGTAGCCGTGTAACCCGAGTAGAGTTCGTCACTCCCGTCCCGGACGATGACATTGTTCGAGGTATCTTCTCCGATCGTTCCGTAGCCGATCCCCGCCTGGACGAGAGTCACGAGGCCGCTTCCCAGCAGCCATTTCGTGAGGGAGGCAACCGCGGTGCCCGCCACCGCGCCTGCCAGGCCGGTTCCCACCTTCGCCGCAACCGAAGCGATGAGCATGAGCGACTCTGCCACCATTCCCAGACGCTCGACCTCGTCAGCGGCCGTGAACAGGCAGCGCAGCCCGGAACCGGCGTTCATCCAGGTCTGACGCCACCACGGATCGATGAACCGGGGGTCCTGGGCCGGCGGCATGCCCGCCAGGTAGATGCCGGCGAAGAGATGCGGCCAGGTGGCCAGCATGCCCATCGCGTATTCGCAGATCTCGATACCGTTGTAACGCGCCATCCGCTCCGGAACGAACGGGGTCGGAGTCTCGTCGCCCCGCGGGGAGCCGAACCGGCGCCGTTCCAGCCAGGCACGGATTCTGGCCCGATAGCTGCCGCAGACAAACCGGCCCGTCAGCCCGGCGAGGGCCTGGCACTCCTCCGCGCTGGCGGTAATCGCGCCGGGGGTGCCCAAGGCGGTCTTCTCGAACATCATGTTCAGCATGTTCTGGACCGGCCCGCGGAAGATCTCCGGAAGCGTGCCGAACGCCTTCCAGCTGCTGTCGCCCATGAACTGCGCGGAGTTCCGGTCGAACAGCGGGTTCTCGAGCTCCAGTTCGCCGTTGCCCGCCTCTGTCGCGAGCTCTGACAGCATGTTCATGAGATTCTGGCCGACGTTCACATCGGTGAAGACGGCTTCATGGATCGTGCCGTGCCGGTCGGGAATGCCGAACTTCACCCGGAACCGCGCATCGCTCACGTTTGCCCAGCTCAGGCCCTCGTATCGCAGCACGCATTTGCCGGTCAGGCCGTCGGGCCCGGTCCGGACGGAATCGCCGGCCGCGGGACGCAGGCTTCCGTGGCCGAGATTCTCCACGCGCACGGCGACGGGAACACCGCTCATGGCCCGTTCGACATGCGGCGGCAGGCAGACGAGGGCGACGGCATCGGCCGTTCCCGGTTTCTGACCGGCCACGACCCAGGGCGTGAGAGCGATCGGTCGCGGCTCGAGCGGGATATCGGCCGGCTCGGGCATCACGCGGACATTCCGCGCTTCCGGCCGGAGTCGCACCGTCAGGCGGGCAACCAGGGAACGCTCCGCCCGTTCCTTCGTATGCAGAAGCGGCCGCAGGCTTTCGATCATCCATGCCCCCCGCCCGGGAAGCGGCGGCACCGTTCGATCGGGCTCGAGCGCGAACTGCGCTGCATCGCCGCCTTCGAGCTTCAGTCGCTCCAGTTCGACGTATTCGGCCGGTTCGAGGGGGGTTTCCGGGGCATCTGTCCGCCGGAACGCAACGGCAAGGTGGAGAATGTCGGCCCCGTCGGCGGCCAGTTCCAGCTGGGTGAGGGTCAGGCCGCGGTAGGGGCGTTCCCCGCGGTTTTCGATGGCCCCGTGATAACTCCAGGCACACCGTTCGACGGTGGGGCGGAAGCGAAGCGCCACCTTCGCGGAAAAATATCGCGGCAGGTCTTCCTGGGTCTCGGCGCGGATTTCGAGGTTCACCCGGCCGTCACCCAACAACCACGGCTGGAGCGTCGCATCCCGGAGGAGATCGACATCGGGCCGCAGCCGGAGCGTGATCGTTCCCTGATCCATGCCGGCGTGCGCCCCGGAAACCGTTTCGATTTCGAGGATCTCCCGGTCCGCCACAACCGGCGGATTCTGGAACCGCCATGGTCCCAGCGGCCGCGCCTGAGCCCCGCGGGAATCGAGAAAGAAGGCGGTGATTGGGGGCAGGTCCCAGGCATGGCGGGCCGTGTCGAACACGACCTCGGCCTCGGCAAGCCCCGAAACCCAGGCGCCGAGCTGCATTCCCAGCCCGACCCGCACCGAGGCGCTCGTCGTGGCCGCGCCGGCCCGGGCCGTCACGACCAGCGTCGTGGCGAGGGTTCCCGACTCCGGCAGGCGGTCCAGGGTGATCGTGCACCGCAGCTGGCCGGTTCCGGCATCAGGCGTGACGGTCAGGGCCGGGACCGGCGGCTGAAAGGCGAGGGAAATATCGGCCTCGGTTGCCGGATGCCGCGACGCATCACCCATGATGCGCCAGGCCGTGATCTGCAACTCGGCCGAGGTCAGGGGGTCGACGTCGATCTGCTGCGCCGACAACTGGAGCACATACCCGACCGGCTGGTCGGGCGTCGCACGGGAGCCCGCCTTCTTGATCAGGGCCAGGCCGGCGATGAAAACCAGGAGCAGCCCCAGCGCCCCTGTTCCCGTCACCGTCTGCCACTCCGGAGTGGGGGCGTCTTTGGAAGCCGGCACCGGGTGTGTCGGCGGGGTTCCGCCCGGCGGCGTCCAGGTGATGCGCAGACCGGCCAGAACGGCGCGCGCCTGGCCGATGATCTCGTCGCCGAGGGCGACCACCTCTGATTTATTGACATTACTATAATCACCGCCGGCACCGGCCCGGAAGATGATGCGGATGCAGCCCGGGCCGCTCATCAGATACCCGTGGCCCTCCTCGAAATACTCGGAACTGCGGTATCCGCCGTCATCCCAGGAGCCGCCACGGAACTCCAGCTTGTTGAAGAGCATGAAGCCGGTGAATCCGTCGATGGAATACGGCCGGAGAACCGGAAACAGGGGGAAGGTCCGGCGAAGATATGCGGGAATTCCATCGGGGGTCTGCGTGTCGAACGGCTTGTCCGACCAGCCGACGACGACCGCGGCTTCACAGCCGAGGCCCGGCTGACCTTGAGCCGTGCGGGTCCATTTCCGTGAGACCTTGAATCCGCCGTTCGGCAGCTCGCCCTCGAGTGTCCAGCCCGAAGGCACGACCGACCGGATCGGCCCGAGATCGGAAGCGCCCCACGCGGCTTCGAGAACGACCGGCAGGCCGAGAACCAGAAGAAACACCGCCAGAACCGCGACCGGGACACGCGGCGGACACGGGCCATAGCAACGGGAATCGCTCATCGTCCTCTCGCTCGGAACGGATTTCTGCGCCGTCCTCTCCCGCGCACTGTAACACTCCCCGCGAAATGGGCGCAACAGGCCGACGGGTGGTATGATCGCCTCGATATGCGTACGGCCCTCGTGTTTCCTCCCCAGTGGGATCCCCGGCAGCCGCCGCTGGCTCCGGCTGTGCTGGCGGCCGCGCTCCGCCGGGCCGGGGCGGAGGTCATCGTCCGGGATCTGAATCTCGCGCTGTACCGGAACCTCCTTCGCCCGACAGCGCCGGGTGATGCCGATGACCTGCTTCTCGCGCGGCTGCTCGACCCGGCGTCTCTGCGCGATGCCCAGGGGTATCTGCAGACGACCGGCTCGCTCCAGCGCGTGCTCGACGAGCGGTTCGACCCGGCAGGCAAGGGCCGGCTGTTCTGGGACACCTGCGGCGGTCTCCCCTCGGCCGTCACGTCACAGGGCTGGCGAACCGCCCTGGAAGCTTCGGAAACCCTGCCGCTGGTGCGCCATCTGCACGTCGAAATCGCGGAGATCATCCGATGGGAACCCGATTTGATAGGCCTCTCCGCCATATCCGACACCCAGCTGCCGGCGGCTCTCGCTCTGGCTGCACGTTTCAGGCGCCATCTTCCCCGGGTTCGCATCGTCCTGGGTGGTGACGCCGTCACGTACCGGCGCAGGCTCCTTTCGAACCTCGAATGGCTTCGGACAACCATCGATGCGTTCGGGCTCGGTGACGGAGAGCCGCTCTTGACGGCGATCGCCCACGGTACCGAGCCTGTCATGGCTCCCAACGCCCTGGGCTGGCACAGCGACGGCAAGCCCGTGAGCGGCGATTCTATCGTAATGAATATATCAGATGCCGTATTGCCGGACTTCGGCACGCTGCCGATCGACCGGTATCTCACCCCGCATCTGGTGATGCCTCTCGAGACGGCCCGGGGCTGTCCCTGGGGCCGGTGCGCGTTCTGCATTCATCCGGTTCGGGCTGCGACGGGGCGGCCGCTGTACCGGTCCAAGCCACTCGAAAGAGTCGCAGCCGAGATTGGAACACTTTTCAAGGCCGGCCACCGGCGGTTTTTCATCGTCGACGAAGCCGTGCCGCCACCCCGCCTCAGGGAACTGAGCGATCTGTTCCTGGCGCTCCCGGAGCCTGTTTCCTGGATCGCCTATGCCCGCCTCGATGCGGGGCACACCCGCGAGGGGTTCCTTCGCGCGCGGGCTGCGGGGTGTCTCAAGCTGTTCATCGGCCTGGAGAGTGGATCCGACCGCATTCTGACCAGGTTTCACAAGGGAACCGATGCGGCCCGGGCCCGTCGGGTGCTGCACGATGCCGCCGCCGCGGGGCTGGCGGTGCACTGTTTCCTGATGACCGGCTTTCCGGGCGAGGAAGAGCGTGACCGCCAGGCGACGCTCGATCTGCTCGCCGACGTCTGGCCCGCGTTCGACCCCTTCGGCGTCTCGTTCGACCTGTTCCCGCTGACCGGCGAACTCGAAACCGACCTCACTGCCGATCCGGCAGCGTATGGCTGGAGCGGCCCGCACCGCGATTCCCACAACGACCTCGCCTGGCAGTTTCCGGTTCAATCAGGCCCCGCCGGCGCAGAGTCTCTCGTCACCTTCCGGGCGCGCATCACCAGCCTCGCAGACCGAATCTTCGGCCCCGCTTTCGGCCTCCGCCACGCCTCCCTCGCCCAGGATTCGCTCCACCTGCTTCTCCTCGAAGGCCGCGACGAGGGGCGAACATGAGACCTGGTGCTCATCTCTTTTTCCTGGGCACCTGAAGCCATCCTGAAAGAAGAGATGAAGAGATGATTTCTGGAATACCATAGAAGGAAAAAAGAAGAGAGGTACCATGGCACATCTCATAGGAACATCTGTTTACAAAAGTTTATCGGATCGGATCAACAAATTTCCTCTGGGGGCTCCGCCATCTCCGTTCTTGTCAAGAATTCTCGAGATCCTTTTTTCTCCGGAGGAGGCTGAACTGGTCGCCCAGCTTCCCGTGCGGAGTTTCAACGCCAGGAGAGCGGCAAAGGTGTGGAGGGTGAGCCTTTCGAAAGCCCGGAAGACCCTCGACGGACTGGCCGACAAAGGGCTGCTGGTCGATGTCGAGCACCAGGGCGAGTCGGTCTACACGCTGCCTCCCCCGATGGCCGGGTTCTTCGAATTCTCGATGATGCGCATTCGTTCAACCCCTGATCAGCACGAATTGGCAAAGCTCTTCTACCAGTATCTGAATGTCGAGGAGGAGTTTGTCCGCAATCTCTTCGAACCCTTTGAAACGCAGTTGGGGAGAGTGTTCATTCACGAACCGGCGGTCGATCGGCAGCCAGGCCTCGAGGTGCTCGATTTCGAGAGGGTCTCCCATATCGTTCAGGAAGCCTCTGCCATCGCCGTCGGCACCTGTTACTGCCGCCACAAAATGCTTCATGTGGGAAAAGCCTGTGATCAACCTCTCGACATGTGCATAACCCTGAACTCCGCCGCGAAGTCCCTGATCAAGCACCAGATCGCGCGTCGGATTTCCCGCGAGGAATGCCTGGACATTTTCCAGCAAGCGAGAGACGGGGGTCTCGTTCAATTCGGGGAAAACGTGCGGGAAGGGGTAAACTTCATCTGCAACTGCTGCAAGTGCTGTTGCGAAGGAATGATCGCCGCTCGCAGATTCGGGTGGCTCCACCCGGTGCATACCACCGCGTTCTTGCCCGAGGAGATCCCCGGCCGATGTGTCGAATGTCGTCGCTGTGAGCGGTTCTGCCCGGTCGAAGCCATACGGATTCGCCCGTCCGGACAACAGGTTCAACCCGGCGAGGCCGCCCCGCATCTGACGGTGGATCTCGACACCTGCCTCGGATGCGGCGTCTGCGTCGGTGGCTGTCCTTCCAAAGCCTTGAACCTTCGACCGCGTCCCACCCGCATTCTCACCCCGGTCAACTCGACGCACAAGGCCGTTCTCCAGGCCATCGAAAAGGGGACCCTGCAACACTTCATTTTCGACAACCAGGCGCTCGACAGTCATCGCGCCCTGGCAGCGATTCTGGGGGTGATTCTCCGCCTTCCCCCTCTGAAGCAGATTCTCGCCAGTCGTCAGTTCAAATCGCGGTTTCTCGAATGGCTGCTGAAAAAGTATAAGTTCAATCCGAAATAATATATTATTTTTCAGAAGCCCTCGGAGCGAGTCAACGGCCGACAGATGCAGTTCCCTGCGCTTTGTCCGCCTGTTCTGGAGCATGGAGCCACAGATCGGCGGCTTTTCTGGTCGCGATGGCGCCCAGGGGGGCGGTCAGGAGGATGCTCAGGGTGGCGAGAGCCAGGATCGTCTCGCCAGGCCCGGTGGGGAGGCCGGCGGCCTTCATGGCCGCGAGGGGGGCCGCGCCGATGGCAGCCTGGACGCTGGCCTTGGGGAGCCAGGATGCCGCGAACACGAGGCGCTCGCCCCAGGTGAACGAGCTGCCGAGCTGAGCCGCCCACACGCCCGCCGTTCGCGCGGCCACGCCGGCAAAAATGACGAGGACCCCGGTCAGGCCGGCGTTGCAGGCGACATCGAGACGGAACTCGGCGCCGACGATGGCGAACAGCAGGATTTCCGCGAAGACCCAGATCTTGCTCAGCTTCGATGCTATTTCGTGAGCTATTTTCTCCCGGCGGGTCAGCATGATGCTCCCGATCGCCATCGTCGCGAGGAGTCCCGAAAACGGGGTTGCCGGCCCGACCGAGCGCTCGAGATTCACGAGGAGCAACGCCAGGGCAAGAATGGCAAGCCCCCGCTTCGTGGCCCGCGGGTTGAAGGTTTCAAAGAGTTTATACAGAACAGCTCCGGCAAGAAGCCCCAGAACAAGCCCGTTCAGCAGGGCTATGGGAATTTTCACGAACTGGCCGAAGATGTTTGTATCGGCATTGGTATACATTGATATAAATACGTTACAGATCAAGATATTGACGATGTTATCCAGGGAAGCGGCCGTCAGGATCAGTTGCGGGATGTTCCGCTCCGTTCCGCGTTTTTCCTCGATGCACTGGAGCATGAACGGGATGATGACCGCGGGCGAGACGGCAGGAAGAATGAACCCGAGCGCGAATGCCGAGTTCCAGGAAAACCCGAGGGCGGCGTGGGCGATGAGCGCCACCGTTCCCGCTTCGAGCAGGCTGGGAAGGATCGACAACGCCAGCAGCCGGAAGCCGAACGTCCGAAGCGTCTGCACATGGATCGAAAAACCGGCGCGCAGGAGAATGACGACGAGAGCGATCAACCGCAGATCCGTGCCGATGGCGAGCAGGTTCGGCGTCAACTGGTTCCCGTAGGAAGGGCCCAGCAGGAAGCCGATGATGAGAATGCCGATGAAGCCGGGAAGCCTGATTTTCCGGGCCCCCCAGTCGACCAGCAGCGACAGAATCAGAATCCTTGCAAGACTGAAAGCCACAACATGCCCCTTTTCACCGACAGTGCCCCCGGAAACAGAAAAACTCCTGCCTTCCGGTTTTCGCAAGAAAACCTTCTGCAGGAGTCATCAGCTTCAGAAAAGCGTTTGAAGGGGAACCCCATCCCCTCGATCGTGGAAACAATCCTACCAGAAGATCGAGATTCAGCCAACCATTTTCCATTTTGGATGGGTTCCCACGGATTCATTCCATTTTTCCAGCGGGTGCTATAGAATCGAGTCTGTACCTGAATTCTGAGAATTGGTCGTTGAGAGAGGGTGACCGCCATGGACAATGCGACGAAGATGATTTCCGCGCTGTATTCCTTCTGGGATACGCATTTCGGTTCGGTCCAGCTTACCAGCCTCGGTGCCGGCTTCGATCATTCGATGATCGCCACGCTGGTGTTCCTGGTGATCCTACTTCCGCTGCTGGCGCTGTTCCGGCGACTGCGGCGTCATGCTGCAGAGCTCGGAGAGCGCCCCGGCTTCAGCATCGGGGTGGGCGAACTGACGCTCGTCTCGCCGGCGGAGCTGTCGGGGGTGCTCCAGGGGGTGATCCGGCTGCTCCGAATCGCGGCCCTGGTGTTCCTGTTCTTCTGCTGGGCCGCGCTGATCACCGGCTTCTTCCCGGCAACCCGCGGACTGGCCACGGCATCGCTCCGGTGGCTGTTCAGCGGGGCAGCGGGCGTCGGGCGGACCATCCTGTCCTGGCTTCCGGGGCTGGCGACGATCCTGTTCATCCTGTTCCTGACGTTTCAGGCGATGAAGCTGGTCTCGGTGATCATGCAGGCCGTGGAGCGCGGAAGGGTCTCGATTCCGGGGTTTCATGCGGAATGGGCCGGCCCGACCGACAAGCTGGCGCGCTTCTTCCTGCTCGCGCTCGGCATCGTGCTGGGAGCGCCGTTCCTGCCGGGCTTCGACTCACCGGCGTTCCAGGGGGTCACGGTGTTTCTCGGCGTGTTGCTCTCCCTCGGATCGACCGCCGCCGTGGCGAACGTCGTGGCGGGCGTCGCCCTGATCTACATGCGGGCTTGCCACCCCGGTGACCGCGTCAGGATCGGCGACACAGAAGGCATCGTGATGGAAACGGGCCTGCTCGTGACGCGTATCCGGACTCAGGACAACCAGGTCATCACGCTTCCCAACGGGCTGGTGCTGAGCCAGCCGGTGATCAACCTTTCGGCCCTTGCGAACGAAGAAGGCGCGGGAATTTCGGTGGAGCTGACCCTCGCCTACGACATCGACTGGCGCCAGGTGCACGAGCTGCTGCTAGCGGCGGCGAACGGCACGGAAGGCGTGATCCGGGAACCTGCCCCGTTCGTCCTGCAGCGCGGATTCAGTGATATCGCGGCGCTCTACCGGCTTCAGGCTTACACCCGGGATGCGACGAACCTGCCGCGCACCCACTCGACCCTTCGGGCCAACATTCTCGACGCGTTCAACAAGGCCGGCGTCGAAATCCTCTGCCCGGCCTACGAATCGAGCCGCGACGGCACGCCTCCCATCATTCCTCCGGCACGCCGACCGGCCTGACCCCGAGCGGCGGCGCGCATCTGACAGCAGAAATGACGACGATTCCCTGCACCATCCGGACCTGGCGAGTGCATATCGTTTCGCTCCTGCTTGCGCTCACCATGCTTCTGGCACCGCTGGCCGTCCCTCTCATCCGGGGATATGCCTTCCGGCCGAACGAGGCGGTCATTTTCGTGACGGCCTTCACCCTGACAGCCTTGATCATGACGATCGCCATTTCGATGACCATGGGCCTGGCCATCGTGTTCGAGCCCGAACGTGTCTCGTTCCGTCCCACGTTTCGGCGACGCACGGATCTTCTCTATGCCGACATCACCGAGGTCTCTCTCGATCTGGAGTTCGACGGCCTCAAACCCGTCACCCGGCTAACCCTCTGGGGTCGACCGGATGGCCGGGAGCTTCTCCGGATCGACATCTCCGCCCTGCCGCGCCCCGAGCAGACGAGGATCCTGCAGATCCTGCACGAAAAAATTCCCGGCCTCATCCTGACGGGCCATGCCTGCGAACTTCTCAGCGGAACACCGGCAAACCTCGACCAGCGCTTCCAGCGCATGAGCTTCGCCATGGGCGTGATCGGCTGCGTCCTGCTCCTTCTGAAGCTGGCCCACCTGCTTCTCCGCCGCTGACGAACCCGTTCAAATCCGGTGAGCGGCCTCGTCGAGGACTTCGGTCGCCCATTGGTTGAGACTTTTTCCGCTCGTTTTCGCGGCCAGCGAAACGGCTGCATGGACCTCGGACGGAACACGGAACATGAGCCTGCCGGAAAACGTCTTCTGAGGCTTTTTTCCCAGTTTTCTGCACGTTTCCAGATAATCGAGAACCGCTTCGTGAAAAGCGTCTTCGAGCTCGGCGACACATTCGCCGTGAAACGTGATGAGATCTTCGATTCCAAGAAGACGTCCGTAAAAGAGCCGGTCCCGGGAATCGAACTCGATGCGAGCGGAAAATCCCTTGTAGGTCATCAGATTTTTCATGGCTTCACCTTCATCTCCGCCAGGAATGCCCTTACAGCCTCGACCTGATACAGTTTTGCCTCTCTCTGCGGATGTGGCCGGTGAAAACTGACGATCCTGTCTCCAAAGGCAAACCTGACACGAGAACCCCAGCCTTCGATCACCAGCCCTCCGAGCGCAACAAGCAGCTTTTCGATGGCTGCAAACTCGATATTCGCTCTGGCCGGTTCCGCAAAGATCGCTTCCAGCGTTTTTCGATGCCTGCTGTTCACAGATAAATGTATCCCCTTTCGCTCAAGATGCAATCATTTTTTGCTAGCACTCGAGAGAGACCGGGATGCTGTGATTTACGAAGCTTTCTGGAATTCTCCGGAGATGGTTTCGGGGTTCTGGCCGGCGATGGCGGCGAGAAAGGGGCGGCCGTATTTCGCGAGTTTCTGGTCGCCGACCCCTTTGATAAGGCGCAGGGATTCGGAATCGGCGGGCTTGAGGGCCGCCATCGAGGTGAGCACCGAGTCGGGGAACACCATGTACGGCGGGATCCCCTGTTTGCGGGCCAGCAGCAGCCGGAGCTGCCTGAGCGTCTCGAACAGCGGCAGGGAAGCGGCATCCGCACCTTCGACCGCAATCGTATCCGCCCCGCCGCGCTTGCGTTTTTTTGACCGGCCGGACAGGCCGGGCTTGCCCAGACGCACCGCACCATTGCCTTTGCACAGATCGAGACCGGCAGGCGTGACCTGGAGTAGCGGGTATTCCCCGTCGGTCACCGCAAGCAAGCCCTGGATGACGAGCTGGTCGATCCAGCCGCGCAGGATGGCTTCGCTGAACTCCTTCATCAGCCCGAAGACCCGCAGCGTGTCGTGCCCGTTCGAGATGATGCGCTCGTCGGATTTGCCGAGCAGGACGCTGATGACGTAGTTTCCGCCGAACCGGCTGCCGGTGCGATAGACGGCGCTGATGATCTTCTGGGCCGTTACGAGAGCCTCGTCATCCGGCAGCGCCGTCGTTTCGCCCAGACACACGTCACACGCGCCGCACCCCTGCCCGGAATCAATATCCGTTATTATATCTTTATAGATATTGCTATCCGTCTCCGTGGGAGGCGGATAGGGTTTGCCGAAATGTTCGGCGAGCAGCCGGTGGCGGCAGACCGGGGAGACGGCATACCGGCCGATTTCCTTGAGCTGGCGTTCGACGACGCGACGACGTTCCGGCGTCATTCCTTCGTCGCGGAACGAGAGGGCCCGGTGCGTCGCGAGATCGCCGGCCGAGAAGAACAGCACGCACTCGGCAGGCTCGCCGTCGCGGCCCGCGCGGCCCGACTCCTGCTGGTAATGTTCGATCGACTTCGGGGTGTTCGCGTGGATGACGTATCGCACGTTCGACCGGTCGATGCCCATCCCGAACGCGATCGTTGCGACGACCACGTCGAGCCGCTCGTGGACGAAGTCATCCTGGGTGCGCGCCCGAACGGCGGCTTCGAGGCCCGCATGATACGGCGCGCACGAGACGCCCGCCTTCGCGAGGCTCTTCGCCAGCCGCTCGACTTCCTTGCGGGTCTGGGCATACACGATGCCCCCCTCCCGTGGGTGGTTGCGGATCACATCGAGCACCTGCCGCGCCTGGTCATGCCGCGGAAACGCCCGATACGTCAGGTTCGGCCGGTCGGGATGGCCGACCAACGATACCGGGTTCCGCAGGCCGAGCTGATGCCGGATATCCTCCTGCACGGCAGGCGTGGCCGTCGCGGTCAGCGCCATGCGCGGCACGTCCGCAACCTGCTCCAGCAACGGCGCAAGCTGGCGATACTCGGGCCGGAACTCATGCCCCCAATGAGAGACACAGTGCGCCTCGTCGACCGCGACGAGGCCAAGATGCGGCCGCACGGCCTCGATCAGGCCCCCGGCGACGAGTCGCTCGGGACTCACATACAGGAGTTCGAGCGAACCGTCACATATCGCTGCATATACCATCTTCCGGGCCTTCTCCGGCGTCTGGGAATGGAGCGCGCCGGCGTTCAGGCCGTTTTCCCGGGCGGCCGCCACCTGGTCATCCATCAGGGCGATCAGCGGCGAGACGACGAGCGTCAGCCCGATCCCGCACGCCGCCGGAAGCTGGTAACACAGGCTCTTTCCCCCGCCCGTCGGCAGGATGACGAGCGCATCACGCCCGCCGAGCACGGCCGACACGGCTTCCCGCTGCATCGGCCGGAAGCCCGTATACCCCCACGTTCGTTCCAGCACGACAGCCGGGTCCGGCAAACCTGCGCCATCCGGGCGCCGCCGGCCCACTTCCCGCGTCGTGCGGGTCGGGTCCGGCTGAACCGCGCCATCCGGGCGCCGCCGGCCCACTTCCCGCGTCGTGCGGGTCGGGTCGCCTCTTCCTGGTTCCCAGATTCCGCTTCGCATATATTTTTCATTCTATAGTATATCTTTGACCTCCAGATTCGATCCGGACGATTATGATTTCCTCATTCCGTCCGGCGATTGGCAATCTATACCAGCGTTTTCTGCCCCGGCCGACCTGGTGGATGTCGAGATCAGCCCATCTGCCCCTCAACCCCTGCCGGAAAACCAGACGATGAATTTTTCCGGTGTGTTGGTTCCCAAGCCGAATCTCGGCGAAGGCCGAATCGACAAGGACGGCGGAACGATGGATCTCCTCGATACATACGAGGTGACGAGCTGGGAACCGCCATCCTGGAATGCGCTTCTGGGCGAGGATGTAGTCCAAACACTGGCGAATGTTTGGGAGTTCCCTTTTACCTCCCAGATCAGCTCTGGAACCTACATTATCAAGGCAGCAACAACGCTGAAACTCAAGGAAAAGGACACCGGGAGCGTGGCCGAGATCAAGGGCTCGGGGAGGGTTTCCCTCAAGGCGGTTTCCGGTTTGAAAATCGAATCCCCTCGGCAAGACCTAACCTACCCGAAAGATTGGATAGTCAAGGTCGTAACGAGCCTGGACAAAGATCAAGCCGGGTGGGAGACCCTGAAATGGTTTGTCAATGACAAGGAAGTGAAGCCCAATACCACGGTTCCCCCCTGGACCCTTGAGTTGAATAAGATCGGCACCTGGACCTTGAAGGTCTCCCAGCCCGATCCCGCAAATCCGCAGATCGAGCTTGCCTCCGATACCGTGACCTTCCGGGTGAAGCCGGTTTCCGTTTCGATCAACCCCACCCGGAAAATCGTCGCTTTCGTCCCCAACCAGGAAATCGATTTCCAGACCACCGTTGAACTCGACGGGCACCAGCTTCCAAAACCCGGTGAGTATGCCAATTGGGGCTCCAAATGGAAAGCAACGGTGAAGAATGTCGAGTGGAAGGGAATAACAGTCCCGAATGGGTGTGCCCCGCTCGAGCCTGACCAGAACAATTTCATTGAGGCGAAAACAAGTTTCCAGACTCCCGGCGCGGAAACCGTCCTCGCCACGGTAACGATTCAGATCGAGCCGCAAAAAGTCACCAAGAATACTCCTCCGGAAATTCTAACATTCCCAGCAGTTCGTGCGGATCTTTGGTCGATTCCGACTCCAACATTGATTTCTTTGACCGGCCATCTTCCAACAATCGCCTTGTTAGGTGCAGGCCGAACATTCGATGTTGCTTCGGGAGTTATCAAACTAGGCCAAGTTGAACATAAGTGGTTTGCCGCGTCCGGGTTTGATCCGGAAATAGAATATGCCCCGGCTCTTTTCGACCCTAAGGTTGAAAAGGCTTCTTGTAAGAAAATAAATTTCAAATGGGATGGCCCATTGAAGAAAGATGATATAGGTCCAACGTTTGTGCCCGTTTTTCCGAGTTCTGGTACGGCAAAAATACATTTGCTGACCACCTTGGATTTCGAAATAAACGAGATTCCTTTGACAGATTTAACCTATCCCGTAATCGTTAAATCAATTGCTGATGTCGTTGAAAAGAAGATCGTTCCTTCCAGCTTTACAATGTTGCTCGGTGAGCAAAACAAATTTGAATTCATCTATGAAATTAAACCAGATTTCGAAAAGGAATTCGCCATTGCCATGAATTCACCGGCATGGTCTCAAGTCGGGGTGGTTATTGGCAATTCAAATCCTTTCACATATACGGCCAATGGTCCTGGTGACGTAAGAATAGATTTCAAATCAATTTTTTCATATGTTGAGAGCGATTTTAGTCCACCAGCTCCAGGCGGTAATGATTTTGTATCCGACTTTGTTAACGGGACAGTTAATGAAGTAATTTTAGGTTTAAAAGAAGTCTCTTTTACAGGCCCGAATTACCACATGGTCAAAAAGGACGACGGAACTCAAGACTATGCAGCCCCGCACTGGCAAGACAATTCATCCCCCTTAGATGGTGATGCAGATGATCCGGGTGACAGAAAATACCCTATTTGCTTTACTCGAAACACTAAGATGAAAGTTTCTGCAAAGTGGGCAATTAAACCAGCAGGGCTTAATGTCTCAATTATAATTAAGGGTGACGGTCCCGGCAATCTGGTTTTTCCTGAAACAGCGGCAGTAGTCAATGGAAGTGAGTTAATAGTCACTGATGTGGAATGTTTGAACCCTTTCGTAAATGAAATCGCCTTTTTCGATCCTCTTTCGATTAATTGGCATTTTTCAATTGATGGTGGCTTAACTTGGCGAGATGCAGGAACAAGCACAAATCAAACATATATAACACTTGGTGATCCACTAACTACTGTTTTTCATACACTTGCTCAGCTTGGCTGTAAAAACGCTGCTGGTGAAAGCACAGTACAGGCGTGTACAGAAAAAATTTGGAATGAATTCATTGACCGAGATGTTCGTCGCGCTGATGGTGTTCAACTCACCTATTATTCCTCTTACAACTGCAGCAATGTTACAACTGCCGACCTTCTTGCTAAGGGTGATGGACAATGCGGGGCTTGGGCAAAACTCTTTATTGACATGCGAAAAGTCCAAGGCATCGATGACTTAAACGAGTATGTCATCTTTGAGCCCATCATTGATGATGGTTTCATTGTGAAGAATTGGTCGTTTTCGGGTCCCGGTTCAAGCGGCATTGCCAGTCACCCCTATTTGAACATCCCTGATTCTCCGATTGTTTTACCGACCAGTTACAATTGGAAGTTTGCAGAAGTCAATGATGAGCCGGGTATCCCAGGCCAGGGAAATCCAAATCCGGCATCGCTATTCAGCAACCATCAGGTAGTGATTAGTGGTCAGTATTATGACCCTTCATACGGTTTAAAACACGCCAGTCTAGAAGAAATTGACGATAATGCAATCGACGGTTTTTACCGAGGTCCTGGGCTATTACCTGTTGATGAACCAGCAGTAAATTTAGATCTCAATGGCGATGGCGACAAGACTGATTTGGGTGTGAAAACATCGGTTATCATTTTTCGAAAGAATTCCCCAGGTCTAGATATCAAAGAAACCAAACTGGATTATTGAGGTGGGTCGATGAAACTATCCGTAGCCATATTAATTTGCCTGTTCAATTTTTGTGCCTCTGTTACAGCTCAAGACCTTTCTGCCCCTCCTTTGCAAATTGCTGGCGCAATGGTATCGACGCAAGCCAATGCGAAACAAATAGCCTTTGAGGCATATGCAAAGAAAATGCATGCCGAGGTGCTTTCTAATGAGAGTATACAGACCATTGCCATTGTCACCCTAGGTTATGTCGTTCGTGACTTTGCCACCAAGGGCGAACGTATCTGGGAAGCACGCGTTATGACCATCGACGGCAGTTTGAGAGCTATCATCTGGGTCAACCCTAATTCAGCCAGGGTCCATTTCGTGTGCGGTCCTTGGGAAGAAAAAGCTGAAAATTAGGCTAGGTGTTTTCAGGCCCCCGCTCTTGGTCGGTAAACCATATGCGCCCCCAGGCAGTCTAGCCGCTGGGTTCAGCCACTGGTGCGCCCCAAACGCGCAAGCTGGTCTCTCTTTTCGGGTCCGCTTCCCGTACAGGCACGCGTTAGCCGGCCTATTATTCAGAGATTCCTTGAAACATTAGGATCAAGCCCCGAGCCAAGAAACGTCGACCAAAAAACTATCAACTGTTACAAGGGGATCGGCATCATTTCAAGGAAATCGGGCATCGAAGCAAATATAGGAAATTGGCTTAACTAAGTGCCATTCTATCACGTCCCCGGATAATATTCTATATACTACAAACGTTTCGGGGTGGTTTTCATCAGTAGAACGAATCCAGGCCCCAGGGGATCTCCGGGATACTAGAGAAGCTCGCTCCGAACTGGACCTCGATGCGGATCGTGTTGTCCATCCGCCGCGGGATTCCAAGGCGTAGGGTGCCTTCCCCGACCGACCAGTCATACACGCGCAAGAAGCTTCCGTCGCGCAGATCCCTTTCCAGGGTCGGTCCGAACGTGCCCTTCTCATGGAAATTTTTCGGCGCACCGAGTCGTTGGATCAGATCGCGCTTGATTCGCTCGAAGACATCCTGCACGAATGACGGTGTTTTTCCGGTATCGATCGCCAGAACCGTCTTCTCGACGGTATCACCGCTTCGAACCACGATCAGACGCTGACGAGACGAAACTTCTTCGAACACGCGCCGCTCGATGAAGTCGAACCCGCCCCATCTTTGCAGGGAAACGGAAGTTTCAGGTTCGGCTGTGACGAGATCGGAAGCAACCGGCCTCGCGAAAGCCCGAAGCGCTTCTTCGTAAGAGCTGCCCGGCCTCCCGGCTGTCAGCATCGCGATGACTGGGTCTTCGGAGACACTGGTTGTTGCGGAGGGAGCTGGAATCGTCTTCAGATGTCTCCCGGTCCTCAAGATGGCGTCGATGTCGCGCTGATAAAAAGCTGTGATCTGCGTCGAGCGAGTCCAGAGGCCGCCCGTCGTGTCTCTGTGGTTCCTGAGGTATTCGACCCCGAAGGTGTCAGCACCTCGATGATAGCGGTATCGCAAACCGAGATCGGAGGTGTCGACATCGAGCAGGAGAGGGTTGACCTGGTCCTGGCTGAATAGTCGATAATGTATTCCGAAATCGTGTGGGCCTTTATGCACATTGAGGTTCAGAGCTGGTGTCCATTCATGGCTCCGCTCTCCGCCGTTGTCCAGCAATCGGTTTTCCATGGTCACCCCGAGGCGCCCCGGAAGATCGGCAATCCTGACCGAATGATCGAAACCGAGCGAAAGCTGGTTGAGTCTTCCGTCTCCGGCATCCCTCACATTGTCGTCGAGAAACCTGTACGAAAAGCCCAGCCTTCCCGACAGGCGATCCGAGAAGGTTTTCGAAAGATCGGCGTTCATTGATCTGACGTGCGTATCGAGTGTTCTCGCCGAATCGATGTGTTCCTCGATGAACATATCGATGGCGCCGAAAACTCCTGAATATTGATCGACGGGGCCTTGCAAACCGAGCCCGGCAACCCGTGTCGTCCGGCAGTTGGCCGTCTCCCAGCCGTCCTTGAACCTCTGTAGCCGGAACTGGGCGGACCGACCGGATTGGAGATTCCAGGTGAAAAAGCCCTCGGCGGTTTTTCGATCGGGGGAAACGTTGGCTCCGGCCGGCCGGAAATCCTGTCCGTTCGACTCCATGCGAAGCCTGTAGGTGAACTTGGAACTCCCGCCCGACAACTGGCCGTATACGGCGGTATCGCGCCGGTCGAGTCCGCTGGCGGGACCGTTCGTTCCGTCGTGATCGCCTGAGAACCACGCCAGCTCGCCTTCGAGCACGGAGGGGCGGTTGAACAGTCTGCCCTTGTTCTCCATGATGACGCTGAGGGTTCGCTGATCCCGTTCCAGCGTTCCATACTTTTGGTAGGCATCGCGGTGGTTGAACACGAAATTCAAACCGGTTTTGAATCGTTCGGCCTGTTGGAACAGCCAGGAGAGGCCGGCAGTCCGGTCGCGGTTCTCATGGAGGTTCTTCCAGTTGTAATCGCTTTGGCCCAGGACTAGCAGAAGCGAATTCCGGTTCCTTGCTCCGGCATTGGAGCGTGGTTGCAGCTCGATCTGAACGCCTTTCAACGAGCGAACGAGGGTGCGGTAGCTAAAATTGGCGTAGAAATCACCGAGCTCCAGCCGGTATGGAAGCGGCCCGTCTCCCTTTTCCCGGGAAAGGCGGAACCGTTCGAGTTCTCCGCCCCAGGCGTCAGAGCGGTATCTTGAGTTGTTGGCCACGCCCATCAGGTCGAACTGCCAGTGGTCGAATTCCGAAAGCCGGTTCGTTCCCTGCAGCTGGAGTTCATCGTAATAATGGTTGCCGAGGTTGCCGAAAAGCGCTGCATTGTCGTTTCCATCACGCCCATACTGGTCGATTCTGAGGGTGTCGTAACCGGTCAGAACCCAGTCGCCGTCTTTCGGAGTTGAATCTTCGGCAATGACGGGCAATGCAAGGAGGGCGGTCATCGCGAACAGGAAGGGAAGGAATCTGAGAGCAATGATTTTGGTCGTTCTCATGCTCGTCACCGCCCTTCATTCGATGTAAGAGGGATCGACTGGCTCAATCGAAGGATGAACTCGTTCTTCCCCTCTATCCTGCGAAACCCCTTCGCATGATCATCGAACTCGATCTGCGTTCTGACGACGGCCGAAAGCCTGGTCTGGACGTTGAGTTCGAGCGAAGCGCCCGAATTGACGGTGTAGGTTTCCTCGAGCGGATGAATCGACTCGACGGCGAGGATCCTGATTCTGGCATCTCTGGGAACCTCGGCGGACATGATGTCCAGAAAACGGTTCTTGTCGTAAAATCCCTGCGAAAGATACTTCTCGACCGTTCCACTTCCCCAGCCGTCGAAGATCGCCGACAAAGCCTGTCTGGCCAGATCGGGAACCCTGGCCCGAGCTTGTTTGAGTATCTGTTGTATATCGGGTGAATTACGATATGATTCGGATGGCCCCACCCACGTCGCGACGATCTGGTCGGGTCCGGCGATGGGCTTGAATGAGCGGAACTCACCCCCATGAGCCGGCGGAACTGCGGACCAGATGAACATCGTGATGGAAAGCGCCTTCAAAATGACGGAAAGGAAACGGCCGGTTTTTTGTATATGAGTGGTGTTCATCGGATCCTCCTCCTGACTCCCGCGGAAATCGTGGCGGATTCGACGATAACAAGCCTCAGATCTCCAGTCCGACGGTCGATAGCCGCCTTGTCGTTCACTTTCTCGACACGAACGGTGATTCGCACGGTTCGATCTGTTTTCGATTTCATCGTGAACGTTATATTCTGGCCCAACATGAAGATGATGGAGTTCATCGTCTGGCTCACGATATTCGTAGGCTTGGGGTCGACGATTTGCCATGTATTCACGAGCATGTCGGGAAAGGCTTCGATCTGGTCGGTTGGATCGAAAGGCCCGCTAGGCGGGGTCTGGAAGATGAGAGTCGGGCCCTCGCCGTCATTTCTGAGGACACCCATGCCCGTGTTCGGATCGATGTTGATTCCGGCATAAAGATCGTAGAGCACGTCGGGTGCCCCACCTTCTGCAAAGACGATGGTCCCCGATACGGGCGTCGGACCTGAATCACCGCCGCCACCGGTGTCACCGCCGCCGCCGCTGTCACCGCCGCCACCGGTGTCACCGCCGCCGCCGGTGTCACCACCGCCGCCGGTGTCACCACCGCCGCCATAGCCAGGCGGCGTCGAAACGGATATCTGTGTAAGGGTCGTCGAAAGCGTTGCAATCGGTTCCCTGGTATCGAACGGGTTGTTGCCCGACAGGGGGGTAATCTTCTCGATCTCGACCTTCCAGACCGGCGTTCCGGCTGTGAGCCTGGTTGAAGCGCCCTTGATCGCCTGTTGGGAAGCAACGCGGAGGGTCACGGTTTCTTCGGCAAGAAGAAGGCGCACCGCCTGCCTTCCGCTGCCCGACATCCGGAATAGTTTCACCGTGACGGGAATCTCATACGGTTCTCGGGGAACCGAGCTCCTGATCTGAATGATTCCGTTTGACTCGGCGGTTGTCCCCGAGGTCATGGGCGTTATGTGCTCGGATCGAACGAAGCTGCTTCCCGGGTCGGTGGTCTCGTACCTCGTGATGAAGTCTCTGCTTTGAGACGATGGGAGGTTGTTGATATCGACCTTGATCAAAACTTTCTTGCCGGGGTTGACGATGGAAGGAACCGAAACGGTCATTTTGGGGGGCAGCAGGGGCGCCTTGTCCGTTCCCAGGGCCTTGTAGACAGCTACCACGTGCCCCATGGGACCGATCAGTGAGACTCTCGTGAGGCTCTGCCCCATCGCGATGCTCTGCCATTTTCCGCCGTCCTGGGTGAAATTCGCCGACACGGTTTTCTCACCGCGGAATACCCATTCCGCTTTGTATTCCGACATGTTGGTCGGCCCGATGATGTGGAGACGATGCACGGTCTGCGCGCCTTCATCCTCTTTCACCACGGAGAGATGGTTCAAATGCAATTGAAAGCTGCTTTGGATGACGCGATCGCCCTGAATGGTCATGTTATTCTTTCGGGCCTTGAGGGGGTCGACCATCGCCTTCAATGTGACGATTCCTGCATCTTTCGAGAGGACGCGGGAATGAAAATCGTTTGCGGTGAATATTCCCTCTCGTGCATCGAAACAGCCGCCGAGTTCGTGAGAATACGTGAAGTCCACCAGATCGGGAGGGCTGTCATGCCATTGGCCATCCGTCCCGAGCCACTGGGTTCCGACTTTCTGACTCCAGTATGTTGCGTCGGTTGGGCCGAAAAGCGCTATGGCCAACGCTCCGGCTTTCCCGTTGAGGTCTTTGCGAACGATCTTCATGTCGGTGATCATGAAGATCGGCGTCAGATTGGGCCCCCGCAAGGTCGCAACCTTGACCCACCCGGTTCGACGTATCAGCGAAAGAGTCGGAGTGAAGCCGGTATAATATTTGATATTGTCTGCAACGGATGGATCGAACTCGATCGTGAGGTCGGAATACCAGATGCCGTTTTCCTTGAGGAATTGGCCATTTCCGCTGAGCCTGACCGCCTTGTCCTGGGTTTGCCCCCACGAGACATAGTATTCGCTCATGTCGGCCGGGCCGTCCACCAGCACTCGGATGATGCTCTTTTCGCCTATGGGAACGCAGTTTTCCTGGTCAGGAGGCAGAGAATGCGAAGGAATATGTTTCAAATCGATGACACAGGCATTGACACGAATTTTTTTGTCGAAGCGGAGTTCGCCTTCATCGTCGATGCCCACCAGCAGATCGGTGTAGCCCGGAATCGAACCGGATTCGAGATCGAGCCCATGCTGGGCATCGTGGATGCGGATGGCATTGCCTCCACACAGACGGGCGGAAAAACCCGACTTCAATTCCTTGGTGTATTTTGATGTCCCGTCATTCGCGACGATATTGAACTCGATTTTCGCGGAGTTCAGATACGATGTCACGGCCTCTTCGTTTCGAGGATAAAAGAGATCCAGGCTCTTCAGGGACCTGGTGCTTTTGCCCGCGAACGATACGGTGTAGTCGAGATTTTCGATTTTGTGGACGCGAAGGCGGGCATTGGCGTTCAGGGAAATGGTACGAAATTCGTGATCGCGTCCCCAGGGCTTTTTGATCTCGTATGGCTCGGCGCCTTTCGTGTGCAGTTCGAGCTCCGCGATACCGCAACCTTGTCCGATGACGACCCGGCGTTTAGTATCTATATTGAGGTGCTTACTAACGGCGGGGTGGAGGTTGACATCGTCACCGCCTTTGACTGAATCGACATATCTTTTCGCCGTGGCGGTTTTCATGATGGGGTTGCCGGTTTTATCTTCACCGGCCGCATACTGAACCTTGTAAGTTTCCAAGGCGCCTCGTTCATAGGGGATGAAATATTTTATACTTCGTGGTATATTCAATAGGCGAGCGGTCAAGTCGTCGGCGGCGACATTGTCCGAGACGTTCAGGCCGACACGGACGACCTGGCCCGGGCCGTACGAACTTTCTTTCAGTTCGCGATTCAGCCGCTCTCTTGCAGCCTGCGCTTCGATCTCATCTTTGGTCGCCTTCGTTTCCTCGAGCAGTTTTTGAAGGTTTAGCAGGGACGAATCGATGGTGGCGATTGCCTCTTGCTTGGTTTTCAGGAGGGCTTCGATTTTCTCGAGAAAGTTGGTATTCCTGGCCAGATCTGACTCGGCTTCATCGAGCGCCGGCAGAAGCTCGTTCCTGGCCGCCAGTGCGTCATTGTATGCGGCGTTTCGATCCAAAACGCCATACCAGTCTTCGTTGGTTTTTTCATAGGTTTCCTTGGCAAGCTTTCCCGCCTTCATGTTCGTAAGCACGTATCCGATCCTGGGGATGAAATTCGGAGGTGCGCTTTTATAGAGTTGCCCGAAAAATCCAGCGACTTCTTTCTGAATAGTGTTGTCTAATACTTTATTCACTGCTACAGCGCACCCGCTGATGATGGATGTGGCGACGGGATGTTTCGTAACAAAGTCGATGGTCTTGAATGCGGTTTGGGCAGTGTCGATAACAATATTTCCACGGATGAATTCATTTGCGGCATCGAACATGGCTCTTGGGTTGATGGTGAAACCGGAGCAGGCGAGCTTGGTGAAATCAACGATCATTTTCCCGATCTTGCAGAGAGCCAGGCCGATCGGAACGGCGACCTTCGCCCTGATCTCCTTTTCCATGATGATCTCATGGATATGCGCCTGCTCTACGGTGTCGTTGTCGGGAAGCTTTCCATAGAAAACTTTGTAGTATTCGCGGAAAGCTTCTTTGCTTCTTCCCGAATCTTTGTATTTGTTCATGGCATCGACCAGGTCGGAAGGCGCCATGAGCTTCGCCATGGTTTTGTCGTAGTCTTTGATTCTGGATTTAATTTCCCAGACTCGTTTCGACTGTTCTTCGAACAACGCCCTCAAATTTTGGACGGTATCCTCATCCGTCTTGTACCGTGCCGAGACGGCGATACGACTTTGCTTCAACTGTTCAAGGGCCTGTGCATATCCCTCTATCTGGGCATCGATTTTTTTGATCTGTTGTTCGATACCTGACTCTTCGCCGCGGAGAGGTGGCGGGATCACCGCGGAAAGAATCAGCCCCGAAAGAGCGAGCAGGAACGCAAAACCTGTGCAAGAAAAAAGGCCCAAAGAGCGTCTCATAAAAATTCTCCTCGGAAATTGTCTGTTTGTGCTCAAATTACCTGCAAAGTCGGTTCGGATGTCAAGAAAAATTGTTCAACGAATGCTGACAATTTTGATCGGGTGACGTCAGGAATGTTGATATGAATAGTAATATAATAGCAAAAGGACTATTCTGGAAAAGAGCAATGACGAATGTTGGACGACGACCGCGGAAACTCGGGACACACACCTCCAACTCTCACAAATAACACAACAATCACCCGTATACTCGATTCCCAATAAACCGGCCCCGGTGGCAAGCGCCCCCTCGATTTCGCGCGAGCCGGCAACAACCCCAACCTCGTCCGGATCCTCGAACGGGCAACCGGTGCCCCCGCAGGGGACGAAGCCTCACGCCGTTGAGCCTGCCGAACTGAAGCCTGACGGGTCGCCGAGTTGCTTTTTTTCCATGATTTTTTGCATCTCTCCCCCCGTCATCATGCACGCTCGACCGGTCATCGGTTCCGAACGGCATCCGGGGAAATCTTTTCAGCCTTGAGCCGCGCCGGCCCCGGCAATTGCCGCGGCCAACTCTGCCGGGTGACGCACCAGCAGCTTCGCGCCGCCTTCCCGCAGCTCGGCTTCGTCGCGAAATCCCCACAGGGCGCCGATCGGAAACATGCCGGCCGCCGTCGCCGTCTTCATGTCGACCATCGTGTCTCCGAGATACAAAAAGGCTTCGGCCGGAATTCCCGACTCGGCCGCGACCCGCAACGCCCCGGCCGGATCCGGCTTGCGCGGAATGCCGTTTCCCGCGCCGTAGACACACCGGAACGGCGTTTTCGGAAAGTAATGGCGCACCATCGCCGTCGTGAAATCATCCGGCTTGTTCGACAGCACCGACAGGCTCATCCCCCGACCGACAAGCATCTCGAGCAGCCCGGCAATGCCGTCATAGGCTACGGTCGCATCGGCCCAGTGGCTCCCGTATTCGGTGTGAATCTCGTGAAACAACGCCTCGGCCAGCTCCGGTGTTCGCCGGTCGGCCGGCAGAACACGCTCGGCAAGCACCCGCATGCCGTCGCCGACGAAATGCCGGTAGGCATCGACGGGGTGCGCAGCGAATCCGCGCCTCCGCAGCACACGATTGGCCGAATCGGCGATATCCGTCAGCGTGTCGAGCAACGTCCCGTCCAGATCGAACACCATGCCGCAAAACCGGGTTATATCCATAGCGGGCGTATTCTACCACAGCCGCCCGTCCAGCGGTTTCCATCCGGAAAATCCTTCAGGGCGAGCGCATGCGCTTCCGCTCGTGCCAGAGACGAACCCCTGGGAACTCTGGGATTCAGCGGCAGGGAAAACGGGTATGGTGGCCCTCAGGAACGATCTACCGCGGCATCCGGGAGGATGCCGGCGCGGGATACCGCGCTTCCAGCTCGGGCGTGACGCCGCCGGCCCGGACGATGCTGCGGTAAACGTCGACCGAGGGGGTCGGCACGCGCTCAAATTGCCCGTTCCGGCAGTCGACCGAGTACAGGCCGAACCGGGGCGCGAACGAACCCCACTCCCAGTTGTCCGTGATCGACCAATGGATGTACCCGAGCACGGGGTAGCCGTCGCGGATCGCGCGCTGCATCTGCTTCACATGCTGCACGAGGAACGCCTCGCGGGTCCAGCCATCCGGCCGCGGCGCCAGGTCGCAGGTCGCCATGCCGTTTTCGGCGATCAGCACCGGCACCTTGAACCAGTTGTAATAATTCTTGATCACGTCGTAGAAGCCCTCGGGATGAACCTCCCACAGATGAGGCTTCGTGAAGCCGCCCGGCAGCCGCCAGAGGGCATAATAATCGATGCCGATATAGTCGAGACACTTCGACGATCCCCGCTCGCCGAAGCTTCGCCCGCCGCCGGTCCCGGCCATCTCCTTCAGCCATTCGATCTCGACGCCCCGCAGGGTTTCGAGAACATCCGGAGCTGCCGCACCGGGACCAGCCTGCCCCGCGGATCCCCCGACCAGGGCGTGGATATCGCCGAAGCCGCCTATTCTATATGTTCCGGTATAGTTATTCCAGGACACATACGCGGTCGAATCATTGTCGTGGATGATCCGGTAGGCGAGCTTGTGGCAGCGGATCCAGGAACGGGTGACGGCGAGCGCCTTGAGCGGATTCCGATACCCCGGAGCGTTCGCTCCGAGAACGTAGCCCGCAATGATCTCCACCGGCGGTTCGTTGTAGGTGAGCCAGAAATCGACCTTGCTCCCGTACTCGCGCGACACGATATCGACGAAGCGGCAGAACGCGCGCACGCCGGCTTCCGATTCCCAGCCGCCGATCTTCTCGAACCACTGCGGCCAGGTGAAGTGAATGAGCGTGACAACCGGCTCCAGCCCGCGTTTCCGCATGCCATCGAACAGCCGGTGGTAGAATCGGACCCCCTCCGGATCGATCTTGCCCTGCTCCGGTTCGATCCGGCCCCATTCGATGCTCGTCCGGAACGCGTTCAGCCCCATCCCTGCCGCAAGATCGAGATCCTTCTCGAACAGTTCGTATCCGTTGGCGGCCCGCCCGATCTTCTCCTCGGTGCGCCCCGTATCGGCGAACGACTCCCAGATGCCACCATGCGTTTTGCCTTCCCACTGCTGGCTGGAGGTCGAAACACCCCACAGAAACTTTTTCGGAAGAGGGTTTCCGGTCGGAAGCGGTTTGCCGGATCGCGTTCCGCGCTTCGATACCGTTCCCTCTCCGGCAAGGATGAAAACGGGCGTTCCGCTCCCCGAAAGGGCCGGCTCGACGGCCACACACTGCCGCGAAAACCAGGCCTGGAGAAGTTTGACCTCCTCAGCTCGTGACAGGTGCGTGCCTTCCGCGCGGATCTTCGCGATCGCCGCGGTCAGGAGCTCGAGAGACGGCGTTTCGGGCCGCTCTCGTTGTGTTCCCTGATGCAGGAGGCGGGATCTCAGCGTATCCAGAAGCGACAGGTATCCTCGTCGGAGGGGAAGGGCCGCTGCACCGTCCGGAACTCCGGCCAGAACCGCTCGGATCGCTTCGTCCTGTCTCCCTGGCTCCATCGCGGCGACATTCGACAGGAGGAGATCATGCAGCCGCTCCAGGGCATCGGTCGAACCGCGCAGATTCTCATCGGCACTGGTCCGGTGCCATTGGTTTCTGATGAGGTCGGCAACGGGTTTCGTGTGCCGGCATGCGAGCTTTTCCACCTGCGCTCCGGCCTGCGGGAGGGCGAGATACTGCCAGACGAGATGCTGGCGAAGCGCTTCCGCATACCGGTCGAGACTGTCCCGGAACTCCGCGAAGGCCGGGACAGACAGACAGAAGGTGATGCAGAGACCGGCAACAAGCCGCCCGATAGATGCAACCCGGCGACCATCAGGATGATTCATGCGTATCTCCTCCCTCACGACGGGACAACCAACGGCTTCAGAACAGGGGAATGCCAAGCAGGCCGGGCGGCGGCGCCACCTGCATCAGCTTGAGCATCGTCACGTAGAGGTCGACCGTGCGGGCACAGGGCAGCCGGCCCGGCGGCACACCCCGGCCCCACAGGACCAGCGGAACCTTGATCTGAGCCGCATCCAGACCGCCATGCACGCCTTTCTGCCCCTCGTGCCACGGCTCGTAGCCGGGAGCCGCATTGACGATGATGTCTCCCGAGTTCTCGGCCTCGAGCAGCTGCGAAATCTGGAATACGGCGTCGGGATACGGATCGAGACAGGTCATGCGCAGCCACTTCCGCTCCTGGACCAGCCGGCCGTCCGACACCTTGCGCGCCGGAACGCCCATCTGAAGCGGATCGGTTCCGGAAACGACCTTGTAGCCGAGGCGGTCCCCTTCCCGGGTGATGACGGCCTCACCCGATCCGGACAGCACCCGGTAACGGGCCCGGCCGTCCCGGACGGCCAGGAAGCCGACGCAGGGCTGTGCCAGAAGCGCCCCGATCACGTCGCCGATCTCGCGCGCGTCGCTTCCCCGGCGATACTGCCGCATCTCGGCGAGGGTCGGTCGGACACGGAACGAGGGCATCCCCTCGAGACTGGCATCGGGCCGGCCCTTGAGATACAGCTGAACGCAGGCGTTGCCGCTCACGCAGACGATCACGTCGTTTTCCTCGGCATGCCCCTTCTTGTCGAAGTTGTAGCCGAAGGTGCTGCGGCCGATGGCATCACGGACCTTCAGGCCCATGGCCGAAAGAACCGGCGCAAGATCACCGCTTTTCGACGTCGACTGGGAGCCGTGATCCGCGCTGATGACGATCGTTGTCCGCTCCAGTTCGCCGTGAGCCTTCAACCACGCGATGAGTTTCGCGACGATGCCATCGAGGTTGATAACCGCCTCGTCGTAGGCAGCGCCGTCGGTGCCGGTGCGGTGTCCGACCGCGTCCGGGCCGTGAAAACTGACGAACGTGAACCGCGGAAGTCCCTTCCCGAGCTCTTTTTCGAGCTTTCTGTGGATGGCCAGATCGCACTCGATATACTTGCCGCGCATGTTCTTGAGGAAGTAATCGAGAGGCGGGTTGAAATTCCGCCTGGCGCCGCGATCGAGCATGGCGACGAGCGCCAGGCTGTCTCGGGGAAGGAGTTCGAACACGGTCGGATAATCCCGCGAAAGATCGTCGGTAATCTTCTTCACATCGGTGCCGCAGTAGCTCCGGTATGTACCCGACGAGCGAAGATACTGGCGGATGCCGGTGAGATTCGACTGGAACGGATACGTTCCGCAGATGAACGGCGCATACGCGGGCCCGGTCGTCGAGGGCCAGACCGAGACGGCATGGTCGACGGCCAGCCCGTGGTCCCGCAGCCAGGCAAGAGTCGGCGTTCGGCCCTGGTCGCACAGCCGGTTGAAGGTGTCGGCGCGGCAGCCGTCGAGAAGGATGAACAGGACCTTTCCCGGTTCAGCGGTTCCCGCATGGGCTGCCCCGGCCCATGAAAGCACGAGACAGAACAGGAACAACACGACATGCGTTCGCATACGGAATGAGCGCATCACAATCCTCCCCGTCGGCACATTCAGCCGGTTATTTTCTCATTGTATCCGTTTCTCCTTTCTCCCGGAAGAGTACCAAGGAATGTCGAGGGCTGGAGACCTCTTTTCGCCACCCAAGCGGCATGTCGGAAGAGAGACGGCCGGCAAAAGACGTGGGATGATCCGCAGCACGAGTTTCCTTTTTTGGGGGAATGCGATAAGATCGGAAAAAGAAGAGGACCGCCGACAGAAAATCCCTTCCGGAGAGTGATTTCCAAGAGCGCCATGCGCTCTTCCCAGGCCGACCGTCCCCTGGATTCGGAGGCTCGATATGATCACGTTCTGCGTTTCGACACTGTTGCTGATCGCCGCATATCTGATCTACGGCGCGTATCTCGACCGCACCCTGGGCATCGACCCCGCCCGGCAGGTACCGGCGATCGCCAACCGGGACGGGGTGGACTACATCCCGATGCCCTGGCCGCGCGTATTTCTCATTCAACTGCTGAACATCGCCGGCCTGGGGCCGATCTTCGGCGCAATCGCCGGAGCCTTGTGGGGCCCCGTCGTCTTTCTCTGGATCGTCTTCGGCGGCATCTTCATCGGCGCCGTCCATGATTATATTTCTGGATATATATCATTACGTTCAAATGGCGCAGGCCTTCCCGAGATCATCGGCACGTATCTGGGAAACGGCCCCCGGCGCGTGATGCTCGCGCTGGTGATGGTGCTGCTCGTGATGGTCGGCGCCGTCTTCGTGATGGGCCCGGCAAAGATCCTCGCCGACATGAACGTGCCGGGCACGTCGGAAACGGCCGGCTCGCCCGCTTCGGGCGCCCAGCTCGAGAATCCGTTCGCCCGGACCGCCTCGGAAACGGCACACGGGGTCCAGGCCTCGGAACGGGGCTGGCTCGCCTCGCCGCTATTCTGGTCGGTCCTGATCTTCACGTATTACCTGCTCGCGACGCTGCTTCCGATCGACCAACTGATCGGCCGGATCTACCCGATCTTCGGCCTGGCACTGCTGCTCATGGTCGCTCTGATCGTCTGGCGCATGTTTTCGGGGGTCTGGGTCATCCCTGAGCTGACCCTCGCAAACCTGCACCCCGCCGGCACCCCGATCTGGCCCGTGATGATGATCACCGTCGCCTGCGGCTCGATCTCGGGATTCCATGCGACCCAGTCTCCGATGATGGCGCGCACGATCACCAGCGAAGGCTTCGCCCGCCGCGTCTTCTTCGGCGCGATGCTGACCGAGACGTTCGTCGCGCTCGTCTGGGCAGCCGCCGCCATCGCCCTCTGCCACGGCTCGACGGCCGAGCTCCAGCAGATGCTCGGCCCGTCCGGCGATGCCGTCGTCGTCGTCCGGGCCGTGGGCAACACCCTCGGACACTGGGGAATGGTGCTCATCCTGCTGGGCGTCGTCGCTCTGCCGGTGACGACCGGTGACACAGCGTTCCGGTCAGCACGCCTGATCCTCGCCGATATGACCGGCCTGACCCAGAAACCCTTCCTCAACCGCATCCTGCTCGCGCTTCCGCTGTTCGTGATCGGCGGCTGGCTGTGCACGATCGATTTCGGCGTCGTCTGGCGCTACTTCGCCTGGCTCAACCAGACGCTCTCCGTCTTCACGCTCTGGGCCTGCACCGTCTACCTGCGCCGCCTGGGCCGGAACTTCTGGATCACCCTCGTCCCGGCCGCCTTCATGAGCCTCGTCGCCTCGATCTTCATCTTCACCAGCCCCAAACTCGGTCTCGACCTCGCCCCCACCCCCGGCTTCGCCCTGGGCCTCGTCTTCACCGCCCTCTGCCTCGCTCTCGCCTGGTCCCGCTCCAATCCCGCCCCCGCGTCCGGCCACACACCGGCCTGACGCGCTCCGAACCGGATCTCCCCGCGAAAGAGGATCACCCATGAGAAGACCCCTCCAATACGGCCTGGCTGCAACGATCGTTTTTGGTATTATTTGTTTAAATACATTATTCGCCGCCGATACGGCTTCCGCGCCTGCCTTTCCCCAGATCCCCGGTGTCACCGCCCCGGATCAGCGCCCGAACGCCTGCGTCGACTGCCACAGGGAATACCCGGATACCAAGGCCGATTACCGGCTCACGACCGTTCTGAAACACTGGGAAACGGCGGTCGATCCGAAGTATTTCGCGAAGGGAAAGGCCGCCGCGCCGGCCGGAGTCCCCCTCACCGGCAAGCATCCGGACGTTCGCGAAGGCGTGAAGACCATCCCCACCGACTGCCTCCAGTGTCACAGGAGCGATTCGACGACGGTTCCGCCCTTCAGCCGCCTCCTCCACCTGATCCATCTCGAAAACAGCCGTGAAAACCACTTCCTGGCAAACTACGGAGGTCAGTGCACCCATTGCCACAAGCTCGACCCCGAAACCGGCCACTGGGGCCTGGGAAGCGGCACCGCCGTCTGGTGATCTTTCCCTTTTCTGGCCTTTGATGCCCCCAAAGCGTATAATCATCTGTACAAGACAAGCAGGATGACGATGCCCCGCCTGTTCGGAACGCCGGGCTCATCGGATCCCTGCCCGAGAGAACGTATGAGAGTTGAGAGGTCCCGAGATGAAGAGGATTCTTCGCCCTTCGGTCATTTCCGCGCGCGCCCTTCTGGCCGGTCTGATCGGTATGCTCACCCTCTTCCTGTATGGATGTCTGGGCGGCGGCGGTGGCGGCGGGGTCGGACCCGGCCCGGAAGACCGCAGCCTCCTCATCGAACGGGTCGACCAGATCGTCAAGGCCCTCGCCTCGGGTGACGGCGCCGCCCTGGATCAGTTCCGCACATCGGCGCTCGGCACCGACATGCCGGACGGCAGCCGATTCAGGCCGCTCTACGTGCGGGATCTGGGCGACAGCGTGACAGACCCGAATGACAGCAACATCTATACCTTTTTCTATGATCCGAATGAAATCCGGTATCTTACCGCGGATCTCGCCGAGGTCCCCCTCTGGACCTGGTTCCGGGACGGCAACAAGTTCGGCCTGACGCTTCGTCTCTTCAAGCAGGAAGGGTACTGGTATCTCGACTCGCTCCTGCTCACGAGCCTCGATTTGACGCAGGCGGCCGCAACGACGGGCCCCGTGCCCAGCACCGCCCTCTGGCCGATGGCCCAGGACAACCGCTGGCAGTTCGTGGAAATCCAGGCTCCGCCCGCAGCTTCCCGCCGCGAACGCCCGTCTTCGCGCGTGAACGCGATGATCCTGAACGCGACCCGCGTCGATTTTCGCACCCTCTCGATTACGGAAGACCCGCTTCCGGGGCCGGAGGGCCGCCAGACGTTCCAGTTTCGCATGTCGACGTACGAGGCGGGCCTGGCCACGAGCCAGCTCGATCTGCCCATCGACCCCGGAACCTTTGAGTTCGGCCGCTTCTCCAACGGTATCAGCGCCGTCGATCGCGGTTTCATCACCCTCCCCACGGGGGCTATCCCCGGAGTCCCGCTGTGGGAACTCCTCGATCCCAACCATCAGGGCCTCATCCGGGCGTTCGAACAGTCCGGTCTCTTCCTGCAGGGCGCCGACACCGCCTTCAACGGGGGCCGCCCCTGGCGGCTGACCGATCTGCTCGTCCAGGAAGGCGCCGCCGCAACCCAGTCGATCACCCTGACGGCCCCCGGCATCCCCCCCAGAACGGGAGAAGCGCGCATCCTCGTCATGGAATCCCTCCGCGTGAGCTTTCCCTGGATCCAGGGCCTCGCACGCCGACTCGACATCTCTCTGACCTGGAACGGCTCCCCGGAAGTCACCTGGACATCGCTCTTCTTCCTGCCCGGCATGGGCCTGGTCGGGTATGCCGATTACGACCTGACGACCCGCCGGCCGGTCCGGTTCTCGTGGGTGTGGGGCGCCAGCGTGGGCACCCGCCAGTTCCTGCCGCCGGGCGACTCGGGAAGCCTCGATCCCTTCGTCACGATCGCGATCGCACCAGTGCCGCCGCAGCAATGGACCGTTGGCACCCCGTTTACCCAGCAAACGGCGGTCTCGGGCGGTGAGCCCCCCTTCACCTGGTCGCTGTCAGGAGCTCCCGCCTGGGCCGCGATCGATGCCGGTTCGGGCCTGCTGAGCGGAACCCCGATGCAGGCCGGTTCGTTCTCGTTCGAACTCTCCGTGCGCGACGCCGGCGACCGGATCTCCTCGATGCGCGTCCTTGCAGACGTCGCCACCGCCGCGGCGCCCGTCGTGTCGGGTATCACCCCCGCCGAAGGGTTCCAGGGCGGTTCCCCCATTCCCGTCGCGATCACGGGACAGAACTTCTTCGGAACCCCGCTTGTGCGCCTGGCCACGGCAACCGCCGTCGGGCCGGTCGCGACCGGCCTGACCCTCGTCGACGCCGGGCGCCTCTCGGGCAGCCTTCCCGTCACGGGCCTCGCAACTGGCATCTGGAGCATCGAGGTGATCAACCCTGACGGCCAGACAGCCACGGGGACGAACCTCTTCCGCGTCCGCCCCGCACCGGCCTCGGTCCCGGTCACGATCGACCAGGCCGTTGCGCAGGCCGATCCGGCCGCCGCCGGTCCGATCCACTTCACCGTGGTCTTCGCCCGGGCCGTCTCCGGCTTCACCTCCGCCGACGTCTCGCTGGGCGGAACCGCGCTCCCGGCCGCCTGCACCGTCACCCCGCTGCCGCCCAACGACGGAACCGCCTACGACGTGGCCGTTTCCGGCATGACCGGCAACGGTACCGTCATCGCCTCGCTTCCAGCTAATATAGTTATAGATATCGAAGGCAACGAGAACCTGCCGTCGGCCAGCACGGACAACCAGGTGGTGTTCGACGCGACCGCCCCCGCCGCCTCGGTGGTGCGGGCAACCGGCCAGACCGCCACGACGACCGCCGACACCGCGAACTTCACCGTCACCTTCACCGAAAACGTGACGGGCTTCACCGCGGCCGGCGTGCAGATCACCCCGCCGGCCGGCGCCAGTCCGGTCGCGGCCGTCTCAGCCATCTCTTCGACGACCTATACCGTGACCCTCTCCGGCATGACCGCCGATGGGCCGTATGCCGTCACGATCGCCGCGAACGCCGCCACGGATCAGGCAGGCACGGGCAACACCGCCGCGCCCACCCCGGCCATCGTCACCCGGGACACCCTG
>Ga0209717_1000268_pt1 | contig 65247 bp, 52 predicted proteins | sample AD_UKC048_MetaG_FD_184418 | JGI IMG/M metagenome (GOLD analysis project Ga0209717, IMG submission 184418) | Active sludge microbial communities of municipal wastewater-treating anaerobic digesters from USA - AD_UKC048_MetaG (SPAdes) (version 2) | ecosystem: Engineered > Bioreactor > Anaerobic >...
GCCGTGCTGGCCCTGCTGACACAGGCCGCCGACGGCTCGAATCTGACGCTCGACCCCGACCTCGATTCCTACTACCTGATGGACGGCGCGACCGCCGCATTGCCCATCGTCATCGAGGCCACTTCCCGCCTCGGCGACCGGGCCCGTGCCGTGGCGCGCGGCATGCCGGCCTCGGCGGATGTGACGCACGAGATGGTGCGCGCCGAGGCGCTGGGCGACTACAGCGACGAACGCTGGGCCGCGGGCATGCCCAAGGTCTATTCGCTTCAGCCCGCCTTCAAGGCGGAACTGCGCGACGAGTCTGTTCGCCATGAGCTGCATGCCTTCCACGAACTCGCCACCAGCCTGAAGGCCGATGAAGCCAAGCTGGCCGCCGGCGCGACGGTCATCGACAGCCTGCGCAGCGCGCAGAGCAAGTCACTCGACAAGCTCGACGTCCTGCTCGAGGAGCGCCGCGCTCGCATGGCTTCGCAGCGCGCCTGGGTGGCTGTCGTCGTGGTGCTCTCGCTGGCCACCGCGGCCTATCTCTTCTATTCCTTCTACCTGGTCACCCACGGCGGCCTGCGCGAGGTGCAGAAGCACCTGGAGGCCATGACCGCCGGCGATCTCACGACGCACCCGCGCCCCTGGGGGCAGGACGAAGCAGCGCGCCTGATGGGCTCGCTGGCCGACATGCAGGCTTCGCTGCGCGGGATCGTCAACCGCGTGCGCGGTGCCTCCGAGAGCATCGTGCACTCGACCGCCGAGATCTCCGATGGTTCGATGGACCTGTCCGCGCGCACCGAGCAGGCCGCCGCCAATCTTCAGCAGTCGGCCGCCGCGATGGACGAGATCTCGTCCACCGTGCAGTCCACGGCCGACAGCGCGCAGGAGGCCGCCACCATCGCGCGCAGCAATGCGACCATGGCCGAGCGCGGCGGCGACATCATCGGCAGCATGGTGACGACGATGGAGGGCATCCATGCCTCGTCCACCAAGATCGGCGACATCATCGGCGTGATCGACGGCATCGCCTTCCAGACCAACATCCTGGCGCTGAATGCCGCCGTCGAGGCAGCACGTGCCGGCGAAGCCGGCCGCGGCTTCGCGGTGGTCGCCTCCGAAGTTCGCGCGCTGGCGCAGCGCTCGGCCGGCGCCGCCAAGGAGATCAAGGACCTGATCACGGTGAGCGTGGACCAGGTGTCCGACGGCGCGAAGATCGTGCGCAACGCCGGCGCCACGATCGGCGAGATCGTCGACAGCGCACACCGCGTCAACAAGCTGCTGGCGGCCATTGCCAACGGTGCCAGCGAGCAGGCCACCGGCGTGAGCCAGACCACCCAGGCCGTGCAGGACCTGGACAGCATGACGCAGCAGAACTCGGCCCTGGTCGAGCAGACCGCCGCGGCGGCCGCCTCGCTGAAGGAACAGGCCGTCAAGCTCGCCGAGGAAGTGTCCCGCTTCAAGCTGCCGGCCTGATCGCAGGGCCCGGGCGGGCTTCCCGTTCGTCCGCCGGCGGCGCAGTTCGTCGCCCCGGCCCCGCAGCCTGTCGCAACGGGGGATTGCGCCATGTCAACCCGCGCCTAGACTGGCGCCGCTTCACAAGAGCGGCTCTGGAGGGGCACGACATGCACAAGGCCTGGTGGCTGGGCGGGGTGGGTTTGCTGGTGGTGGCCGCGGCGCTGGGCGCCGCCAAGGTGTCGGGGGTTGTCGCCTTCGGCGCCAAGGACGCGCCCAAGGTCGAGCCCACGCTCGAATTCACGCCGCGAGAGGTGGTGCAGCCCACGCTGGCGAGCCTGCCGATGCAGCTGGAGTTCTCAGGCGCACTCGTCGCACCGCAGAGCGCCGTGGTGCGCGCCAAGGCGGCCGGTACGCTGCTGTCGCTGGCGGTGGGCGAAGGCAGCCGGGTGCGTGCCGGGCAGCCGCTCGGGCAGATCGACCTGTCCGACATCGGCAGCCGCGTGACCGAGCGACAGGCTGCCGTCGAGTCGGCACGCGCGCAGTACGTGCAGGCGCAGCGCACCCACGCATCGAACCAAGGCCTGGCCGATCAGAAGTTCATCTCACCCAATGCCCTGGACAGCTCGCGCACCGCGCTCGACGCTGCGCGCGCCGGGCTCGACGCCGCACAGGCGCAGCTGAGCACCGCGCGCCTGGGCCTTCGCGAGGCGGCCCTGGTGGCGCCGATCGCCGGGCTGGTCAGCAAGCGGCACGTGCTGCCGGGCGAGAAGCTGGCGATGGAGCAGCCGGTGTTGACCCTGGTCGACCTGGCCACGCTGGAGCTGGCCGGCAGCGTCGGCACGCACGAGGTGGCGCTGCTGGCGCCGGGCATGCCGGTGCAGCTGCGCATCGAGGGCCTGGATGCGCCGGTGACCGGCCGGCTCGAGCGCATTGCGCCGGCGGCCGAGCCGGGCACACGCTCGATCGGCGTGACGGTCAGCGTGGCCAACCCGAAGGAGCGCCTGCGTGCCGGCCAGTACGCGGTGGCGCAGGTGACGCTGGCCGACACCGCGCAGCGCCTGACGGTGCCGCTGGCGGCCATCGGCGGCCAGGCCGGGCAACCGCAGGTCTGGGTGATCGACAACGGCGTGCTGGCACGACGCGCGATCACCATCGGCCGCCGCGACGAGGCGCAGGGCCGCGTCGAGGTGGTCTCGGGCCTCGCCGCAGGCGTGCAGGTGCTCGCCGCCCGCTTCGACAACCTGCGCGAAGGCGCCAAGGCGGTCGTCGTGGCGCGCGCCTCTGCGGTCGCCTCGGCGGCGGCTTCTTCCAACCTGCGCTGAGGAGCTCGCCATGTGGGTGACCCGCGTGTCCATCGCGAACCCGGTGTTCGCGACCATGGTGATGGTGGCGCTGTGCGTGCTGGGCCTGTTCTCGTATGCCCGCCTGGGCGTCGAGCAGATGCCCGACGTCAACCCGCCGGTGGCCTTCGTCGACGTGGCCTATCCCGGCGCCTCGCCCGAGGCCGTCGAGCGCGAGATCACCAAGCTGGTGGAGGAGGGCCTGAACAGCATCGCCGGCGTCAAGCGCATCACCTCGCGCAGTTTCGAGGGCCGCAGCCAGACCAGCGTGGAGTTCACCCTCAACGCCGACATGGCCCGCGCGATGCAGGACGTGCGCGACCGCATCGCCGTCGTGCAGTCGGCCTTCCCGAAGGACGCCAAGCCGCCCACGGTGGCGCGCTTCAACAACGACAACAGCCAGCCGGTGGTGGTGAGCGCGCTGCTCTCGCCGACGCGCAGCGCGCGCGAACTGTCGATCCTGGCCGAGCAGGTGGTGGCCAAGCGGCTGCAGCGTGTCGAGGGCGTGGCGACCGTCGACGTCTCCGGCCTGGCCAAGCGCGAGGTGCGCATCGACCTCGACCCGGCCCGCCTGCGCGCCTATGCGATCACGCCGGCGCAGGTGGCGGCGGGGCTGCGCGAGGCCAACGCCGACCATCCTGTCGGCCTGCTGTCGGACAGCACCCAGGACGCCATCCTTCGCGTCGAGGGACGCGTCAACGACCCGCGGCAGTTCGTGGGCATGGTGGTGGCCCACCGCGGCGGCCTGCCCTTGACGCTGGGCGACCTCGGCCAGCTCGTCGAGCGCGAGCGCGAGGCCGATTCGGTGGCGCGCATCAACGGCCAGCGTGCGGTGAACTTCAACGTCTACAAGCAGCAGGACGCCAACGTGGTGGCCACCGGCGAGGCCGTCAAGGCGGCCATGGACGAGGTGCGCAAGTCCCTGCCGCCGGACGTGGAGCTGCGCCTGGTCTACGCCAACAGCGACTTCGTCAAGGGCTCGCTCAGGGGCTTGCAGCACACGCTGATCGAGGGCGCGCTGCTCACCGTGGCGATCGTGTTTCTGTTCCTGCACTCCTGGCGCAGCACCATCATCACCGGGCTGACGCTGCCCATCGCGGTGATCTCCAGCTTCATCGCGGTGTATGCGCTGGGCTTCACGCTGAACTTCATGACCATGATGGCGCTGAGCCTGTGCATCGGGCTGCTGATCGACGACGCGATCGTGGTGCGCGAGAACATCGTGCGGCATGTCAAGCTCGGCAGCGACCACTTCACCGCGGCGCGCGAAGGCACCGAGGAGATCGGCCTGGCGGTGATGGCCACCACCTTCGCGATCTGCGCCGTGTTCGTGCCGGTGGCGTTCATGAGCGGCATCGTCGGCAAGTTCTTCTTTCCCTTCGGCATCACGGTGGCGGTGGCGGTGCTGGTGTCGCTGTTCGTCAGCTTCACGCTCGACCCGATGCTGTCCAGCCGCTGGCCCGACCCGCCGGGCACGATGGCGCGCAAGGTCTGGGGCCTGTCGCACCTGATCCGCGCCACCGACCATGGCCTGGACGTGCTGCACGTTGCCTACGAGAAACTGATCCGCTGGGTTTTCGATCGCCCCAAACGCAATCGGCTCATCGTGCTCGGCGTGGGCCTGGCGAGCTTCGTCGGGGCCATCGGCCTGGCGCCGCTGGTGGGCAGCGAGTTCATCCCGCAGACCGACCAGGGCTTCACGCAGCTGGCCATCCGCATGACGGTGGGCTCCAGCCTGGCGCGCAGCGACGAGAAGGTGCGCCAGGTCGAGGCCATCGTCGCCGCCTTCCCCGAGGTGAAGACGATTTCCACCAACGTGGGCGGGCAGGGCACTGGGCTGGCGGTCGGGCGCAACCAGGCTTCGCTGAACATCGGCCTGGTCGAGCGCAGCGAACGCAAGCGCACCCAGAAGCAGATCGAGGACGCCATCCGCGCCGAGATCGCGAAGATCCCGGGCATCGAGGTCTCGGTGGGCTTCGACCGGCCGATCTACGTGGCCATCCTCGGCAGCGACGCGCAAGGGCTGGCGAAGGTGGCCAGCGAGTTCGCCGAGCAAGTGCGCAAGGTGCCCGGCATCGCCGACGTCGAGCTCTCCGTCAAGCCGGGGCTGCCGGCCTATGCCGTGCGCCTGAAGCCCGGCGCGGTGCGCGAGCTGGGCCTGACGGCGCCGCAGCTCGCCTCCAGCCTGCGCGCCTACGTCAACGGCGAGGTCGGCACCTACTGGACGACGCCCGACGGCGAACAGGTCGAGGTGCTGCTGCGCCTGCCCGAGGCCCAGCGCGAGCGCGTCTCGCAGATGGGCAGGCTGCCGGTCGCCTTCGCCAAGGACGGCACGCCGATCCCGCTGGACGCGGTGGCGACCATCGAGTCGGTGGTCAACCCCGAGGTGATCCGGCGCCAGAACCTGCAGCGCCGCGAGGCCATCTTCGCCGGCGTGCAGGGCCGGCCGGCGGGCGACGTCGGCGACGACGTGCAGAAGCTCGTCAAGGCGACCACGCTGCCGCCGGGTTTCACGTTCGACGTGGGCGGCTCGACGCGCGACCAGGAAGAAGCCTTCGCCGCCATGCTCGGCGCCATGGCGCTGGCGGTGATCTTCATCTACATCGTGCTGGCCAGCCAGTTCGGCAGCTTCCTGCAGCCGATCGCCATCATGGCCTCGCTGCCGCTGGCGCTGATCGGCGTGATGCTGGCGCTGCTGCTGTGGCGCAGCACGCTGAACATCTTCTCGATGATCGGCCTGGTGATGCTGATGGGCCTGGTGACGAAGAACGCGATCCTGCTCGTCGACTTCGCCAACCGCGAGCTGCGCAACGGCGCGAGCGTGGCCGATGCGCTGCTGCAGGCCGGCCTGATCCGCATGCGGCCGATCATCATGACCACGGCGGCCATGGTGTTCGGCATGCTGCCGCTGGCGCTGGCGCTCAATGACGGCGGCGAACTTCAGGCGCCGATGGGACGCGCCATCATCGGCGGCGTCATCACCTCGACGCTGCTGACGCTGGTGGTGGTGCCGGTGCTGTGGAGCTACTTGGTCGGGCCGAAGTTCAGCCCGACACGTGAATCACATCCCGCACCAGCGGATAGATCTGGTTCTGCCATCGCCGCCCGCTGAACACGCCGTAGTGGCCCACGCCGGGCTGCACGTAGTGCGTGCGCATGTAAGGGCGCAGCTTGCTGCACAGGTCCTGCGCGGCGAGCGTCTGGCCGGGGGCGCAGATGTCGTCGCGCTCGCCCTCGATGGTGACCAGCGCCGTGCGGCGGATCGCCGACGGGTCGACGCGACGGCCGCGGAAGTTCAGCTTGCCGCGCGGCAGCGCGTAGTCCTGGAACACCTGCTGAACGGTCTCGAGGTAGAACTCCGCCGGCAGGTCGGCCACCGCCATGTACTCCTCGTAGAAGGCCCGGGTGGTCTGGGCCTTCTCGTCGTCCTGCTCGACCAGGTTGACGTAGTAGTCGCGAAAGGCGTTGACGTGGCGGTCCTTGTTCATGCTCATGAACGCGGTGAGCTGCACGAAGCCCGGGTAGACGCGCCGCCCGGCGCCGCGGAAGCGCCAGGGCACGCGGCTGATCAGCTTGCTTTCGAACCATTCGATGGGCTTGGTGGTCGCCAGCTTGTTCACCTCGGTCGGGCTGATGCGGCAGTCGATCGGCCCGGCCATCAGCGTCAGGCTGGCCGGCGTGGCCGGGTGTTCGTCTTCCGACATCAGGGCCACGGCGGCGAGCGCGGCCACGCAGGGCTGGCAGATCGCCATCAGGTGCGCGCCGGGGCCCATCGCGGCGAGGAACTGCATCAGGTGCTCGATGTACTCGTCCAGGCCGAAGCGGCCTGCGGCCAGCGGCACGTCGCGGGCGTTGTGCCAGTCGGTGATGTAGACGTCGTGGTCGATCAGCATCGTGCGCACGGTGTCGCGCAGCAGCGTGGCGAAGTGGCCCGACATGGGCGCCACGACCAGCACGCGCGGCTGCTCGGGCGCGCCGACCTTGGCAAAGCGCAGCAGCGTACCGAAGGCGGCGGAGTGCACGACCTCCTCGACCACCGGCCATTCGCGGCCCTGCGCAGTGACCGAGGGGATCGCCCAGTCGGGCCGGCGGTGGGTGACTTCGGCCAGCCGCATCACCTCGCAGGCCGCGGCGACCTGCCGGTGCGGCGGGTGCCCGCCCAGCCCGAGGGTCGGGTCCAGCAGCAGCGGCACGCTGGCGCGGGCGAATGAGCGCAGCGGCCAGAGCAGGTCGTTGTGGGCCTGGTAGGCGTGGTACATCATGAGGCCTCCCCGCAGAGTGTCTTTCGACGACGTCAGCAACTAACGCGCCAAGGCCCGGCTGCAGCGGCCGCGTGGCACGTGGATTGCTGCATGTCCCGGGGACCGCGGGCCGCGCCCGCACCGCCGGAAGCCCGCCATGCCCGTCGCCAGCCCCGCCCGCCCCAAGGCCGCCCCCCGCAAGCGCGCCGCGGCGCCGCGTGCCACGCTCGCGCTGTCGAGCAAGAACTACTCGTCGTGGTCGTTGCGCGGCTGGCTGCTGGCCCGCTTCGCCGGGCTGGATTTCGACGAGCTGATGGTCTCGCCCGACGATGCCGATGCGCGCAAGGAACTGCTGCTGCTCGCCCCGTCGATCCGCGTGCCCTGCCTGACGCACGAGGGTGCGAAGGTCTGGAACACGCTGGCCATCGCGCAGTACCTCGACGAGATCTTCCCCGGCGCCGGGCTGATGCCGGCCGACCGCATCGCCCGCGCGCACTGCCGCTCGGTCAGCGGAGAGATGAACTCGGGCTTCGCCAACCTGCGCTCGGCGCTGCCGATGAACCTCAAGGCCCACCACCCGGGCTTCAAGATCTGGGCTGGTGCGCAGCCCGACATCGACCGCGTCGTCGAGATCTGGACCGAGTGCCTGGCCACCTATGGCGGGCCGTTCCTGTTCGGCCGCAAGCACACGATGGCCGACGCGATGTACGCGCCGGTCGTCACGCGCTTCCTGACCTACGACGTCAAGCTGGACAAGCCTTGTGCCGACTACTGCCGCACCATCATGGCGATGCCCGAGATGAAGGAGTGGGTCGCCGCGGCGAAACGCGAGCCCGAGGAGATCGAGGAACTCGACATGGAGTTCTGATCACTTCCAGGCGGTCGGCGCCGGTACTTCGCAAGGAGCCGGCATGTCGACGGTCTTGAAGTCCGCCGGGCCGACGATCTCCAGGTATTCCATGTCGGGCGAGTAGTCGAACAAGTAGTGCACGATGCCCGGGCGCTGGTGCACGCAGTCGCCGGCCGAGACCAGCGTCTCCTGGTCGCCGTACATGAACTTCGCCCAGCCCTTGGTCATGATGACGATGTGGAAGTCCGCATCATGGCGGTGCCATCCGGTGCCCTTTTCGGGTGCCATGTTGGCCTTGACGAGCTGCGCGAGCACCCGCCCGGAGGTGGCGGCCTCCACGCCCAGGTCCTTGTAGAGGAAGAAGTCGCGCAGGCCGTCGCTGCGCCAGGCGGTGTCGCCGGGCTTGACGTGTGAGAAACGGGTGGTGGTGCTGTCCAGCATGGTGATTCCTCCGCTCGGATGGGTGAGACGGCAGGGCGCCATGCATCAAGCGTTCCAGTCGTCCGGGTTGACCAGGGATAAGGGAAGCCCAAGGCGTTTACGGTATGGTTCGGGTTTCGAACGAGACGCCATATCTGACGTGTCCTCCTCCCGCCCCGCGCTAGCGGCCAGCCAACTTGCCTGTCGCCGCGGCGACCGGCTGCTTTTCCGCGGGCTCGACTTCTCGCTCCAGGGCGGCCAGATCGTCTGGCTGCGCGGGCCCAATGGCAGCGGCAAGACCAGCCTGCTGCGCCTGCTGGCCGGCCTGTCGACGCCCGCCGAAGGTTCGGTCACCTGGGACGGCGTGCCGCTGCGCCAGGCCGGTGCGGCCTATCACCGCAGCCTGTGCTACCTGGCGCATGCCAACGCCCTGAAGGACGACCTGACCGTTCTGGAAGCGCTGCAGTTCCTCGCCCGGCTGCACGGCCAGGCGGGCGACGCCGCCAGCGTCGAGCCGGCGCTGCGCAAGGTCGGCCTGTTCAGCCGCCGCAACGCTGCGGTGCGCACGCTCTCCCAGGGGCAGCGGCGCCGTGTCGCGCTGGCGCGCCTGCAGGTCGATGCCGCCGCGCCGGTGTGGATCCTCGACGAACCCTACGACGCGCTCGATGCCGAAGGCACGGCGATGCTCGACGAGGCGCTGAGCCAGCATGCGCGCCGAGGCGGCGCCGCGGTGCTGACCAGCCACATCGACCTGAGCCTGCGTGACCCTCAACCGGTCACGCTGCAACTCGATGCCTACGCCGCCCGATGAGCCGCGCCTTCACGACCATCGTCGCGCGGGACCTGCGGCTGGCGGCGCGGCGCCGTGTCGAGGCGCTGCTGCCGATCGCCTTCTTCCTCGTCGCGGTGAGCCTGTTCCCGCTCGGCGTCGGCCCGGAGCCGCAGACGCTGCGCCAGATCGCGCCGGGCGTGGTGTGGGTGTGCGCGCTGCTGGCCGCGATGATGTCTCTGACACAGCTGTACGGCGCCGACCATGCCGACGGCTCGCTGGAGCAGATGCTGCTGTCCGGCGAGTCGCTGTGGATGATCGCCGCGGCCAAGGCGCTGGCGCACTGGGTCGTCACGGGCGCGCCGCTGGTGCTGTCGGCGCCGCTGTTCGGGCTGCTGTTCGACCTCAGCGCGGTGGCCAACACCACGCTGGCGCTGTCGCTGCTGCTGGGCACGCCCATCCTCAGCCTGCTCGGCGGGCTGGGCGCGGCGCTCACGCTGGGCCTGCGCAGCGGCGCGGTGCTGCTGATCCTCATCATCCTGCCGCTGTGCATCCCGGCGCTGATCTTCGGTGCCGGCGCAGTGTCGGCCGCCGAGGCCGGCATCTCGACACGCGGTCATTTTTCCCTGCTCGGCGCCTTGCTGATCGCCTCGGTGCTGCTCGCGCCGCTGGCCACCGGCGCGGCGCTGCGCATCGCCACGGAGTGAGCCTTCGATGCAAGGGCAACTGAGACTCTTCACCTTCGCCTCGCCGGTGCGCTTCTACGGGCTTACCGGCGTGCTGATCCCGTGGTTGTGGGCGGCGTGCATCGCGCTGGCCGGCGCGGGGCTGTACATGGGCTTCTTCGTCGCCCCGACCGATGCGACGCAGGGCGAGTCCTACCGGGTGATCTTCATCCACGTGCCGGCAGCCTGGATGTCGATGGTGCTGTATCTGGTGATGGCCTTCTGGGCCGCCATCGGCTGGGCCTTCAATGCGCGGCTGGCCTCGATGGTCGCGCGCGCCATCGCCCCCACCGGCGCGATGTTCACCTTCCTGGCCCTGTGGACGGGCGCCTTCTGGGGCAAGCCGACCTGGGGCACCTGGTGGGTGTGGGACGCGCGCCTGACCTCGGAACTCATCCTGCTGTTCCTGTATCTGGGATTCCTGGCCCTGGTCAACGCCATCGACGACACCCGCCGCGCCGACCAGGCCGGTGCGCTGCTGGCGGTGGTGGGGGCGGTGAACGTGCCCATCATCTACTTCTCGGTGAAGTGGTGGAACACGCTGCACCAGGGCGCGACGATCAGCATGACGGCGGCCCCGAAGATGGCGCAGACCATGCTGACGGCGATGCTGCTGATGACCTTCGCGTTCTGGGCCTACGCCTTCGCGGTGGTGTTCATGCGCGCCCGTGCGATCGTGATCGAGCGCGAGCAGCACACGGAATGGGTGACGGAACTGGTTCGCACGCAGGGGTCAAAGGCATGAACTGGAACAGCGCGAGCGAATTCTTCGCAATGGGTGGTTACGGGCTGTATGTCTGGGGCTCCTACATTGCCACCGCGGTGCTGATGGTCATCGAGCCCATCCTGGCCCATCACAGGCATGCTCGGGCCCGCCGAGATGCCGCAAGTCTTTCCGAGGAGTCCTGACATGAAGCCCCGCCACAAACGCCTGGCCATCGCCGGTGGTGTCGTCGTCGCCGTGGGTGCGATCGCCGCGCTGGTGCTCAACGCCTTCCAGAGCAACCTGGTGTTCTTCTATTCGCCGTCGCAGATCGCCTCTCACGAGGCGCCGGCCAACCGCACCTTCCGCCTCGGCGGGCTGGTGCAGGAAGGCACCGTCAAGCGCGATGGCGTCAAGGTCAACTTCGTCGTCACCGACACGGCCAAGACCGTGCCGGTGCAGTACGAGGGCATCCTTCCCGACCTGTTCAAGGAGGGCAAGGGCGTGGTCGCGCAAGGACAACTTCGTGACGGTGTGTTCGTCGCCCGCGAGGTGCTGGCCAAGCACGACGAGAACTACATGCCGCCCGAGGCGGCCGAAGCACTCAAGAAGGCGCAGCAGGTGAACGATCAGATGAGCAAGGGCGTAGCCCAAGGGAGCACGAAGTGATTCCGGAACTCGGGCATATCGCGCTGTGGCTGGCGCTGGGCGTATCGGCCGTGCTGGGCGTGGTTCCGCTGGCCGGCGCGCAGAAGGGCCGTGCCGACTGGATGTCGCTCGCGCGCCCGCTGGCGATCGCCGAGTTCGTGTTCGTCGCCTTCGCCTTCGGCTGCCTGGTCACGTCATTCGTGCAGCACGATTTTTCGGTGCTGAACGTGGCCAGCAACTCCAACAGCGCCTTGCCGCTGCCGTACCGCATCGCTGCCTCCTGGGGCAGCCACGAGGGCTCGCTGCTGCTGTGGGTGTTCATGCTGTGCGTCTGGCAACTGGCCGTGGCCCGCTTCAGCGCGCACCTGCCGCAGCCAGTGCTGGCCCGCATCCTGGCGGTGATGGGCCTGATCAGCGTGGGCTTCCTGTTGTTCATGCTGGCCACCTCCAACCCCTTCGATCGCCTCATCCCCGCCGCCCCTGAAGGGCGCGACCTGAACCCGCTGCTGCAGGACCCGGGCATGGTGATCCACCCGCCGATGCTGTACATGGGCTACGTGGGCTTCTCGGTGGCCTTCGCGTTCGCGGTGGCGGCGCTGATCGGCGGCAACCTCGACGCCACCTGGGCGCGCTGGACGCGACCCTGGACGACAGTGGCCTGGATCTTCCTGACCATCGGCATCGCGCTGGGCAGCTGGTGGGCCTACTACGAACTGGGCTGGGGCGGCTGGTGGTTCTGGGACCCGGTCGAGAACGCCTCCTTCATGCCCTGGCTGGTGGGCACGGCGCTCATCCATTCGCTGGCCGTGACCGAGAAGCGCGGCAGCTTCAAGAGCTGGACGGTGCTGCTCGCGATCTTGGCCTTCTCGCTGTCGCTGCTGGGCACCTTCCTGGTTCGCTCGGGCGTGCTCAGCTCGGTGCACGCCTTCGCGACCGACCCGCGCCGCGGCCTGTTCATCCTCATCTTCCTGGTGATCGTGATCGGCGCCTCGCTGACCCTGTACGCCTGGCGCGCGCCGAAGGTCGGCCTCGGCGCACGTTTCGGCCTGCTCTCGCGCGAGACGCTGCTGCTGCTCAACAACGTGCTGCTGGTGGCCGCCACCGGCGCGGTGTTGCTGGGCACGCTGTACCCACTGGTGCTCGATGCGCTGGGCCTGGGCAAGATCTCGGTCGGCCCGCCGTACTTCGACACCGTGTTCGTGCCATTGATGGCGCCGCTGGTGTTCCTGATGGGCGTGGGGCCGATGGCGCGCTGGAAGGCCACCGAGCTGCCCGACCTGTGGACGCGGCTGCGCTGGGCGCTGGGCGTGGCGATCGTGGCCGCGCTCGCGGTCGAGTGGTCCACCGGCGAGATCGGCTTCCAGGCCACGCTCGGCCTGGCGATGGCCTTCTGGATCGTGGCTTCGGTCTGCACCGACCTGTTCGAGCGCTTGCGCGGCGGCAACCCGCTCGAGCGCGCCCGCCTGCTGCCGCGTGCGATGGTCGGCATGATGGTCGCGCACCTGGGCGTGGCCGCCTTCATCATCGGCGTGACCATGGTGAAGGGCCACGAGGTCGAGCGCGACGTGAAGATGGACGTGGGCGACACCACCGAGGTGCGTGGCTACACCTTCACCTTCAAGGGTGTCAGCGATGTCACCGGGCCGAACTACGTCGCGGCCCGGGCGACCATCGAGGTCAGCCGTGACGGGCGCATGCTGCGCACGATGCACCCCGAGAAGCGCATGTACCGCGTCCAGCAGAACCCGATGACCGAGGCCGACATCGACACCGGCTTCACGCGCGACCTGTACGTCTCGCTGGGCGAGCCGATCGAGGGCAGCCAGGGCGCGTGGATCGTGCGCGTCTACTTCAAGCCCTTCGTCGACTGGATCTGGGGCGGCTGCCTGCTGATGGCGCTGGGCGGCCTGCTCGCCGCCACCGATCGCCGCTACCGCGCCAAGGTGCGCAGCGAGCAGGGTGCGTCGTCGATCGTGGGAGCGAGCGCTTGAAGAGCCTGAAGTTCCTCCTCCCGCTGGGCATCTTCCTGGTGCTCGTGGTCTTCCTCGCGGTGGGCCTGAACCTGAACCCGCGCGAAGTGCCGTCGCCGCTGATCGGCAAGCCGGCGCCGGCTTTCACCCTGACGCGGCTGGATGCACCAGCTCAGTCGATCAAGCGCGACGAACTGCTCGGCAAGGTCTGGATCCTCAACGTGTGGGCCTCGTGGTGTGCGCCGTGCCGCGAAGAACACCCGGTGCTGGTGGAGTTCGCTCGGCGCAAGCTCGTGCCGATCTACGGCCTGAACTACAAGGACACCCGGCCGGCCGGCATGGGCTTCCTGACCCAGCTGGGCAACCCCTACGAAGCCTCGCTGTTCGACGGTGACGGCCGGGTCGGCATCGATTACGGTGTCTACGGCGTGCCCGAAACCTTCGTGATCGACAAGCAGGGCATGATCCGCCACAAGCACGTCGGGCCGCTCACGCCCGACGTGGTGCGCACGAAGATCGAGCCGCTGCTGAAGGAACTCAATGCCTGAGCTGCTTTCCCGCTGGATGCTCGCGCTGCTGCTGGCCTTGCCGATGCTCGCCGGCGCGAAGGAGGCCGCCCCGGCCTCCGACGACCCGGTGCTCGAGGCGCGCGTGATGCGCATCGCCGCCGAACTTCGCTGCCTGGTCTGCCAGAACCAGACGATCGCCGACTCGCACGCCGACCTCGCCCAGGACCTGCGCCAGCAGGTGCGCGAGATGCTCCAGAAGGGGCAGAGCGATGCGCAGATCATCGACTACATGACGCAGCGCTACGGCGACTTCGTGCTGTACCGCCCGCCCGTCAAGTCCACGACCGCCTTGCTGTGGTACGGCCCAGCCGTGCTGATGCTCGGCGGGCTGGGCGTGCTGGCCGTCGTGCTGCGCCGGCGCAGCAAGCTGCCGGACGACCAGTTCGAGCCCGACCAGCCCGAGTAGGCCCCCTGCTTCGGGGGGGGCGCGGCCCGTGGACGCGCGTGCGCGTGGCATTTGTCACTGCGCGAGAGTGGGCCCGCCGGACGCCGCTCGTTGCGGCCCCAATAATCGAAAACCCCTCAACGTACCGAGGCGGCGCCCATGGGCAGCCGCCGGGAGACAGCGTGTTTCGAGCGTTCCATGATCGAGCCCATGCCTCCGTGCTCTTCGATGCCGGCATGGATGCATTCCTGGGTTTCCTGGCCGTTCTCGTGGCCGCCTGGTGGCTCAGCGCGGCACCGCTGTCCGAGATCCACAGGCCGCTGGCCGACCCCTCGCTGCGCCTGGTCGCGGCCGGTTTCGCGATCGGCATGGCCGCCTTGCTGGCCAGCATGGGCCTGTACCGGCAGGTCGGCCTGTCGTTGCCGGCTCAGATCCTGCGCCTGCTGGTCGCCGCCGGGATGGGCGGCTACCTGACCTACCTGCTGCTCAAGGAAATTCACTTCGACGGCGAGCCGGGCCGGCTGATCGGCCATTCGGTGCTGAACCTGCTGGCGGCGCTGATCCTCGTGCGCGGCACGATCGCGCTGGCCCGCCACGCCGCCGGGCGCCAGCGCTTCCTGATCGTCGGCACCGGGGCCGAGGCGGTGTCGGTGGCGCACGACCTGCGGCACAGCCCGCGCATGCGTGGTGAACTGGTCGGCTTCTATCCGGCCAAGGACGCCGCCACCGATGCCGGCATCGACCCGGCGCTGGTGCTCGATCGGAGTGTCGCGCTCGAGCGGCTGGTCGAAGACCTCGGGATCGATTCGATCATCGTGGCCACGCGCGAGCAGCGCGGCGGTGCGATGCCGATGGAGCAGCTCGTGGTGTGCCGCACGATGGGCGTGCCGGTGCTCGACCTGGCCGGCTTCTACGAGCAGACCCACGGCGAGGTGCCGCTGGACAGCCTGAAGGCCAGCTGGCTCATCTACGGCCCGGGTTTCGTTCAGGGCCAGGCGCGGCAGATGCTCAAGCGCGCCTTCGACGTGCTGACCTCGTCGTTCCTGCTGCTGCTCGCGTCGCCGGTGATGGCCCTGGCCGCCATCGCGATCAAGCTCGACAGCCGCGGCCCGCTGATCTACCGCCAGGAGCGTGTGGGGCTGGGCGGCCATTCGTTCATGTGCCTGAAGTTCCGCAGCATGACCACCGACGCCGAGCGTGACGGCGTGGCTCGCTGGGCGACGAAGAACGATGCACGCGTCACCCGCATCGGCCGCTTCATCCGCAAGACGCGCATCGACGAGCTGCCGCAGCTCATCACCGTGCTCAAGGGCGAGATGAGCATCGTCGGGCCGCGCCCCGAGCGACCGAGCTTCGTCGCCGACCTGCAGCAGAAGATCCCGTTCTACGACCTGCGCCATACCGTCAAGCCCGGCGTGACCGGCTGGGCGCAGGTGCGCTACCCCTACGGCGCGACCTTCGAGGACGCGGTGCACAAGCACCAGTTCGACCTCTACTACGTCAAGAACAACTCGCTGCTGCTGGATCTCGTGATCCTGATCGACACCGTCAGCGTGGTGCTGTTCGGCGAAGGCCAGTAGGCCTCACAGCGTCAGCCGCCAGCCGTCGACCAATGCCCCCGGCGTGCTCTTCGAACCGAGCTGCCGCTCCAGGTAGGTGTCGCTCTCGGTGATCAGTTCGGCGCGGTCGCCCAGGCCCAGCAGGCCTTCGCCGAACATGCGCAGGAACGAATCGTCGAAGCGCATGACGCCGATCGGCTCCACCGGCCGGCCATCTTCCACCCACAGGCAGGCGAAGCGTGTCAGTCCGGTCATGCGGCAGGCCTGCCGGTCCGAGTAGTTCAGGTACCAGAGGTTGCTGATCCACAGCCCGGTGCCCAGCGCCGCCAGTGCCTGAGCCTCGGGCAGCCGGCCGGGGGCCAGCGACAGCGACTCCGGCACCTCCTCCCTGTTGGCGCCGTTGGCGGCCAGGCCGAACTCCTGCGCCGAACGCGCGCTGTTCAGCGTGCCGGTGGCCAGGCCGCGTTCGACCAGGCTCACGCGTGGCGGCCGCGCGAAGCCTTCGGCGGTGAAGGCCGGGGCGGGGCCCAGCGCCGTGTGTTCGCTCAGCGCGACCTCGGGGTGCAGTACCGCGTCTCGGTGCGCCAGGCGCATCAGGGTGGACGTGCCCGTGCGCCGCTCCTTCAGGCCGAAGCCCCCCCAGCCCAGCGCACCGAGCAGTTCGGCCATCGCCGTCGGCGTGAACCAGGCGCGGTAGGCGCCGGGCGCGAGCATCCGCGGCGGCCGCGCCATCACGGCAAGCTGCCGAGTGCTCTCGGCGACGTGGCGGGCAAACTCGTCTTCGCTCCAGTGCGATCCGGCATAGGCCGTCTTCACGGCCTTGTCGGCCGCGTGATAGAGGCACCAGTCGAAGTGGAAGGTCTGCACGTGGTGCCAGTGGCGCGAGCCCAGGCTGTCGGCGAAGGCGCGCACCACCGGCCCGCCGGCGTAGAAGCCGACGAAGTCCAGCCCCGCGGCCACGCGCGCCACGGCCTGCACGACCGCGGCTTCGTCGGGCAGTTCACCGGTGTCGTGGCGCTCGCTGCACGCCGCGGCATCGGGCAGCAGCAGGTAGGGGTCGTCGGGCAATTCGGGCAACAAGGCCCGCAGCGCGTCGAGCTCCGTGCGCAGCCGGCCGATGTCGGCCTCGACCCGGCCGGTCAGCGTGGCGCGCACTTCCGCATGGCGGCGGCCGTGCACCAGCGACAGCGTGGCCACGGCTTGTTCCACCTGCGTGGCCTGGCGCACTGCGCCGCGGTTGAAACGGATGAAGCTCGACGACTCGGCGCTCAGCATCAGCGAGACGCGTTCCTCGCCTCGCATCGGGCCGCACAGCGCATCGGCCAGGCCCTCGAAGTAGCCTCGCTCGACCACGTTCATGCCGCGCTCCCGACCACCGCGACGCGGCTGAACTTGCAGGCCGGCGCCGCGTGCCCCACGCGCACCATCTGCGAGGGCTCGCCCTTGCCGCAGTAGGGCGTGCCCATCACCGCGAAGGTGCTTTCGTCGCCCACCATCGCCAGCGAGCGCCAGAAGTTGGCGCTGATGCCGCGGTAGCTCGGGTCGCGCACCAGTTCGGCGAGCTTGCCGTGGCGGATCATGCGACCGGCCTCGCAGCCGAACTGGAACTTGTTGCGCGAGTCGTCGATGCTCCACGAGACATTGGTGTGCAGCATCACGCCCAGCTCGATGCTCGCGATCATCTCGGCCAGCGTGGACGTGCCCGGCTCGATGTTCAGGTTGCTCATGCGGTCGATCGGAGCGCGGTTCCAGCTGCTCGCACGTGCCGTGGCCACGCCTTCGAGGTCGGGTCGCATCGCGCGGGCCCGCGCCAGCGACACCGCGCCACCCAGCGGCCGCTTGAGGATGCCGTTCTCGATCAGGTGTCGTCGCTGCGCCGGCTCGCCTTCGTCGTCGAATCCGAAACTGGCAATCTGCTCGGGCCGCGTCGGGTCGTAGGTCACGTTGAGCAGCTCGCTGCCGTAGGCGTAATGGCCGAACATGTCGAGCGTGACGAAGCTGGTGCCGGCGAAGTTGCGCTCGTCGCCGAGGATGCGGTCGAGCTCCAGCGGGTGGCCGATCGATTCGTGGATCTGCAGCATCATCTGGTCGGGCATCAGCAGCACGTCCATCGTGCCGCCGGGGCAGGGCGGCGCCATCGCCAGCTCGATCGCCTCGGCCGCGACGCGTGCCCCCTCGGTGGCGAAGCGGGCGCGCTCGAGCACCTCCAGACCGCCCTGCTGGCACCAGCCGTTGTACTGGCCGGCCGAAGAGCGTGTCTGCGTCACCCCGCCCACGTGGGCGGTGGCCTGCACGTGCGGCATGGTCTGGCTCCAGCGCTGCTCGCTGCGGCCGCCGTCGCTGGTCAGCAGCAACTGCTCGAACTGCACCGTCAGCAGGCTGGCCAGCCGATCGACGATGCGAGCGTCGTCGCCGGCCTGCGCGCAAACCTCGTGCAGCAGAGCCAGCCGCTCGCCCAGGCCCATGGCCCGCAGCGGGCGCTGCACGACGCCTTCGTAGCGGCCTCGCGCGGTGACGGCCGGCAGGTCGGCCGGGTCGAAGACCATGCGGCCAGCCACGGCACGGGCCATGCGGCCGGCGCGATCGAAAGCGTCGGCCAGGCCCGCTTCGCTGAGGTCGGCCGTGGCCGCGTGGCCGAGGCCTCCGGCGCGCGACACGCTGACCATCACGCCGGTGTCTCGGCAACGCTGCGGCGCCTCGGCGACGCCTTGCCGGACGGTGAGCGTCTCGGAGACTTCGTCCATGGCGCGCAGCGTCCAGCGCGCATCGGCGGGGGCGACGCGCTGCGTCAGGGAGTCGAGGGCATCGAACATGGCATCGCGCGGTACGGCAATTGACTTGAGTCAGTGTACGCGCGGGCCGCCACCGCGATCCCCCCACGGAAGCTCAACCCACGCGGCGCTCGGTCTTCGCGTCGAACAGGTGCGCTTCGGCGGCCGACCAGTGCAGGTGCACGTTCTGGCCCACCGCCTGGTGCACCTTGCCGGGCACGCGCGCCATCATCTTGCCGATCGGCGTGTCGACCAGCACGTAGGTCTCCGGCCCGGTCGGCTCGACCAGGCTGATCGTGCCGGGCAGGCCGGCATCGGCGAGCAGCAGGGCCTCGGGCCGCAGGCCGTAGAGGATGCCGTCGGGGTGGCCGTTGCCGACCAGCGAACGCTGTGCGTCGTTCAGCGTCAGGTCGATGCCGTGCGAGGCGAAACCGTTGGCCGCGCGCTGGCCATTGACGATGTTCATCGCCGGCGAGCCGATGAACTCGGCCACGAAGCGCGTCGCCGGCCGGCTGTAGATCTCGTCGGGCGAGCCGAGCTGCTCGATCAGTCCGCCCTTCATCACGGCGATGTGGTCGCCCAGGGTCATCGCCTCGACCTGGTCGTGCGTCACGTAGACCGTCGTCACCTGCGCCTTGTTGTGCAGGTGCTTGATCTCGGCGCGCATCTCCACGCGCAGCTTGGCGTCGAGGTTGGACAGCGGCTCGTCGAACAGGAACAGCGTCGGGTCGCGCGCCAGCGCACGGCCCATGGCCACTCGCTGGCGCTGGCCGCCCGAGAGCTGCCCCGGCTTGCGGTCGAGCAGGTGCTCGATCTGCAGCATCTTCGAGACGCGCTGGATGGCCGCGTCGCGCTGCGGCTTGGGCACGTTGCGCATCTCCAGGCCGAAGCTGATGTTCTGCGCCACGTTCATGTTCGGGTACAGCGCATAGCTCTGGAACACCATCGCGATGTCGCGGTCCTTCGGCAGCGCGTGTGTGACGTCGCGCCCGCCGATGTGGATCTCGCCTTCGGTGGGCTTGTCCAGCCCGGCGATGATGTTCAGCAGCGTGCTCTTGCCGCAGCCCGAGGGCCCGACCAGGATGAGGAAGTCGCCGGACTCGACCTCGATGTCGATGCCCTTGAGGATGTCGACCGCGCCGTAGCTGCGACGGACGTTGCGGATGGAAAGTGCGCCCATGCTGTTCCCCTTATCCCTTGACGGCGCCGGCAGTCAGCCCGCGCACGAAATACTTGCCTGCGACGATGTAGACGAACAGCGTGGGCAGGCCGGCGATCATCGCCGCGGCCATGTCCACGTTGTATTCCTTGACCGAGCTCGTGGTGTTGGCCAGGTTGTTCAGGCCCACGGTGATCGGCTTGCTGCCGGCGCCGGAGAACACGATGCCGTAGAGGAAGTCGTTCCAGATGTTGGTGAACTGCCAGATCAGCGTGACCACCGTGATCGGCGTGGACAGAGGCAGCACGATGCGCCAGAAGATGCGCCAGAAGCCGGCGCCGTCGAGCATCGCCGCCTTCACCAGCTCGTCGGGCAGGCCGACGTAGTAGTTGCGGAAGAACAGGGTGGTGGACGGCAGGCCGGCCACCACGTGCACCAGCACCAGGCCCCAGACCGAACTCGCGATGCCCATCCAGCCGAGGATCTGGCTCATCGGCAGCAGCACCACCTGCATCGGCATGAACACGCCGAACAGCATCAGCGCGAACATCAGCTCGCTGCCCCTGAAGCGCCACTTCGACAGCACGTAGCCGTTGATGGCGCCCAGCAGCGTGGAAATCAGCACCGCCGGGATGACCATGAGCACCGAGTTCATGAAGAAGGGCTTCAGGCCGCCGCAGTCGATGCCGGTGCAGGCATGGCTCCAGGCCTTGCTCCAGGCGTCGAAGGTGGGCGCGGTGGGCAGCGAGAGCAGGTTGCCTTCGCGGACCTGCGCCATGTCCTTCAGCGAGGTCGTGAGCATCACGTACATCGGCAGCAGGAAGAACACGGCGAACAGCAGCAGCACCGACCACAGCGCCAGGCGCTGCCAGTCGAGCCGGTTCGGGGCGACGGCGGTATTCATTTCTTCGCCCTCAGTTCGGAGTAGAGGTAGGGCACGACGATCGCCGCCACGGTGGCCAGCATGATCGTCGCCGAGGCTGCGCCCAGGCCGATCTGCCCGCGCGAGAAGGCCATCGTGTACATGAAGGTGGCCGGCATGTCGGTGGCGTAGCCGGGGCCGCCGGCGGTCAGCGCCATGACCAGGTCGAAGCTCTTGATCGCCAGGTGGCTCAGCACCATCAGCGTCGAGAAGAACACCGGCCGCAGACTCGGGATGATGATGCGCCAGTAGATGCGCGGAAGGCTCGCGCCGTCGATCTGCGCGGCCTTCAGGATGGAGTCGTCGATGCCACGCAGGCCGGCGAGGAACAGCGCCATCACGAAGCCGGCGCTCTGCCAGACGCCTGCGATGACGACGGTGTAGATGGCGCGATCGGGGTTGATCAGCCAGTCGAAGCCGAAGCTCGTCCAGCCCCACTCGTGCATGACCTTTTCCAGGCCCAGGCCCGGGTTGAGGATCCACTTCCAGGCCGTGCCGGTGACGATGAAGCTCAGCGCCATCGGGTACAGGTAGACGGTGCGCAGCACGCCTTCGGCGCGGATCTTCTGGTCGAGCAGGATGGCCAGCAGCAGCCCGATGGCCATGCCGAAGAACAGGAACAGGCCGCCGTAGATGGCCAGGTTCTTCAGCGCCACCCACCAGCGGTCGCTCTCCCACAGCGTGGCGTACTGATCGAGGCCGACGAACTCGTAGTTGGGCAGCAGCCGCGAAGCCGACACCGACAGGTAGCCGTTCCAGGCCATCAGGCCGTAGATGAAGAAGAAGGCGAGCAGGAAGGAGGGTGCCAGCACGAGCTTGGGCATCCATTCCGACAGCCGTGTGGCCATCGAGACGGGCACGGGCGTGCTCGCCGCGCGCACCGGCGTGGCAGTCGACGTGTTCATGTGTAGGCCCCGGGAGGAGAGCGCGGCGTCGGGGCGACGCCGCGCCGGGGAGAATGACACGGAACGCGGCCGGCGTGAACCGGCCGCGGACCGCAGGGCTTACTTGGTCTTCGCGGCGGCGACGAGCTTGTCCATGGCCGAGGCCGAGGTCATCTTGTCGTCGTTCCAGAACTGCGAGACCACGTCCTTGATCGCGCCTTCGGCGGCCGAGGGGACGGCCATGCCGTGGGCGATGGACGGCACCAGCGAGCCGGCCTTGGAGGTCGACACGAAGTCGGCCGCCGAGGTCTTGGCGCAGTCGTCGAACTTGTCCAGCTTCATGCCCAGGCGAACCGGGATAGAGCCCTTGTTCAGGTTGAACACTTCCTGGAAGTCGGTCGACATGATCGCCGCGGCCAGGTCCTGCTGGGCCTTCTGGTTGGCCGGGTCCTTCAGCTTGAACAGCGCGAAGCTGTCCACGTTGTAGGTGTAGCTCTTGGCGGTGCCGGGAGCGGCCACGCAGGCGAAGTCCTTGCCCGGCACCTTGCCGGCGGCGATGAACTCGCCCTTGGCCCAGTCGCCCATCAGCTGCATGCCGGCCTCGCCCTTGATCACCATCGCGGTGGCCAGGTTCCAGTCACGGCCCGGGGCGTTCTTGTCGGTGTAGGTCTTGACCTTCTTGAAGGTGCCCAGCACCTTCTCCATGGTCGGGCTCTTCAGCGAGCCGGCGTCGAGCTGCACCAGCGCCTTCTTGTAGAAGTCGGCACCGCCGACACCGAGTGCCACGCTCTCGAAGGTGGTGAAGTCCTGCCAGTTCTGGCCACCATGCGCGACCGGGATGATGCCGGCCTTCTTCAGCGCCTCGGCGGCGACGAAGAATTCGTCCCAGGTGGTCGGCAGCTTGGCACCGGCCTTCTTGAAGGCTTCCGGATTCGCCCACAGCCAGTTCACGCGGTGCACGTTGACCGGTGCGGCGACGTAGTTGCCCTTGTACTTGAGGCCGTCGGCGATCGCCTTGGGCAGAAGCTCGTCCCACTTCTCGGCCTTGGCGACGTCGTCCATGTTGGCCAGCACGCCTTCACGCGCCCATTCCTGGATCGACGGGCCCTTGATCTGGGCGGCGGCCGGGGCGTTGCCCGAGACCACGCGCGACTTCAGCACCGTCATGGCGGAATCGCCGCCGCCACCGGCGACCGCGAAGTCCTTCCAGCTGTGGCCCTTCTTCTGCATCGAGGCCTTCAGTTCGGCGGCGGCCTTGGCCTCGCCACCGGACGTCCACCAGTGCAGCACCTCCACCTCGCCCGCCTGGGCCAGCGTGGCGCTCATCAGGCCGGCGGCGGCCAGCGAAAGGGAAATGCGGGTCATCGACATGCGTGTCTCCTCAGGAACTCGGTTTAGGAAATGTTCAGCTTGTTGAACCAAGCGGAGCGCATGTTAATGAAGCGTTAAAGTTTGAACAAGGGCATGTTCACCCCGTACTTTCCCTAGGTCGGCTGAATGGTGGTCACGCTGCGGCGCGAGGCAGGCGCATCCGCACGCGCAGTCCGCGCGGCACCGCACCTTCGAGCGAGACGCTGCCAGCATGGCGCTCGGCGATCTCCTTGACGATGGCCAGCCCGAGCCCGCAGCCGTCGCCCTGCATCGTCGCGCGGGCGAAGCGCTCGAAGACACGCTCGCGATCGGCCGGGGCGATGCCTGGGCCGTTGTCTTCCACTTCGACCAGCGCATCGTGGCCCAGCGGTCGCACGCGCACGGTCACCGTGCTGCCGTGCCCGGCATAACGCAGTGCGTTGTCGATCAGGTTGGCGATGGCCTCGCGCAGCAGCAGCGCGTTGCCGGTCACGGCCACGGAGCCTCCATCGGCCTCGTCGAACCCGAGGTCGATGCCGGCCTGGCGGGCGCGCGGCACGTGCTCGGCGGTGAGCTCGCTGGCCAGGCGCACCAGCTCGACGCGAGCGCGTCCCTGGGCCGAACCGGACTCGGGTTCGGCACGCGCCAGCGTGAGCAACTGGTTGACCAGGTGCGCGCTGCGTGTGGCGCTCTCGTGCACACGCTGCAGCCGCGCCTTCAGCGCCGGATCGGTGGTCTCGTTGAGTGCCAGCTCGGTCTGGCTCTTCAGCCCGGCCAGCGGCGTGCGCAGCTGGTGCGCCGCATCGCTGATGAAGCGGCGCTGGCCGCTCACGCTCTCGTGCACGGCCGACAGCAGCGTGTTGATGGCCTTGGCCAGTGCATGCACCTCGCGCGGCGCGGACTCGAGCTTCAGCGGCGCCAGATCGTTCGGCCCGCGGTCTTCCACCAGCGCGCGCATGCGTGCCAGCGGCGCCAGGCCGGCGCGGATGCCGGCCCAGACGATCATCGACATCAGCAGGATCAGCACCGACAGCGGCAGCACCGTGTCGAGCAGGATGCGGCCGGCAAGTTGTTCGCGGCTGGCCCGGCTGCGAGCCACCTGCACCAGCATGCTCTGCGGGCTCTCGGCCTCGCCGTACGACAGGTACAGCGCCGCCACCCGCACGTCGACACGCTTGTCGCCCTCGCCCATGCTGCCGTCGTAGAAGTAGGGCTGTCCCAGGCGCAGCGGCGCGATCGCCGGCGGTGGCGGCAGCTTGTGGTTGCCCAGGATGAACTGCCCCGGCGGCGTGCTCACCATGTAGTAGACGCGATCGTCCGGGTCGGCCTCGATGATGTCCTGCGCGGCCCGCGGGAAGTCGATGAACAGGCCGTTGCCTACCGGCTTGACCTGCCGCGCCAGCGCCTTCGAGGCGGTGTGAAGCGTGGCATCGATGGCCTGGTTGGCGTAGCGCGCCGCCAGGTTGTAGGTGAAGAAGGCGCCGGCCAGCCACAGCACCAGCTGCGGCACCAGCAGCCACAGCAGCAGGTGCTGGTGCAACGAGCTGGTTCCGGGCGTGACGCCGGGCAGCCGGCGCAGCGCGTGCTTCAGGCGCGCGAGCATGCCGGCGGGATCAGGCTTCGGCCTCGGCCTCGAGCAGGTAGCCCAGGCCGCGAACCGTGCGGATCGCCAGGCCCGAGCCCTCGAGCTTGCGGCGCAGGCGGTGGATGTAGACCTCGATCGAGCCGGCGCCTGTCTCGCTTCGTTCGACCGCCCAGCTCTCGGCGATCTGGTCCTTGGTGACGACACGGTCGCGCTGCGTCAGCAGCAGGTCCAGCAGCATCCATTCGCGCGGCGACAGGTCGAGCACGTTGCCTTCGATGGTGGCGCGCCGCGCATCGCGGTCGAAGCTGAGCTTGCCGAACTGCTGAGCCGCGGTGCCCGAGCCGCGGGTGCGGCGCAGCAGGGCGCGGATGCGCGCCTCGAGTTCGGGGAAGTCGAAGGGTTTGGTCAGGTAGTCGTCGGCGCCGGCGTTCAGCCCCGCCACGCGGTGCTCGAGACCGTCGAGCGCGGTCAGCACCAGCATCGGCAGCGCCGGCTTGGCCGCACGCACCCGCTTGAGCACCGTCAAGCCGTCGACCATGGGCAGGCCGAGGTCCAGCACGCCGACATCGAAGTTCTGGCGCAGCAGCAGGAATTCGGCGACGGCGCCATTCGGCGCCACCTCGACTTCGAATCCGGCCTTGGCCAGGCTCGAACTGAGCGCATCGGCCAGTATCGCGTCGTCTTCGGCAAGCAGGAGCTTCATGCCGCGAAGCTTAACGGATTAACGGCGATTTAACCTTCCATGAATTCGCGGCGGTGCGACACTCGCGGCCTTGCCCACCGCCCGAAGGCCCCGCCATGCACCCCCATGCCGCCCTGATCGAACGCTTCTATGCCAGCTTCGCCAAGCGCGACTGGGCCGGCATGGCGGCCTGCTACCACCCCGAGGTGCACTTCAGCGACGAGGCCTTCGACCTGCACGGCGCCGATGCCGGCCTGATGTGGCGCATGCTGCTGACCACCGGCAAGGACCTGACGCTCGAGTACAGCGGCATCGAGGCCGACGACCGGACGGGGCGTGCCCACTGGGATGCGCGCTACACCTTCAGCGCCACCGGCCGCAAGGTGCTCAACCGCATCGACGCGAGCTTCGAGTTCCGCGACGGGCTGATCGTGCGGCACATCGACCGCTTCCCGTTCTGGACCTGGTCGCGCCAGGCGCTGGGCACGCCCGGGCTGCTGTTGGGCTGGTCCGGCTTCCTGAAGGACAAGGTGCGCGCCAAGGCCGCCGGCAACCTGGCCGCCTTCAAGCAGAAGGTCGGCGCCTAGGCGTCGATCAGCATTCGACGATGTTGACCGCGAGGCCGCCGCGTGCGGTCTCCTTGTACTTGGTCATCATGTCGGCGCCCGTCTCGCGCATGGTCTTGATGACCTTGTCGAGGCTGACGTGGTGGGTGCCGTCGCCGCGCAGAGCCATGCGTGCCGCGTTGATCGCCTTCACCGAGGCGATCGCATTGCGCTCGATGCAAGGGATCTGCACCAGCCCGCCGACCGGGTCGCAGGTCAGCCCCAGGTGGTGTTCCATGCCGATCTCGGCGGCGTTCTCCACCTGCGCGGGCGAACCGCCGAGCACGGCGCACAGCGCGCCGGCGGCCATCGAGCAGGCCACGCCGACCTCGCCCTGGCAGCCGACCTCGGCGCCGGAGATCGACGCGTTCTCCTTGTAGAGGATGCCGATCGCCGCGGCGGTGAGCAGGAAGTCGATCACACCGCGATCGGTGGCGCCGGGAACGAAGCGCGCGTAGTAGTGCAGCACCGCCGGCACGATGCCGGCCGCGCCGTTGGTCGGCGCGGTGACGACACGGCCGCCGGCGGCGTTCTCCTCGTTCACCGCCAGCGCGTAGAGGTTGACCCAGTCGAGCACCTGCAGCGGGTCGCGCAGCGCGGCTTCCGGGTTGGCGCACAGCTGGCGGTGCAGTTCCTGGGCACGCCGGCGCACCTTGAAGCCGCCGGGCAGCGTGCCGCCCGTGCGGCAGCCGCGCTCCACGCTGGCCTGCATCACCGTCCAGATCTTCAGCAGGCCGGCGTCGATCTCGGCGTCGCTGCGCCAGTGGCGCTCGTTGCGGCGCATCAGTTCGGCGATGCTGCAGCCCTCGCGCGCTGCCAGCGCCAGCAACTCGGCGCCGGAGCGGAACGGGAAGGGCAGCACCGTGGCATCCGGCGCAATGGCCTTCTGCTTCGAGCCGTCGGCCGCCACCTCGTCGCTGACGACGAAGCCGCCGCCCACCGAGTAGTAGATGCGCTCGGCCAGCCGCACGCCGTCGGCGCCGAAGGCCTCGAAGCGCATGCCGTTGGCGTGGAAGGGCAGCGTCTCGCGGCGCAGGAAGACGAGGTCGGTCTTCTCGTTGAATCGCACCGCGTGTCCGCCGGGCAGATGCAGCAGCCCCTGCGTGCGCAGGTCCTGCAGCAGGGCCGGAATGGCGTCGACGTCCACCGTGTCGGGCTCGTGGCCGGCCAGGCCGAGCAGCACCGCCTTGTCGCTGCCGTGGCCCTTGCCGGTGGCGCCCAGCGAGCCGTACAGGCGTGCCGTCACGCGCGCCGTGGCGGCGAGATGGCCGTCGTGCTGCAGGCGCAGCGCGAACAGCCTTGCCGCGCGCATCGGCCCGACGGTGTGCGAGCTCGACGGGCCGATGCCGATCTTGAACAGGTCGAAGACGGAGACGGCCATGGTCGTGCCGCGCTCAGCTCGCCAGCTCGGACATCGGCACGCAGGAACAGAACAGGTTGCGGTCGCCCCAGACGTTGTCGACGCGGCCCACGGGCGCCCAGTACTTGGCGCGGCGCAGCGAGGCGACCGGGTAGGCGGCCTGCTCGCGCGTGTAGGCATGCGGCCAGTCGGCCTTGAGCAAGGCTTCGGCCGCGTGCGGCGCGTGCTTCAGCGGGTTGTCCTCGCGTGGCCAGGCGCCGGACTCGACCTGCGCGATCTCGGCGCGGATGGCGATCATGGCGTCGCAGAAGCGGTCGAGCTCCTCCCGCGATTCGCTCTCGGTGGGCTCGACCATCAGCGTGCCGGCCACCGGAAAGCTCAGCGTCGGGGCATGGAAGCCGTAGTCGATCAGGCGCTTGGCGACGTCCTCGGCGCTGATGCCGCTGCTGTCCTTGAGCGGGCGCAGGTCGAGGATGCACTCGTGCGCCACGCCACCGCCCTTGATGCCAGGGATCTCGCCGCTGAAGTGGATGGCGTAGTGGTCGGCCAGCCGCGCAGCCACGTAGTTGGCCGCCAGGATGGCCGCTTCGGTGGCCGCCTGCAGGCCCTCGGCGCCCATCATGCGCACGTACATCCACGAGATCGGCAGCACGGCCGCGTTGCCCAGCGGCGCGGCGCTGACGGCGCCGACCTGCGAGGCGGTGCCGATGCCCGCGCTGCGGTGCGCGGGCAGGAAAGGAACGAGGTCTTCGACCACGCACACCGGGCCGACGCCGGGGCCGCCGCCGCCGTGCGGGATGCAGAAGGTCTTGTGCAGGTTCAGGTGGCTGACGTCACCGCCGAACTCGCCGGGCGCGGCCACGCCGACCAGCGCGTTCATGTTCGCGCCGTCGACGTAGACACGGCCACCGAAGGAATGCACCAGCGCGCAGAGCTCCTTCACGCGCGCCTCGAACACGCCGTAGGTGGAGGGGTAGGTGATCATCACGCAGGCCAGGCGGTCCTTGTGCTGCTCGCACCGGGCGCGCAGGTCGTCGAGGTCGACATTGCCCAGCGCATCGCACTTCACCACCACCACCTGCATGCCGGCCATCTGCGCGCTGGCCGGGTTGGTGCCGTGGGCGGACTCGGGGATCACGCAGATGTCGCGCTGCGCGTCGCCGCGCGACTCGTGCCAGGCCTTGATGACCAGCAGCCCGGCGTACTCGCCCTGCGAGCCGGCGTTGGGCTGCAGGCTGATGCCGGCATAGCCGGTGGCCTGGCACAGCCAGGCGCGCAGCTGTTCGTCGAGCAACGCGTAGCCGGCGAGCTGGTCGGCCGGCGCGAACGGGTGCACGTTGGCGAACTCGGGCCAGGTGATGGGGATCATCTCGCTGGTCGCGTTGAGCTTCATCGTGCACGAGCCGAGCGGGATCATCGTGCGGTCCAGCGCCAGGTCCTTGTCGGCCAGGCTGCGCAGGTAGCGCAGCATGTCGGTCTCGCTGTGGAAGCGGTTGAACACCGGGTGTTTGAGGAACTCGCTGCTGCGCGACAGCGACAACGGGATCAGCGGCTTCACGCCCTGCTCGAACGGCGCGAAGTCGGGCACGGCCTGGCCCTGGGCGAACAGCGACCACAGCGCGGCGATGTCCTCGCGCGTGGTGGTCTCGTCCAGCGTGATGCCCACGCTGTCGGCCGAGGCGCGGCGCAGGTTGAAGCCGGCATCGCGCGCCGCCTGCAGCACGGCCTCGGTGCGGGCGCCGGTGGCGACGCACAGCGTATCGAAAGCCGCTTCGGCAGCCACCTTGGCGCCGAGCTGCGTGAGGCCCGCGGCGAGCACCGCGGTGTAGCTCGCCACGCGGCGTGCGATGCGCCTGAGGCCCTCGGGCCCGTGGTAGACGGCGTACATGCTCGCCACCACGGCCGGCAGCACCTGCGCCGTGCAAATGTTCGAAGTGGCCTTCTCGCGGCGGATGTGCTGCTCGCGCGTCTGCAGCGCCAGGCGGTAGGCCGGTGCGCCGTGCGCGTCGACGCTGACGCCGACCAGCCGGCCGGGCATCGAGCGCTTGAACTCGTCGCGCGTGGCCAGGTAGGCCGCGTGCGGGCCGCCATTGCCCATCGGCATGCCGAAACGCTGCGTGTTGCCCACGGCGATGTCGGCACCCATCTCGCCCGGAGGCACGAGCAGCGTCAGCGCTAGCAGGTCGGCGGCGACGATGGCCAGGCCGCCGCGCGCGTGCACGGCGTCGATCACCGGCTTCAGGTCGCGCACGGTGCCGTTGACGCCCGGGTACTGCAGCAGCACCGCGAAGGCGTCGACCGTGGCGGCCGACTCGGCGCTGCCGGTGACCACCTCGATGCCCAGCGGCCGGGCCCGCGTGCGCACCACTTCCAGCGTCTGCGGCAGCACATCATCGGCCACGAAGAAGCGGGTCGACTTGCTCTTGCCCATGCGCATCGCCAGCGTCATCGCCTCGGCTGCGGCAGTGGCTTCGTCGAGCATCGACGAGCCGGCGATGGCCATGCCGGTGAGATCGCACACCATGGTCTGGAAATTGACCAGCGCCTCCATGCGGCCCTGCGAGATCTCGGCCTGGTAGGGCGTGTACGCGGTGTACCAGGCCGGGTTCTCGAGGATGTTGCGCAGGATGACGCCCGGCGTGTGCGTGCCGTGGTATCCCTGGCCGATGAAGCTCTTGAGCAGCCGGTTGCGCCCGGCGATGGCCTTCAGCTCGGCCAGCGCCTGTGCTTCGGTCAGCGGTGCGGGCAGGGCCATCGGCATGGCGCGCGCGATCGGGCGCGGCACGATGGCCTCGATCAGCGCACGGCGCGACGCGGCGCCGATGACCGACAGCATGTGCTGCTCGGCCGCGGCATCGATGCCGATGTGGCGGGCGACGAACTCGGCGGCATTCTCCAGCTCGCGCAGCGGCTGGTGGGCGGACATCAGCATGGGGCTTCCCGTGAAAGTCGGTGCAGGATCAGGCGGTCTTGAGCAGCTTGTCGTAGGCCGGGCCGTCCATCAGCTGGTCGAACTCGGCCATGCCGGCTTCGGCGATGTGCACCTTGAAGAACCAGCCGTTGCCCAGCGGGTCGGTGTTGGCCAGCGACGGGTCGGCACGCAGTGCCTCGTTGACCTCGACGATCTCGCCGGTGACCGGCATGAACAGGTCGGCGGCGGCCTTGACGGACTCGACGACGCCGGCGATGTCGCCCTTCTTGAAGGTGCGGCCGACTTCGGGCAGGTCGACGAAGACCACGTCGCCCAGCGCGTCCTGCGCATGGTGGGTGATGCCGACGGTGGCGGCCTCGTGGTCCTCGATGTTGATCCACTCGTGATCGGGGGTGTACATCGTCGTCATCGGTGTTCTCCTTGGGGTGGCGGGACGGCTTCAGCCGCGGAAATAGCGGTGGGGGGCGAAAGGCATCGGGCTCACGCGCATCGGCTGGCGCTTGCCTCGCACCTCGGCGTAGACCTCGTGATTGGGCCGCGCATGGTTGGCGGCGAGGTAGGCCATGGCGATGGGCTTGTCGACCGTCGGCGCCAGCGTGCCGCTGGTGACACGGCCGAGCTTGTGACCTTGGGCGTCGACGATGATCGCGCCCTCGCGCACCGGCATGCGTTCCAGGCCAACCAGTCCGACCCGCTTGCAGGTCACGCCGGCGCCGAGCTGTTTGTCGATGACCGCCGCGCCCGGGTAGCCGCCGTGGCGCGCGCCACCGGCGCGGCGCACTTTCTGGATGGCCCAGGTGAGGCCGGCTTCCACCGGTGTCTTGGTGTCGTCGATGTCGTGGCCGTACAGGCACAGGCCCGCCTCGAGGCGCAGCGTGTCGCGTGCGCCCAGGCCGGCTGGCTTCACCTCGGGCAGCGCGAGCAGCGCGCGGGCCAGCGCCACGGCCTGTTCGGCGGGCACCGAGATCTCGTAGCCGTCCTCGCCGGTGTAGCCGGAGCGGGTGGCGAAGCAGTCGGTGCCGGCGATGCGCGCGAAGGCGCCGGTCATGAACGTGAGCTTCGCGAGATCGGGCGCCAGCCGGGCGATCGCCGCAGCCGCCTTCGGGCCCTGCAGCGCGAGCAATGCCCGCTCGGGCATCGGCACCACGCTGCAGCGGTGGCCGATGTTCGTCTGCAGGTGGCGCATGTCGGCGTCCTTGCAGCCGGCGTTGACGATCACCAGCAGGTCGTTCTCGCGCCGCGTGATCATCAGGTCGTCGAGGATGCCGCCGGCCGCATTGGTGAAGAAGCCGTAGCGCTGGCGGCCGGGTGCCAGGTCGACCACGTCGACGGGCACCAGCGACTCCAGGGCGAGTGCGGCGTCGTCGCCGACCAGGCGCACCTGACCCATGTGCGAGACGTCGAAGAGCGCAGCCGAATCCCGGCAGTGGCGGTGCTCGGCGAGGATGCCGGCGGGGTAGCTCACCGGCATGGCGTAGCCGGCGAAGGGCACCATCTTGGCGCCGAGTTCGAGATGGAGTTCGTTCAGCGGGGTGTGCTGGAGCGGAGCGTCGGACATGTTCGCCTCCTGGAGCGCGCATCGAGGGCCTGAGCCAACCCCGGCGTGGCCATGGCCGAACCGGGGAGCTGCCCTCTCTGTCCGCTTTACCTGAGAGATTGGCGGAGCCGCAACTGGCGCGTCCGCTTGCCCCTTCGGTGGGCCCGCTCGAAACGGGCCTCTCTCCAGCGAGGAACGCCCTGCGCGAACGCAAGACGCTTGCCAGTCCTTTTGCCTGAGCGTTCGAACGATGTCCTGTTCTGCGCCTTCGGCGGCTTCACGGGGAAGCTCTCTCCTGACGGCGCGCAGTGTAGCAGCCGCGGGCCGGATAATCGCGCCCCATGACAGCTGCAGATGAATGGTTGACGGTCGATTCGCTCGACCTCGAGGCGCAGGGGGTGGCCCACAACGCCGAGGGCAAGGTGGTGTTCGTCGATGGTGCATTGCCCGGCGAGGTGGTGCAGGTCACGGTGCAACGGCGCAAGAACAACTGGGAGCAGGCCACCGCCGTGGCCTGGCGCCGCGAGAGTTCGCAGCGTGTGCGGCCACAGTGCCGCCATTTCGGCACCTGCGGCGGCTGCAAGATGCAGCACCTGCACGTGGCGGCGCAGGTGGCGACCAAGCAGCGAGCGCTGGAAGACGCCCTGTGGCATCTGGGCAAGGTCAAGGCCGAGCAGATGCTGCGCCCGATCGAGGGCCCCGCCTGGGGCTACCGCTTCCGCGCCCGGCTGTCGGTGCGCTACGTGGCGAAGAAGGGCAAGGTGCTGGTCGGCTTCCACGAGCGCAAGTCGAGCTATGTCGCCGACATGGAAGTCTGCGAGGTGCTGCCGCCGCACCTGTCGGCGATGCTGATGCCGCTGCGCGAACTGATCGGCTCGATGGACCAGCGCGACCGGCTGCCGCAGATCGAGGTGGCGGTGGGTGACAGCGTCACTGCGCTCGTGCTGCGCCACCTGGAGCCGCTGTCGGCGGCCGATGCCGACCGGCTGCGCGACTTCGCGAAGCATCGCGGCGTGCAATGGTGGCTGCAGCCCAAGGGCCCCGACACGGTACATCGCCTCGACGAGGGCGGGCCGGAGCTGGCCTACACGCTGCCCGAGTTCGGCATCACGATGCCGTTCAAGCCGACCGACTTCACCCAGGTGAACCATCAGATCAACACCATGCTGGTCTCGCGTGCACTGCGGCTGCTCGCGGTGCAGCCCGGCGAGCGCGTGATCGACTGGTTCTGCGGCCTGGGCAACTTCACCTTGCCGCTGGCGCGCAGCGCCCGCGAAGTGCTCGGCATCGAGGGCAGCGAGGCGCTGGTGCAGCGCTCGCGCGAAAACGCGGCGCGCAACGGGCTGGCGCAGGCGACGCGCTTCGAGGCGCGCAACCTGTTCGAGCTGCCGGCGGCCGATGTCGCGGCCTACGGCGCGGCCGACAAGTGGCTCGTCGACCCGCCGCGCGAGGGCGCCTTCGCGCTGGCCAAGGCGCTGGCCGAACTGCACGAGGCTCCGGCGCTCGCGCCGGGCTGGGCGCCGCCGCGGCGCATCGTCTACGTGAGCTGCAACCCGGCCACGCTGGCACGCGATGCCGGCCTGCTGGTGCACCAGGCCGGCTACCGCTGTACGGCGGCGGGTGCGGTAAACATGTTTCCGCATACCGCCCACGTGGAGAGCCTTGCGGTGTTCGAGCGGGACGACATCCGGTGAACGCGACCGTCAGCATCCCGCTGTGGCTGTTCGCGCTGCTGCTTGCGCTGGCGGCGGTGGCTTGCCTGCAGTGGTTCCTGCTGCCGGGCGTGCGCTGGTACTTCCGGCGCAAGGTGCGGCGGGTGCTCGACGAGATCCAGTTGCGGCTGAAGATCGAACTGCCGCAGTTCAAGCTGACGCGCCGCCGTGCGCTGATCGACCGGCTGATGAGCGACCCCCGCGTGCTCGCCGCGGCGCAGCAGCACGGCATCGAAACCGGCAAGTCTGCCGATGCGGTGAAGAAGCAGGTGCTCGGCTATGCCCGCGAGATCGTGCCGGCCTTCAACGCCTACGTGTACTTCCGCGTCGGCTACTGGCTGGCCAAGACCTTCGCACGGCTGGTCTACAGGGTTCGGCTCGGCTACACCGACGACGCGGCGATCGCTGCCATCAACCCGAAGTCCACGGTGGTGTTCGTGATGAACCACCGCAGCAACATGGACTACATCCTGGTGTCCTTCCTCGCCGCCGAGCGCGTCGCGCTGAGCTATGCGGTGGGCGAGTGGGCGCGCATCTGGCCGCTGCAGGGGCTGATCCGCGCGATGGGCGCGTACTTCGTGCGGCGCAACTCGGGCGACCCGCTGTATCGCATGGTGCTGCAGCGCTACGTGCAGATGGCCACCGAAGGTGGCGTGCCGCAGGCGATGTATCCCGAGGGCGGGCTGAGCGTCGATGGCCGTTTGCGCGAGCCCAAGCTCGGCCTGCTCGACTACATGCTCAAGGGTTTCAGCCCGGACGCCGAACGTGATCTGGTGTTCATCCCGGTGGGCATCAACTACGACCGCGTCATCGAAGACCGCAGCCTGCTGCGCAAGCTCGACGATGCACCGCCTCGAGGCAGCCTGTGGCGTACCCTGCGCATCACCGGGGCCTATCTCGGCCGCCAGTTCGTCTTCACGCTGCTCGGGCGACGCTATCGCTACGGCTACGCCTGCGTGAACTTCGGCCGGCCACTGTCGATGCGCGGCTGGGTGCGCGAGCGTGGCGTCGACTTCCGCGGGCTCACCGACGCGCAGCGCCGCGAAGCGGTGGGCGCGGTCGGGCAGGCGCTGATGGCGACCATCGGCCAGACCATCCCGGTGCTGCCGGTTCCTCTGGTCGCACGCGTGCTGGCGGCCGACCCGCAGCGCGCGTGGTCGGAACTGGAGCTCAAGGCGGCCGTTCTCGCGCTCATGGAGCGCGCAGAGAACCAGGGTGCGCACGTCTACGTGCCGCGCAGCGACCGCGACTACGCCATCTCCGTGGGCCTGCGCATGCTGACGCTGCGCCATCTGGCGCTGGACGACGAGGGCCTGATCCGCGCCAATCCGGCCGAACTGCGTGTGCTGAGCTACTACGCCAACTCGATAGCGCACTTGTTTGATCCAGAAAGACAAACGGGGCCCGAAGGCCCCGTTTGAAGTTCAGTTCAGGACTGCGGCGATCACTCGCTGCTGCCGCCGATCCCGAACAGCGACAGCAGCGCCTGGAACACGTTGTAGATGCTCAGGTAGACACCGAGCGTGGCGCTGATGTAGTTCGTCTCGTAGCCGTCCTGCACGCGCTTCAGGTCGTACAGGATGAAGGCCGAGAAGATGCCGATCACCAGCACCGACAGCGTGATCATCAGCGCGCTGGACTGGATGAAGAAGTTGGCAATGCCCGCCACCAGCACCATGATCGCGCCGATGAAGAGCCACTTGCCCATCGCCGACAGGTCGCGCTTGATGATCGACGACATGGTGGCCATGCCGAGGAAGATCGCGCCGGTGCCTGCGAAGGCCATCATGATCAGGCTGGCGCCGTTGGTCAGGCCCAGCACCGCACCGACCAGGCGCGACAGCATGATGCCCATGAAGAAGGTGAACGCCAGCAGCACGGGCACGCCGGCTGCGGAGTTCTTCGTCTTCTCGATCGCGAACATGAAGCCGAACGCACCGACCAGGAACACGACCAGGCCGATGCCCGGCGACATCGCGCGTGCGATGCCTGTGCTCACGCCGATCCAGGCGCCGAGCACTGTGGGGACCATCGACAGCGCGAGCAGCCAATAGGTATTGCGCAGCACGCGGTTGCGCTGCTCCACCGATACCGCGGTGCCGGCGTATCCGCTGTAGGCAGCTTGCAGGCTCTGGTTCATGAAACCTCCGTGAATTGATGATGCACCCTTGGACGGGCAGCACGGATTCTAGTTCCCGGGGTCGTAGCGCATAAAGACCGTACGCGGCGTGGCGGAATCACCGTGCGATCACCGCGGTAGAGTCGGCATTCCCAGCAGCCAACGACAGCCAAGGATCATGAACAACAAACCCTGCCTCACCCTCGACGACGCCAGGCGCATCGCGGCCGCCGCGGAAGCCGAAGCCCTGGCCAACAAGTGGGCGGTGTGCATCGCCGTCGTCGACGACGGCGGCCACCTGCTCTGGCTGCAGCGCCTGGACGGCGCGGCGCCGATCTCGGCGCAGATCGCCCCCAACAAGGCTCGCACGGCAGCGCTCGGACGCCGCGAGAGCCGCGTCTACGAAGAGATGATCAATCAGGGGCGCATGTCCTTCCTCAGCGCCCCCGGGCTCGAGGCCATGCTCGAAGGCGGCGTGCCCATCGTTGCCGGCGGGCACTGCGTCGGCGCGGTGGGCGTCAGCGGCGTGAAGTCGACCGAGGACGCGCAGATCGCCCGCGCCGGCATCGCGGCCCTCGCACTGGCGGGCTGAACCGGGCGGAAGAGGGTGGTCGCTCAGCTATAATTTCGCGGTTTAGCTTCTTCCACCCCGCCCAGCGAATCTCTCGCTGATTCCGACGGAATTTCCCCTCGGTTTTCCTGCCGGCGCGTTCATCGCGAGCGCCGGTTTCGGCTTCGACGAGCCGAGCTGGGCGCGCACACTCGAACGGAGATCCCGGTGCCGCCGCAACTGCTGTCCCCACAAGCCCAGGCCCTCCTGGCTCTCGCAGACGGCACGGTCTTCCACGGGGTCTCGATCGGCGCGCCCGGTCGCACCGTCGGCGAGGTGGTGTTCAACACCGCGCTGACCGGCTACCAGGAGATCCTCACCGACCCGAGCTACTGCCGGCAGATCGTCACGCTGACGTACCCGCACATCGGCAGCTACGGCATCAACGAGGAAGACGTCGAGGCCGAGAAGGTTCATGCCGCCGGGCTGATCATCAAGGACCTGCCGGTCCGCGCCTCCAACTTCCGCAGCACGCTCACGCTCAGCGACTACCTGAAGCGCGAGGGCACGGTGGCCATCGCCAACCTGGACACGCGGCGCCTGACGCGCATCCTGCGCAGCGGCGGCGCGCAGAACGGCTGCATCCTGACGCTGCCGCTGGGCGAAAGCCTGACCCCCTCGCACCGCGAAGAAGCCATCGCCGCCGCCAAGGCCGCGCCGAGCATGGCCGGCCTGGATCTCGCGAAGGTCGTGAGCTGCCGCGAGCGCAGCGACTGGACGGAAACTGAGTGGGCGCTCGAAGGCGGCTACGGCCAGCTGGCCAAGCCGAAGTTCCACGTCGTTGCGTACGACTTCGGCGTCAAGCGAAACATCCTGCGCATGCTGGCCAGCCGCGGCTGCCGCGTCACGGTGGTGCCGGCGCAGACGCCGGCCTCGAAGGTGCTCGAGCTCCGGCCCGACGGCATCTTCCTGAGCAACGGCCCCGGTGACCCGGAGCCCTGCGACTACGCCATCGCGGCCTCGCGCGAGCTCATCGAGCGCGGCATCCCGACCTTCGGCATTTGCCTCGGCCACCAGATCATGGCGCTGGCTTCGGGCGCGAAGACCTTCAAGATGAAGTTCGGCCACCACGGTGCCAACCATCCGGTGAAGGACCTCGACAGCGGCCGCGTCAGCATCACCAGCCAGAACCACGGCTTCGCGGTGGACGAGAAGTCGCTGCCGAAGAACCTGCGCCCGACCCACGTGTCGCTGTTCGACGGCACGCTGCAGGGCCTGGCGCGCACCGACAAGCCCGCCTTCTGCTTCCAGGGCCACCCGGAGGCCTCGCCCGGCCCGCACGACATCTCGTACCTGTTCGACCGCTTCGTGGCGTTGATGGAGTCCAAGTAATGCCCAAGCGCACCGACCTCAAGAGCATCCTCATCATCGGCGCCGGCCCGATCATCATCGGCCAGGCCTGCGAGTTCGACTACTCCGGCGCCCAGGCCTGCAAGGCGCTGCGCGAGGAGGGCTACCGCGTCATCCTCGTCAACAGCAACCCGGCGACGATCATGACCGACCCGGAGATGGCCGACGCCACCTACATCGAGCCGATCACCTGGCAGATGGTCGAGAAGATCATCGCCAAGGAGCGCCCCGATGCGCTGCTGCCCACCATGGGCGGCCAGACGGCGCTGAACTGCGCGCTCGACCTGCACAAGTACGGCGTGCTGGCCAAGTACGGCGTCGAGATGATCGGCGCCAACGAGCACGCGATCGAGAAGGCCGAGGACCGGCTGAAGTTCAAGGACGCGATGACGGGCATCGGCCTGCATTCGGCCCGGTCGGGCATCGCGCACTCGATGGAAGAGGCGCTGGAAGTGCAGCGCCGCATCACGCAAGACATCGGCGGCACCGGCTTTCCGATGGTCATCCGCCCCAGCTTCACGCTCGGCGGCACCGGCGGCGGCATCGCCTACAACCCGGAGGAGTTCGAGGAGATCTGCAAGCGCGGCCTCGACCTGTCGCCCACCAACGAACTGCTCATCGAAGAGAGCCTGATCGGCTGGAAGGAGTACGAGATGGAGGTCGTCCGCGACAAGGCGGACAACTGCATCATCGTGTGCTCCATCGAGAACCTCGACCCGATGGGCGTGCATACCGGCGACTCGATCACCGTCGCACCGGCGCAGACACTGACCGACAAGGAATACCAGCTGCTGCGCAACGCCTCGATCGCCATCCTGCGCGAGATCGGCGTGGACACCGGCGGCTCCAACGTGCAGTTCTCGATCAACCCGGTGAACGGCCGCATGGTGGTGATCGAGATGAACCCGCGCGTGTCGCGCTCCTCGGCGCTGGCCTCCAAGGCCACCGGCTTTCCGATCGCCAAGGTGGCGGCCAAGCTGGCGGTGGGCTACACGCTCGACGAACTGCGCAACGACATCACCGGCGGCGCGACGCCGGCCTCGTTCGAGCCGAGCATCGACTACGTCGTCACCAAGATCCCGCGCTTCGCGTTCGAGAAGTTCCCGGCCGCCGATTCGCGCCTGACCACGCAGATGAAGTCCGTCGGCGAGGTGATGGCGATGGGCCGCACCTTCCAGGAGAGCCTGCAGAAGGCGCTTCGCGGGCTCGAGACCGGCATCGACGGCCTCACCGAACGCAGCGACGACCGCGAGGAGATCGTGCAGGAGATCGGCGAGCCCGGCCCCGAGCGCATCCTGTACGTGGGCGACGCCTTCCGCATCGGCATGACGCTCGACGAGATCTTCGAGGAAACGAAGATCGATCCCTGGTTCCTGGCGCAGATCGAGCAGATCGTCGCCACCGAGGCCGTGCTCAAGGGCCGCATCCTGGCCAGCCTGAGCGAGCCGGAGATGCGCTCGCTCAAGCAGAAGGGCTTCTCCGACCGCCGCCTGGCCAAGCTGCTGGGCACCAACCAGCACGAGGTGCGCGCGGTGCGCCATTCGCTGGGTGTGCGCCCGGTCTACAAGCGCGTCGACACCTGCGCGGCCGAGTTCGCCACGCAGACCGCCTACATGTACTCGTGCTACGAGACGCTGGACGGCGAGTGCGAGGCGAACCCGACCGATCGCAAGAAGATCATGGTGCTCGGCGGCGGGCCGAACCGCATCGGCCAGGGCATCGAGTTCGACTACTGCTGCGTGCACGCGGCGCTGGCGATGCGCGAGGACGGGTACGAGACCATCATGGTCAACTGCAACCCGGAAACCGTGTCGACCGACTACGACACCTCCGACCGCCTGTACTTCGAGCCGGTGACGCTGGAAGACGTGCTGGAGATCGTCGACAAGGAAAAGCCGCACGGCGTGATCGTGCAGTACGGCGGCCAGACGCCGCTGAAGCTGGCACTCGACCTGGAGCGTGCCGGCGTGCCCATCGTCGGCACCAGCCCGGACAGCATCGACGTCGCCGAGGACCGCGAGCGCTTCCAGAAGCTGCTGCACGAGCTCGGCCTGCGCCAGCCGCCCAACCGCACCGCGCGTACCGAAGAGGCGGCGCTGCTGCTGGCCAACGAGATCGGCTACCCGCTGGTGGTGCGCCCGAGCTATGTGCTCGGCGGCCGCGCGATGGAGATCGTGCACGGCGACAAGGACCTGGCGCGCTACATGCGCGAGGCGGTGCAGGTCAGCGAGAAGTCGCCTGTGCTGCTCGATCGCTTCCTGGACGACGCCATCGAGGTCGACGTCGACTGCATCGCCGACGGTACCGATGCCGCCAACGGCGTGATGATCGGCGGCATCATGGAGCACGTCGAGCAGGCCGGCATCCACTCCGGCGATTCGGCCTGTTCGCTGCCGCCGTACTCGCTGCCCAAGGCCTTGCAGGACGAACTGCGCCGCCAGACCACGCTGATGGCACGGGCGCTGAAGGTCAAGGGCCTGATGAACGTGCAGTTCGCCATCCAGGGCGACATCGCCGGTGACGGCAGCGCCGCCACGGTCTACGTGCTCGAGGTGAACCCGCGCGCCTCGCGCACCGTGCCGTTCGTCTCCAAGGCCACAGGACAGCCGCTGGCCAAGATCGCCGCGCGCTGCATGGTCGGCCAGACGCTGGCGTCGCAGAAGGGCGCCAAGGGCCGCATGCCGGCCGAGGTGATCCCGCCGTACTTCAGCGTCAAGGAAGCGGTGTTCCCGTTCAACAAGTTCCCCGGCGTCGACCCGATCCTCGGGCCGGAGATGCGCTCCACCGGCGAGGTGATGGGCGCGGGCATGACCTTCGGCGAGGCGATGCTGAAGAGCCAGCTCGGCGCCGGCTCGCGCCTGCCGCGCAAGGGGGCGGTGTGCATCACCGTGAAGAACGGCGACAAGGCGCGTGCCGTGGCCGTGGCGCGCGACCTGCACACGATGGGCTTCCAGCTGGTGGCCACCAAGGGCACGGCCGCGGCCATCGCCGAGGCCGGCGTGCCGGTGAAAGCGGTCAACAAGGTCAAGGACGGGCGTCCGCACATCGTCGACATGGTCAAGGCCGGCGAGATCCAGCTCGTCTTCACCACCGTGGACGAGACGCGCACGGCGATCGCCGACTCGCGCCACATCCGCCAGGCGGCGCTGGCCAACCGGGTGACCTACTACACCAGCATGGCTGGCTGCGAGGCCGCGGTCGAAGGCATGAAGCACCAGGCCGGTCTCGGTGTGAAGTCGCTGCAGGAACTGCACGCGGAACTGAACTAAACTTCGTTTCATTCCCCACGGCCGCTGCCGGACTCCCCGGCGGCGGCCTCGTTTTTTGCGGCAAGGCTAGAACCCCATGGTCACGATTCCCCTCACCAAGCGCGGTGCCGAGAAGCTCAAGGAAGAGCTGGCGCGGCTGAAGAACGTCGAGCGCCACGCCGTCATCCAGGCGATCGCCGAGGCGCGCGCGCAGGGTGACCTGTCGGAGAACGCCGAGTACGAGGCCGCCAAGGACAAGCAGGGCTTCATCGAAGGCCGCATCCTCGAGATCGAAGGCAAGCTCGCCGCGGCGCAGATCATCGATCCGTCGACGCTGGACGCCGGTGGCCGCGTCGTCTTCGGCTCGACGGTCGACCTCGAGGACGAGGACAGCGGCCAGAAGGTCACCTACCAGATCGTCGGCGACGACGAGGCCGACCTCAAGCAGGGCCTCATCTCGATCAGCTCGCCGATCGCCCGCGCGCTGATCGGCAAGGAAGGCGGCGACGTCGCCGAGGTGCAGGCGCCGGGCGGCGTGCGCCACTACGAGATCGTCGACGTCCGCTATCGCTGAGCATGTCGGCGAACCGCGCCATGGCGGTGCTGTCCGGCCTGTGGGCCGGCATCCTGCTGGCCATCGGGCTGATCGGCGCGCCAGCGGGCTTCGCCACCTTGGCCGTCGCGTCCGATGCCGGGCGGGTGGCCGGGCGCATGTTCGCGCAGGAGGCTTACCTCGGCCTGGGCGCGGCGATCGTGCTGTTCCTGCTCGAGCGCAGCCGGGCGCGCCGCGCTGCCGAAGCCGGGCAGGGTTCGGCGCTCAATGCCAACATGCTGCTGCTGCTCGGGGCGCTGTTCTGCACTGTGACCGGCTACTTCGCGCTGCAGCCGATGATGGCGGCGGCGCGCGCCGGGCAGGGGCCCTGGTCGTTCGGCGCACTGCACGGCGTTTCGGCCGCGTTCTTCGGCCTGAAGGCCCTGCTGGTGCTGACGCTGGCCTGGCGGCTCGCGCCGCGCTGAGCGTCGCTGCGCGACTACTCCGCGGCGGACTTCTTGATGCTGGTCACGCGCTTGCGGGCGCGCTTGACCTCGCCGCCGGCGGCCAGGCGCTGGTTGCCCAGCACCTTGACCTTCTTGATCTGAGGTCGGTGATTGCCGCTGCGCGAGAACTTCAGCACCTTGACCACCTTCGGGCCGGGCATGCGGTCGTCGCGCTCGGCCTTCTCCTTGGGCGGGATCGGGCGCCACAGCACGAGCAGCTTGCCGATGTGCTGGATGGGCGCGGCGTTCAGCGTCTCCGCCAGCGTGGCCAGAATCGTCTCGCGCGTCTCGCGCTCGTCGGAGAAGACGCGCACCTTGATCAGGCCGTGAGCGTTCAGCGCTGCGTCGACCTCCTTGCTGACGGCGGCGGTGAGGCCGTCGCCGCCGATCAGTACGACCGGATCGAGGTGATGGGCATCGGCGCGTTTGTCCTTGCGCTGGGCGGGCGTGAGCTGGATGGCAGGCATGCCCGTATTATCCGCGCCAGATGAAAGTCCAGACGAAAAGCAAGAAGGTCAACAAGGCGTGGCTGCACGACCACCTGACCGACCCCTACGTGAGGCTGGCGCAGAAGGAGGGCTACCGCGCCCGTGCCGCCTTCAAGCTCAAGGAAATCGACGAGACCCTGCACCTGATCAAGCCGGGCCAGCTGGTCGTCGACCTGGGCGCCACGCCCGGCGCCTGGAGCCAGTACCTGCGCCGCAAGTTCGCGCCCCGCGACGCCGGCACCGGCGGCGCAGCCGTCGGCGAACTCAACGGCACGATCATCGCGCTGGACCTGCTCGACTTCGAGCCGATCGAGGGCGTGCACTTCATCCAGGGCGATTTCCGCGAGGATGCCGTGCTTGCCGAGCTCGAGGCCCGGGTGGCCGGCCGGCCGGTGGACGTGGTGGTGTCCGACATGGCACCCAACCTGTCGGGCATCGAAAGCACGGATTCCGCCCGCATCGGCCTGCTGGTGGAACTGGCGGTCGAATTTTCCGTCCGACACCTGAAACCCGAAGGTGCGCTGGTTTGCAAGGTATTCCACGGCAGCGGGTACAGCGAGCTCGTGAAACTCTTCAAGGACACCTTCCGGGTGGTCAAACCGCTCAAGCCGAAGGCATCGCGCGACAAGTCCGCCGAAACCTTCCTGGTGGGCATCGGGCTCAAGGTTCAGCCGGCGGGCAGCTGAGAATCGTCACGAACTGCACGAATCGAACCGATACACGCAGACGTTCCAGGGTGAAACCAATCCAAATGCAGGCCTTGACTCGACTAAAATCGCACACATATGCCGTGGCAATGGGCGGAATCGTGTCCGCAACGTTGTCTGACCGGGAAAAGGAGCCGCGGTGAACAATCAATGGTTCTCTAAAGTCGCTGTTTGGCTGGTGATCGCACTCGTGCTGTTCACCGTGTTCAAGCAGTTCGACCGAGGGGCTTCGACGGCCGGACAGATCGGCTACTCCGACTTCCTCGAAGAGGTGCGCAGCAAGCGCATCAAGAGCGTCCAGTTGCAGGAAGGCGCCGGTGGCAGCACCGAGATCCGCGCCCGCACCACCGACGACAAGGAACTGCGCACCACCGCCACCTACCTCGACCGCGGCCTGGTCGGGGACCTGATCAACAACGGCATCAAGTTCGACGTCAAGCCGCGCGAAGAGCCCTCGTTCCTGCTCAGCCTGCTGGCCAGCTGGGGCCCGATCCTGCTGCTCATCGGCGTGTGGATCTACTTCATGCGGCAGATGCAGGGCGGCGGCAAGGGCGGCGCGTTCAGCTTCGGCAAGAGCAAGGCGCGAATGCTCGACGAGGCCAACAACACCACCACCTTCGCCGACGTCGCCGGCTGCGACGAAGCCAAGGAGGAGGTGAAGGAACTCGTCGACTTCCTGAAAGACCCGCAGAAGTTCCAGAAGCTCGGCGGTCGGATCCCGCGCGGCGTGCTGCTCGTCGGCCCCCCGGGCACCGGCAAGACGCTGCTGGCCAAGGCCATCGCCGGCGAGGCGAAGGTGCCGTTCTTCAGCATCTCCGGCTCCGACTTCGTCGAGATGTTCGTCGGCGTGGGTGCAGCCCGTGTGCGCGACATGTTCGAGCAGGCCAAGAAGAGCGCGCCCTGCATCATCTTCGTCGACGAAATCGACGCGGTCGGCCGCCACCGTGGTGCCGGCCTGGGCGGCGGCAATGACGAGCGCGAGCAGACCCTGAACCAGATGCTCGTCGAGATGGACGGCTTCGAGACCAACCTCGGCGTGATCGTGATGGCGGCCACCAACCGGCCCGACATCCTCGACCCGGCGCTGCTGCGCCCGGGCCGTTTCGACCGCCAGGTCTACGTGACCCTGCCCGATGTGCGCGGCCGCGAGCAGATCCTCAACGTGCACATGCGCAAGGTGCCGGTCGGCCAGGACATCCGCGCCGACATCCTGGCGCGCGGCACGCCGGGCTTTTCGGGTGCCGATCTGGCCAACCTGGTCAATGAGGCGGCTCTCTTCGCCGCGCGCCGCAACGGGCGCGTGGTCGAGATGGTCGACTTCGAGAAGGCCAAGGACAAGATCATGATGGGCCCGGAGCGCAAGTCCATGGTCATGCCCGAGGAAGAGCGCCGCAACACCGCGTACCACGAGGCCGGCCATGCCCTGGTGGCGCGTCTGATGCCCAAGACCGACCCGGTGCACAAGGTCACCGTGATCCCGCGCGGCCGCGCTCTGGGCGTGACGATGCAGTTGCCCGAAGGCGATCGCTACAGCATGGACAAGGAGCGCATGCTCTCGACCATCTCGGTACTGTTCGGTGGCCGCATCGCCGAAGAGGTGTTCATGAACCAGATGACCACCGGCGCCAGCAACGACTTCGAGCGCGCCACGGCGATCGCCCGCGACATGGTTACGCGCTACGGCATGACCGACGAGCTCGGGCCTATGGTCTATGCCGAGAACGAAGGCGAGGTCTTCCTCGGCCGTTCGGTCACCAAGACGACCAACATGTCCGAGGAGACGATGCGCAAGGTCGACGGCGTGATACGCCGCATCATCGACGAGCAGTACAACATCGCTCGCAAGCACATCGAAGAGAACCAGGACAAGATGCACGCGATGGCCAAGGCACTGCTCGAATGGGAAACCATCGACAGCGACCAGATCGAGGACATCATGACCGGCAAGCCGCCGCGGCCGCCGAAGGACTGGACGACGCCGTCGGGCAAGGGCAGCACCGCCGTGCCGCCGGTCAGCCCGGGCAGCGCGACGGCCACGGCCTGACCGCACGCCAGGTAGAGTTTTCGACGGGGCTTCGGCCCCGTTCGTCTTTTCAGACCCGCGCCGCAACGATGTTCTGGCAGACCACACGATTCAGGATCGACCTCGCCCGGCCGAAGGTGATGGGCATCGTCAACGTCACGCCGGACTCCTTCTCCGACGGGGGCCGCCATGACGATACGTCGACCGCGCTGGCGCATTGCGAGCAACTGGTGGCCGAGGGGGCCGACATCCTCGACATCGGCGGCGAGTCGAGCCGCCCCGGCGCGGCCTCGGTGCCACTCGAGCAGGAACTCGAGCGTGTGCTGCCAGTGGTGAAGGGGGCGCTGCAGCTCGGCGTGCCGCTGTCGGTGGACACCGTGAAGCCGGAAGTGATGCAGCGCGTGCTCGAGCTCGGCGCCGACATCGTCAACGACATCAACGCGCTGCGCCTGCCCGGCGCGCTGGAGGCCGTGGCGGCCCAACCGAAGTGCGGCGTCTGCCTGATGCACATGCACGGCGACCCGGCCACGATGCAGAGCCGGCCGGCCTACGACGACGTGGTCGCCGAGGTGTCGGACTTCCTGCACGAGCGCGCGGCAGCGCTGCTCCAGCGTGGCGTGAAGCTGGAGCGCATCGTGTTCGACCCGGGCATCGGCTTCGGAAAGAGCGTGGCGCACAACCTCGAACTGCTGCGCCGCCAGCGCGAGCTGCTGGCGCTGGGACGGCCGCTGCTGCTGGGCTGGTCGCGCAAGTCGACACTGGGCACGATCACCGGCAGGCCGGTAGGGGAACGACTGGCTGCCAGCGTCGCGGCGGCGCTGGCCTCGGTACAACTGGGCGCGCGCGTCGTTCGTGTGCACGATGTCGCGGCCACGGTCGACGCCCTGAAGGTGTGGGATGGCGCAGGACTGGGCGGCTGACAGAATCGCCGCCGGAGGATTGACATGAGCAGAAACTACTTCGGCACCGACGGCATCCGTGGCACGGTCGGCCAGGGCGCGATCACCGCCGACTTCATGTTGCGCATCGGCCATGCCGTGGGCCGCGTGCTGCACGCCAGTGAAGCCCGCCCGACGGTGCTGATCGGCAAGGACACGCGCATCTCGGGCTACATGATCGAGTCGGCGCTGGAAGCCGGTTTCACCTCGGCGGGCGTCGACGTGCTGATGACCGGCCCGCTGCCCACGCCGGGCGTGGCCTACATGACGCGTGCGCTGCGCCTGAGCCTGGGCGTGGTGATCAGCGCCTCGCACAACCCCTTCGCGGACAACGGCATCAAGTTCTTCTCGGCGCGCGGCGAGAAGCTGCCCGACGCCTGGGAGCAGCAGGTCGAGGCCGAGCTCGAGAAGCCGGCGCAGTGGGTCGATTCGGCGCGCCTGGGCAAGGTGCGCAAGCTCGAGGATGCACGCGGCCGCTACATCGAGTTCTGCAAGAGCACCTTCTCGAACGACCTGTCGCTCAAGGGCCTGAAGATCGTCGTCGATGCCGCGCATGGTGCAGCGTCGCGCGTCGCACCGAACGTGTTCCACGAACTCGGCGCCGAGGTGATCGAGATCGGCTGCAGCCCCGACGGCCTGAACATCAATGCCGGCTTCGGTGCCACCGCGCCCGCCGCGCTGGTGGCGGCGGTCAAGGAACACCATGCCGACTACGGCGTGGCCCTCGATGGCGATGCCGACCGGCTGCAGCTGGTCGATGCCGCCGGCCGCCTGTACAACGGCGACGAACTGCTCTTCGTGATGGTGGCCGACCGCCTCGCGCAGGCACAGAGCGTGCCCGGCGCCGTGGGTACGCTGATGACCAACATGGCCGTCGAAGTGGCGCTGAAGGAGCGCGGCATCGGATTCGTGCGCGCCAAGGTCGGCGACCGCTACATCCTCGAGGAGCTCGCCGCGCGCGGCTGGCAGCTCGGCGGCGAAGGCTCGGGACACCTGCTCGCGCTGGACAAGCACACCACCGGCGACGGCATCGTCAGCGCGCTGCAGATCCTGCAGGCGGTGCGGCGCAGCGGCAAATCCGTGGCCGAGTTGCTGCAAGGAGTGACGCTGTTCCCGCAGACGCTGATCAACGTCCGCCTGGCCGAGGGCGCCGACTGGAAGAAGAACGCCACGCTGGCCGCCATGCAGGAGCGCGTCACGCGCGAGCTGGGTGGCGATGGCCGCATCCTCATCCGAGCCTCTGGCACCGAGCCGGTGCTGCGCGTGATGGTCGAGGCGCGCGACGCAGGCATGGCCCGGCGCTGTGCCGAGCAGCTGTCCGAGGCCGCGCGCGGCTGAATCACTTCTTCGGCGGCATCAGCACGCGGTCGAGGTTGGCCTGGGTGACCATCGAGCCTTCCTGGCATAGCCAATGGCCTTGGCCAGCGCCAGCATGGCGCCTCTGGCACGGTCTTCGCGTTGCCGTTCTGAACCTGCGCCGCGCAGCGTCTCGGTGAGGCCGGCAGGCAAGTTTCGCTTCGTGACGATGCCGTGACGCCGGTGTGACGACGCGCTGACGGCCAGCCTCGGACGACGGCGGGCGCGGGGAGTGTCACGGCACTGTCACGGTCGCTGCCTACGATCCGGTTCATTCCGAAACGAATGACCCTCACGAAAGGCAGATCCATGCACACCTCGACCCTTCGCCGCCTTGCGGTCGGCGGCGCTCTCTCGCTGGTTGCCGGCCTGGCCCTGGCCCAGGACATCACCGGTGCCGGCGCCACGTTCCCCGCGCCGATCTATGCCAAGTGGGCCGACGCCTACAACAAGGCCACCGGCGCGCGCATGAACTACCAGTCGGTCGGCTCCGGTGCCGGCATCAAGCAGATCAAGGCCAAGACGGTGGACTTCGGCGCCTCCGACATGCCGCTCAAGGATGAAGATCTGGCGAAGGACGGCTTGCTCCAGTTCCCGACGGTGATCGGCGGCGTGGTGCCGGTGGTCAACATCAAGGGCGTTGCCCCCGGCCAGATCAAGCTGACCGGCCAGGCGCTGGGCGACATCTACCTCGGCAAGATCACCAAGTGGAACGACCCCGCGCTGACCGCGCTGAACCCCGGCGTGCCGTTGCCCGACGCCGCCATCGCCGTGGTGCGCCGCGCCGACGGTTCGGGCACCAGCTTCATCTTCACCAACTACCTCTCGAAGGTGAACGCCGAGTGGAAGACCAAGGTGGGCGAAGGCACCGCGGTGAACTGGCCGACCGGCGCGGGCGGCAAGGGCAACGAAGGCGTGGCCGCTTTCGTGCAGCGCCTGCCGAACTCGATCGGCTATGTCGAGTACGCCTACGTCAAGCAGAACAAGATGAACTACACACTGCTGAAGAACGCGGCCGGCAGCTTCGTGGCGCCGGACGATGCCAACTTCAAGGCAGCGGCCGCGGGTGCGGATTGGGCCAAGTCCTTCTACCAGATCCTCACCGAGCAGCCGGGCAAGGACGCCTGGCCGCTGACCGGCGCCACCTTCATCCTCATGTACAAGAGCCAGGACAAGCCGGCCAGCGCCTCGGCCGCACTGAAGTTCTTCGAATGGGCCTACGCCCAGGGCGATGCCATGGCGGCGGAGCTCGAGTACGTGGCCCTGCCCGCGAACGTGAAGGACCTGGTGCGCAAGCAGTGGGGCGAAATCAAGGACTCCTCCGGCAAGGCTGTGGCCTTCAAGTGACCTGCCTGCCAGGCTGCGACAATCCCGGTCGGCCCCCGAGGGCCGGCCGCGACGAGGACCCCGCATGACCGCCTCGCTCCCGACCGGTGCCTCCCTGCAGGAGATGCCCATCGAACGCACCGGAAGTCCCGGATCGCCCCCGCCGGCCAGGCGCTTTTCGCGCTGGCCCGATGTGGTGTTTTCCGGCCTCGCGCTCGGTGCCGCCTGGCTCACGCTGGCGCTTCTGGCCGGCATCATCGGCTCGCTCGTCGTCGGTGCCATGCCGGCGATCCGCGAGTACGGCCTGAGCTTCCTGTGGCGTGCCGAATGGGATCCGGTGCAGGACCGCTACGGCGGCCTGGTGATGATTTACGGCACGCTGATGAGTTCGTTCATCGCGCTGCTGATCGCGGTGCCGGTGAGCTTCGGCATCGCGCTGTTCCTCACCGAACTGTCGCCGAACTGGCTCAAGCGCCCGCTGGGCACGGCCATCGAACTGCTCGCCGCGGTGCCGTCCATCGTCTACGGCATGTGGGGCCTGCTGGTGTTCGGCCCGCTGCTCGCGCAGTATGTGCAGCAGCCGCTGCAGGCCGCCTTCGGCGGCGTGCCCTTCTTCGGACAGCTCTTCAAGGGGGCGCCGGTCGGTCTGGGCCTGCTCTCGGCCGGCATCATCCTGGCGATCATGGTGATCCCCTTCATCGCCTCGGTGATGCGCGACGTGTTCGAGGTCACGCCGCCGATGCTGAAGGAATCGGCCTACGGTCTGGGTGCGACCACCTGGGAAGTCGTCTACAAGGTGGTGCTGCCCTACACCAAGACCGGCGTCATCGGCGGCATCATGCTCGGCCTGGGTCGGGCGCTGGGTGAGACGATGGCCGTGACCTTCGTGATCGGCAACATGAACCAGCTCGATTCGCTGTCGCTGTTCGAGGCGGCCAACAGCATCACCTCGGCGCTGGCCAACGAGTTCGCCGAGGCGGGCGAGGGCCTGCACCAGGCTTCGCTGATCTACCTGGGGCTGATCCTGTTCTTCATCACCTTCGTCGTGTTGACCCTGTCCAAGCTGCTGCTGCTGCGCCTGAAGCGCAACGAAGGAGTGCGCTCATGACCGTTGCCGGTTTCGATGCCGCGCGCCTGGCCCGGCACCAAGCACGCAAGCGCACCAACCGCGTCGCGCTCGTCCTGTCGCTGGCGGCGATGGCGTTCGGCGTGTTCTGGCTGGTCTGGATCCTGGTGGAGACGGTGCGTCTGGGCATCGGCGGCATCGTGCTGGCCACCTTCACCGAGATGACGCCGCCGCCGCAGGCGGAGACCGGGGGCCTGGCCAACGCGATCTTCGGCTCGGCGGTGATGGTGTCGCTGGCCACGCTGATCGGCACGCCGATCGGCATCCTGGCGGGCATCTACCTGGCGGAGTACGGCCAGAAGGGCTGGCTGGGCAGCGTCACGCGCTTCATCAACGACATCCTGCTGTCGGCGCCGTCGATCGTCATCGGCCTGTTCATCTACTCGGCGGTGGTGGCGCGCTTCAAGTCCTTCTCGGCCTGGGCCGGCGTGCTGGCGCTGTCGCTGATCGTCATCCCGGTGGTCGTGCGAACCACCGAGAACATGCTCAGCCTGATCCCGAATGCGCTGCGCGAGGCCGCCTATGCGCTGGGCACGCCGAAGTGGAAGGTGATCATGCTGATCACCCTGAAGTCGGCGCGTGCCGGCGTGATCACCGGCGTGCTGCTGGCCGTGGCGCGCATCGCCGGCGAGACGGCACCGCTGCTCTTCACGGCGCTGTCCAACCAGTTCTGGACGAGCAACCTGGCCGAACCGATGGCCAGCCTGCCGGTCACCATCTTCAAGTTCGCGATGAGCCCCTACGAGAACTGGCAGAAGCTGGCCTGGGCCGGCGTCTTCCTGATCACGCTGGGCGTGCTGGGCCTGAACATCCTGGCCCGCGTGATGTTCCGCAACAAACACTGAGCAAGGCACGCAATCCATGGACGCGAGAGTCGACCTGCCGGCCACCGAGAAGGTGAAGATTTCGGTGCGCGATCTGAACTTCTACTACGGCAACTTCCACGCCCTCAAGCACATCAACCTGGACATCCCGGAGCACAAGGTCACGGCCTTCATCGGGCCGTCGGGCTGCGGCAAGAGCACGCTGCTGCGCACCTTCAATCGCATGTTCGAGCTCTACCCGGAGCAGCGCGCCGAGGGGCAGATCACGCTGGACGGCGCCAACGTTCTCGAAAAGCGGCTGGACGTCAGCCTGATCCGCGCCAAGATCGGCATGGTGTTCCAGAAGCCCACGCCCTTCCCGATGTCGATCTACGACAACATCGCCTTCGGCGTGCGCCTGTTCGAGACGCTGCCGCGCGTCGAGATGGACGAGCGCGTCGAGTGGGCGCTGAAGAAGGCTGCGCTGTGGACGGAGGTGAAGGACAAGCTCGACCAGAGCGGCGCCGGCCTGTCCGGCGGCCAGCAGCAGCGCCTGTGCATCGCCCGCGGCATCGCCATCAAGCCCGAGGTGCTGCTGCTCGATGAACCCTGCTCGGCGCTCGACCCAATCTCCACCGGCAAGATCGAGGAACTGATCGGCGAACTGAAGGCCGACTACACGGTGGCCATCGTCACCCACAACATGCAGCAGGCGGCGCGCTGCTCCGACTACACCGCCTACATGTACCTGGGCGACCTGATCGAGTTCGGGCCGACGTCGGACCTCTTCATGAAGCCGAAGAAGAAGGACACCGAGGACTACATCACCGGCCGCTTCGGTTGAACGGAAGGCACAGACCATGAGCGACAAGCATCTCTCCACCCAGTTCGACGCCGAACTGGCCGCCATCTCCACGCGCGTGCTCGAGATGGGCGGCCTGGCCGAATCCCAGGTGACGCAGGCGATCTACGCCCTCGTCAACTTCAGCGGCGAAACGGCCTCGCAGGTGCTGCAGGGCGAGGAGCGCGTCAATCAGATGGAACTGGAGATCGACCGCGATCTCTCGACCATCATCGCGCGGCGGCAGCCGACCGCGCGCGACCTGCGCCTGCTGATCGCGATCTCCAAGACGATCGGCAACCTCGAGCGTGTCGGCGACGAGGCCGCTCGCATCGGGCGCACCGTGCAGCGGCTGATCAATTCGGGCATCTCCAGCCGCATGCGCCTGCCGGTGGGCGACGTGTCCTTCGAGGCCAGCCTGGCCATCGCCTCGTTGCGCAAGGCGCTCGATGCCTTCGCGCGGCTGGACGCGGTGAAGGCGCTGGAGGTCATCAAGGACGACAACCAGATCGACCGCGAATTCGACGGCCTGATGCGACAGCTCATCACCTACATGATGGAAGACCCGCGCACCATCTCGGCCTCGATCGACCTGGTGTTCGTCGCCAAGGCGATCGAGCGCATCGGCGACCATGCGAAGAACCTGGCCGAGCAGATCATCTACATCGTCAAGGGCACCGACGTGCGCCACAACTCGCTCGAGAACGTGGAGTCGATCGTCCGATGAGGAGCATGGCATGAGCAGGGTGCTGGTGGTCGAAGACGAGTCGGCGATCGCCGAACTGATCTCGCTGAACCTGCGCCACGCAGGCTACGAGGTGACGCTGGCGGCCAGTGCCGAGCAGGCGCAAGCCGCGGTGGACGGCGTGCTGCCCGACCTGGTGCTGCTGGACTGGATGCTGCCCGGGCAGTCGGGCCTGTCGCTGGCGCGCCGCTGGCGCGCCGATGCGCGCACGCGCGAACTGCCGATCATCATGCTGACCGCGCGCGCCGACGAGACCGACAAGGTGGCCGGGCTGGACGCCGGTGCCGACGATTACCTGGCCAAGCCCTTCTCCACCAACGAACTGATGGCGCGCATCCGCGCCGTGCTGCGTCGCAAGGCGCCGGAGGCGCTGGATGCGGCGGTGGACGTGGGCGGCCTGCGGCTCGACCCGTCGACACGACGCGTCGCGCGCGGCGACGTCGAGCTCAAGCTGGGGCCGACCGAGTTCCGCCTGCTGCATTTCTTCATGACGCACCCGGAGCGCGTTCACAGCCGGGCCCAGCTGCTCGACCGCGTCTGGGGCGACCATGTCTTCATCGAGGAGCGTACGGTCGATGTCCACGTGAAGCGCCTGCGCGAGGCACTGGCTCCGGCGCAGTGCGCTCACATGGTCGAGACGGTGCGCGGTGCCGGCTATCGGCTCACGCAGCAGGTGACGGCGCCTCAGGCGTGAGTTCCCGGAGCCCCCGATGAACTGGCTGCTGCCGCGTCTGCTGGCCGGCGTGCTGGCCATGCTGGCCGGCGGCGTGATCGGTTTCGCCGTCTCGAATGCCGAGCAGACACTGCTGTGGCGCGTGCTGGTGGGCGGTGGCGTCGGCGTGGCGGGCGTCGCCTTGCTCGACACCCTGCGCGGCTACCGCCTGATCAACTGGCTGCGCGGCAGCCAGGACCAGCAGGCGCCGCGCGACGCCGGCTTCTGGGGCGAACTGGGCTACCGCGTCGAGCGCTCGATCCGGTTGCGCGAGCAGGGGCTGGCGCAGGAGCGGCTGCGGCTGGAGCAATTCCTCTCGGCCATCGAGGCGTCGCCCAACGGCGTGCTGATGCTCGACGGCAACGACCAGATCGTCTGGTGCAACTCGATGGCTGCGGACCACTTCGGTCTCGACCCGCAGCGTGACCGGCGCCAGCGCCTGACCAACCTCGTGCGTGCGCCGGCCTTCGTGGCCTACCTGCAGGAGGGTGTCTTCGGCGAGGCCATCCACTTCCCGAACCCGCGCGGCGACGGCACGCTGTCGGTGCTGTTGCGGCCCTACGGCGAAGGCATGAAGCTGGTGCTGTCGCAAGACATCACCGACCGCGAACGCAACGAGGCGATGCGCCGCGATTTCGTGGCCAACGTGTCGCACGAGATCCGCACGCCGCTGACGGTGCTCGCCGGCTTCATCGAGACCATGAGCCACCTGCCGCTGACCGAGGTGGAACGCAAGCGCGTGCTGGAGCTGATGACGCAGCAGACGCAGCGCATGCAGACGCTGGTCAGCGACCTGCTGACCCTGGCGCAGCTCGAGGGCAGCCCGCGGCCCGCTGCCGACCGCTGGGTGCCGCTGGGGCCTTTGCTGGCGCAGGTGGAAGCCGATGCGCGCGCGCTGTCGGGGGGGCGGCATTCACTGACGGTGAGCGGTGGCGAAGGCGCTCAGCTCGCCGGCTCGCACTCGGAGCTGCACAGCGCCATCAACAACCTGGTCAGCAATGCCGTGCGTTACACGCCCGAGGGCGGGCGCATCGACGTGACCTGGCAGGTGCTGGCCGAGGGCAGTGGCGAGCTGGCGGTGAGCGACACGGGCCTGGGGATCGCGCGCGAGCACATTCCCCGCTTGACGGAGCGCTTCTATCGCGTCGACGGCAGCCGCTCGCGCGACACCGGCGGCACCGGACTCGGCCTCTCGATCGTCAAGCACGTGGTGCAGCGACACGGCGCGGAGCTCGACATCCAGAGCGAGCCGGGCAAGGGGTCGCGATTCAGGCTCGTCTTTCCTGCCGCACGCGTGCGCGTTTCTGCCGAGGCTGCCTGAACCGCTTCAACGCGCCGCGGCCGTACGTCGGTAGATGGCGGTGAGGTCCAGCCTGTCGGTCGGGCGCTCGACGCGGGTAATCAACTCCCAGCCGGGATAGGTCGTCGCTGGCACCTTCGGAGACTGCGAGGCGAGCAGGTAGTCGCAGGGCGTCAGCTCCGCTGGCGTGATCGCATCGACGTGGTAACCCGCCATGGATTCGAGCGCTGCCAGCAGCGCACGTGGCACCTGGGGTGCGGCGACGCAGGCGCTGCGGGGCACATGCTCGGCAATGCGACCGAGCAGCGGCCGGTAGCTTCGGGCGTGATCCAGCAGGGGCAGCCACAGCGTCATCAGCAGCAGCCAGCACACCGCGACGCCGCCGGCCGGCAACACCAGGCTCTTCCACAGCGGATGGCGGTGCCGGCCGGTGCGCCAGCGCACCAGCCACAGCCAGGCCAGCGTGCCCAGCACGGCGATGGCCAGAGCGAGCAGGGAGAAGCTCGGCCCGAATTCCGGTGCCAGCCGCGCGACGTTGGCGGCGGGCTTGGCGGGGAAGCCGGTCTGCATCGCCACGTAGATGACCCAGATGGCCAGCGCGCAGAGGCTGAAGAAGAACACCGAGAACCAGTCGATCGCCGAGGCCGTGCTGCGCTGAAGCGTCGGCAAGGCGAAGGCCGCCAGCACGGCCAGCGCGGGCAGGGCGAGCATCAAGGCACGGTCGGAGCCACCCATGGCCAAGCTGGCCAGCAGCGCAGTCAGTGCGCAGCCCAGCGGCACCGAGATGTGCCGGTGCATCAGGTGGCCGCGCCAGCGCCACAGCGTCCACATCGCCATCGGCCAGACGGGCCAGGTGAACCAGGCAAGCTGGCGCAGCAGGCCCAACGGCTGAAATGCGCTGGCCGGGGACACGCGCCAGCCCCAGGCATGCAGCGCGGTCGCGCAGCCGGCGGCCAGCGCGCCGGCACCCGCCACCCACCAGGCCGTATCGCGCACCTGGGCATAGGTGGAGCGCCAGCAGATGGCCGTGGCCACCATCGCAAGCAGGGTCGCGATGGCTGGCGCGCCGCTGGCCGCCATCACCGGCAGCGCCACCAGCGCTGCCGCACGTGATCGGCCCTTGCGAAACGGCGCCGCCGCCAGCGCGTAGAGAAACAAGGTGGCACCGGCCAGCTGCACCAGCTCCGGCGTCGTCTCGTGGCCCAGCTGCAGCAGGCCGAGCGTGGCCATCACCGCGAGCAGGGCGCCGTCGGCGATGGCCCGGGCGTAGTCGACGGGCGTGGCCTCACCACCGAAGGCGAACGGCAGCGGCTGAGCGGCCTCCGTGCGCGCCAAGTGGTAGGTGGCATACCAGGTCAGCACCAGCACCAGCACGAGCAGCAGCGCGAAGGGAATGCGCGCCGCGACTGCCGGATCGAGCAGCCCGCCGAGCAGGCGGATGAAGGCGGCGCCCAGCCAGTAGGGCACCAGCGCGACGTCTCCCGGCAGCCCGGCGATCGAGGGCGACAGCCAGCCGGACTGGCCGCTGGCGACGCTGGCCATATGGCCGAAGGCGGTGACGTCGGCGTTCTTCCAGGGATCGCGGCCGAACACGCCCGGCAGCACATAGGCGGCGCAGAAGAGCAGCAGGGCCAGCCGCGGCAGCCGCTGGGCGGCGCGCTGGGTGACCAGGGCAGGGGTGGGCGAGTTCAATGCAGGACGGCGTTCAGGGGCAGCGAATCATGCAGCAAGTCGGCGCCAGACAACAAAAAGGCAGCCGAAGCTGCCTTTCAACACGAAGGCAGCCGAAGCTGCCTTTGAGTTCAAGTGCGCGAAGAAGTCACTTCTTCAGGTGCGCGAACTTGTTGCGGAACTTCTCGACGCGGCCGCCCAGCGAGTCCACGCTCTTCTGCGTGCCGGTATAGAACGGATGCGATTCGCTGGTCGATTCCAGCTTGAACAGCGGCAGCTCGCGGCCGTCGTCCATCTTCACGGTTTCCTTGGTCTGCGCGCACGAGCGCGTGACGAACTTGAAGCCGTTGGACAGGTCCACGAAGCAGACTTCGCGGTAGTTGGGGTGAATGCCTTCTTTCATGCCTTGCCTCTGCGCTGGTGACTCGGGAGCCACGTCGAACCTTTCGACGCACTTTCCGACGCTGGAAAACCGCGAAGTATAACTTACCCGCCTCGACGCATCATGTCGAAGAAGTCGAGGTTGTTCTTCGTGGACTTCATCTTGTCCAGGATGAACTCCATCGCCTCGATTTCGTCCATCGGGTAGAGCAATTTGCGAAGGATCCAGGACTTCTGCAGGATCTCGGGCTTGAGCAGCAGTTCTTCGCGGCGCGTGCCCGACTTGTTGATCAGGATCGACGGGTAGACGCGCTTCTCGGCCATGCGGCGATCGAGGTGGATTTCGCAGTTGCCGGTGCCCTTGAACTCTTCGTAAATCACTTCGTCCATGCGCGAACCGGTGTCGATCAGCGCGGTGCCGATGATGGTCAACGAGCCGCCTTCCTCGACGTTGCGCGCGGCGCCGAAGAAGCGCTTCGGGCGCTGCAGCGCGTTGGCGTCCACGCCACCGGTGAGCACCTTGCCCGACGAGGGCAGCACGTTGTTGTAGGCGCGGGCCAGGCGGGTGATCGAGTCGAGCAGGATCACCACGTCCTTCTTCAGTTCGACCAGGCGCTTGGCGCGTTCGATCACCATCTCGGCCACTTGCACGTGGCGGGCGGCCGGTTCGTCGAAGGTGGAGCTGATGACCTCGCCGCGCACCGTGCGCACCATCTCGGTCACTTCCTCGGGGCGCTCGTCGACGAGCAGCACGATGAGGTAGACGTCGGGGTGGTTGGCGACGATCGCGTGCGCGATGTGTTGCATCATCACCGTCTTGCCGGTCTTGGGCTGGGCGACGAGCAGGGCGCGCTGGCCTTTGCCGATGGGCGCGATCAGGTCGATGATCCGCCCGGTGATGTTCTCTTCCGACTTGATCTCGCGTTCGAGCTTGAACTGTTCCTTCGGGAACAGCGGCGTCAAGTTCTCGAACATGATCTTGTGCTTGCTCTCCTCGGGCGTCAGGCCGTTCACGCGGTCGACCTTGACCAGCGCGAAGTAGCGCTCGCCGTCCTTCGGAACCCTGACTTCGCCTTCGACGGCGTCGCCGGTGTGCAGGTTGAAGCGGCGGATCTGGCTCGGGCTGAGGTAGATGTCGTCGGTGGACGCCATGTAGCTCGCGTCCGGCGAGCGCAGGAAGCCGAAGCCGTCGGGCAGCACCTCGAGCACGCCGTCGCCGAAGACCTGCTCGCCACCCTTGGCGCGCTTCTTCATGATCGCGAACATCAGCTCCTGCTTGCGCATGCGGGCGACGTTCTCGATCTCGAGCGCCTCGCCCATCGTGATGAGCTCGGAGACGTGGAGCGCTTTCAGTTCGGACAGATGCATGGGGGGACACCCTGGGGTGAGTTGTCGACGGCCGCGCCAACGGCTTGCCGACCGGAGTCTCGGCCTACCACGACGCCGGCCAGGATGGCCTGCGGCATGAACCTGCGTCTCGGAACTGTCAGGAACGCGGGGGTAGGGGCCGAATCCACGCGCTGCCGGATCTGGCGGGACACGACGCCCCCGGTATCAGGGCGCCGAATCTTGGCGTGGTGGCTTGATTTCCTGCGGCGCGGCCCGGCGACTCGTGGATCCGGGCTGCGCTGCGATTCAGAAAATTATAGATGACCGTCGAGGAAGGCCGTCAATTGTGCTTTCGACAGGGCGCCGACCTTGGTGGCGGCGAGTTGCCCGTCCTTGAAAAGCATCAGCGTCGGGATGCCGCGGATGCCGAACTTCGCCGGCACGTCGCGGTTCTCGTCGACGTTCATCTTGGCGATCTGCAGGCGGCCGTCGTAGTCCTTCGACACTTCGTCGAGGATGGGGGCGATCATCTTGCAGGGCCCGCACCACTCGGCCCAGTAGTCGACGAGCACGGGCTTGTCGGACTTCAGGACGTCGCTGTCGAAAGAGGCATCGGAGGTGTGTTTGATCAGATCGCTGCTCATGGAATGTCCTTCTGCGGGCACCACGCTGATGGGGTGGCAAGGCACAATCATTCTGACATAAAGCCCCAGCTGCCGTTTCTCCGCGGGCCGTCTGCTTTCCTATGGCCGCCATAGCGCGACTCCCTCTTGAAGTCCAGGTCCCCGGACCCCATGGCGCGAAGCCCTGGGATGCGCTGGCGCGCCAGGTGACCGATTGGGCCGCGCTGCAGCAGCTCAGCCTGCGCGATGTGGTGTTGCTGCTGCCGTTCGCTCAACTGCTGCCGCTGGCGCGCCAGGCCTTCGGGCACATCGGCGGCTGGCAGCCGCGCATCGAGACGACGCAGACACTGGCCGCTTCGCTGGGCCCCGGCGCGTCCCTGCAGGCAATGCAACTGGCCTTCGACGTGGCGGCAGACCGCCTCAATGCTGCTCGACTGATCCGCTCGCAGGGGGCGTCCATGGCGTGGGCGCGCAGCGACCCGCGCCGTTTCGATCGTGCTGTTGCGGCGCTGACGCAAACGACGCAAGAGCTCGCGCAGGCCGCTTTCTCCGTCGCCCCTGCGGATCGTGATGCGTACTGGGCGTCGGCGCGCGAGTTGCTCTCGCCGGCGACGGGGCCGGGCAGCCAGCAGCGCTGGCTGGCGCGGGTGGCGCTCGAGTGGGCGGCGCAGAGTTCAGCGCCATCCACCGACCGCCTGTTCGATGCGCGGCCAGCCGCCTGGATCGCCCTGCAGGCCGGTGGGCCCGACCCGCTGGTGCAGTCGCTGATGCACGCGGCACCGTTCGGCGTACCCTGCCTCGTCATCGATGCGGACGCGGCGCCGTCGATGCAGGCTGTCGTCTCCGAGCTGCCGCGCCTCGCGCGTTGCGGCGGTTTCGAGCACGAGGCGCAGTGCGCCGCCGCCCAGGTGTTGGTGCACCTCGATCGAGGCGAAGTACCGATCGCGCTGATCGGGCAGGACCGGCAGCTCGTGCGCCGCGTGCGCGCCATGCTCGAGCGCCAGCGCGTGCCGTTGGCCGACGAAACGGGCTGGGCGCTGTCGACCACGCGTGCGGCCGCGCAAGTGATGGCCTTGTTGCGCGCTGTGCCGGCGCGTGCCGGCACCGACGCGCTGTTCGACTGGTTGAAGACCTTGCCGGGCTGGCCCGGCCGCGACGACGCCGCGCTGCGATTGCAGCAACTCGAGCGCCTGTGCCGCAGGCGCGCGGTGTCTCGCATCGAAGCGCTCGACCGGATCGATCTCGACGCGGACCTCGCGTCCTACTGGGCGGCCGTGCGCGCCCAGCTCGAACGGCTGCGCGCCTCGCGCCTCGGTGTGGCGGCCTGGCTGAACCGGCTGCGCGAGGCGCTGCAGGGCTGCGGCGCCTGGCCCATGCTGGAAGACGACGATGCCGGCCGCGCCGTGCTGTCGGCCCTGCGGCTGCATGCCGTGGCCGATGTCGATGCCGCCTGGCGTGAAGCGGCCGATGCCTCGCCCATGGCGCTTGAAGGCTTCGTGGCCTGGGTCGATGAGGTGCTGGAGCGATCGAACTTCATGCCGGCCGGCCCCGGAGGTGCGGCGCAGGTGTTCGTCACGCCGCTGGCGCGGGCGATGCTGCGGCCTTTCGCCGCGGTGGTGTGCCCCGGCGCCGACGATCGGCATCTGGGTGCGAGCGTTCCGCCGCATCCTTTGCTGTCCGATGCCGAGCAGCTGGCCCTCGGCCTGCCCGCGCGGGTCGAGCGCCGGCAGCGCGAGACACTGGCGTTCCAGCATGCGCTCGCGCTGAACCGGGTGACGTTCCTGCGGCGCCATGTCGATGCCAACGGCGAGCTTCTGGCCGACAGCCCGCTGCTGCAGCGGCTGGCGCTCGACCTGGCCGCACAGGGCCGCACGCTGGCGGCCTGGGCGGATCCGAGGATCCATATCGATCTCGATGCGGCTCCGGTGGCCCGACCGCTGCCGGTGGCGGGTGGGCAACTGCCCGGCCGCGTGTCGGCCAGCGCCGTGCAGGCGCTGCGCGACTGCCCGTACCGATTCTTCTCGCGCCACGTGCTCGGGCTGCGCGAGGACGACGAACTCGAAGCCGAGATCGAGAAGCGCGACTACGGCACCTGGCTTCACGCGGTGCTGCACCGCTTCCACCTCACGCGCGAGGCACCTGGCACGGCGCAGGCCGAGCGCGTGCGCCTGCACGAGCTGGCACTGGCGGTTCAGGCCGGGATGGGCCTGGCCGACGACGAGTTCCTGCCCTTTTCCGCCGCCTTCGACGGCGTGGCGGCACGCTACGTGGCCTGGCTGCACGAACGCGATGCAGCCGGCGCGCGCTGGCAGGACGGCGAGCGCGACTGCCGCAGCCGGCCCGAGGCGCTGCAGGGCGTCGAGCTGCAGGGCGTGATCGACCGCATCGATCGCGTCGAGCACGGCACGGCCGTGCAGCTGATCGACTACAAGACAGTGAAGGCCGACAAGCTCAAACGCCAGGTGCGCGAGCCGCTGGAGGATACGCAGCTCGCGTTCTATGCGGCACTGCTGTCGGCCGAAACCGACGGACCCTTGCAGGCCTGCTACCTGGCGCTGGACGACGACGAGCGTGTCGTCGAGGTCCCGCATGCGGACGTCCGGCACAGTGCCGAGGTCATGGTGCGCGAGCTCGGCGGCGAGTTCGCGCGTCTGCGCGCCGGTGCGCCGCTGCCTGCACTCGGCGAGGAGCCGACTTGCGAACATTGCGAAGCGCGCGGCCTGTGCCGCCGCGACCACTGGCCGGACGGGCAGGGCGCATGAGCGCGCAGGGTCGTCCCATCACAGGCTCGCCCGCCTACCGCGCCGACGGCGCAGCGGTGACTCGCGAGGCCTTCTACGCGCTGGCCTGCGACCCGCGGCGCAGCGTCGTCGTCGAGGCCTGTGCCGGCGCGGGCAAGACCTGGATGCTGGTCTCGCGCATCGTTCGTGCCTTGCTCGACGGCGCGCAGCCGCAGGAGATCCTGGCCATCACCTTCACGCGCAAGGCCGCCGGCGAGATGCGCGAGCGCCTCGACGATTGGCTGCAGGCCTTCGCCTCGCCGGCCATGACGGCGGCGCAGCGGGCTCGCGAACTGCGTGACCGCGGCGTGCCGGCCGGGCAGGCCGAACAACTCGCCGAAACGCTGGCCGGCCTGCAGCGGCGCTTGCTCGACGCCGGTCGTGCCGTCGAAGTGCGCACCTTCCACGCCTGGTTCGCCCAGTTGCTGCGCGCCGCACCCTACGAACTGCTCGACGAGATCGGCATCGACCCCGAGGGGGAACTGCTGCAGGACCTGGACGACCACCGCAGCGAAGTCATGCGTCGCTTCCACGCCGCGCTGTTGCGCGAACCGGCCCGCCGCACGGACCACGCGACGCTGATCGCGCAGCGAGGGCGCAGCCAGGCCGCCAAGTGGCTGGACGCCGTGCTGGCCCGGCGGGTCGAGCTGGAGTTGGCCGACCGCGCTGGCGTGCTCGACGAGGGCGTGGCGCCGGCGGTACCGCAGGGGGCGCCGCCGCCGCAGGCCGAGGTGTCCGGTTCGGCCTGGCGCGACGGCCTGCAGCAGCTCGCGGCAGCGCTGTCGCGCGGCGGCAAGAAGGCGCGCGACGCCGCCGCTGCGCTCGAGCAGGCGCTCGCCCTGGACGACCGGCAGCAGCTCTACGAGGCAGTCTGGTCGGCGCTCTTCACCAAGGACGATGCACCACGCAAGCTCGGAGAAGTCGACGGGCTCGATGCCACGCAGCGTGCCCTGGAGGCCATCGCCGAGCGCGTGCACCAGCACGAGTCGTACCTCGAGCACGCACGGCTGGTGCGGCTGTCGCGGGTGCTGCTCGGCGTGTACGCCGAGTACAAGCGCGAGCGCGGGCTGATCGACATGAACGACCTCGAGCATGGCGCGCTGGCGCTGCTGCGCGACGCCTCCTTGTCGGGCTGGGTGCAGGAGCGGCTGGATGCGCGCATCCGCCATGTGCTGATCGACGAGTTCCAGGACACCAGCCCGCTGCAATGGCATGCGCTGCACGCCTGGCTGGCCGGCTATGCCGGCGCCGGCGGCGGGGCCAGCGGGCAGCACGCGCCGGCGCTGTTCGTCGTCGGCGACCCGAAGCAGAGCATCTACCGCTTCCGCCGCGCCGAGCCGAAGGTCTTCGGCGCGGTGCGCGAGTTCGTCGTCGAGGCGTTGGGCGGCTGCGTGCTCGAGTGCGATCACACCCGCCGCAACACGCCCGAGGTGCTGGCCGGGCTCAACGCGGTGTTCGGTGCGGCCCAGCAGGCAGGCGAGCTCGAAGGTTTCCGGGCGCACACCACCGAGATCGAGCCGGCCGGCACACCGGGCCTGTGGCTGCTGCCGCCGGTGCCGCGCCCCCCGGCAGCGCCGCGCGGCGTCGCGGCCGAGACCGCGCCCTGGCGCGACAGCCTCACCGAGCCGCGCCACGAGCCCGAGGAACTGCTGCGCGAGGAAGAAGCCCGGCGGGTCGCCGATGCCGTGGTTCAGGAGATCGGCCGCGGCACTGCGCCCGAGCAGGTGATGGTGCTGTGCCGCAAGCGCGCGCCGCTGAGGCTGGTGGCGCGGGCGCTGCAGCGGCGGCATGTGCCGCACGTGGCGGTGGACGATGCTGCGCTGATCGAATCCACCGAAGCGCTGGACCTGCTCGCGCTGCTCGACGCGCTGGTTTCGCCGCAGCACCGCTTGTCGCTGGCCCGTGCGCTGCGCAGCCCGCTGTTCGATGCGAGCGACTCGGACCTGCTCGAACTGTCGCGCTGCGCTGCCGGCACCGGCGACTGGTGGGCCGCGCTTGCAGGCTACGACGGTGCGAGCGCGGCGCTGCAGCGTGCGCGCACGCTGCTGCCCGCCTGGCAGGCGGCCGGCCGCGAGCTGCCGCCACACGATCTGCTCGACCGCATCGTCTCGCAGGGCGAACTGCGCGAGCGTGTCGCAGCCCGGGTGCCTGCGGCCCAGCGCGCGGTGGCGCTGGCCAGCTTGGATGCTGTTCTCGCGCAGGCGCTGGAGCTCGACGGCGGCCGCTACGCCACCCCCTATGCCTTCGTGCGCGTGCTGCGCCGACGCGCCATCACGATCGTGGCGCCGGATCTCGGCGGCGCGGTCAAGCTGCTCACGGTGCACGGTGCCAAGGGCCTGGAAGCCGAGGTGGTTTTCGTGATGGATGCCGACCCCGAGCCACCGCGTTCAGAGAACGCCACGCTGCTGGTCGACTGGCCGGTGCAGGCCACGCAGCCGCGCCGCTGCGCCTTCGTCTACAGCGAAAGCCGCTGTCCGCCGGAGCTGGCCGGGCCGATGGCCGACGAGCAGATGGCCCGCCGGCGCGAGGAGCTCAACGGCCTGTACGTGGCGATGACGCGCGCGCGCCGCCGTCTGGTCTTCAGCGCCACCGAGCCGCTGCGCAGAACCCCGACTCAGGTGAACTGGTGGCCGCGTGTCGAAGGCCTGGGTTCGCCCTGGATTGCAGCGGCCGGCGAGAGCGGCGGCGGCCGGCCGGAGCCTGGGCCGTCGGTGGAGGTGCTGCCGCGCTGGTCGGGCCGCGCTCCCGAGGCCGTGCCGATGAGCGCTGCCGACAGCCCCGCCTCGCGCCTGGGCTCGGCCGTGCACCGCGTGCTCGAGTGGCACACCGGCAGCGGCGGCGAGCTGGCCGGGCTCGCCGCGGCAGCGGCCGACGCTTTCGGCGCGCCGGCGGACGAGGTGATCCGCATCGCCAGCCGCATCCTCGCCAGCGCCGAATGCGCCCGCTTCTTCGACCGCGGGCGACTGGTCTGGGCCGGCAACGAGGTGCCGGTCAGCCTGGCCGGCGCGGTGCAACGCATCGACCGCCTGGTGCTGATCGACGAAGCCGGCATTCCGACCTGGTGGGTGCTCGACTACAAGTTGCAGCATCGGCCGCAGGAGCTGGCCGAGTACCACGCCCAACTGGCTGGCTACCGTGCCGCGGTGCAGGCGGCGCAGCCGGGCGCGCAGGTGCGCAGCGCCTTCATCGCCGGCGACGGCAGCCTGATCGAATCGGCATGACCGTGCACGGCGAGCCGCGCGCCAACTGCAGCGCGGACGTGGCGAAGCGCACGAATGGGCCGGGTTTGGCCTGCTGATCGCCCGTTCGGCAACGCCCGGCTGGGCTTCAAATCGGAGCAACTCACTCGCCACGTCCGATGGCTTCGACTGCCACGCCCGCCACTGCCGCTGCCCGCTCCAGCCCGACACGTGCCTTCGGCCGCTTCGAGCTGCGCCAGCTGCTAGGCAAGAGCCAGGGCACCATGGCCTGGCTGGCCTTCGATCCGCGCCTGGGCCAGGAGGTCATGCTGACCCTGCCGCGCGTGCAACCGGCCGACAGCGCCGCGCTCGAGTCGCGCCTGCGCGAAATGAAGCAGGCGGCGCGGCTGAACCACCCGAACCTGGCCCATGTGATCGAGGTCGGCGTGCAGGACCATTGGCCCTACGTGGCCAGCGACCGCGCGCTGGGCGTCACGCTCGGCGAATGGCTGGCCGCCCAGCCGCGGCCGGCGCCGATCGACATCGCCGCGCTGATGTGCCACGCGCTGTCGGGTCTGGCTTTCGCGCACGAAGCAGGCGTCTCGCATCACGACCTGCAAATGCACACGCTGCTGGTCAGCCCGCAAGGCCAGGTTCGGGTGGCGGCGCTCGCCGCCGCCGACTTGCCGGCCGCGCCCGTCGCCGCCGACAACGCCAACGAGCGCGCCATGCCGATGGATCCCGGCGAACTGCGCGCCCAGCGCGACGCCGCCCAGCGCGACGTGCTCGCCTGCGGCGTGCTGCTGCACCAGATGCTCGCCGGCGCGCCGGTGCTCGACGAGCCCGACGTGGCCCGCGTCATCGACCGCATGTCGCCGCAGGGCCGCGACCTCGTTCGCCTGCCCTGGACGACGCCGCAACCGGTGCCCGAGGGCCTGCGGGCCATCGCCAACCGCTGCACCGCCTCGCAGGAGCGCCAGCGCTACCGCAGCGCCCGCACGCTGCTGCGTGCCCTCGAAGGCTGGCGCGAGGTGGAAGCCCAGGGCAACGGCGACCCGATCGCGCTGCTGATCGACCGCCTGCGCACCGTCGGCCACCTGCCGGCGCTGCCGGGCATCACCCGACGCATGGCTCGGCTGTCGATCACCGACAGCCAGCGCACCGACGAGATCGCCGAGCAATTGCTGCAGGACATGGCGCTGAGCTTCGAGCTGCTGCGCACGGTCAACTCGGCGCAGGTGCGCGGCACGCAGGTGGCCGGCAACGGCCCGGTGCTGACGCTGCGCCGAGCGATCGCGCTGCTGGGCGTGGACGGCGTGCGCAGTGCGGCCGCGGCGCTGCGCCACTGGCCCGGGCCGATGAACGAGGCCGGCGCCGCCGCGCTGAGCCGCCAGATGAACCACGTGCGCCTGGCCGGCCACGCCGCGCAGGCGTTG
>Ga0209717_1000269_pt1 | contig 65212 bp, 42 predicted proteins | sample AD_UKC048_MetaG_FD_184418 | JGI IMG/M metagenome (GOLD analysis project Ga0209717, IMG submission 184418) | Active sludge microbial communities of municipal wastewater-treating anaerobic digesters from USA - AD_UKC048_MetaG (SPAdes) (version 2) | ecosystem: Engineered > Bioreactor > Anaerobic >...
AGATTTCACTCGTTATACTTTCCGCTTGAATTTGGATCATCAGATCAGTTCCAACATCAAAATTGGCACGTCCACGCTCTTGGTCTACAGCGAGCGCAACGGGGAAGGCTTTAACCCACTGGGGGTTACCTTACGTGAAAACCCACTGGGTAGACCTTATGATGACAATGGCAACCTGATCTTTTTGCCTACTTCGGATGGTTTACAGACCAACCCGATTGCAGAGATCGCTCCCGGTGCAATCATAGACTTGACCAAACGCACCCGGATGTTTACCAGCTTGTATGGTGAATGGGAAATTATTCCCGGTTTAAAGTACCGTGTGAACTTTGGGCCAGACTTTACCAACCGCAGAACGGGGCGATTTACGGGAAGTCAAACCCAAGCTCGTCGGGGTGGATCTGCCGTTGCCAATACGTTGTATGAATATAGCTTCAACTATACTTTGGAAAACATCTTGAATTACGGCAAGAGTTTTGGCCAGCACAGCTTGAATGTCACGGCACTCCAGTCTTTGCAAAAAGACAATTTTGAAAATGCTACCATCGATGTTTTAGGCGTACCCATTGAAAGCCAGCAGTTTTATGCCTTGGGGCAGGCATCTGTCATCAACAAACCAGGTTCAAACCTTGCTGAATGGACCCTGAATTCATACATGGGTCGGGTGAACTACGACTTTGCCGGAAAATACCTGATTACCTTAACCGGCCGTTATGATGGCTCTTCTCGTTTTGGTGCCAACAACAAATATGGTTTCTTCCCCTCCGCAGCCATTGGTTGGAACATCAGCGAAGAAGGGTTCTTAAAAGGTTCGAAGTGGTTAGAGCAATTGAAATTGAGAGCTAGTTATGGCTCAATTGGTAACACGGCCATCAATACCTATGAAACACAGACTTTCCTTGCTGCTACTACTTATGCATTCGGCACCACTGGTGCTTTTGGTTACCGCCCCAGTACCTTGGGTAATCCTGACTTAACCTGGGAATCTACTGCTACCGCTAACGTAGGTTTGGATTTCTCCCTTTGGGCTGGTCGAGTATATGGCTCTCTTGAGGTATATCAGGCCAATACCAGCGACTTGTTATTGCGCGATGAATTGCCTGCAACCAGTGGTTTTTCCAATGTATTGCGCAACGTAGGCCGTACCCGTAACCGTGGGGTAGAACTCACTTTGTCGACCGTAAATGTCAACAAAGGCGACTTCCGCTGGAGTACTGATCTGCAATTTACCCACAACAGAGAGGCGATCATTGAATTGTTCAACGGTAAAGTTGACGACATTGGTAATGCTCGATTCATTGGCCAACCATTGTCTACCTATTTTGACTACAAAAAAATTGGCATCTGGCAAAGCAATGAATTGGATCAAGCCACCAAGTACCAACGCAAAGTGGGTGAAATCAAGGTAGAAGACATCAACAACGATGGCAAAATTGACGCATCTGACCGCACTGTTCTCGGTTCTCAAGTACCCGATTGGAGCGCTGGCATCACCAACCGTTTTGAATACAAAGGATTTGACTTGTCCTTCTTCGTTTTTGCACGGGTAGGTAGCATGATCCAAAGTACTTTCCACTCCACCTTCAATACGCTTGCAGGCCGTTACAACAACTTGGACATCAACTACTGGTCGCTTACCAATCCGAGCAACGATTTCCCAAGGCCAAACCAGAACCAGGAATCTCCGGTTTACGCCTCAACGATGACTTATTTCAGCGGTAGTTTTGTTAAAATCCGGAACATCAACTTTGGCTACAATATTCCTACGAAGAAGATTACTGGCTTACGGGTGTTTACCAGTATCCAACAGCCTTTCATTTTCTCGGAATACCGTTCAAAATACAAAGGGATCGACAACGAAACGGATGGTGCAGTCAATCAGGACCAAACGCCTTCTGTTCGCCAAATTACTTTTGGAATCAACGCCAAGTTCTAATTTTAAAAACCTAAAAAAACAGATAATAACATGAAAAAAGTACATGTTATCAAGTTGATATCTTTTGCCATGGTGCTATTTTTGGCACCTGCTTGTGAAGGTTTGCTGGATGAAGTTCCGGTAACCCAAGTGAGTGGCTTGTATTTGGATACAAAAAGCGGCTTTGAAGATGCCGTGAAAGCCACTTATACTACACTACGGGATTATTATGGTCGAGAAACCGCCATGACCATGACGGTGTTTGGTACCGATACCTACACCATGGGGGCGGATGGTAGTTACAAATTTGTGAACCAGTATACTTCACAAATGGATGGCCGCCTTGGACCAACCAACGACATCTGGAACTTCTTTTACCGCGCCATCAATACAGCCAACGCTGTGATTGACCGCGCCACGGTAACCATTCCTGGCTTGGATCCCAACATTCAAAAGATCAGGGTTGCTGAAGCCAAGTTCCTCCGTGCACATGACTATTTCATTTTGGTACAAATGTTTGGGCCAATCTACCTCACGCTGAAGGAGAACAAAGAAGTGCAAAAAGCAGCAACTCGTGCTCCCGTAAAAGACATTTACGCTGCCATCGTTGCCGATTTGGAATCTGCACTACCAGCACTACCTGTTAGTCAGGCCGATTATGGTCGCGTCACCAAAGGGGCTTGTGAGCATTTTTTGGCACGGGTGTATTTGACCAAAGCAACTTCTGAGGCTGCTGCCGCCGACGATTTTTCCAAAGCTGCTACCTATGCGCAGAATGTAATTAAAAACTACAGCTACAAACTGCTCCCTGATTTTGCCAGTGTATTTGCTCAAGGTGCCGGAGAAATCAACGATGAGGTTATTTTTGCAACCCAATACACTTCCGACCCGTTGACCAACATTGGTGGCACTGTTGGTACAAGTACCACGGGTAGTGGAAATGGTGCCATCAATCAAAGTGGTTGGGGGAATAACGCCCACCTTTATTTCGGGATGGAATACGATACCCAAGCAGGTATGCAGCGGGATGTATTCTATGGTCGTCCTTTCAAACGCTACCGCCCAACGGATTATATGTTGAGTGTAGTATTCAAGGAATCTGATCGGGTGAATGATTCTCGGTACAAAAAGACCTTCCGCGACACATGGCTATGCAACAAACCAGGTACGTATACCAACGTGTTTGACAACACCAAGAAGTCTTTGACTTTTGCCACGGGGGATACCACCATTTTTATCCCAGGTTATGAAATGTCGGTTGAAGAACGCGCCAAGCGGAAGTATCAGGTATTGGTACCTAGCTTGTACAAAGCCAACTTGTTCCCAACCATCATCAAATTCATGGATCCGCTGCGCCCTGACCGTACCTACGAGCAAGGTAGCCGGGATTTCCTCATGTTCCGTTTGGCGGAAACCCACTTGATTGCCGCTGAAGCACTGATCAAACAGAACAAACCTGCTGAAGCCGTTCCTTTCATCAACGCCGTACGCCGCAGAGCAGCATGGCCCGGCAAACAAGCTGCAATGGAAATCACGGAAGCACAAGCTACCATGGACTTCATCATGGAAGAAAGAGAGCGTGAATTGGCCGCTGAAATGTTCCGCTGGTTTGACCTCAAGCGTTGGGGTAACCTGGTACAGCGGGTAAGAACGTACAATCCAGATGCTGCACCCAACATCAAAGATTTCCACGTGTTGCGTCCAATTCCTCAAGATCAGATCGACCGTACTACTGACGGCAAAACGAGCTTCCCACAGAATCCTGGCTATTAGTCCTTTTTTGAAAATACTATTGATTCTTTTTAGCAAGGGAGAGCTGTTGATTTTCAACAGCTTCTCCCTTACATCTTTTTATTCTTAAAAATAAAACCCATTTCTAGCGGGTAAAACGCCATTCTAACCGTCTATCAAGTGCTAGAACCTTACTAATCGACAGAATTCAACGCAGAGATTTTGGGTTTCAGCGACTTATTTTTGAAGCGCAATGCAGCGCATTGTAATGAAAAAATAAGGAAGTTGAAATTCGAAAGATCAAGTTGAAAATGTCGATTAGTAAGGTTCCAGCACTTAACTACCTGCTACTACTACAATTTTTTTAACAATCAAAACAAGAGTATGGCAACTCGCAGAGAATTTATCATCAAATCAGCAATGGCTGGCGCAGTGGCTGGGATTTCAGCTAAGAGTTATGCCCGCATCATCGGTTCCAACGACCGGGTGCGTGTAGGTTGCGTAGGTTTTTCTGACCGTTTCAGATCATCCCATGTACCTCCCTTCAAAGCGCTGATGAAAGAGATGAACTTTGAAATGGTGGCCTTATCCGATATCTGGAATCGCCGTCGGGAAGAAGGGAAAGCCTTTATTGACAAGCAATTGGGCAGCGACGTCAAGGTTTTCAACAACAATGACGATCTGTATGCCTCCAAAATGGTAGATGCAGTTTTCATCAGCACTGCCGATTTTCAACACGCTCTGCATACCATCGAAGCGGTAAAAGCAGGGTGTGATTCTTATTCTGAAAAGCCCTTGGCTGAGACCATGGAAGACAACCGCGCGGTGCTCAAAGCCGTTAGGGATTCCAAAAAAATTGTACAAATTGGTTCGCAGCGCCGCAGTGGTGCCAATTACCACGCGGCCAACGATTACATTAAATCGGGCAAATTTGGCCCCATCGTGATGGTAGAATTGATGTGGAACGTCAATCAACCTGGTCGCTGGAGACGGCCTGAATTGGTCAAAAACCTCAAAGAATCCGATGTAGATTGGAAACGCTATTTGATGAATCGTCCTTTTGAAGCTTTTGACCCCCGCAAATATCTGGAATACCGTTTGTTCTGGCCATATTCCTCTGGTATTCCCGGACAATGGATGAGCCACCAGATCGATACCGTACACTGGTTCAGCGGATTGCCTCATCCTCGTAGTGTGGTGGCCAACGGGGGTATTTACCAGTGGAAAGATGGCCGTACCAACGCAGATACCCTTACAGTGGTATTTGACTACGGCCCCGCCAATGATCTAAAGTCTGGTTTCCAGGTGCAATTTACTTCCCGTTTTTCAAACGCTGCCGGAGACACCAAGGAATTGTACTATTCCAATGGTGGCATGATCAATTTGGATACCAATGAGATTTCTGCTACAGGTGGTTTGCGCGAGCGTGAAGCAAGTGCAATGGGTCTGAAAGCGAATTTGTTGCAACCGCTGAAGCTGGAAGGCATCAAGGTAGAAACGGATGCCAATACTGGTGGAGATATTTTGACCTTCAACCACATCAAAAACTGGATGGAATGTGTACGCAGCCGCAAAGAGCCTAATGCTCCAATTGAAGCGGGCTACCAACACTCCATTGCCACCATCATGTCCAATGCCGCATACCGTACGGGGGAAAAAGTCACCTTTGATTCCAAGCGGCAAGAAGTGTTGGCCGGGGGCAAAGTTTTCAAATACTAATGTTGCGCGGAACATGAATCAACACCAATTTTATAATTAGCACAAGGGACACAAAGAAAAGCACAAAGGACTCAAAGAAGCGTGCGTTTTTGTGTCCTTTGTGCTTTTCTTTGTGTCCTTTGTGCTAAAAAAGTGTCGCTTTGAGATATTTTAAAATTGATATTGATTCATGTTTTACTTTTGGGTCTAAAGTCAAATAAACCTTTATGAACGCAGAGTTTTCACTACAGGGCAAAGCCATCATTGTAACCGGAGGTACGGGGATATTAGGCGGTTCATTTATCAACGGGATTGCTGCCGCTGGTGGTGCAGTGGGTATTTTAGGAAGGAACGAAAAAGTAGCTCAGGAAAGGGCAGACGCCATCAACCAAACCGGAGGCAAAGCCATTGCACTGATTGCCGATGTAATGGATGAGATTCAACTGTTGTCGGCAAAACAAAAAATGCTCGATGCGTTTGGTCAAATTGACGGCTTAGTGAATGGAGCAGGTGGTAATATGCCAGAAGGGGTGGTTGGCCCCGACCAGGATATCTTTTCACTGAACATTGATGGCATGCGTAAAGTCATGGAACTCAACCTTTATGGGACCTTGATTCCAACGCAGGTTTTTGGAAAAACCATCGCCGAAAAAGGGGGAAGTATTGTGAATATTTCCTCGGTATCTTCTACTTCGGCGATCACCCGGGTATTGGGCTACAGTATGGGCAAATCCGCTGTCGACAGTTATACCCGCTGGTTTGCGCTTGAATTGGCCAATCGTTACGGGGATAAAGTTAGAATGAACGCCCTGGTGCCTGGTTTTTTCCTGACCGAACAAAACCGTACCCTGCTGACCAATCCCGACGGTACGTTTACCACTCGCGGGCAATTAATCGTGCAAAACACCCCATTCAAACGCCTGGGGCATCCGGATGAATTGATCGGTGCGCTGGTTTGGTTGCTGAGTGATGCTTCGGCATTTGTGACCGGTACAACAGTAAATGTCGACGGAGGTTTTTTGGCGTTTAGCGGCGTTTGATTTTCGTGAAATTTTAATACCCACCTGCGGTGCCATATTTTTTTTCCCGCAGATCGCGCAGATTTCCGCAGATAAATGTCCTCTGAGAAAAATCTGCGGAAATCTGCGCGATCTGCGGGAGAAAATTCATAGGATTCACTCCGACGAAGTTGGTGTGATAAACTTTTACAATCTTTTTTATCTTTGAGGGAAGTCGCTGCTCACCAAACCATTGCTCCATGTTACCCGAAGCGTTGAACGCCCTACAAGATTCTCTACGTGAAAGTTTGGCTAAAGACGGCCTCAGCAATGCGCTTTCAACCCTAAAAAAAGCCTTGCCCGAGCAGACCGAAAAATACAACCTGGTTTTTCAACTCGAAACCCGACTCAACCGGATCAACAAAGACCGCATCAAGGGAATACTTTCCCAGGAGCAGCTCGAAATCGCCTACAATCGCCTGAGCGATGACATTCTAAGTTTTATCAACAACCTTGGTGCTGAGGACTTCGAAATTCCTTCGGCTTCCGCTGCCCAAACGGGCAAAAAATCTGGTGCAGTGCTCTACCAGATCCCCCGTAAAATGGAGCTAGACCCGGAAAAGACTTACCGCTGCATCGTCCGTCTGGCTTTTAATGAAGAGATAATCGTTGAAAATCTGGACCTCAATAAAGATACCGTTTTAAAACCCGTGCGGGTTTCCGAAATCATGGAGGTTGAGTTGAAGGATCCGAATGACGCTCCGGCTTTTAACATCCAATTGATCAACTCGGCGGAGCAATTTTTGGAAGAAAACGCCTATACCGAATGGCAATTCAAAATCAAACCCATTCGCACCGGGGAGTTGCCCTTGCTCCTGGTTGTGGCGGTAAAAGAATACATCCGCAATCGGCCAGTCAAACGTGAAATTGTCCTGGAAGAAATTATCCATGTCGTTGCTGAGCCCGTTGAAAATGTTGAAGATACAGCCGAATTTCAAAGCGCTGGCTACACCTTTCTGTACTCCTCGGCCCCGGAAAATCGAGGTACTGGTGCCCTGGTAACAAACGTTTTTCAAGGCAAGTACAACATGGTCGCTTCGGTTTTACTCATTTTTATGATCGCAGCAGGCATTTGGGCGATTGGCTCCAGATTTGGCTGGTTTAAAGCGAAATCAAAGGTTATCGAAATACCAGGAGAAATCAACAAGAACAATTCAACCCGGGATCAGATCAACAATAAAGATACCGCTGGCGAAACAAGCTTACGACCTGCCGATACTGCTGCCCTTATCAACATCCAAGGAACAGCAGATTCAGCCAATAAATCAACAAGCCCCCGAAAGATGTTAGGGCCCCAAAAGAATCCCCGGCAAAAACCCCTGGATAAACTTAAAACACCAACTAAAAAAAGCCTTCAAGCACCCCATGAGAAACCTAAGGTAGCACTTGAACCCATTCAAAAGCCAGATCTGTCCAAGATACGCAAGTCTGGTTTTACCATGGTGAAAGTGGAAGGAGGAGCCTTACTGCTCGGACGGCATTATGAAGCAAAAGCCTGCCCTGTGGAGGAAGTGCAGCTCCGCAGCTTCAACATCGGAAAATACGAAATCACCCAAGCTGATTGGATGGAGATCATGGGAAAAAATCCGGCGTTCAATCGAGGGTGTTCAGATTGTCCGGTTGAAAACGTTTCCTGGAACGATGTTCAGGCCTTTGTCCAAAAAGCCAGCATAGCCCGTAAAAAGAAGTACCGACTGCCTTTTGAAGCGGAATGGGAATACGCCGCGCGTGGAGGCCAAAACCTCCAAAATTACTTATACGCAGGCAGCAAACGTCCGACTGAAGTGGCCTGGTTCAATACCATCAATGATTTTACCCATAAAGTTGGTTTGAAAAAACCAAATAGCCTGGACATCTACGACTTGAGTGGCAATGTACGAGAGTGGAGTCAAGGCATTTTCCCTCCCTACCTGAATTGCAAGCCAGAAGATGCTGAAAAAATGGCTTTACGTGGTGGTTCCTGGGCGAATCAAAAAGGGAGAATCCGCATTGTTGACCGCGTATCAAAAAGCATCAAATATCGAGACAAACAAAGTGGCTTGCGCCTGGTTGAAGAGCGATAGTCCTGTTTTACCTCGGCCAATGCTGATACAACAAAGAAAAACCTAGGGTAGATCGTCTCAACGGGTATTGTTGAAATTCTACATCGCCAGAAGCTGTCTTGGGTGAACTATTGAGCAATCCTGCATCAAAAAAAGTGCTGACCCGCAGCCTTTTGATGCCATACCCCAATTCGGCGCGCAGGCCCGCGTTGAAGGGCCTAAAATCTGCGTATTCCATCTTGTCACTGTTGAACACCAAGGCTTGGTCGTAGGTATTTTCTACCGATTGATTTTCAAGTCTTTTGTATTTCAGTTGCCCCGAAATAGCCAGCGCTCCAAATCCTCCAATACCCGCGTTAAATTTCCCTACCCGATAATGCAGCAAAACGGGTACTTGTATCCCAAAAATACTGAATTGATACTGTTGTTCAATGGTCAATTTTTCAACGATGTATTCATCTGTCACTGTCGTTTTAAAACTCGAGGTATTGAGGGTTAAGCCCGTGGACACAAAAATCTTATCCGTAAAATCGTACTCGGCTTCTAAACCTATCCCTGAACCAAAACCAGGAGTTGATTGCCAGCTTTTAACCTCATTGGGTACATCGGGGTTATTGAGCTCCTTACCCGTGGGGAATTCATAGGCCGCCAAGGAAAAAGCTGGCCCTGCCAAAAAGCCCATGCGCACTTTTTGTGCCTGGGCACAAATCGAAAACAAACTGAGTAGAATCAAAAACCTGAAGTGTAGGGTTGTATTCATTTTTGCTGGTTTTGCTTCCTAAGTATTTATATTTTAACACAATGGACACAAAGGAAGGCACCAGGGGCACAATGAAGAGTGTGCATCGGTGCTCTTTGTGCCTTCCTTTGTGCCCTTTGTGTTAATACATGTCGCTTAGGTTAAATTACGGTCACCATCTCCTCGGATTCCCAAACCGATGGTACACTACAATCCCTGCATTCATGTAAATGTCTTTGGCATCAGGGCTACCTGAAAAGCTGATCCCATCCAGGTAATCCGAAAAACTTACCCGCATACAACCTTCAAGGGCCAAAGTAAAGGAATCTGAAATGTCAAACTTCATCCCCAAACCGACTGGCACGCTAACCCCCAAAATGGAATTACCATACGACCGATCTTTTTGAATACCTGCTTGGACGTCTTCACTCGATCCTGGATAATTTGAAAAATTGGTATTGAGTACCCCCCCAAGCAGGCCAACTCCTGCAAACAAATAAGGAGATATCAAACGATCCATGTTTACATTGCCTGCCGCATCTGTATAATACCGACTGGAGCCAAATGGCTCCCATTCACCAAGAATGCTCAATTCTACCAGGTTAGTGCTGAAATCAAAATCCCGCAACTCCCGTCCATAATAATTATCGTCATCCCCTTTGAGTTTCAGATAAGTAATTCCACCGCGAAACCCGAGCCGATTCGAAAAATTGGTTCGGGCAATCAAGCCAAAACTTGGTGTAACATCCTGAAAACGGGGGGTAAGTGTTGGATTGATATCTCCAGAATACCCTGCTACTCCTGCAAAAAAACCGCCTTCCCATACCGTTTGTGCCTTGATCATTGTGGCTGCAATGATCAAGTACAAAAAAAGTACTCCTTTTTTCATACTTAAATAGTTTTTGGAACATGAAACACGCATTACTGCTTTACGTCAAGCACGAATTCAACCCGCCGATTTTGCACCCGGCCCTGGGGAGTCTTATTGCTCGCGATGGGTAGGGTTTCACCGAAACCTTCATGCTCTATTCGTTTAGCGTCGATAGAACGTAAAAGAAGGTAATCATAGCATGATTTGGCGCGTTTTTTTGAAAGACTCAGGTTGAAGTCCTCTTTGCCTTGACTATCTGTATGCCCCTGTATTTCAAGTTGATAAGCAGGATAACGATTCATTAGCGCAGCCACCTGATCCAAAATTTTTTTCGAACTGGGCAGCAAAATGGCGCTTCCGGTTTTAAATCGCACCTCTTTCTTTGCTCGCAGTAGTACGGCCTGATCCTCTTTGCGCAACTCCGGACACCCCAATTTGCTGAGCAAACCAGCCAATGTGGGGCAACGGTCGTCCAGGTCAATGAGGCCGTCTTTATCCGTATCGGGGCAGCCGTATTGGTTGGTCGTATCGGCTATCTCCGGGCAGCGATCATCGGGGTCGGGCAAACCATCACCATCGGAATCGGGACATCCTTTGAAACCCAGGGGACCCGCCTGCTCTGGACAGCGGTCATCCAGGTCAATCAGGCCATCCTTATCGGTATCCGGGCAACCGTACTGGTTGGTGGTATCGGCAACTTCCGGGCAGCGATCGTACTTGTCAATGAGGCCGTCACAGTCGGTGTCTGGCTCTGGGCAACCATTGGACCCCGGTAAGCCTTTATCGTCTGGGCAGGGGTCATCCTTGTCCGGCACCCCATCCCAATCGGTATCCGCACATCCTCCTAAATTGGGTAAACCCGCAACATCTGGACAAGCATCATCGATATCGGCAATACAGTCGTTGTCACGATCAGGGCAACCTTCGGTTTCTACAATACCCGAGTCTTGGGGGCATTTGTCGGCAGTATCCATAAACCCGTCACGGTCGGTATCAGGACAGCCGCCACTGATGAAGGTTCCCTTTTCTTCCGGACAGGCATCTTCGGCGTCTTCAACACCATCACCATCCGAATCTGGACAACCTCGTCCTGATTCAACTCCTTTCAGCCGTGGACAAGCATCAATTTTGTCCACAAATCCATCTCCATCACTGTCACGTACCCCCATCCGAACAATCAGATTTATTCCTGCAACTGCATACCAATCTCGGCGTTGTGGGTTCCCCGTTGCGCTGATTCCGTCCAGATAATCGCTGTCGGCAAAACGTAAAGCCCCCTCCAAAGCCAGCGTTGTGGTCTTGCTCAAATCGAAGCGCAAACCTCCACCAAAAGGAACAACCGGTAATTTTACGGAACGGCTGTTTTTTTCATCGGCTACAATAGGCGGTGCGATGTTTTCGTCAACCTTGAAGTCGACTTTGTAATCTGTTTTGGGTTTAAAAGAGGCAAAACCCAGTCCAGCAAAAAAATAAGGCGTGATTCTGGGACGGTAACGGTATTTGCTCTCCGGATAATGAGATTTGCCAAAAGGGTCCCAATCAAAGGTAAAGTTGAATTCACTGACCTGGGTGCGAAAAGAAAAATCACGGGAACGATGAGGTGCCTCAGCCGGGAAATTCAGATCACTTCCGCTCAGTTGAGCACTCATCCCAATTAATCGAAAGGAAAAAGAAGGGGTCAAATAATAGCGAAAAAAACCACCATACGCCGGATTCACTTCATTCAATAAAGGATAAACCTCAGGATTAAGATCACCCTGGTACCCCGCACCTCCTAATACCAATCCAGTTTCCCACCTTACTTGTGCTGTGAGCCAAATGGGCAAAATACAACACAGTAAAGCAATGGTGTAGTTTCTCATGCTTTCTCTCATTTTCGCGGGTTCGCATAAACCTCCCGAAATTAATAATTAACTGAAGTAAACCTGGAAGACTATTGATTTAACTCGCAACTGTGGGTACGGAGTTTGCTGGGAAAAGTATGCTTTTTTTAACGAATTTTTAAGAATTATGGTATTAAGCTGGGATAAAAATATAAATACGAACAAAAAAAAGGTGAACCCCAATAAGACGGTTCACCCCAGTACCAGTAAGCAACAAAGAGGGATCTTTGTAATCCCTGTATCTTCAACTAGATTGTGTATGTTCCTTTTAATGCCTGCATAAAATTAACATCTAGAGAAATTACTTGTAACAAATAGTTATTCACAACAAGTGGAAAACTTTTGCAAAAATCTAATAATCAACACAATGCAAAGGGGATAAAGTTATCCACATGTGGATAACTCAAAAAGAATGTGGAAAACTCAATTGAAAGGAGCGTTCAAAACAGGCGCTTTTTTTGAAAATACCAGGCGAGTAATAAACTGATGACCAAGGCCAATACGATGATAAAATACACCGCAAATCCGCTGGTTTGAAAAGGTAAGGGTACATTCATTCCAAAGAAACTGGCAATCAAGGTAGGCACTGCCAGGAAAATGGTCACCAGGGTCAGTCGATGAATGGTAACGTTCATGTTATTGGAAATGATGGATGCGTAGGTATCCATCGTACCACTTAAGATGTTGCTGTATACATTGGACATCTCCAGCGCCTGACCATTGTCAATAATGATGCCTTCAAATAGGTCAAATTTTTCTTCATCTTCACGGATGCCCAGAAAATCTGTCCGCTTCATCTTCAAGCTCAAAAGGTCATTGGCACTGAGTGAGTTCACAAAATAGACTAAACTTTTTTCGATGCTCAGCAGCTGTTTCAACTCGCGGTTTCGGCTGGAATGGTACAATTCCTGTTCGATCAAGTTGCGTTTGAGGTCGAGTTTTTTCAGGCAAGTCAAAAAACGGTAGACATTGTGCTCTAAAATCTGGAGCACAAATTGAATGGATTCAGCAGGGTCAAAATTTTTCACTTTGTCGTCCAAAAAACGCTGCAATACCGGATTTTCAATGGAAGTAATGGTAATCACGTGGTCATCAGCGAGGATGATGCCAATCGGAACGGTGATGTAGATGGCGTCGTTTTCTTCCTCGGTCGGATTGAGCACCGGGGTGTTGACGAGGATGAAACGGGCTTCGTCTTCAATTTCGTAGCGTGAACGTTCGTCAATGTCCAATGAGTCGGTCAAAAAGTCCAGAGGGGTATCAAAGGTTTGGGCTACTTCTTCCAATTCTTCCTGAATGAAGGGGGGGGTAATATTGACCCAACAGCCCGGCTCGGGTTGCTCTAGCTCCTTCAATCGACCATCCACTTTGAGGTAATATCTGACCATAACGTTTGGCGTTTGGGTTCCAGAAGTTGAACGATTGGACTTGTTCCGGCAGCCAATCGTTCCGACTCCTCAATTCGCCCGCAAACTTAACAAATCTGTGCTTAAGTACTGGACTAAATCAGCCTCAAAAACGGTTTAATGTTTCATTTCGTATCTGATCGATAAATGTTTCGTACAACACTAGATCTGCAGCACTGGCTTCTGGTGCCCAGGAAGCTGATTTGTCTTGCATCAACAGGAAATAATCCATCACCAGATCACCTTGTTGCTCCAGGTTGAATTCGGAAATATGGGTAGCGCGCCTTAGCGCCTGCAAACCACCGTAATTGTATCCCATCGCACTGCGCTGAGCCTGCAAAGCCCGCGGAATGTAAGCCGCTCCTTGCTGATAGTATTGCCATACATGTACCAACTCATGGATGAGAATAGCATCCGAAAAAGCCCCCCAACTGTTGATGGTAAAACCAGAAACGTATACAATACCTGTAAACCGGGTACCAATGCGGGCAGATTCGTCGATGCGCACCAAATCAAGCGGAATGGCATTGCCAAAAACCAGTCGCGCCAGGAATTTTTCGGAATCATAGAGGGGGCGGGTACTGCGTTTTAGTGCGTTCGCCAATATTTCATACAGGTCCAATACCAGGAATAAATCCAACAAAAAAAAGCAGCCTTCCCAGGGTTTGTAGAGGGTATTCCACGTAAAAAAACGCCGGATGCGTTGGGGATACGTAAAGGCAATCCAATACAAGTGCAGGACATAAAAAGCCCTGGTTTTAAAATGGATTTTCAAATTCATGCGCCAAAAATAACTCCCTGCTCACTAATCTTTTTGCTTAATTTGCAAAAAAGCATCGTAACCATGCGCCTTTACCACCGAAGTAAAATCGCTATACCTAAAGTATTCAAACTTGATTACCCTACGTTTCATCGTTTTGACATCAAACAAGATAGCGAAATACAGTAGATCGTATTTGGGTTTGACGGCATTGGCAATGGCCCATGGCAATTGTGGCCAAAAAATCAAACCACCAAAAAGAGGCTGCACGGCATTGTGTCCTTTGGGCAGCAAGGAAATGGCGCCAGTCCAGAGAAAATAGTCGGTATCATATTTGCTGGCAATGCCATTGATTTTTTCTTGTTGAATCCCCGGGGTAAGGGAAAGGTCGCTGAATTGGACTTGTTCAGAAAACCATTCATTGAGGTCGCGAATGTCATTAAAACGATCCGCTTGGCTTTCTTTAAGGTTTTCGACATCCAGAAATACGGTTTTTAAGCCTGATTTAGTGGCGACCTCCTGCATCAAACCTCGAAACGAATTCTGGCCATTTTCCGTATCGATGTACAAAACAGGGTTGTCCTTTTTTTCATTCAATTTAAGGTAAAAAGGATTGACCACCACGATCTTGGGAATCCCTAAATTGGCTCCTCGAAGGCTTTCTTTGCGCTGGTTCTTTTTCCAGTCCGCCAGGTGGTTTTCTTCCGCTGCTATTCTCTCGTTGTAAGCCTTTTGCCCCTGCTCAAAAGCAGCTTTAAAGGCCGCATCCTTGATGAATTCGTCAAAGGCAGTATTCAGAAAATTTGATTTTTTTACTTCTGGTTGTTGTTGCTGTTTTTCTTTGATGCGGTCAAATTTAGAGCGCATTTTGGTTTTGCTTGTGTTCGTCGTGGTATCTATTTTAGGGCTTTCGGGTTCGATTGCCGTGGTTTTTAGCAGAAAAAAGTCCAGATTTTTGAAATGCTGAGCCATCTCAACAAAAAGATCGTCGAGCATAAGTTTTGTTTCCTGATCTTCAGGATGCTGTTGGTGTAGTTTCCAGGCTTTTTGCAAGGCAAAAACGGTGGCTTCTTTCTGGTCCAGGCTTTGCAAAAACTTAAATACCCGCTGAATTTCCCCTTCAATGCTGTCTATTTTCACTTCAAAACTGTAATCTCCGTCATTCAGGTATTTGGCATGCAGGTACAAAGACTTAAGCAGGCATTTTTGGAGGTACAGGGATGGGGCTTCTCGTTCGAGCAAATAAGCGGTATAGATGGCATCAGACAACTCGCCATGCCGCAAATGCAAGAGTGGCAATTCAAATCGAGCTATTTTCTGCGCCGTAAAAAAGCGCTCTTCCGCAAGCACAAAATTTTTGGTACCTGCCCCCGCATTGTTCTTCAACGCTTGGGCAAGAGCCAAACGGCGTTGGCCGATATTCGGGTGATCACTTTTACTGTCGTCAGAAAATTCATCTTCACCCTGAATGGCATTCACGGTATTGAGCCAATAGCCATCGGGAAATTTGAAATCTACGGTTTCAAAAAAGGAGCGTTCAAAAGCAACTTCGTCAAATGGGAGGTATGAATATTTAAGGACATCAAAAACGGTGTTGAGGGTGGCCGTGCTGTAATCCGTTTTGAGCATCAGATCCAGGCCTTTGGTATCTGCGGCGGTTTCCAGTTCTTTGGAGTAGCGGTTTTTGGCCAAAATTTTATCGTCAAAAGTAGTGGTACCCAACACGGAACGTTGAGTTGAGTTGCGCTCAATGGATTGTGCCTCTAAAAATAAATCAATGGGATGCCCTTCCAGCACATGGATAATTTCATGGGCAATAATGTAGGCCAGTTGGGCTTCATTTTCCAACTGAGCCAACAAACCTAGGGTTACAAATATGGCTCCTTGCTCGGTGGCGAACGCGTTTACGGCCGTTGAACGCAATGCATATACCCGAATGGGTTTGTTGGGCGGAGTCCACTTGGTCAACTGTCCACATACTTCGTTTAAGTACAACGTAACTGGGTCATTAAACAAAACAATCCCACTTTGCAACAAGTCATCGAGCACAAAACTGGATTCAAGTGCAAAATTTTCACGGTCTTTTTTCTCCTGGGTATTGTAGTCCGCGCTGGCTATTTTTTTTATTTCCGATTTGTATTTTTTACTAGACGGGGTAATAAAATCAGCCGGTATGGTCCCGCTGCATTGCAAGGGCTGGTAATGGTTGAAGTCTTGTGCTCCAACTACTAAGGTAACCCCAAAAGTCATCAAAAAGAGAATCAGCTTTTTCATTAAAAATGAGTCGTGAATGAGGAAATGATTACCAGTCAAGGTCAGACACAAAGCCAGACAGTTTAAGTCGTCGCTGGTTTTTACGTAAATACAGTTCTTGGCGTAAGATATCCCAGCCAACAAATTCGTCCTCAATGGAAGAAGAAGGTGCAATGAATGTTGAAGGGTTTTGCCGGGTCAACAATTCGCGATTAGGAACGAGGTTCACATAAGCCCACTCAGTAGACCCCCTATTCAGGATGGCTGTAGCCATACTACCGTCAGCATTGAGGCGAAGATGAGTCGGGGCGTCATAATCAGTACGCAGCCGGGTGCTTTTTCCATCCGTATTTCGCACCCAAACCCCACTTTCAGGCCCAATAGACTGATCCAGTCCAACTCCAAAAACAACGGTACCCGCAGGCGTAATCGCTACGGTTTTTATTCCCAAATCGTTGGTGAAATACCCAGGCAATCCAGTCCGCAAATTGGTAGTAGCTACCGTTATGGTCGGGCCATAAAAAGAAAGGGTACTATTCGCATTGAGCATGTATAATGTTTGGTTGTTGGCATGCCAATCAAACCAAAGTACGCCGGAGGTATTGGGTAGAATGAGCATTGTACTCAATGCGGTATCCGTCACAATGACGTTTCCGGCAGCTGTTTTGAATGCAATTCGGTCATGACGGTAATTGATGCTGGCTTTGGTAATGTTAGCACCCGCGGACAAGGTTTTGACCTTGTTCAAATTTGGGGTGGCGAACTTCAATACGCCGTTTTCCACAAACAGAATTTCATAATTGACGGAAGTATTGACATTGCCACCATCCGTATATGGCCCTTCATATTGCGTTTCGTATGCGGTACATCCGGCGCAAAAAAACAGGCAGACAAACATCAATATGGGATAGAAAGTTAATTTCATCTTGGCTTGGGTTTAATGGATCAAAAATCCAGCTCCGACGTGAAAAAAGAACAAAGACTGTTTAAAGACCCGAAAAGCCACATCCTTGTCGTAGCGTCTGTTGTTATCTTTGACATAGTCACCACTAGGCTCAAATGGTGCAGGGAATTCATCTCCATAATTAAGGGCATTTAGCGCCTCATTGGCAATGGGAATATCCGCATTGAAGTTCGCACCAAAGTCCAGAATAATGTTATCGGCCACGATCAAGGTGCTGCCAAAGGAATAGCCCAAACTGAAGCGGTTGGTTTTTAAATCGAGACCCAGAGGAGCATGCGGCCCTCGAAAAGCATAGTTGGTGCGTTTGTCAAGAATTTCACCTGTAATCATGGTGTATCGCAGGGACCAGCCGACATAAGGGCCCAAAGGCGCCAAGGCACCTTTTTTTAGGTTATAGCCACGGGTACCAAGCCCAAGCGACACGCCATTCAGGTTAAAAAATAAATCGTGGCTGTCGTTCTGGCCATCCACAAGGGCACTGTTGGAAGGGGTGTAATAGGTTTCACTCATGCCAGTTTTGATTAGATCCAGCAACAACCGTACTTGTCTCTTCCTTGATACCACATAGTCTAAGCTGGCACCCGCCTTCCAATTGAACGCAAAACCGCCCCCATTTTCGCCATAAAATACACTTCCACGGTTACCAGCAGTAGGGCCTCCCAATGCCGGGAATGCCATTAAGTCTGCGTGAAGACTCAATCTTTTGCCCAAATATCCAGGAGCTTGTGCCGGAAGAGTTGTGTTCAACAGTATAAAGAAGCTCCCACTGAAGAGCAAAATAAAATAATTCATATACAGCGTATTATCTATTGTAATCAATAAAAATAAAATGATATCACAAGATTCACACTAATTTTAAACTTTTGCAAGTTGCCCTCAAAATTATTTTGTTAATTTTAGCATGGTGCACAAGACTTGACCTATGATGGCTTATTTTTAATCAAAACGAATGGCTTTTACGGGGTTGATCCGACTCACCAAATACGAAGGAATGATTAAAAACAGCAACGTAACCAGCAAAGTCCCCACGTTCAATGCCAGAATCGTCCAGGGATTGAGGTAAATGGGCGCATAGGACAAGTAGTAATTTTCTTCATCCAGCCGGATGAGTTTGAAGTATTTCTGCAACATGCAGAGGGAAACCCCAAGAATGTTTCCCCACAGCAATCCATTGAGGATGATGTAGGCGGCGTAATACAAAAAGATGCGGCGGATGCCCCAGTTGCGCGCGCCCATACTTTTGAGCACCCCGATCATGTTGGTTCGTTCAAAAATGAGGATCATCAGGGCGGTGATCATGTTGATGATGGCCACAATCACCATCAAACTAAGGATAACCACTTCATTGATGTTTTGCAAATCCAGCCAATTAAAAATACCGGGGAATTTTTGGCGGATGGTTTCTGCGTACAACTCATTGGGGATATGGTTGTAATAAATGTCTTCGGAAAGCGGCTTGAGGTCGTTGATGTCGTCGAGAAACACCTCAAATCCAGCTACCTGGTCTTCTTTCCAGCCCAATAATTGCTGAATTTTACGAATGTCGACCAGCGCAAATTGCCGATCGTATTCTTCCAGACCCGTTTTGTAAATGCCACAAATTTTAAAGCTGCGTTTGAGTTGCTCTCCGTTTTGTACAAAATGCACGATGAATACATCCCCCACCGCCACTTTAAGGCGGTTGGAAGTGGTACGCGAAATCAGGATTTCGTTGGAAGCAACCGTGTCTTCCATTTGAATCGCCCGGCCTTCCACCAAATATTGGCTCAAAAATTGCCAATCAAAATCTTTACCCACCCCTTTCAAAAAAATGCCCTCTATTTCATCCTTTGCTTTAATGATTCCCCCCTTAAATGCATAAACCTGGATGTGTCGAACCCCGCCATTGGTGTGTTTGACCCGTTTGACTTCTCGCCCTAAAATTTTTTGATTTTCGACGTAAGATACCCGAGTAATGGTATCCAAATGAGGATAAAAGGCCTGGTTTTTATCCAACCAGGATTCCTCCAACAGGTTTTCGTACACACTGGCATTGGTGATGTGGATGTGCCCCCAAAAGCCAAAGATTTTACTGCTGATCTCGCGTTTAAATCCCGACACCAAAGCGGTAGCACAGATCATCACCGTGATACTCAAGGCAATGGCAATAACTGCGATACGGATGATCACCCGCGCGAAAGACTGCTCTCCCTCGGCAGCTACTTTTTTGGCAATAAAAAAGGAGTAATTCATGCGGGCAAAGATAAGTTGAAAAGTTTAGAGTTGAAGAGTTGGAAGGTAGTTTGAAAGTTGGCAAGTTGAAAAGACCATCTAAAAGTGGCGCACCATCTATCTTTTCAACGCTTCAACTCTAAACTTTTCAACTTAGTAAACCACCATCTTCATCGTCTTCGCATCTTTCCCCGCCTTCAACGTATACAGGAGTACGCCAGTTTGGTTCAGTTCGCTTTTTTGTAGTACAATTTCATGGTGGCCTGCAACATAATCGCGGGTAATGGTTTTGAGCACCCGTCCAGACAAGTCAGTGATACACAATACGGCAGAGCCAGGTTCTCCCAGGTCAAATTCGATGGTGGTCGAAGTGCTGAAGGGATTGGGCGCATTGGGATACAATTGGAAATTATAACCAGGCGCTTCCATCACCATGTCTCGTTGTAGGAACAATTTTTTCACTTCACCCGCTTGGGTATAGCCCTCTGATGCTAAATCTTTTTCTTCCAAATGGAATAAACCCGCTGAATTGACTGACGATTTGGCCTGAAAAGTCAAGGTGGCCAACTGGCTTCCTTTTTCAGCCGATTTTACCCAAGACATGCGGATCAGACCGCGCTCCGCATCATTCAGGCCAAAACTCTCAACTCCAGCAGCCCCGTATTCGATAGCTACAAATTGCAGTGCGTGGGTGTGATAAGCCAGCGTAAATTGTGCTCCAGCAGCATCCGGTAGTGCTGAAAGGTCGAGGGTAAGTCGGTACTCCTGGCCAGCACGTAATACTTCCGGAAGGCCACTGCACAGCAGGGGAGCCTCCGCAATACTGCGCAATTCTGGCGCAGCATGAAGGCTTTCTCGCGCAGCATTCCCGCTGATGTCGCCCATTTTTACGGCTACGAAATCAGCACTCAGTAGCTCGCTATTCAGGTTGTTAAAATTTCGTAGCTCTGGAAATGGTGTTGCTAGGGGATCATTGTTGTCGGCAAAACGAAACGATGCATCCACAAAACGCCAACTCGGGCATTTTTTAAATTCCAGATCCAAACGCAAAATAACTTTGCGAATCTGAATGATGTCCAGCGTAGAAACATAGCCTGAAAGGTCAACGTCAGCAGCGATGAATTTGTACGGATTGTCAAAAGGAGTTTGCCCCAAAATGTGCTTGGTGATCAGTACAATATCGTAAGTACTCACCCCATCCAAATGATTGAGGTTAAGGCTGGGGCTGATGGTATAGTCGTTGTTTTCTTTTAGTTTTTGGAAGCTATAGGCTCCTTGAGTGTTGCTGTAAACTTCGGCATTTTGGATCCCGCTCAAGTTGAGCTTTACCTGCTCAACCGGGTTGTTGCTGAACGTTTTGAGCACCCCTGAAATACTGGCACCACCTTCTTCCTGGCACAAACCCCGGTTGTCTTGTACCAAAACGTAGGTTTCACAATACCCATAATTGCCATGGATATCCCAGGCGTAAACGTAAACCAGTACCGTATATCGGTCATCGCAAGTTAGGGCGATACCAGTATGATTGGGATCAGGTTTTTCTTTGCCACTTTCTATGTCATCTGCTCGATGAATCGAATAGCCTACGATTCCCGAACAATCTTCAACTTTGCTGGCTACAAAATCTTTGGCCCAAATCAGGGCTGCGCCCGCATCCAGATCACCATCACCATCAATGTCTTCTTCTTGCGGTAGTGGCATGAGCTCAACCACCAGGCCATTGATACAAATGGGCGAAGGCCCTTTTACATCTCGGATTTCAATTTGTAGCATTTCCCGGCTGGTATTGCCACAACCATCCGCTGCAACAATTTCAATTTTGTGGATACCAATGGGTAGTTTTTCTTGAATGCGAAATCGTGGATAAGTCCCGGTTGGTTTAAGGGTACGGTCAACTTTCCCATCGGCTTTTTCGTCGTAGAAGACTTGCACCTGCATGTCCTTTGCATTACAGTTTTCGGCGATCGAAAAAGTATAGTTGACATCTCCGGTACAATCGTTGTTGCGGGCGTCAAAAATGCGACTACCGATCAAGGTGATTTTGGGCGCCTCATCGTCGAACACCTTAATCACTTGGGTATACTCCCAAATCCCCCTTGATTTGAGCAAAGGGCGTTCTTTGCTACTCGTCCAGTATCCCTGGTTATTGGGAATAGAATCGTCCACAATTTGATTCTTATCAATATAGGTGTGACCATCCGAGCGAACCAATAGCCAGAAAGCAGTGTCACCTCGTTCGCCGTTGCCATCGTAATCACGGTCCAAAATCACCGGTTCCGTACCGTCCACGTATTCACACCAGTTGATGATCGACCAGGTACGGAATATCTTGTAACATTCCTGTCCACTGGCAGTGAAGCGCACATCGGTAACGTTGAAAGCCAGAATATTGCAGCCATTTTCCTGGTGCCACAAGGTGTTGCCCGGTGGAATTTGCAAACAGTGGACAGAGGTATCACGGGGAAAACGAATCGAATAATCTCGAATTGCGCTTACGGTGATGACCTGGTAACATTCCGGGCTACGTTGTTCATTGGGTTTGCCCAAATTGCGTACCACCTGCCAGCGTCTGGTGATGGTACCCACCCCACAATTGTTGCGTTTGTCGAGCGTAGGCAAAGTCACCAGGCTCAGCAAGCCACAGGGATCGTTCAATACCCGCGCTGCACCATAATTGTTAAAATTACCCAGGTTGATGTCGCTGCAAAGGGTACTGGTATCTGCAGGAACTGCGCATTGCAGCAGGGTTTTATCCTCCACCGTTACGTCCATCCAACATCTACTGATGTTCCCGGCTGCATCGCGGCCAATCAATTCAACTCGTACTTTAGTGCCTACATCGCAACAAAAGAATTCTACCCGATCGGCGGGAAGGGTATAAAAAATGCCATTTTCCAACGTTACAGCATCGGAAGTATCGATTACGCCATTAAGGTTATCATCAAAATTAACGGTACAGGACGTCGGAATTACCCGCCGTACCTTTAAAGACAATAAAGCACAATTATCAGTACTGCCTTCATCAATATCAGCTACGGTGAGGCGGTCGTAGCCATTGCTGATGCTGACCCGGATGGTATTGTCGCAGCGCATCTGGGGCGCAATTTTATCTTTTACCTGTAACTCCAGCGAGTCGGTACGGCTATTGAAACAAGGATCGCTGGCATAAAAAATAAATCGGTGTTTGCCTACCGGAACGCTGCCCATTACACCATTGCTGATGGGATACACGGCATCACGCCATACCGAATCCCCTACGCTGGGTCGAAAAACGTAAGATTTTACTTTTACCGTCAGTTGAACTGCATCACAATCGCTGAATCCGATTTGGTAGCTGCGTTGCAACTGATCAGGAGTAATCGGAATCGAAGCGGTACAATCCATTGGCTGGGTTGAAACCACAATCGGTTTGGACGGCTTGCTGATGACTGGCGCTTCCAAATCGCCAATTTTGATCAAAGTGGTATCGGTATGCACAATTTGTCCGGCACACCAATCAAAAACTTTCAAGGTTTGAACAATTTTCCGGCCCCGGCGACAAATCAGGATTTCACTCACTTCCCGTTGAATGGTCAGGCTACAATATTCATGGTTAAAAACAGTGGTGTCCCCTACCCCATTGATCCAGAATGGATACAGCATGGGCGTGCGCAGGGCTTCGGGAATACAGGAATGAATGGCGGTGTCCCGCGGATAAATCAGTTTTTTCCAATCGGGTCGCAACAACACGATGAGTTGGGTGGTATCGCTGCGATTGCCGGCCTGGTCTTCTACTGAGAAATTGCGGTAAATTTTGGCAAAAAAACTGCTATCACATTCACCAATTACCACCTCATCCTTTACTTTGAGGTTGAGGGGACCGCCACAATTGTCGGCAAACACAGGTCGCCCTGTGTAATAGGTATAGTTCGGATTCTGCCAGGAAGCGGGTACATTGAGGATGCTGTCGATGTCGAAGCACAGCCATTCGATGGTTTTGAGCTGCCAGTCGGTGCTTTGTACCTGTGGCGCTCTTTTGTCCTCAACAATCAAATTGCTTTGGCAAATAATGTTGCCGCTGAAGATGTCTCTGACCAGATAGGCAAAACGCCCGGCACCATCTACGATATTGCGATTGAAGGGATTGCGGTCATTGACAATGACCTGCAAGCGCTCCCAATCCGTGTTTACATCGCCCCCCAGCAGCACTTGCTGTGGACTCAGACGCACTTGGCAAAATTCATCGAGGGAAAAAATGAGGTCCTGACGACAACTCAAGGCAAGCGGAATGGCTTGCGGCGATGCGGGCGACCATGAAGGTGACATTTGTGGCAGGGTCGCATTCCACGCCCCCACAATTATCCAATACAACCATGCGGCAGCATACAATAATCGCATAGTCTAGTTTGATAGATCGCCTTATAAAGCTTGAACTGAACTCCTTTCGTTGTAAAAGCAGTACCGCTCGCTCAAAATTAACGCGCATTTGAATAATAAATGGTGTTTTGGGGGAAAAGTTTGGTCTTTTTAAAAACAAAGCAAATTTTTAGGGCTTTGTAAAAGTTTACTTCTCGTGACCAAACAAAAAAAATTCCCATTTTCTCGCTACCTTTCCGCCCATAATTCGCTGCAAATATGTGCAAATCAACGCGAGGCTATTCCATTGCATTGCTTCTGACCCTCTTTACCCTGCCTCTTTTCGCCCAATCTACCGAGGTGCCAGGTGACACAGCCAGGCAAAACAACCCCATTCCCATTCCGGAACTGGCCGAAGAGCTGGGCAATTCCGAATTGTTTCTACGCAACCAATTGCGACCAGCATTGCTGCGCAGTGCGGTTTTGAGCGAGGTGCAAGCATACGTCGATTCGCTGCGTCGGGCAGCCGATAGCCTGCAAAAGACCTCCAATTACGTGTGGGAACAACAAGTGTCGAGCCGCATCAGTGGAAGTTTGGCCGCGCGGTGGCGCAGGTATTGGCGCCAGTCGCAGTCCGACGAAAACCGCCTACAAAGGTATTCGACCCAATTGCAGAACCTGCGTGATGAACTCAGCAAAAAGAAAACCATCTGGGATTTGACCGAGCTTTCTTTTTCCAAAGACATCCCCATCGAAGTGCGTCAACGGGTGGATTCCCTGCAATTTGAACTGTATAAAGCCGACTCGGCGCTACTGCGGCGCTCCAATGAGTTGTTGAGCCTGCAAAGCAGTGTGCTCGATCAAAAACTACTGCACCAATACCACCTGGCCAATATGGAGGGACTCGAAAAGTTGGAATTGCAAAGTATGCTCAGCAACCGCCGCCAAACCCTTCTGGAGTTGCCAGTCAGTGCCCAATCCAGCGCCGAACAAAGTTACCGCCAGGTTGCCCTGGATTATTTCAAGAAGGAATTTAACGAGTTTTTGCGCAACAACCGCGATCGGATGTTTCTGCACCTGATGTTGTTTTTAGGCATCGGACTGTTTTTTATGCTCGGCAATTCCTTTTTCAAAAAAGACCGCAAATACAATCGGCAAAATGAATTCAATCTGGCTACGGAGATCGTTTTTTCCAAACCCCTGACCACGGCCTTTTTGATCACGCTCCTGATGACACCTTTATTGTATCCCAATCGGCCCTCTGTGTTCAGCGAAATGATCGTGATGGCCTTGGTGGTGCCTTTTGTGGTCATCGTGCCGCGTTTTGTCATTCCGAATATCCGCTGGAGCATTTATCTGGTGGGGGCGCTGTTTTTTGCACACCTCATGCTCAAATCGGCCATTGCCAATCAGGTCATCTTCCGTTGGTTCATCCTGCTGGAAAGTATCCTATTGGGTTTGTTTGTGTTTTCGGTGGGTTTTCGCGACCGTCAATGGTTCCGCGAGCCGCTGACCAGTGCTGTGTTTGCCCGCATCATGCAGTTTGCCGCACCGATCTTTTTGGTGGTAGCCAGTATGGCGGCATTGGGCAATATTGCCGGGTACGACACCCTGGCGGAGGTATTTAACTTGTCACTTGAAAAAACCATCCTCACCGGATTGATCATTTTTAGTGCCACCATGGTTATTGAAGGGCTCCTGCGCTTTGTGCTCAACCTGCGTCCACTGGAAGAAGGCAGCGCTGCTGCCCAAGACCGGGGCACTTTTCTGAGCAGTTCAAGTAAGTTGTTGCGCATTGCCGGGGTTTTGGTCTGGATTGGATTTGCACTCAATGCACTCCGGCTTTTGGGGCCGTTGGAATACGCTTTTGGCCAATTCTGGAATGCCGGATATAGTTTTGGGGCCATTCGACTTACCGTTGGTGGCGTATTGGGCTTTACGGGTATCATCGTTGGTGCCTGGTTGATCGGCAGGCTGCTGAAATACCTTTTAGAAGACGAAATTCTGGAGCGTTTCAAGTTTGAATATGGGGTACCTATGGCAATTGGGCACCTGGTGCATTATTTTTTGGTCTTTTTGGGCTTTTTATTGGCTGCGGCATACGTCGGTTTCGATTTACAAAAGCTGAGTCTAGTCATTGGCGCTCTGGCCATCGGACTCGGCTTTGGCCTACAAAACTTCGCCGCCAATATCCTGGCCGGGTTGATCCTGATTTTTGAACGCCCTTTCCGGGTAGGTGATATCGTCATTGTCAATGGTGAAGAAGGCGAAATTCTGGAGATTAAATTGCGCAGTTGCACCATTCGAAAAATTGGCGGGGGCATTTTAGTGGTCCCCAATACCGATTTGGTCAACAAACAGGTGACCAGCCACAGTTGGTCGGCAGGCCCTCGGATGCACGAACTGCCCATTCGCACCAATGCCAATTCTGACCCCAAACGGGTGATGGAAATGGCCAAAGCCTGCTCCATTCGGGAAGAAGCCATCCTGACTCAACCCGAGCCCGTGGTTACTTTTGAAGGCATTGAGGCCAGCGGTCAACAGCTTTTCCGCATCCAGTTTTGGAGCAACCAACCCGGCGGACAAGCCAAAAACAGCCTTTCATCGCGGATTTACTCAACGTTGAAGAACGAGGGATTGCTGTAGCTGCCAAAGAAATTTGTGCCAAGGGGGCGATTCCTTGAAAATTATTTTTTTTGCCCCCCCGATTCTGCTTTTTTATTCTTAATTTTCAATTAAGCTAAAATTCCCGGCATGGTTTTGGGAATATTTCAAAGAATTACTTGTACTTTTGCAATACAACTAAAGCAACACCAAACTATTTTTTAACTGCTTTAAGATTATTCAACTAAAGCTTTAAATCGGAAACGGTATGACACAATTGATTACGAACAAGCCGATGGCTACGTTCAGCTTTGTGCTGCTCCTCATCATCTCTGCCATCGCGTCGGTTTATCCGGCCTCATTTCCAACACCGGCTGAGGGAGTAACATTTGATTCAGGAAACGTCGCGTGGATGCTGGTCGCCTCCAGTATGGTACTGCTGATGACACCTGGACTTTCTTTCTTCTACGGTGGCATGGTAAGTCCCAAAAACATCATCTCCACAATGCTACAAAGCTTTATTGCGCTAGGCATTATTAGCGTGATTTGGTATGTAGTAGGATTTAGCCTAGCCTTTGGTGATTCAATCGGCGGTTTTGTAGGCAACCCAATGACCCACTTCATGTTCAATGGAGTAGGTACTGCACCTGCCGCCAACACTGGCATCAACCAAGGCATTCCTTTTGTACTGTTTGCGGCCTTCCAGTTGAAGTTTGCAATCATTACTCCAGCCCTGATCACTGGTTCTTTTGCTGAGCGGGTGCGTTTCTGGAGCTACATCATTTTCATTGTACTCTGGAGTATCCTGATTTATGCGCCACTGGCACACTGGGCATGGCATCCAGAAGGATTTTTGTTCAAAATGGGTGTTCTGGACTTTGCAGGTGGAACCGTAGTACACATCTCTGCGGGTATCGCTGCCCTGATTGGTGCAAGAGTACTGGGTAGAAGAAAAACCCACATTGAAGGCCAATCTCACGCGGTATTGTACACGCCTTATGTGATCCTGGGTACTGGTTTACTGTGGTTCGGCTGGTTCGGATTCAACGGGGGGTCAGCTTTGGCAGCAAATGGCCAGGCCGTAACTGCTTTTGTGAACACCAACCTCGCTTCTGCTGCTGCTGCGATTGCCTGGATTCTGGTAGACACCATGCGTGGTCGGAAACCTTCCGCTTTGGGTGCTTGTATCGGTGCGGTAGTGGGTCTGGTTGCCATCACGCCTGCTTGTGGTTACATCAACTTTGGACCAAGTATGTTGATTGGCGCCGTAGCTGCAACTGTATCCAATTATGCAGTAGTGCGCAAGTCTCGTACTAGCCTGGACGATACCTTGGATGTATTCCCTTGCCATGGTATTGGTGGTATCGTCGGGATGTTGATGACTGCCATCTTTGCTACTGAGGCATTCGGTGGCGTAATTGCTACTGGCAGCCCTAAACTGTTGATCAGCCACTTAATTGCCCTCGCAATCGTGGTTGCTTATACGGGTGTAGGTTCCTGGTTGGTGTACAAATTGACCAACTTGATTTCTCCACTGCGTGTATCTGAAGATCAGGAAGAAGAAGGTCTGGACATCAGCCAACACGAAGAAACTGTGGTCGAATTGGCCATGTAATACGGAATTTATTTCCACCACAAAAAACGGGTTTGGTGCATGGCATCAAGCCCGTTTTTTGTTATAAGCACTATTCTATTAAACGATTTTGCCTGGCCAGCTTAAGCAACAGCTGTGCGTTGTTGGCATTGAATTTTTGCATTAAATTTTTGCGGTGCGTTTCTACGGTGAGTGGGCTTAAAAAAAGTTGTTTGGCGATTTGTGGGCCAGTCAAGCCCTCATTCAACAAGTGCAAGATTTCTGTTTCCCGGCGGGTCAATACCGGGACTTGTTGAGTAGCCACATCGATGTTGCGGTATTGCTCCAAGATTTTTTCGTTGGCACCTTTGCAAAGGTAAATTTTACCCATCTGCACCTGTTCAATCGCTTCAATCAACTCCTGTCGTTCCATGTTTTTGAGCAAATAGCCATTGCCGCCACGTTGCAGGAATTGGGTGATGATGCCCGTTTCATTGGTGGAAGATAAGCCGATTATTTTGCTCTGCTTATTGGTCTTGCGGATCTCTGCACACAGCGTCAAACCATCCCCATCGGGCAAGCTGATGTCCAGCAAAATGATGTCAAAAGTCCTTTGTTCCAGCAACGCCAGGGCCTCTTTTGCGGTTTTGGCCGAAGCCGCTACAAGCATTTCCGCATGTGCTGCCAACATGGTTTTGATCCCGTCTGTAACGAGGGGATGATCATCGATGACCAGAATGTGTACCATGGGGTAAAGATAAAAAAAGAGTTGAGAAGGTTGAGGGGGTTGAGGCTACCGCGAACGGCTTTGACAACGCTTTAAGTTTAAATTTGGGAATCTAGCTACATGCCGTTCGCGGTAGCCTCAACCGCCTCAACTCCTCAACCCCCTCAACTCCTCAACTTTCCAATACAAATTCCATCATCACCGTAGTGCCTACCCCCTGGGTAGAGTCGATGTTGAGTGCTCCATTGAGGTAATTGACTCTGCTTTTGATGGTGCTGAGGCCCGCCCCTGTATTGTCTTCGTTGGCGTTAAATCCCTGACCATTGTCTTCGATGGTAATGTTTAACCGTTCCTGATGTTGGTTGAATTGAATGATGGCTTCGGTTGCTTGCGCATGTTTAATGATGTTGTTGAGCAATTCCTGTACGATGCGGTAAAGCATGATTTCAGTGTTGGGATTCAATCTTTTTTCCATCCCGTAAGCTTGCAGGCTGATATTTAACAAACGACTGGTATTGATGTTGTTGCACAAATCCTGGATGGCGTTGATCAAGCCCAGTTTCATCAGTACCTCGGGCATGAGGTTGTGGGCTATGCGGCGCAATTCAACGGAGGCAGTATGGGTTAGTTCCATACTTTTTTGGAAAAGCGGGTTTTCTCCCAGGATAGGTTGCTCGTGTTGCAAGGTACTGAAATACATTTTTACGGTAGAAAACAAGCCTCCAAGGCCATCATGTAGGTCTTTGGCAATACGGTTGCGTTCTGATTCCTGGCCAGTGATCATAGACTGTAGCGAGCTTACTTGTTGTTCTTTTTCCAGGGAAAGGATTTTTTCGGCTTGCAATTTTTTGTCCTGCTCCAGCAGTTTGCGACGAGTTTGGTCGTTGCGTACTTTCAAACCAAAAAAGATGCCTCCCAAAGCCAGTAAACCTAGGGTCACTATCAGATAGTTATTGCGTTTTTTGATGGCCAGGTCTTTTTGCAATTCTGCCGTTTTGAGCTGTAAAATTTCAGTTTCCTTTTTGCTGTTTTCAAAAGCAGCTTCGAGGTAGGCCGTGTAATGGCGGGTTTCGGCTACCAGAATACTGTCGTTGAGTTTTGTATATTCTTGTAAGTAGCGATAAGCCTGAGAATAGTCCTCTTTTTTTGCAAAATAGCTTCCTAAATCATGACAAATCCGATAATATACATCTTTAGTGTTGGCCACCAGTGCCTGGGTTTCGGCTTTGCGTAAGTAGAGGTAAGCCGAATCCAAGGCATTGAGTCGAAGATAAGTTCGTCCTAAAGCATGGTAGTATTGTGCGGTCTGGTATTGGCCACGCAGGGCTTTGTCCAGCGCCAATTGGTAATTGGCAATCGCTTGGTGGTAAGCCTGGCGTTTGAAATGATACAATCCGATGACGTTATAGGAATCTGCCGCCAAGCCCAAATCCATTGAACTTTGAATAAATCTCAATAAATCTGTAACATGTTTCTGGGCAGAATCCATTTGATTCAAGGCCAAATAATTGTTGATGAGGTAATTGTAAGAGTAAGCCATTTGCAAACTATCTCCACGTTTTTTGACCAATTTGAGCAAACGTTTGCTCATGGCAATGGCTTTTTCGTGGTTCTTGGTTTCCCCCAGAGAGGCGATCAGGTTTTGATAGGGGAAGATTTCCAAAGCGGTGTCTTTCAAAGCATGGAAGGTTTCAACGGCCCTGGTATAGTGGTACGCGGCGCTCTGCAAATCACTTTGCATATACGACCAATTGCCTCGGGCATTTTGAATTTTTCCCAACATATCTGGTCTTTTCAAGGCTGAAAATAGTTGCTCAGCCTCATCCAAATGTATTTTTGACTGTCTGTAGTTCCCCAAATCGAGATAGGTATTGCCCATCAAATAGTGGGTACGCGCCTGTCCGAGGCGGTAATTTATTTTTTTGCTCAAAGTCAGGCCTTGTTGGGCATATTTCATTGCTGCTGCTGCATCGTAATAGCCTACCTGATTACCCAAATCCATCAATAATTTCACCTGGTTTGAGTCGGCTTTGGCTTTGCTCAGTTCACGTTTCAAGCTATCGGCCAAGGCATCGCCAGCTTGTCCATTTGCCTTGATTATCAGAAGGAATGCATACAAAAAAAGACCAATTCGGCTAAAAAAAAGTGTATTCATATTTACGAAAGGTAAAAGTTTGACATCCAGACAATACAACAAATGTAGCGCTTTTCCACCTGCGTATTGGCAGAAATCATCTACCTGAATCCAGGTAATTATTGCGGCTTAAAACCCTGCCATTCAGGGATTGTGCTGAGGTCAATGCCCACCTAATTTTGTGGTATCAATTTCAGCAAATGCATCTTTGATCACACAAAATCTCCTGAGCATGAAATGCCTATCCCTATTGTTCATCATGGCCTTTGGACTGGCCTTAAATGCCCAAAAGACTATGCAAGAATTCATCATTAATGACGAAGTAGTAGCTGCCCAAACCGTTAGCCAACTGGAGTCCGCCTATAAGGTCAAGTTTGTACCTGGCGATTATTGGTACGACCGGATGACGGGTGCTTTTGGCCGTAAAGGAGGCCCTTGCACTGGAGTTGGTATCGCCGGGCTCAATATTGGTGGCTCACTCAAGTCCAATGCTTCCGGCGGAGGTACAGGGGTATTCATCAATGGACGCGACCTTCATCCCCAAGATGTGGCAGTTTTTCAAACATTCATGCAGGTCATTCCCGGGCGCTACTGGATGGACGTTTATGGCAATTTTGGCAGTGAGAATGTTCCCTATGCCCTTGGCAATGTCTATCAGTTGTACCAGGCTCGTTTTGGTAGAGGCGGAAAAGCTACTTCTTATTACAAAAACAATCCTTGGAGTGGTGAAACCACCAGTTTCGGGGGTGATGGTTCGTTTATGTATTTTTCTTCGAAAAAAACGGATGGTACTACGTATGAATACTTTTCTGACCACTAAGTCTATTTATCCACGTTTTTAATAGCCGTTAAGCCACACCATTTTTATTTCTCCAAGATGATTGCACACAAATTGAATCATTCATCAAAAACACATTAAAATGAAAAAGCAATCTTTGGTTGGCTTTCTTTTTGCAGTAAACATCTGCAGCTCCGTTTATGGACAATGGCAACCAGTCAACAACAACACCGCAACCGTCACAACTACCAACGTCGGTATTGGCGTTGCCAACCCCGATGCAAAACTCCATGTGGGCGGCGGGGTCCGTTTCAATGATTGGGCACGTATCGGGGGCAATACCGATGGGTATGCCTGGAAATTGGGCATCTCAGGCAACGTCATCACCCGTGGTGGGCAAGTTATTTTAGGTGCAGACAACAACGACCGCATTGGCATAGGCCTGACCAACCCTGACGCTAAACTCCACGTCAACGGCAGCATGCGCGTCAACGACTGGATGCGCATTGGGGGCAATACCGACGGGTACGCCTGGAAACTAGGCGTATCAGGCAACATCATAACCCGTGGCGGCAACGTCATTCTGGCTGCTAATCCCAACGACTTGGTCGGCATTGGTTCCACCCGTATCCCCGCCGGATTCAAAATGGCCGTGCAAGGAAAAATCATTGCCGAAGACCTGAAGGTACTGCAGTTTCAACATTGGCCAGACTATGTATTCCGGAAAGACTACACCCTACTGCCCCTAAACTGCCTCGAACAACACATTCTGGAAAAAGGGCACCTGCCAGGTATCCCGTCTGCAAAGGTCATTGAGGAAAACGGAGGGTTTGACCTAGGGGAAATGCAACGTAAAATGCTTGAAAAGATTGAAGAATTGTCGCTATATGTAATTGAGTTGAACAAAAAGGTGCTGGCCCTGGAAGCGCAAAACCAAGGCTTGTCAGACAAAGTTAAACACTAGCGGTTGTTTGGCCTTCAGAACCCTCGTCTCCCCAGGCTGAGGGTTCTGAAGCAAAAAATGCTTATCTTTCGGGACACAACACCATCAGATCATGGAAAAACATCCAAATCAAGTCCTGATTGAAACCTTTTACACTTGTTTCCAAAACAAAGATTACCAGGGCATGCAGGCCTGTTATGCCGATGATGCCACTTTTAGTGACGAGGCTTTTCAAAACCTCAATGCTGCTCAGGCGCGTGCCATGTGGGAAATGTTGATCCGTCGGGGTAAAGATTTACACCTCGAATTCAGCAAGGTAAGTGCCAATGATACTTCGGGCAGTGCTTATTGGGAGGCCACTTATACATTTAGCGCCACAGGCAGAAAGGTGGTCAATAAAATCAACGCTAGTTTTGAGCTTGAAGGGGGAAAGATCAAAAAACACCTGGATCATTTTGATTTTTACAGCTGGGCCCGACAGGCATTTGGGCCAATCGGGGTAATGTTGGGTTGGACCAGTTATTTTAAAAACAAGGTGAGGACTACAGCCATGGAGAACTTAGCCAAGTTTATGGAAATGGTGTGAAATACCATCATTTGATGGGGGTAATTTGCACTTGTATGCACCTCCATTTGCCTTTCTCCTTTTTGTAGGTGTCAGTGTAAATGGTATGATCGGTTCTGCTTATCCCATTGACCATTCTTATAGCAGTCGTTTTTGACCTGACCAAAGCAATATCGCCAAAAATACGGATACATTGCTCTCCATAAGTAAAGGAAGTACAGCCACTGCTGTCGTAGTCAGTGGCCCAGTTTTTCAGGTAAGTTTCACGGTTTACAATGCGTCCACTTCCTTCGATACACACAAAATCAGGGTCAATGATTTGGTCGTGCGCCTTGACATTTTGCGTGACGAAATTTTGAATAAACTGGGCATTGATGGCACTTAGTGCTAAACTGTCGTTGTGGGCATGCATGATAGTAAGAGTTTGGGGATGAACTTCAATTTGAGCTCTTGTGCTGCCTAAAAGGCTGTTGTACAACATAAAAAGAACGACAAGGAGAGTCATGGCAGTCAATTTTATGGATGTGATTGGGCAAAACTATTCCATCCACCAGCAAGAAACTTTCAAAATCTTGCTCATTTTTTAGTCTTGTGCAAATCCACCTAAAGAAGCCGTAAATTTGCAGGGCAATGTAAAACACCTCTGCTCATGGCACTAAAATTTCCCGGAACCAACCAGGATCCTTTTGAAAAAGTGTTTTCAAAAAATCTCTACGTTTCTGATTTTTATAAAATAAAACATTGGAGTTACGACTTTACCCTAGGCGAGCAAGATAAGGCTGGCTTCAATGATTGTTTGTGTCTGGTGTACATTCAAAAAGGGAATTTTTTATTTGACCTCTCCAGAAAAGCACATGAAATGTACTCCGGTTATATTTTGCTGGAAAAACAAAACTACGAATACAAGATGCGTCCTTCGGTTGGGGCGTGTACCATCTTCAATTTTACCAACGATTTTTACCAACAGTTTTTAATGGGACTGAATTTGGAGCATAGCTTTTTCTTTTCCAATCCAAATCTCATTTCTCTGGTCCTGCAATCAGCCCCTGAAACCGATTACCTGCACCACCAGATTTTGCAGCAATTTAATGTTGCGGCAAAATTGGAAATGGATCACCTGGTGCTTGACTTTTTCAGCCAGGTTGCACGAACCATTAACAATCTCCCGCCAGAAGATGAATCCAGTTTTATCTTGCCCACCAACGGACTAAATGCAGTAGAGCTTGCCCGGGAGTACATTCATAAAAATTTCATCCATGACATCTCCCTACAAGAACTATCCAGCAACTGCTATGTGAGTCCTTTCCATTTTAGCCGGGTCTTTAAAAAAATCACCGCTTATTCGCCCCATCAATACCTACAACAAGTACGATTGAAACACGGCGAAATGTTGCTAAAAAACAGCAGTATGCCTATTGCAGCAGTGGCTTATGCCTGCGGGTTCAGTAGCCCGGCTTATTTTGCTACTGCCTTCAAACAGCGGTATAAACTAAATCCGGCACAGTATAGAAAGTCGATATAAAAGCGTTTCATCATAAAAACTTACCCAATTAAATTTCAGAAACATGCCTGGACATCGATGATTATGAGCCAGCCACAGGGAATACTTGCCCGATTGCAGATTGTAAGGTTTTATGATAAATATTGATGCTACCTTAGACAACCTTTTTTTTATTGTTGCTAAAAGGCTAGCAAAACTTAACGTTTTAAACTCTACAAACATGAAAAAAATCACTCTTTTTGTTGCAGCGGGTATTTTAGGAATTCTACTTCTTTCCAGTACGTATCGAAAGGCTGAAAACAAGTACAATTTCAGCAAAGGTACCCCTGAAGTAAAGTCGATGACAGCTTTGGCCTTTGGCCCAAGTGGCGTATTGTTTATTGGCGATTCGCAAAGCTCAAGCGTTTTTGCTGTAGAAGTTGAAGACACCAAAAAGGCAGCAAGTGCACAGTATGATGTAAAAAACATTGATGTAAAAATTGCCGAGGCACTGGGGACGACCAAAGAGAATGTTTCCATCACCGATATGGCTGTTAATCCCGTTTCGAAAAAATTATACATCGCCGTAAAAAGTGGCGAGGGCACCCCCGTGTTGCTTACACTCTCGGCCAACAACGAGCTCAAAGCCGTTTCGCTTAAAAACGTAAACTTCTCTTCAACTGCAGTCAATAACCCGCCCGACGCCAGCAAAAAAGACCGGCAAGGCAGACCATTGAGCTTGATGTCCATTTCAGATATGGGTTTTGAGGATGGTAAATTGTTGATCAGTGGCTTGTGTAACAAAGAATTCAGCTCTTCTTTCCGCAGCGTCAGCTTTCCGTTTACAGGCAAAGCAGAAGAAGAAGCCACTTTGGAATTGTTCCACGCCAACCACGGCCGGTTTGAAACAACTTCACCCGTGCGCACTTTCGCTATCACCAGCATCGAGGGCAAAAAATACGTAGTGGCCAGTTATACCTGTACGCCGCTGGTGCTTTTCCCCATGGATGAACTGAAGCCTGGCGCACACGTCAAGGGCAGAACCATTGCCGAAATGGGCAACCGGAATACGCCAAGCGACATGATTTGGCTGAAAGATGGCGACCAAACTTTCTTGGTGATGGCCAACGACAACCGCCCAGCCTTTAAGGTAAGTCATGAGGAGATCGCAAAGTTCCAGGGAACTTTGACTGAAAAAGTGGAAGGAACGGCTGGCACCAATTTTATCATTTTGCCGCATGAAAAAGTCATACAATTGGCTAAATTGGATGAGAACAAAGCAGTAGTCATTCAAAAGAAAACCAATGGCGACATTGATCTTTGGACTTCAGATGGCAAAAACATATAAATTAAAAAGCATAAGAAGAGTCAGGCTGTATGTACCATGCAGCCTGGCCTTTCTTTTTCTCCTTGTGCTAAATGCTTGTCAAAACCAGGACGGCACAATTGAACTGGTGTGGAAAAACCAGCGGGCGACAGGCATCCAGATCCCCAAACATCTTTTGCACAATTTTTCGCAAGCTGCTGCTGATCCTACCTTAAAAGTCGTGTTGGAAAACGGCCACAATCAGTCCATTTTGGGCAATTTTGTATCCGACAATTCTTCGTTACGGTTTGAGCCGCTCATCCCCCTGACACCAGGGCTTACTTATTTGATTGTACAAAACAACAAACCTATCGGGAAACTATTTGTACCCTTCGATAAGGATGAAAAAGCACCCGAATTACTGGCCATTTATCCCAAATTGGATACGTTACCGGAAAATTTGCTGAAGTTTTACCTACAGTTTTCCAAACCCATGCGTAGCGGGCAAGCCCTGCAATTCATCCATCTGTTGGATAAAAACAAGGATACCCTCCGCGATGTTTTTTTGAATTTACAGCCTGAATTGTGGGATACCAGCGGAACCGTGCTCACCTTATGGCTCGACCCCGGGCGGATCAAACGGGGCTTGCAATTGAACCTGAAATTGGGAAATCCTTTGAAAATGAACGAGACCTATCAGGTGGTGGTTTCGCAAGCGTGGAAAGACCAAATGGGGCTAAAATTGTCAACAAAATACCACAAAACCTTTGTCGCCGGAAAGCGTGACGAACAGGCACCGGATATCAAACAATGGCAATTGCAGCTACCCAAAGTAGGCACTGCTGCCCCACTCCGCATCAATATTCCTGAATCCCTTGATTATTATTTATTGAGTGAAACCATTGGCATAGTCGATCAAAACGACAGTCCGGTAAAAGGAGAAATAAGTGTGGAGGCCAAAGCCCAGCAAGTGATTTTTTTACCATCAAAACCCTGGAAAGCACAACACTACCGCATGCAGGTTGACGCTCGATTGGAGGATTTGGCAGGAAACAACCTCAACCGCGTTTTTGATCGGGACATGACGAAAGAGAAAAAAAGAGAAAAAGCGTATTATGAACGTGGGTTTCTGCCAACCACACCCTAACCCACACTCCAACTCACACCCTATCTACCCCGTCGACTCCCGCACCACCAAATCCGATCTTAACAAAATCGTCTGCGTCAACATAATATCCGCCGCGCCATTCAAGTGGTTGATCAAACTCCGCGCTGCCAACTCCCCCATCTCGTGGCCGGGATAATGAATGGTGGTCAGGTTGGGGTCTACAATCCTGCTTACGGGATCATCATTGAATCCCACCACGGCAATGTCTTCTGGTACGCGCAGTCCATGCGCTTTCAAACCAATCACGCAGCCGGCCGCACAATTGTCATTGGCCACAAAAACGCCATCTGGCCTTTGGGGTAAAGCATGGACGAATTTGGCAGCAGCAGCACCAGATTCCAGGCTCAGATCACCCAGGTAGACCAGGTTCATGTCCAATGGAACACCGAACTCGGCCAAGGCCTGGACATAACCCCGAAAACGCTCGCGATAAACGCTTTCAGTGCTCGATACGGTAACGTGTACGATGCGACGGCGTCCTTTGCTCAACAAATGTTTGGTGGCTTCATAGCCCGCCTGCACGTTATTGATGCGGATATTGGTGAAGGTACTGGATTCGGGCGTACGGTCAAAAAAGATAACCGGGATGTTTTTTTGGGCAAACTTTTCAAAGGAATCCAGGTTATTGGTGTGGTACGACAGGGACACCAAAAGCCCATCTACCCGGTTGTTGAACATCGTTCTTACGTTGATGCTTTCCCGTTCAGCTGATTCCGATGACTGACTGATGATCAGATTGTAACCCGCCTGGTTGGCTACTTGCTCAATCCCCGCAATGACTGCAGCCATAAAATAGCTGTTCAGCCGCGGAATGATCACTCCAATGGTGTTGGTTTGTTGCTTGCGCAGGTTGCGAGCAAATTGATTGGTTTGATAGCCGTATTTTTCGGCCAGATCAAACACCTTTTTTTTGGTTTTGACACTTACCACTGGGTCATCCCGCAAGGCCCTGCTCACGGTAGCCACCGAAACATCCAATTGAGCCGCAATATCGTAAATGGTGACTTCTTTCTTTATTCTACTCATGACACAAGGGCGAATTTGCAAGGATAGGGGTTTGGTGGAAAGGTGCTTAACGAGCCATATAGCATTGAATATCAGTGTCGCTTCAAACTCTTTTGACTTAATTTCGCTAAACACAACAAAGATAGTAAAAATCACCTGTAAAAAACAATGTAATCGGTTACATTTTAGTTACACAACTTGCACAGGTTTTCATACATCACATCCAGCGCAAAATACTTTGTACTAAATTTGATGTATGAAAACCCGTGCAATCTGAGGCTAATACCCTTTTAAGTTATGGATCAATTCTTGACAAACTTTATCGATCCCATATTTTTGCCACCAAAAATGAAATTGGCAAAATAAGTACCCGCAGGGTAGCTGGCAATGTTCAAATTCAACGAACCAGCACCAAGACTGCCTTTGTCAAAATTGAAAGCCCCCACCTGTCGTCCGCTCAAGTCCAACACCCGTACCAACAAGTCCTGATTACGCGGAAGTGCGTGTTTGATCGTCACCTCGTTGACTGCAGGATTGGGGTAAGCAAGCTGAATGTAACGACCCAATACCTCTTGCAAATCCTTCAGACTCGTCACACCATTTTGGTACAACTTGGTGATTTCAGCTGAAGTCAGCGCAGCGTTGTAGATCTTCACTTCGTCTAGTGCGCCAATGAAGTATTGTCCTCCTTCCACAGCGTTGTTGCCGATGCCCAAGGGGCGCGTGGTCGGGTTCAGAACGCCTGCGGTAGGTTTGCGATTGGCCTCTACCCCATCGATGTAAATGACGTCATCTGTACCATCGTGGACCATTGTGACATGCCACCACTCACGCAGAAGTAGTTCATTGCCATCTTTGGCATCCATGTCCGAGATAAAATTCGGGAACTGGGTGTTTTTGCTGTTGGTCGTCCACACAATCCTGCGGTGTTGTGGCAGAGAGATTTTCCAACGTTGATCCCAATGACCAAAATCGAGGACGTATGCTTCCGCATCTTTCGTGTTGGTGCTGTCCACCCGAATCCAGAAGCTCACTGTGGTGAAATCTGAAATGAGTTGAACGGCATTGGGTACCAAAACGGAGTCTTGTACACCATCAAATTTCAGGGCTTTCCCACCAGAACGAAGCCGATTGGTAACCGTTTCAAACACCGGATTTCCACCAATCGCGCCGTGGTTGTTGTAGGGGGTAGCATCGTTGGCATTGCCTTCAAAAGGATACCAGGCCACCAAGCCGGGTTCACTAGTGACCAATTCGGGTTTAGTGGTAGCAGTGACGTCGGCATATTCCGAATTATTACCCGCGCCATCATAGGCATACACCTCGAACGTGTAGGGGGTAACGGATTCCAGTCCAGATACAACGATTGAAGTTGCAGTGCCGCCCAAAGAATCTACAACGACGCCATCAACCAAAACTACGTATCCTACCACTTGTCGGTCGTCGGTAGAAGCAGTCCAGGAAAGAATGGCGGTAAAGGTGCCTACATCCACTTTTAGCGCAGCAGGTTTACTCGGCGCAGTGGTATCAGGAGTGGGATCTTCACCGGTCATTATGGTAATACTGGTCATTCCCGACTCATTTCCAGCGGAATCCAGGGCCGTAACGGCGAAGACGTAACTGGTGAGTGGCTTCAAGTTTTCTACTACAATATCCGATTGTGCAGTTGTCGCCACTTTTTTACCATTCTGGAACAAGTTGTAGGCCGTAACCCCAACATTGTCGGAAGCATCCCGCCAATCCAGACTTACCGTAGTATTTGTAACTACCGCCAGAAGGTTCAATGGAGCATCCGGTGCGAGGGTATCGCTGGAAGCTGGCGCTATCGCTTGAGCCTTGTACAAAGAATCCACTTGCACATCACTCAAAGCCTTACTAAAGATGAGGATGTCATCCAAAGAGCCGTCTACAATTGAGCCACCATCGATGATGTTGTAACCAATTCCGAGGGGTTTGGTCGTTTTGTTCAGTTTGCCGGATACATTTTTGAACGCGACCAATTTTCCATTGATGAAAATTTTGTCCAGCGTGCCATCGTGCACCATGGCCACTTGTGTCCAGGTTCCTACCGCCAGGGCGTTGCCATCTCCTGAATCCATATCGGAAATGCCCCCCACATAGTTGGTCGTCCACACGGGTTTTCCATGCGCAGGCAAGGAAATTTTCCAGCGCTCTTGCCAGCCGCCGAAAGACAAGAGGAAGGCTTCTCCGTTGCCGGGCAGGTTATTGATTTTGGTCCAAAAACTGACCGTGGTGTAATCGGAATTGAGTTGGGTGGAATTGCTGGCGCTGACTTCGGTGGTTTTGCCATCCAAAAGGAGGGCCTTATTGGATTTATTGAACCGATCTTTATCGAGAATGGCTTTGCCTAGGTTGGCATGGTTGTGGTAGGCTGTTGCATCTTCAGCATTGCCGTTGAAATTGTACTCCGCCACCAGATCGCCCCCAATTGTGGCAGGCAGTTTTTGGGCATTGTACAGATTGGCCACTTCTACAGCGGTCAAGGCTTCATTGTACAACTGCACATCGTCCAAGCTTCCTTTAAAAAAGTTGCCATTGTCGATGTTGTAGCCCAAAGCGAGGTCGTATTTGGTAACATTGAGCAAACCAAGCACTGCCTTTTCGTTCACCTTAACCCCATCGAAATAGATGATGTCTTTAAGACTATCATGTACCATCACCACGTGGGTCCAGGTATTGACGGCCAGCGGAGTGCCCGAATCCATGTCGGAAATACCATTGGCGTAATTGGTCGTAAACACGGGCTTGCCGTGCGCGGGCAGCGAAATTTTCCAGCGCTCTTGCCAGCCTCCGTGTGAAAGCAGGTAATATTCACCTGAGCCGGGTAGCTCTTTGACATTTACCCAAAAGCTGATCGTGGTCTTGCCAGTATTATACGCCACCGAATTGGCCACTTCAACACCTTCTGCTCCGTCAAAAGAAACCGCGTTGTTGGCCAAACCAAAACGATCAGTGCTGGGCACCGATCCGTGGTTGATCCCATCGTTTTTGTAAGCTGTAGCATCATGCAAATTGCCCGCCATTTTGAATTCAGCGACCAATGGTGAAGAGGTACTTGGCTCAGTAGTTTGAAGGATATGCAAAATATTCACTTGTGCCGCGCTCAAATCGGTGTTGAACAACTGTACCTCATCCAGATCACCATCAAAAAAGTTTCCGCCATCAATCGGGTTGTACCCAATGCCCAGGGGATGTTGGGTGGAATTGAGGTTGCCCACTACGTTTTTGGAATTGGCCAGTACGCCATCCAGGTAAATGAGATCCTTGATGCTATCGTGTACCATCACCACATGCGTCCATTTTCCCGGAACGAGGGCATTGCCATCACCCGAATCCATGTCAGAAATGCCATTGGTGTAATTGGTGGTAAAAACGGGTTTGCCGTGACCCGGCAAGGATATTTTCCACCGTTCCTGCCAGCCACCATGCGAGAGGAGAAAAACCTCACCCGTAGCAGGCAATTTGTTCACTTTTACCCAAAAACTGATGGATGCTTTGGGTGAATTAAGCGGCGCGGTTGGCGGAGCCGTCAACTCAGAAGAGGTTCCATTGAACCGATAGGCGGCATTGCCCGAACCAAAGCGGTCGGTTCGCAAACTGAGGTTTTTGCCATCGGCGTGATTGGCCAAAATTCCCTCGTCCCTAGTATTGCCCGTAAAGGAATAATGGCTCAACAAACCTTTGGCCACAACTGGAACGGCACTTTGGGCGGCATACAATGTGCCAATTTGTTGGGCTGTGAGGGCCTCGCCAAAAATGTTGAGTTCATCAATGTCTCCATTGAAAAAATTGCCACCATCTACGGCGTTGTAACCAATCCCGAGGGGTTTGGTCGTATTGTTGAGGTCACCCGCCACGGCTTTCTCGGCTACTTTGACGCCGTTCATGTAAATGAGGTCTTTGCTGCCATCGTGTACAAATGCCACGTGTTTCCACACACCTACCGCGAGGGTATTCCCATCACCGGAATCCATGTCGGAAATGCCGTTGGTGTGATTGGTCGTCCAAACGGGCTTGCCGTGGTTGGGCATAGAGATTTTCCAGCGCTCTTGCCAGCCACCAAAAGACAAAAGAAAAACTTCCCCTTGCACGGGTAGGCTTTTGACCCGCACCCAAAAGGCCACTGTTGTTTTGGGCGTATTTAAAGCAGCAATGCTGGGGGCTTGTAAGGTGCTTTGTACACCATCAAAATAAAATGCCTTGTTCGCCCAGGCAAAACGGTCGGCGCTCAATATGGCGCCATTGACCGCGGCATCATTGTGGTTGGCCGAAACATCCCTGGCCGAGCCATCAAAAGGATAACTCGCTACGGAAGTTTGCCCATACAGTGCCCCGGTGCAGAGTACCCAGCAAGAGAGGAGTTTCAATACATGTATTTTCAATTGCATTTCATGTTGGTTTTATGGTTGTTTTACAATTAATTGGGCTTTTACCCGTCCATTCGAGAACAGTTTTAACCAATACGCGCCCGCAGGCAGGTAGGACAAATCCAGTGGCCCATTGGCCACGGTTTCGAGTGACCAAGCCTTGATCATTTTTCCATCGATTTGGTAGAGCTGGAGTGTTCCACGCTGTTTTTTCCAATCTGTATCTACAATTTGGATGGAATGAACGAAGGGATTGGGCATTACCTGCAAGGGTTCGATGGCGATTAAAGCCTGTTTTGTTTGCGTTGTAGTATTGTTCGTGTACAGTATTTTTACTTGATCGGGAGGAAGTGCATGGTTATAAACTCGAACTTCGTCCAGCACCCCGGCGAAGTTGTATTGGGCATCATCGGGCCACATTTGCCCAAACAACATAGGCAGTGCACTTGTCCTGATTTTTCCGGTAAAAGGCACCACCGTTTCCAGCTCGCCATCCAGGTAAAGCGCCATATAGCTGCCATCGTAAGTTGCCGTAACTTGATGGTAAGTGCCAGGAAGTAACTCAGTAGCCGAATCCAGGTCTTTAATACCATTGAGGCTATTGACCGTCCAGCGCAGTTGACGGCTTGGCGTAAGTGATAATTTCCAACGTTGTTGCCAACTGCCATGTGACAAAAGGAAACTTTCCCGATCGGGCACGGCATTGATTTTGAACCAGGTACTCAGGGTAATCGCCTGGTCAAAATTGAGCAGCGGGTGATTGGGCACCAGGATGTGTTGGACATTTCCATCAAAAGAAAAGGCTTCGGAAGAGACACCATTGCGGTCGGAACTGATGCGGGCCCGCATCACTTGCCCATCCAAATGATTGGGTCCCTGGTCGCGGGCATCGCCCTGGAAAGGATAAAAAGCCACCAGCTCTCCGCTGGAGGGGGCAAAATTTCGCACCCAGATTTTAGTGCTTGCGCTTGTTTTTAATCCAGCAGGGTCTTTCACTTCTACACTGATGGTATATACACCCTCGATGGATGGCGCACGCCAATTCGCTTGATTTCCAGTTTCTTGCAAGGTTCCACCTGTTGCCTTCCAGGTATAGATCAAAGCATCTTGGTTGGTATCGCTTGCCCGAACGTTAAGCGTCAAATCACCATTGGGCAACACGTAGCTCGCCGATTTTTCAATGGCCGAAATAATGGGCGCACGGTTGATGGCCGCAACTATGTTCAGGAGCAAGGTCGCGGTATCAGATAGTCCTTCCGCGTCTTGTACAATCAGTTTGAGTTCGATTTGCCCAGGCTCGGCTGGTGCTTTTAACTGTACTACTTTCCCAGTGCTAGTCAGTTCACCTTTGCTAACCGACCAATAAAAATCCAGGTTACTGCCTTCAGGGTCGAGGGCTTGGCCAAAAACACTGACGTCATCCTTGATCATCAGCGTGTCTTCTTTGAGGCCGATTCCCTGGATGCGCGGCCGGGCATTCAACTTTATTTTGGTTTGCTGATAGTCCACCACTACCCCATCCACCAGGAATTTATTTTCGTGATAAGTTGCCTCTCCTCCGGCGGGGGTGAGCACCAACAAAACAGCTTCATTGGGCGGAATGGTGACGGTGACTTTGCCTTGCACGTTGGTTTGTACAAAATTCTCTTGCAGGGTATTGTACAGGTCTACCGGCACATTGCCCAAATCCAGTTCTACACCTTGAACCGTGGCATACGAATTGAACAACAAATAGCTGGGATAAGCATCCGCGCGGAAAAAGTCGGTCTTTAAGAGATCCAAGCAAAGGATTTTTTCAACATTGGTTTTTTTAACAATTGCCCCCAAGTAGCCAATTGAACCCGTGCTGTACAAGGAGAGGTTGGTTGCGGCCCATTTTCCAGCCAGGGCATCCCCGGTAGAAACGGGTGACTTTCCATTCAGTTTTTCCCGCAATGCTTCATAACCGATCACCCGCTCGGGGTCGTATTGATTGGACCAGTCCGAAGCGTCTTGCAGTGAATTGGGTAAAAAACCAGGGTAAAACAAACGGTTGGCATTGCTCAGGTTGAGCATCCATTTGCCGATGGCTCGGGCAAAACGTTTGTCGTAGCGCAACATCGGCACGAGCGCTGCGGCTTGTTGTAAGCCATTGAGTTGAAAAGCATAATCGTTGCCCGCGTCGTTGGCTTCACCCACAAGTCCCGAGACTTCAAAACCGCCCCATTTACCGACGATGGTACCCCAACCCCGCAAGGCTCCACGATTGAAAGACCAATTCAGCATCTTTTCGATGTCGTATCGGGTGTTGAGTTCGGCGTTCATTTTGGCAGCCACGTAGGTTCCGTAGGGCAATTGGAGTTCGTAGGAGGGATTATCGGGCCAGGAATTGAGGAATTCCATGCACCACTCTGCCCCCTGGAGGTATTTTTTGTCGCCCGTTTTTTGGTAGGCATGGTACAACATCCAGGCAAAAGCCCCGGCGGCTTCGGGTTCTTTGACACCAGCGACCAAAGGTTTCATTTGTTCAAAATTCCAGGCGCGGTAATTCAGGTATGCGCTGGTCCAAGGGGCGCTGCTGCCACCCATTTTTTTCGACGCTTCCAGCAGCCGATCCGCAATGTGGATAAACTGGAGTTTTGAGTCCCCAAACCCTTGCGGGTAAAGGTCGGTCAGTTGATAAAAATAGACGTTGGGCATCATGTCGTACCACCAATCCTGGCCACTGCGGGTACTGGTATTGTTGAGGTAGAGGTTTTCGCCATTGGCTTTGTTGAAAAAATCCTGGGACTGTACCAGCCAGTCGCGGCCAAACTGGTTTTGTTTGTCAATGCCCAATAAACTGGCGCCTACCAGCGAAGGCAACACGTTGATGGCTTCATTGCCAACAGGTGGGTTTGATCCCACATAAGTCGACAGGCCAAAAACGGGCGATGCTGGATAATTTATTCCCGCATTTTTGAAAAAAACCAGGGGCAGATGGGTTCCGGTTTTGGTGACATCGTACACAAAGGAATCGTACTTCTCCGCCACCTGCGCCCAGTTGCGGATGTTGAATGGGGCGGGTTGGTTGGGCATTTGTTCAATGCGGGGAATGGCAATTTGGCCTGCCTGGGCGAAGGCGGAAATGCCAATGCTCCAGAAGGAGAGGAAAAGTGATGTACGAAACATGTAAATGCTGATGCTCATATGCAAATGATTGTTTTGGGGGGATTTACTGATACTGCCTAGTCTCATACCTTCTAAGGTGAACTAAGGTGCCTAAGGTGGTGAAGAAAAAATATGACTCTTGCGCGCAAGCGCGAAGAATTTTTGTTTGAACCACCTAAGGCACCTTAGTTCACCTTAGAGGGTCACCTCAGAAAGTATGCGCCTCCGGCGCTTGTCAGAAATGGCGGATGTTAAAATTTCACAACTGATCAATAACCCGGATTCTGCACCAAAAAAGGATTCAAGTCGAGCTCCGTTTGTGGCAATGGCCACAACTCGTGTTTACCCACCTTAAAGTTCGACAAGTACTGAGGAGCGAGCCCCCAGCGCACGATGTCGAAGAAGCGGTGCATTTCGAAGGCCAATTCCACCTGGCGCTCGTGGCGGATGGCGGTCAGCAGCGTAGTCTTGTCCGTGGCACTTACGGGAGGTAGTACTGTTGCAGGAGTAGCGGACTGCGCCCTGGCTCGTGCCCTTACTTCTTCCAGCGGGATTTTTGCTGCGGGAATGTTGTTGAGTTCAGCTTTGGCTTCGGCTTCCCAGAGCAGGACTTCGGCATAGCGAATCGCCGTGTAATTGATGTCGCCATCTGCTTTTTGCGTCGCTTCTTGATCCGATTGCAGATACTTGAGCGGACTGAATTGGGTGGAAGAAAATGAAGCAAAATAGGTCACCCCGAAATAGTCATCGCGGTTGCGGGCTACGCTGAATTTGAGTCTGGGATCGCCTGCTTCAAAAACATCCACCAATTCTTTGGTCACTTCGGCAAAGCCGTAACCGCCGCCGTATTTTTTGGAAGCCCACCACTGGTTGAGGGAATTGCCTACCCCAAGTTGCAGGTTGCTGTGCTGAATTTCCCACACCGATTCGCTGTTATTTTGGGTGTTCTTGCGAAAGTTGTCTCGAAAATCAGGCACCAGTTTGTAAATCCCCAGGGCTTTGATTTTCTGGATGTAGTCCAAAGCACCCGCCCAGTCTTTCTGATAGATTTTAGTTTTCGCGGCCAAAGCCAGCGCCGCTCCTTTGGTCGCCCGCCCCAACGAAGTGGCCGGATAACTCAGCGGCAATACCAGGGCCGCACTTTCGCAGTCCATAAGAATTTGGGCTTGCACTTCGCGCAATGGGGTGCGGGGAATTTTGAGTTCAGCAGGCGGCAGCAATCTGGTGATCAGTGGAACATCGCCAAAAACCTGCGTAAGGATGAAATAATAGTAAGCCCGTAAAAACTGGGCTTCGGCTAAAATGCGGCTTTTTTGGGCGGCATCCATTTCAATGAGGGGCACTTTGTCCAAAACCGTATTGCACTGGGTGATGCCGTTGTAGTTGAGTTTCCACAAATCGTTGAGTTCCTGCGTACGCGGCGTATGGGTCAAAAAGTCAAATTCAGTCAATCCAGGCCGCGAGCCATCGCCACCTACCACCGCTTCATCGGAGGCGATGACGCCCAGGCCCCAGTAAAAATTGTTGTTCTCGTTGTTGAACAACAGGGCATTGTAAGCCGCATTCACGGCTTGTTCAGCATCCTGGGCCGTCTTGAAATAAGAACCCGCATCTAGGATGCCGATGGGTTCTTTCTCCAGGATGTCCGCGCAAGCAGAACAAACGAAAAACAAACACAGGCCAAACAATTGTTTCCAAAATCTCATACAGCACTTTTGTGTTCTCTATCAATTGCGAAGAAATGTGCGACCTCTCCGAGGTCGGAAAACCTGGCTTTCAATCCTTTCTACAAACGTTCGACTTCTCAGAAGTCGGTTCAAATGACCTCGGAGAGGTCAAACGTTTGTAGAAGTTAGATTGCGCTTGTTTTTTCGACCTCGGAGAGGTCGCACTTCATTGGTTTCCAAAGCAATTGATTTAAAATTTACGTTAGGAATAGTAATCAAACAGTTCAAAAATCCAGGTGAAATCCCAAGATGAAAGTACGTGGGGCGGGCACAGTTCCCCAATCGATGCCTACGGCAAGATCGGACGACACGTTGTAGCCTCGGGTATCGTTGGTATTGGCCTGGATTTCTGGATCAAGGCCGCTATACCGGGTGATGGTCAGGGCATTTTGTGCGCTCAGGTACAAACGAGCTGCTCCAATACCCGGCCAGTTCAGGCTTTTTTTCAAATCATAACCCAGGGTGATGTTTTTGATCCTTAGGTACGAGCCATCTTCCAAAAAACGGGTAGAAATGCGGCGATTGCCATTGCGGTCATCCACACTCACTTTGGGGATGTTCGTATCCGTATTGGTGGGCGTCCAGCGGTCTAAAATGTCGCGGTAGGAATTGAATCCTCTGGATTGGGTTTCGTAGGCAAAATTTCCATAAAGGAAATACACATCGTTGCCCTGGACGCCCTGGGCCAAAAGAGACAGGTCAAAACTCTTGTATTGCACATTGAGGTTGAGGCCATAAATGAAATTGGGGAAAGGGCTACCCAGATGGGTACGGTCTTTGTCGTTGATGGTACCGTCCTGATTCAGATCCGCGAATTTGACATCGCCAGGGCGGGTATCCAAGGTTTGAAATGGACTGGCGGCGATTTCCTCCTGGGTTTGAAAGATGCCCTGCATTTGGTAGAGGAAAAATGAACCAATCGGGTAACCCGGCTCGGTTTTGGTAATGGGGCCATCGGAGAGACCAAATCCACCCAAAATGGGTTCAGAATCTGCCACGGAGAGCACCTCATTGCGCACCAATGAAAGATTACCTGTAAGACTATAATTCCCGTCTTTGAACCGCGCCCGGTAATTGAGGTTTAGGTCGACGCCTTTATTTTCTACTTCTCCGGCATTGACATAAGGAGGATTCGAGCCGCCACCGGCCTGCGGAACAGGGACCCGCACGATGATGTCGCTGGTGATTTTTTTGTACACATCCACTGTAAAATTGAGGCGATCTTTCCACAAACTCAGGTCGAGGCCCAGGTTGAATTGCGCGGTGGTTTCCCACTTGATTTTGCTGTTGCCCGTTTCAACTAGACGCGCTCCCGTGGCCACTTCTCCACCAAAGGAGTACACCCGTTGTCCAGTTTGCACCAGGGAACTGTAAGGATAAAGACCAATTTCCTGGTTGCCCAATTCGCCGTACGAAGCCCGGATTTTTAAACCAGAAATCAATTTGCTGGAGGCAAAAAAAGCCTCATTGGATACATTCCAGGCGGCAGACACCGAGGGGAAATACCCGTAGCGGTTGCCTTCTCCAAAACGCGAAGAGCCGTCGCGCCGCAGCGAAGCATTCAATACGTAACGACCCGCATAACTGTAATTGGCCTGACCAAAAAAGGAATACAAGCTCCATTCGGTGCTGATGCCCGAGGCACCAAGATTGGTCAATATTTGCGGCACGGAATTGTTGATGTTGCGGAAAAGCGGATCGCTGCGCGAAAAATTGTTGGCCGAAGCACCGAGGTAATTGGTGCGGTTCACGATGGCTTCCATGCCCAGCAAGATCGAGGCTTTGTGTTGGCCAGTCTTCAGGTTGTAATCGAGTGAGTTGTTCCAGACGAGGTTTTGTTCAAAAACCCGCGATTCATTGAGCGAAGTGGGGGAATAAATAGCTGGCGATAACCTTTCTTTGAACAGTTTTTCGTTGGTAAACAAAAAATCGCCCCCCAGGTTGGTGCGGAAATGCAGGTTTTTGAGGGGTTGCAGTTCGGCAAAAACATTGCCAAAAACCCGGTACCGTTTGATGTTCCAATCCGTCGCCTCATTAAAAGCCAGTGGATTGGCGTTGCCGTCGCCGTATAATGTGGGATCCCCCAATTCTGAACTGGTTTTGTAATACGTCCCATCCTCCCGCGCAACGCGAAAAACTGGCGCAGCAATCAAGGCGTAACGGATGCCACTCAACTCATTGCCAGGGCCTCCCCCATCGCCGGAGCTACCGATCAGCTTGCGGTCAGAAACAGAAAAAGACAGGTTGTTGCCCAGTTTTAACCAGGAATTGCCAATCTCACTGTTCATCCTGACCGAATATTTTTTGAAACCTTGTCCGGTATAAATACCTTGCTGGTCTAGGTATTCACCCATCAAATAATACGATCCGTTGGGGCCACCTCCGGTAGCACTCAAGTAATAGCGGCTCATGGGCGCGGTGCTGAAGACCTTGTCCAGCCAGTTGTTGTCGGGCAATGTATCCAGAATTTGGGGATCGTAGCCCGTCAGTTGTCGGCGCGGATCGCGCAAGGCGTTGGCATTTTGAATGGCTTCATTACGGATCGTAAGGTATTCCGCGGAATTCAGCAATTCGGGTAGGTTAGTAGCTTGTTGTAGCCCCTGATACATGTCAAAAGAAAAGGATGGTTTACCCGATTTTCCCTTTTTGGTGGTGATCAACACCACCCCATTGGCTGCCCGGGCACCGTAAATGGCCGCGGCGGCGCCATCTTTGAGCACTTCAATGGATTCGATGTCGTTGGTGGAAAACATGTTGATGCTGCCCGTGGTGGGCACCCCATCAATAATAAATAGAGGATTGTTGTTGCCCAGGGTGTTGACCCCACGGATGCGAATTGAGATATCATCGCCCGGTGCGCCCGTAGCCTGGGTGACTTGTACCCCGGCCACCTGTCCTTGTAGCGCCTGATCGAGGCCCAAAACCGGGAGTTTGGCAATGTCTTTGGCTTTTACCGAGCTGATGGACGAGGCTACATCCGAGCGAAACTCACGTTTGTAACCTACCACCACCATGTCTTGCAAGAGTTGGGCTTCGGTTTCCAGTTGAATGAGCAGTGTAGTGGCATCCTGAACGGTACGCTCAATAGTGGTATAACCCAAAAAACTGAAGATCAGGGTACTTCCTTTGCTCGCTTCCAGACTAAAGGCTCCGGCTACGTCGGTGACTGCGCCAGTCTGGGCTCCTTTCACTTGGATGTTTACCCCGATCAAGGGTTCCTGATTGGCGGCATCTACCACTTTTCCGCTGAGTTGAAGTGTGGCAGGAATTTGCCCGAATAAGGTGCTGATCCCCCACAAAAGCAGCATAATTAAAGGTAAAAGTTGCTTCATATCGTCGAGTGCGCGCAAAGTCAACTCCGAATATGTCATCTTTGTAACTTCACCAACGCTCGCAAAATTACCTTGAGAATAATTGCGATTTTGGCACTTTCCGGCAAATCATTCGTACTTTTAAGCAATATCCAAGAAGTTTTTATTCCTATTCCTAATGAAATTTTACAATGGAAGTTTTTCTCCAAATAACTCCACTCAAAGAGTCGGATGTTTTTGTGGTATTGGATGCGGTCAACAATCGTTTTGATTACCCCATGCACAACCACCCCGCCTTGGAACTCAATCTGGTCAGCGGGATCTCTGGTACCCGCACCGTGGGGGACTCGACGCAGCATTTTCAGGAAAACGATTTGGTATTTATGGGACCCTACCTCTACCACAAGTGGGATGCCGAAGTCGCCCTGCAACCAAAAGGCAAAAACTACCGCGTGATCACCATTCAGTTCGGATCAGATCTCTTCAATGCGCATTTGTTACAAAAAGAGCCTTACCACAAAATCAGGAAACTGCTGCAACGCTGTAGCCGTGGCATCCGCTTTTACGGCAAAACCTATGAAGATGTCTTTATCCGCATGAAAGAACTGACAACTGACAAGGGTATGGACAGCGTGCTGGAGTTTTTCAAACTACTGGATGTACTTTCTCGTTCCAACGAATTTGAATACTTGAGCAGCGAGGGTTTTACCCCGCAAGCTTCAAAAACGGACAGTCGCCGCATTCAGATTGTGTATACCTACATGTTGGAGAATTTTTCCAACCACCTCATGAAAGTATCGGATGTGGCCAGCCTGGTCAACATGAGTGATTCCTCTTTCAGTCATTTTTTTCGCAAACACGCGCACCACAGCTTCAAACAGTTCTTGATTGACCTGCGGATGCGGTTCGCCTGCAGATTGCTCCTGGATTCAGAGGAAACGATCACCGAAATCTGCTTTCACTCGGGCTTCAACAACGTGACCAACTTCAATCGTTTGTTTTTGAAGTACCGCTTTTGTGCGCCATTGCAATACCGCAAATTCCACGGGGAGAATGTTGATTTTGATTGGTCGGGGCAGTTTTTGCCGAATCAATTTATTCCGGCGGGGATGCCGGAGGAATAGGTGTAAAGGCACTCCATTGGATTCAAATCATCTTCATAACTGCTTCAAATACTCCAACAATGCCAGCCTTTCCTCGGCACTCAACTGATCTCCATAGGTATGGCCGCCATTGCCATAACCATTGAGGGTCGTGTTGTAGGTTTGTTTGTCGGTCGCGTTGGCTTCGATGCTGTATGTCCAGCCCATCTTTTGCAGGTCGTAATCACTGTCCTCAAAACTGCGTCGCCAGAACTTGGGGCGTTGTGTGCTGTCCAGCAAATCTTCCAGGGTAGGTACCGAGCCATTGTGCAAATACGGTGCTGTTGCCCATATCCCGTCCAAAGGCGGAGCCACGTAACCCCGGGAAGGTTTCGCTTCCGAGCGTGGCGCAGATTGCCCATACCAGCTTTGGGTGTACCAATTGCTGAACTGGATGTTTTCCATAAAATAGTTGGCGTAAGCCGAATCGGTGCCCACCTTGTCCACGCGCACCAGTAAATTGGGGTAAGATTCTTCCGCCCCGTAAGTACCATGACAAGCCTGACAGTTTTTGGCATAAATAGTTCTTCCCTTTGCGGCCAGCGTTTGGTCAATGGTGCCGGGGTATTTCGGGGCTTGCAATTGTTGCAGCCAGGCCATCACGTCTTTAAAGTTGTTGTTGATGCGCCGGGCATTAACCGTATCCTCCACCGCAACCACGGCCACTTGCATCAAAAGTTTGCTAAAATCGCCGCGCCCCATACCATTGTAATACAGGGCATATTTCTTCTTGGCCAGCCAAAGCGGTGGCACATCCGATCCGATGGATGCCTGCGGGACGGGGAAAATGGTTTGGCCCCCATTCCAACTCAAATCGGCCGGGCGACGGTGCGCCACACTGGCCTGTTCCAGGGCAAAAGCCGGATTGATGCCTTTGAAAGGCATGATGATGTAGGGAAGTGTCACTTTACTGCCCCGCACGAAGGGTTCAAAAGCTTGCCATTCCGGCGATTGTTCGCCATACCGATTGCGGATGCCAAATTCCAGGATGTTGAACAAGGCGGCGTTATTTTGGGTAAAATCCAGCAAACTATTGCCCAAACCCGGAATGAACTGCCCATTCACCTTGCCCGAATGACAGCCAAAACAAGTGAGTCCACTGGCCACTTGCACCCCCGATGCGGTGGTAAAGGCATTGAAACCCGGCGGCAATTTGGCGTTGGGGCCTTCGCGTTGCAGGAGGTTTTCATCGTTGGTGTTACCCGGAAAGGAATTGTACACCGCGAGAGGAATCCCTCCCCCAATGAAGTCACCCGTACGCAAGTAATCCCAGCCACGTTGAGCATCGCCGTTGCGGGGTTGGATGTTGGTCGGTAGAACCGCGGTGCCAGGCGGAATTTCTGGGTCAGTTGGCCCAATGGATTCATCTTTGCAATAACTCAAGACCAGCAGGCCAAAAAGGGAGAAAAGGAAAAAGTGTCGTTTGGTACGCATCGGAGCATGCTTTAGCGTGTAATTCACTTCAATAGTTTCACAACGCAGCAATAATCCCGATTGTTTTTACTTTTTTAAGTTACCAAATGAAAAGTATGATGAGAAAACGCTACACTTTCCTATTCCTTTTGCTGATTTTCAGTACTATTGCTTGCAAAAGAGAAAATAACCCAAAAAGCACCATGACCAATTACAAAAAACTTCCACTGCGGGGAGAGCAAGGTTTCAACGCAGTCATTGAAGTTCCTGCTGGAACCAATCGCAAACTTGAAATCCAACCAGATGGCCAATTTGTAGCCGAACAAGTTCAAGGCAAGGCCCGAGTCGTTGATTTTTTACCTTATCCTGGCAACTACGGCTTCATTCCTTCGACCTTGATGGATGAAGCCCGCGGTGGTGACGGAGACGCCCTCGATGTGATCATCATCGGAGAAACCGTTCCTGTGGGCAGCGTTCAGGAGTTCATCCCTATTGCCGTATTGAAGATGATCGATGAGGGTGAAAACGACACCAAGATCATCGGCATTCCTGCTGATCCAGCCTTACGGGTCATTCGTGCAACCAATTTTGAACGATTTATGTTAGAATACGATGCAGCCAAACGCATCATCGAAACCTGGTTTGTGCATTACCAGGGCTATGGAACCGTGCAAGTATTGGGCTGGGAGGACGAAAAATCTGCCTTGGCCGAAATTGAAAAATGGAAGCTTTAAGCTGCGGCTAAACCAACTAAATTTTTGCTCAATATCATTGGTGTTTTATGCTCGACAACCAAAATCACCTGAATTTCTCTCCAATGGACGCATCCAAGACCCTGGAATCACCCCAGCGATGTTCGATTCAATCCCTTTTTCAACCTTTTTGGCAAAACACCCCGGCTTTTCCCTTCGGCCAAAAGGTAGCTGCTGAGGGTTACGAATGGCTTTACGTGTCCCAGATAGATCAAGTGACCGAGCATTGGCAAAACGGCTCCAACTTGTTTTTGCAACCCAGATACTTCCAGGCGCTGGAAGATGCACACACCGAAGGACTGGAATTTCGCTACCTACTGGCCTTCAAAAATGGAAAAGCAGTAGGTGGCATCAACCTGCAACTCCTTACCGTCAGTGCTGCGCATAGCATTCGTTCTTTGCGCCAAAGGGAATTAATCGGTTTTTGGGACCGCATCAAGTTACTCCTGGCAAATTGGGGAACCTACCGCTTCATGATCTGGGGCAACATGTTTTTGACGGGCCAGTACAACCAATGGTGGGATATTGCGGAAAAAGAACTACCCACCTTACAAGCCGCGACCATGAAGGTATTGAACTGTTTGGCGCGGCAAGAAAAGATCCAAATTTTGATGGCTCGGGATTCTTTTCATCATGAAGAAGGCCTGGAAAATGCCGGTTTTCACGCCATCGACTTCCAGCCGAATATGTGCATGAACCTGCCAGATGCCTGGAAAAATAGCGATGATTACCTCAACGCCATGAGCTCCAAATACCGCGTGAGGGCCCGCCGAGCTTTCAAAAAAGCGGATGGGGTGATTTTTCGAGAATTGGACCTGCGACAGATTGAATTGTTTTCAGAGGATCTCTATGCTTTGCACATTTCGGTAGTCAATCAAGCCGATTTCAATATGTTGTGGGTTGGAAAAGATTACTTCACACAGTTGAAACAGCAATTGGGCGCCGATTTTTGCCTCACCGCTTGTTTTGAAAAAGAGCGTTTGTTGGGCTTTTTTACCACCATCCGCAATGGCAAGGAACTGGATGCCAATTTCCTCGGTTTTGACCCTGAAGCCAACCGCGAGCACCAGTTGTACCTCAGCATGTTGTACAAAATGGTAGAACAAGCGCTGCAATTCCGCTGCAACAAAATATGCTTTGCCCGTACCGCGCTGGAAATCAAAAGTTCGGTGGGCGCAGTCGCTCAAAAGACCTTCATTTACCTCAAACATACCAATCCCATTTTGAATCGCATTTTGCCAACCGCCGTTCGATTTGGGGAGCCTAAAGAACACTGGACACCAAGACATCCGTTTCGCGAGGAGTGATGATAAAATAAAGGCTTACCAAACATTCCCCTCCTCGTTTCTGTTTCATTACTTACTTTTGCAGCGCTTTCAAAAAGAAGTAAGGATTTATGGCAAAATTTGCAATCGACCTCAAATCGGGCGATATAAAAAAAGAGACAGAACTGATTGTCGGGATTGATTTGGGTACGACCAATAGTTTGGTCGCATACATAAAAGATGGCCAGGCGGTAGCCGTCAAAGGCAAAAATGGGAAAAGTACCCTTGTGCCATCAGTCGTGCATTTCAGCAAAGAGGGCAGAATAGTGGTGGGTGATGCCGCCAAGGAAAAGCTCATCACCGACCCTGAAAATACCATCTATTCGGTCAAACGCCTGATGGGCAAGTCTTACCATGATGTGGAGGGTGTACAGCAGTATTTTGGGTATAAGATCATTGACAACGATACCGAGAGTTTGGTCAAAATCCGGGTTAAGGACAAGTTTTACACCCCTACCGAATTGTCTGCTGAAATCCTCAAGTACCTCAAAAACCGCATCGAAGCAGAACTGGATCAAATCGTCAGCAAAGCCGTTATTACCGTTCCAGCTTATTTCAATGATTCCCAACGCCAGGCCACCCGCGATGCCGGAAAACTGGCTGGATTGGATGTCTTGCGCATCGTCAACGAACCCACAGCCGCCAGTTTGGCCTACGGCATTGGCCTGGACCAAAGCGAAAGCCATACCATCGCGGTATACGACCTGGGCGGCGGCACGTTCGACATTTCCATTTTGCGCATTCAGGACGGGGTATTTGAAGTACTGGCCACCAATGGCGATACCTTTCTGGGCGGTGATGATTTTGACCGCGTAATTGTCGACCACTGGGTGAACCTGAATCAATTGGACTACGAACAAGTTACCAACGATAAAGAATTGAGCCAGGCGCTGCGTCTGCAAGCCGAAAAAGCAAAAAAAGCACTCAGTACTGAGGATGGTTATCATGGCAGCGTTGATGGCATCACTTGTGCCCTGACCCGCAGCCAATTCGAAAACCTCATCCAGCCTTTGGTGGATCGCACCATCGCATGTTGCCAAAACGCCCTGCGCGACGCCCAGGTCAAATTGGAAGCAATTGACCGGGTGATCATGGTGGGTGGCTCTACCCGAGTTCCTTTGGTGCGCAACTCGGTGGGGCAATTTTTTCAGCAAGAAGTGTACGACAAAGTCAATCCTGACGAAGTGGTGGCCCTGGGTGCAGCCATTCAAGCCGATGTACTTGCGGGCAATCAAAAAGAAATATTGCTACTGGATGTCACCCCCTTGTCCCTCGGTATCGAGACCGTAGGCGGCCTGATGGACGTCATTTTGCCCCGCAACTCCAAAATTCCTACCCGCGTAGGCCGGCGCTACACCACCTCCGTGGATGGGCAGCGCAACCTCAAAATTGCGGTGTATCAAGGCGAACGCGATTTGATCCAACACAACCGCAAGCTTGGCGAGTTCATCCTCAAAGGGATTCCGCCGATGCCCGCCGGATTTCCCAAAGTGGAAATCCAGTTCATCCTCAATGCGGATGGTATTTTGAAAGTAAAAGCGGAAGAACTGCGCTCGAACCTGGAGCAAGAAATTGAAGTAAAACCATCTTACGGCATTTCTGAAGAAGAAATGGCCATGATGCTGATCGACTCCATCCAAAATGCCGCCGATGACCTGGCCATTCGTTCCCTGCTCGAAGCGCGCAACGAAGCCAACAACATCATCCTTCACTCCGAGCGTTTTGTAGTGCAAAATGCCGAAATTCTGAACGAGGAAGAACTGGCTACTACCCGCTCCTTGACCCAAGCGCTGCGTGAAGCTGTGGCGGGCAATGACAAAGACGCCATCAACAGCGCCATGGAGGCGCTGAATACCTACTCTGCACCGCTGGCCCATCGCGCCATGGACGTAGCCATTTCGGACGCCATGAAAGGCAAACAATTATAACGGTATGATCTGGAAACAACCCATCGATTTAGCGGTATTGAATGCCTCTCGAAAAAACACACTGATTGAACACCTGGGAATAGAAATGTGTGGCTACGGAGAAGACTACTTACAGGCAAAAATGCCGGTAGACCACCGTACGGTGCAACCTTTTGGTATTTTGCACGGCGGTGCCTCTGCAGCGTTGGCGGAAAGTGTGGGCAGCATGGCCTCTTTGTTTACTTTTGATGACCCGAGCAAACAGCACGCAGTCGGCATTGAATTGAATGCCAGTCACCTACGGGGCGTCAGCGAGGGCCATGTAATTGCCACCGCGAAGCCTGCCCGTTTGGGCCGAAAAATACACGTTTGGAACATCGAGATCCACGATGATAAAGGGCGTTTGATTTGTGTGAGTAGGCTGACGATGGCGATTGTGGAAGGGGGATAAGTTAACGTCTACTCTATTTTTACAATTTGCCAATTGTCCCCGTTTTGAATCGTAGTTACCCGCCAAACTCGCTGTTTCGTCCCCGCTTTTAAAGTCAAATTCACCGTCGCCTGATCGAGCCCAGAGACTTGTTCAATGCTGTTGATCGACCAATATTCAATGTCACCTACCCATTGGTATTTTGTAAAAAAAGGGCAAAGCTGCTCGTAAAAGAAAGGGTTGTTGTCGATGTTCTCGTAATACTCCGAAAAAGGGACCTCTTTGAAATGATCCTGGCAGATTTGAAAGCGCAGTTTTTCGGAAATTTTAAAGGAATCGGACACGCAGCCTAAGGAATCCAGATTGTGGAAATACTGCTCGTAATCGAGCACCGTTTCTCCGTTTGATCCTTTTTTCACGATGGCCGTATGTGCTTTGGCAGGTCCTTTGATGGCTTGTAAATACCAGTTGTAGAAACACAGCGCGGCGTCAGTAGGCGATTGAGCTTTACCAAAACTGCTGATCATCAAAAAAACCATCAAAATAAGCAGACGCATACCGTGTATCTTGTGTGCTGAAAAATTGGTTTCATTTTTCAGCACACAAGATACAGTTATTGGACTAGTCTATTGCTTTTTCGTTTCTACTTCAATCACGCCATCTTCTGCATCTTTGCCATACTTGTCGATGGCGGCTTTGCCTTTGATCACGTTGAGCGATTTGATGGTGTTGGGTTCAATACTTTTTAATGGCTCGCCTGATTCTCCCCTATGCAAACGACCCAATACTTTTCCATCTTTGACGATCAGGGGACGATCACTGGATGAACCTGAAGTGCGTATTTTAACGCTCCCCCCCGTGGTGACATTAACCGTCTCTACTTTTTGTGGCTCCCCATTTATATTTATATTGAAGTTCTGGTTTATCGAATTTTCAACAGACTGAGGGTTGCCTTTGGTGGTCACCACAATGACGCCGTCTTTGGCGGCTTCACCATAAGTGGCTATTGCCGATTCACCTTTGAGCACGTTGATGGCTTTGATGTCATCGGGATTTAATTTCGCCATGGGGTTTTCATCACCATCCAAACCCATGTTTTTTCCATCAATGATGATCAGTGGCTTTCCAGCAGAGGTGCTGATCACCCCGGATCCGCCCAGGGTAAGGGTTTGCCCATCGGTAACAACTTTCACGGTTGCATTACCTGATGTTACTTTGATCGTGGACTGGACGGGTACGGTGTCTGGAGCGAGCGTTGGAATAAGTTCAACTGCGGCAAAATTGGTTGTCGTTGCTTGTTTTTTCGCGGTTTCAAGGGGCTGAACACGCAGCTGCAAAACGGGAGTCTCCTCCAGTTTTTTGATGGTTTCGCCCAAATTCCCATTGCTCGCTGGCATGGGCAGCGCCTGGAGATAGTTTACGGAAAAAAACATGCCAAGGCTCAAAACCAGGGGCAGACAAATCGCGTACTGAATGGCTTTCCATTGCGGAGAACTCGTTTGAGTCATGCGCCGCAAACGGGAGCTCAATTGGGCAGCAAAAGTGTTGTAAGGCATTTGTTCAAGTTTTTGTTTTTGTGAAGCTAAAAGACATGCGTAGGCATATTTTGAACCTTGGGCCTCAATGACGCCCGCATCGGCTATAAATTCGTGGGTTTCTTGCAATCGTTGACGTAAGCGGTACACCAGAGGATTGAACCAGTGCAGGGCAATCCAGATTTCCATCAACAACACATCCCAACTGTGGCCCTGTTGCACATGAATGAGCTCGTGTTGCAGCACCATGGTGGGCATGGGCTGGTCGTTTTTCCAAAAAATGCAATTGAAAAAAGAGGCTGCTTCGGGTATGTCTGCTTGTTCCACCAGAACCCAGCCCCCCATATTTACCATTTTACCACTGCGGATCCAGCGCCAGATTTTGAGGTAATTCAGCAGGCTACGCAGTAATACGATGGAAAATCCAGTCAAGTATATGGCCAGCAAAACCGTGCCCCAGGAAATTACATAGGCTTGAGGCTGAGGAAACAAAAAACGCAACCATTCGCTGGGAATTTGTTGGCTTTGCTCCAAGATGCGTACCGCAGGGTGAACCGTTGAAGTAAGCGTCACCTCAATGCGCAAATGGGGAATCACCAAAGCCAACAAAGGGGTAAGCAACAAATACATGCGGTTGGCTTGAAAAAAAGACTCCCGATGCATCCAGCGCTCGTAGACCAAACCAAATGCCAGCAGGCACAAACTTGCATAAATCAGCGTAAAAATGGTAGGTGCAATGATACTCATGCGCAAATCATTTTGGAGTGGTTACTTGGATTCAGCTTTTTTTATTTCTTCCAACAAGCGTTCAATTTCGCTCAAGTCTGTTTTTTCTTCCCGCAGAAAATACGACAAGAGTTGGGTCGTTGAACCCGCAAAGTAGTGTTCCTTCATAGAACTCATGCTGGCTTTGCGGTAATCTTCCATGCTGATCAAGGGATAGTACCGATGGGTTTTGCCAAATGATTCGTGGTCCAGCCAGCCTTCACTCTCCAGTTTGCGTACCAAGGAAGAAATCGTAGTGACTGGAACCTGGGGCTCGTTTAACGCCTCCATGATCTCGCGGACAAAAGCTTTCCCCATCCGCCAAATGATCTGCATGATCTGTTCTTCTTTTTCGTTTAATTTCTTCATGCTGCAAGTTTACAACGATTTTTTCGTTGATACAACTTTATTTTAAATTTTTGACGAAATTTTCGTTAAAAACTTTGTTTTATCTTGTGCTTTTTATCAAAACGATGGATAAACTCAACATCATCATCATCGGCGGAGGGGCTGCAGGTTTTTTTGCCGCCATTCGCGCCGCGGAATGCAATCCTGCCGCGCAGGTCATCATTCTGGAAAAAGGGAAAGACGTACTGGGTAAAGTCAAAGTATCTGGTGGCGGGCGTTGCAACCTCACGCATGCCTGTTTTATCCCCCGTGAGCTAAGCAAATTTTACCCCCGTGGCGAAAAAGAATTGCTGGGCCCATTCAACCGATTTGCCTGTGGCGATACGATTGAATGGTTTGAAAAAAGAGGGGTCAAAACCAAAACAGAAGCCGATGGGCGCATGTTCCCCGTGAGCGATGACTCCCAAACGATCATCGATTGTCTTTGGGCTGCTGCCCGCAAGGTCGGAGTCAGCGTGTACACCAACACCGCGCTCAAAGCATTAAAAGCCCCCACAGCTGAGCGAAAAACTTGGGTAATTGAAACCGCACAACAGACCCTCTACGCCGACCGGGTCATGATGGCGAGTGGAAGTTCCCCCAGCATGTGGGAACTTTTGGGCAAATTGGGACACCGCATTATCGAGCCGGTTCCTTCTCTTTTTACCTTCAACATCAAAGACCCACGTTTAAGCGATTTGTTGGGTGTATCTGTTCCTTTGGCCGAAGCCGTGATTGAAGGCAGCAAACTGAGCAGCGTTGGCCCGCTCTTGATCACCCACTGGGGCTTGAGTGGCCCTGCCATCCTCAAACTCTCGGCCTGGGGTGCGCGTGAATTGGCGGCCATGCAGTACCGCTTTGTGATCCGCATCAATTGGATCATGGCCAAACTGGAAGATGCCCGCCAAGACATCGACACCTTAAAAATGGAGGACGGGCGTAAAATGGTGGCCGCCCACGCGCAATTTGGCTTGGCAACCCGCCTCTGGAAACGCCTGGTCAGCGCCGCAGGCATCCGGGACGACAAACGTTGGGCCGATTTAAACAAAAAGGAAATCCAGCAATTGGCCGCAGAATTGACCCAGGGCCGTTTTCAGGTGAATGGAAAAAGCACCTTCAAAGAGGAGTTTGTCACCGCTGGAGGGGTCGATTTAAAGGAAGTAGATTTTAAAACCTTTGGCAGCAAATTGTTTCCCGGCTTGTACTTTGCGGGAGAAGTCCTGAACATCGATGCGATTACCGGGGGCTTCAACTTTCAGGCGGCCTGGACGGGGGGATGGATTGCGGGGGAGGCGATGGCAGGTGGCCAATGATCAAGCAAGTTCCACGCCCCGATAAATCCCCAACATCGAAATCTCCACGCCCATCGATTGCAGCGGGATCATTTCGTCCAGCTTGAAATAATCAGCAGTACGCCAAAGATCAGGCGCTTCCCGAAAATAGTGGGAAACATGGTGCATCTCCTGGCTCACAATGAGGTATTCCTGGAAAGATGGCAGGGTGCGGTAAAGATCAAATTTCCCATTTCGGTCGTAAGTGTCCGTTCCGGTGGAAGAAACTTCAACGATCAACAGAGGGTTCGTGATGATGTCACGGCGGTTGTTGTAATACATTGGTTGATCAGCTACAGTTACGGCATCTGGATAAACAAACCGAAGAATGTTTTCAATCCAAATCTTCATATCGCTGCTGTACAATTGAAAGATTTTCTCTTGGTTGCGAATCGCAATCAAGATTTCAGCACCAACCGTCATGGTCAGCTGGTTGTGCGTAGTCGTTCCTCCAGCCATTTCCAGTATTTTACCGTTATGGTATTCGTGCTTGGTCAGGCTGCGCTCCTCCAACTCAAGGTATTCTTCAATCGTAAACGTTTTTGAAGCCGTGATGGTCATGGATCAGTGTTTAATCAAGCACAAGATAAAGCATTTTTAAAACAAACTCAACTGCCCGTTCTTGTACTGTTCGTGCAATTCCAGATTATAGGCGGGCAGTTTTTTATCCTTGAAATACAACTTCTTCGCCAATTGGTATTGCTGCGCGATGATGTCGGCAATTTTGCCGTCGCCGCTCATGCGTAGCCCTGGGCGACTATCGTTCAGTTGGCCGCCGTGACAATCGCGGATGCGGTTGAGTACCCGATCGGCGCGATCGGGTAAGGCTTTGTGGATCCAGTCTTCAAAAATGGGGCCGATGTCGCCATTCAGGCGTACAATTTGGTAGCCAATCGCCCCAGCCCCCATTTCGGCAGCGCGTTCGGCCATCGGCAACAGTTCGTGATCATTAAGGCCGGGGATGATCGGCGCCAACATGGCCATCACCGGGATGTTGTTGTCCGCCAGCGTTTTTAAGGTTTTGAAGCGGCTTTTGACCGAGGCGGTACGTGGTTCCAAGACCTGCCGCAGGTCTTCATCCAGGGTGGTGATCGACAAACAGACGTGAACCAGGTTTTCGGATGCCAAGTGCTTCAGCAGGTCCAGATCACGCAAAACCAGGCTATTTTTGGTAATCATCCCCACCGGATGGCGGTATTTCCACAACACTTCCAATATCTGGCGGGTGATTTTGAACTCTCGCTCAGCTGGTTGGTAACAATCGGTATTTCCCGCTAACATGATCGGCACCGCTTTCCAGTTGGGCTTTTTGATGGCTTCGGTCAGCAAACGCGGCACATCTTTTTTGACCAAAATTTTTTGTTCAAAATCGACACCGGCGCTGTAGCCCCAGTAGGTATGCGTATTGCGGGCGTAGCAATAAATACAGCCGTGTTCACAGCCCTGATACGGATTGAGTGAAAAACCCATACCTACGTCTGCACTGTCTACTTTGTTCAGGATCGTTTTGGGATGTACAGGGATGTACTCGGTTGCCAGTTGCAGGCTTTCCTCCCATTCTTCGGCGGGAATCGGCGCAGAGTCGTACACCAGCTTGTGGTACGGGTTGGGGGTGTTGATCTGGGCACCGCGGCCTTTGAAGTAGGGAGTATCTGGCATAGTTGAGGAAGTTGAGGAGGTTGAGGAAGTTGAGAAGTTGAGGCTACCGCGAGCGACATACATACAATTCTTGAACAGGGTTGAAAATTTGTCAATGTAGCTGGCGGTAGCTATGTCACTCGCGGCAGCCTTAACCTCCTCAACTTTCTAAACTCAAAAATATACAATTATTTTTAAAAAATCAACCACACCAACAAAAACTACAAACTTATCCCAAACACGGGCCCCACATTCCATTTTCCTCCCGCCTGACGAGAAGCTGCCATGTCAAAACGGAAAAGCCGGAACACCCCAAAACCTACGTTTTCAATACCCGCCGTAAGCTCGTAATAGCTTTTCTTTTGTTCCACTTGGAGGAAATGACCACCCAGCACCAGTTTCCAACCCAGTTTTTTGATCAACGGAATCCAGTCCAGTATCGCCCCTTCAAAATGGTGTTGCCAATGCGCCTGGAAAAAAGCCCGGTCGGTGGAATACTCGTAATAGGGCAACAACAAAAAGCTGTTCATGTAGCGTTCCTGATCGCCCAGGATGGTTTGGTTGCCGTTGAAATGCATAAAATCCATAAATTCCAGGGATTTGCGCTTTACAAAACTGCCGCCTTGCACCCGAAAAGCGGAGTAGCCCCAGGCACCTAGGGGTAAATTGTCTTCTTCGATGGCGAGGCTGATCAGGTGGTAGTTGACATCGCCAAAACCACCGCGATAATTGAGGAAGTACTCGGGCCCGTTTACCTCCGCCACGTATTTGCGCCCCGGATAGGTGTAGTACTTTTGGCCTGGCCGGAAACTAAAGGCAAGGTTGAGGGTCAAAGCTCGGCTTTGGTCAAAATTCTGGGCAATAATGCTGGGTACATTCTCCGTATAAGCGCGGCGATTCGGGTCATCGCGTTGGTACCAGCTTTGGTCGCTGGTGTTTTCCAACTTACGGCGGTTCGCCCACTCCAAACTGGAATTCAAACGAATGCCATTGGTCAGTTCACGACCAAAACCTATCCGTGCAAATACCTTGTCGTACAACTTCATGTAATTGTGCCGACTCAGCAGCGAATAAATGGAGTTCACCATCGGCGTGATCGGCTCATTAGGATTGAACTGTACCGCTTGTCGACCACCACCGATTGAAAGTTGACTGCGGTGGATGCCTTCAAACTGCCGGAGATAGGAACCGGAAGCTCGAAACTCTTTTTCTGAAAAACCATAATTCACCGCAGCGTTCAAGCGATACCATTTTATGTTGTATTCGTCGAAATCCTTGTTATAAGAAAGGTTGAGCGAAGCGTTATAGCCCTGCACCGTATTGAACTGAATGGTGCCCAAAGGCGAAGCGACATTGAAGTTTTCACGGTAATACGAACGGCTGTAGGTGTAGCCCGTCAGCAGTTTCATCACCGTAAATTTGTTGTTCTTCCGGTCTACCGAGTCTTTCCAGGGTTTGGATTTCCAAAGCACCTGTAAACTGTCTTTTTTGGTGTAATCTTTCACTTCATCTTCCGTCAGGGGAATCGGGCGCAGGGTATCCCAAAATGCCTGGTTTTTGTCATTGGCACCATCTTTGACAATGAAAACTTCATTGGTAAAAAACTTATCTCCAAAAGCGGGCTTGATGTTGTAGTTGCTCAAGATGGAGGTAAAACTGCCAATGAGTTTGAAGCCTAAAGCACCCGCTTTGAACTTGATGTTGACCGAAAACGTGCGCCAGACATCCTCGGTATTGTCGATGGGCAAAAACACCTGTTTGATCCACAGGGTATCCAGCCCCGGCTGCTTGATGGCCGATTGGAGCAGCATAAAATCTGCCGACTGCACCGCCCAATCCTGGTCTACGATGTAAATGTAGCCACGGTAAACGGGGTCTTCGCT